>Ga0209169_10000804_pt1 | contig 19320 bp, 17 predicted proteins | sample HubBroMetageWRM4_FD_188346 | JGI IMG/M metagenome (GOLD analysis project Ga0209169, IMG submission 188346) | Warmed soil microbial communities from the Hubbard Brook experimental Forest, New Hampshire - Hubbard Brook CCASE Soil Metagenome WRM 4... | ecosystem: Environmental > Terrestrial > Soil... | reverse complement strand
AAACAGGCGAACCGGGGGGCTCTATGAAAGTCACGCTCGATCTCTCCAAGCTTATGGAAGAAGGCAAGCTTACGCCGGCTGAGGCCGATCGCCTGCGTGCTTTAGCCGCCCAAGATACCGGCGCGTTCGCAATCAACATCCTCATTGCCTTCGGAATTGTTGCAGTGAGCGGGGGAGCGGTGGCGCTGGTGCCGACGCCGTTAACCGCGCTCCTCATCGGTCTCGCGGTGTTCGCGGCCGGACTTGCATTCACGCTTCTGGGCAAAGAGCGATGGAGCCTGCTTGGACAGATCTGTCTTGTGATCGGCGCGCTGATGTTTTGCGGTGGTGTGCTCGCGATCGGCAAAGGCTCACTTGCGGCGATGCTGATCGTCACCGCCGCGCTGACCGGAGCCGCCATCGTTGCACGATCGAGCTTACTCATGGCTGCAGCGGTACTTGCGCTCGGCGCTTGTCTCGGCGCCCGCACCGGCTACTGGCACGCGACATATATGCTCGCCATCTACGAGCCGCTGGTCACGATCGTACTGTTCGGTCTCCTTGCGCTCGGGACGTATTACCTCTCGAAGTTGCTCCCAGCCGATTACGAACGATTGGCGTTGATCGCGGCGCGGACGTCCGTGTTCATGGTCAATTTCGGCTTCTGGATAGGCTCGCTTTGGGGAGATTATTTACTGCTCATCCGCTCGCTGTGGCGAGGCCATCCACGCGTTCTGACCGACTGGGAAATTCCGCCTTCCGCCTTTGTCATTGGCTGGGCGGTTGTGCTGCTTGCAACCGGTATTTGGGCCGTTCAGGAGAATCGGCGATGGGTGGTCAATGTCGTCGCGGTGTTCGCGGCCATTCATTTTTACACGCAATGGTTCGAGAGGCTCGGATTGGACCCGATGTCTGTCCTTGTTGGCGGCCTCATAATGCTCGCCTTCGCAATAGGACTGTGGATGTTCAATAAGCGCTTCGCTGTACCCGCTTAAAGGCTTGCGCGATATGTATTGAACGTCCGACGCGCAAGTTGGAATGGCGGCTTGTGGCTAGTCGCGTCACGCGCCGGGGCAATGGAGTGAGTTTATGCTTGATCTCAACAATAGGCCGGGCGGCCCGAATCTGATCGTGACCGCGAAGACCGCGCACAAGGTGCATTTCCTCGACGCGGCAACACTGACGCTGTCGAAGACCATCGACATGCCCGGCTCGACGCACGAACTCGCGCTTTCGCCCGATGGGCGCACCGCCTATGGGTCGATTTACGGCGACGGCATTTTCATCAGGCGGGTGAACCCCGATCGCCGCATTGCCGTAATCGATCTGCCGTCGCAATCGCTGTCCCGGGTGATCGATCTCGGCGCCGTCTATGCCCCCCACGGCGTCATGATCGACGCGTCGGGTGCGCTATGGTGCTCAGGCGAACTCGGGAACGCGGTTTTGGTCGTCGATCCGAAAGACGACACCGTTCAGCGGATCGATGTCGGCGGCACCGCGCATTGGCTGGTCATCAGCCAGTCTCTCGGCAAGGCCTTCGTGTCGGTGAAGGGCACCCACATTGTCGTCATCGACGTGAAAAGCCGCGCCGTCACCGGTCGCATCGACGTGCCGGAAGTGACCGAGGGTGTGGCCATCTCTCCGAACGGCGACAGGCTCTACGTTTGTGCGCAGGCTAAGCCGGAATTCTATGTCATCGATGCCCGCAGCCACGAAGTGCTGCAGACTGTTGCGGTTCCCGAGCCCAAAGTGATCAACCCGCAAATGCGCCGGGTGCGGGTTTCGCCGGACGATCAATTCGTCTTGGTGTCGTCGAACCAGGGCAATCAAGCCGCCATCTACGCGACCGACGGCCTGAAGCTCATTTCCTCGTTTCCCACCAAGAAAAGCCCGATGGGGTTTGGTTTCGCTCCGGACGGCAAGCACGCTTATCTGTGCTGTCACGACGATGGCGTGGTCTACGAGTTTGAACTGGCGAGCGGCTATTTGAACCGCACGTTCGAGACCGCGGCCGGGTGCGAGTTCATCGTCGCCTATCGCTGAGGACCCACTTTGCGAATCTTTGTTGCCGGTGCGACGGGTGCCATCGGCCGCCGTCTCATTCCGCTTCTTCTCGCGGACGGTCACAGCGTCACCGGGACAACGCGGTCGGCGGCGAAGGCGGCCGACTTGGAAGCGCAGGGCGCGGCGCCCGTCGTTGTCGATGTCTTCCACGCAGGCGCGTTGCGCGACGCCGTGGTCAATTCCCGTCCCGAGATCGTCATCCATCAGTTGACTGATCTGCCGCAAGTGCTTGATCCGGCGCAGATGGCGGCTTCGCGTCAGCGCAACACGCGGCTCCGGGTCGAGGGCACGGCCAACCTTGTCGCCGCCTCACTTAAGGCAGGCGTGCGCCGGTTGATCGCCCAAAGCATCGCCTTTGCTTACGCTGCCGCGCCCGAGCCGCACGCCGAGACGGACGCGCTCGCGTCGCCGGAGGGTGAAGACCCGAGCGCGGTCACCGCGCGGGGTGTGCGGGCACTGGAAGATGCGGTGCTAGGGGCTTCCGGCATCGAGGGAATCGTTCTTCGCTATGGCCGGCTTTACGGCCCGGGCACGTGGTATGCGGCGGCGACCGGCAAAGGCTCGCTCCATGTCGATGCGGCTGCCCACGCTGCTCTCCTTGCGGTGAAGCGTGGCGCGGCGGGCATCTACAACATCGCCGAGGACGACGGCGCCCTAGTGATCGAAAAGGCTCGCCGCGAATTGGGCTTTGACCCCGAATTTCGCCTTAAGGCTTAACCGGAGACACGAACGGCTTGCTGAGAAAGCGCGAGCCCTTGAGCCCGTAGCGCCAAGGTTTGTCCACCGCCTTGGTGATCCCGATGCGCGGCCCGGTCACCACCTCCACCTCGCCGGTTCTGGCAAATAGCTCGAATGGCGCTTCGTCGAGCGCAAACCCATTTTGCCGGTGCGTGATACCGAGCGCTTGGCAGAGCCGGCCCGGACCGGAGCAGAGGAGGCGCTCGTCCGCCATCCCGCGGCGACGGCGCATCGTCGCCAAACCTTCGGTGGGCTCAAGGGCGCGGATCAAGACGGCGCTGGCCGAGCCTTTCGGCTCGCAGACGAAGTTCAAACACCAATGAACCCCGTAGGAAAGATAGACATAGGCGTAGCCCGGCGGCCCGAACATGATGGCATTACGCTCGGTTGGACCCCGAAAGCTGTGCGCTGCGGGATCGGTGTGGCGGTAGGCCTCTAGCTCGACAATGCGGCCGCCGACGCCGTTGAACAAAACAGTTGCGCCGATTAGCTCGGGCGCCACTTCAAGAACGCCGCGGCCGAAAAAGCTTCGCTTCAGTCGCCTAGCCATAGGCTCATGGTCGCATGGCGGAACGGTCGTCGTGAATCGTCAGTTAACAAGTGTGACTTTTGAGACTCAATCTGTGTCCCTCTTGCAACAGCCGCGGAAGATTCACCTGTTGATCGCCCCGGGTCACGGGCGTGCCGTTTTTTGGCCATAGGGTTTTTCGAAATCAAGGACGAAGGACTGCGGTTTATTTGACACACCGCAGTAAGCGACGCGGCGAAGGCTGCGGTCGCTGGGGCGAGGGGGCCACACTTAGGCCCGCAGGCGTTCGATGGATGCCAAGACCGATCTGAAATCGCGGCTACCCAGCCGCCACGCGACGGAAGGGCCGGAGCGCGCCCCGCACCGCGCCTTCTATTATGCGATGGGTCTGACCAAAGAGCAGATCCACCAGCCCTTCGTCGGCGTTGCGACCTGCTGGAACGAGGCTGCGCCCTGCAACATCGCCCTCATGCGGCAGGCCCAGGCGGTGAAGCTTGGCGTCGCCTCGGTTGGCGCCACCCCGCGCGAGTTCTGTACCATCACCGTTACCGATGGCATCGCCATGGGACACGCGGGCATGAAGGCCTCGCTGCCATCCCGCGAAGTTATTGCCGATTCGATAGAATTGACCGTGCGCGGCCACTCCTACGACGCCCTGATCGGCGTCGCCGGTTGCGACAAGTCGCAGCCGGGCATGATGATGGCGATGTGCCGGCTCAACGTGCCTTCGATCTTCATTTATGGCGGCTCGATCCTGCCCGGCACCTTCAAGGGCAAGCCGGTCACCATCCAGGACGTCTATGAGGCCGTCGGCCGGCACTCGATCGGCGGCATGTCGGATAGCGACCTGGATGTGCTGGAGCAGAACGCCTGCCCATCCGCCGGTGCCTGTGGCGCGCAGTTCACCGCCAACACCATGGCGACGATCTCGGAAGCCATAGGACTTGCGCTGCCGTATTCGGCTGGTGCGCCCGCGCCTTACGAAATCCGCGACAAGTTTTGCGTGCTGGCCGGCGAAATGATCATGGACCTGATCGTCAAGAACATTCGCCCGCGCGACATCGTCACCCGCAAGGCTTTGGAGAACGCCGCGGCCGTCGTTGCGGCGACCGGTGGGTCAACCAATGCTGCGCTGCACCTCCCCGCCATCGCCAACGAGTGCGGCATCAAATTCGATCTGTTCGACGTCGCCGAAATCTTCAAAAAGACGCCCTATATCGCGGATTTGAAACCGTCCGGCCGTTATGTCGCCAAAGACATGTTCGAAGCTGGCGGGGTGCCGTTGTTGCTGAAGACGCTGCTCGACCATGGCTTCCTTCATGGCGATTGTCTGACCGTCACCGGCCGCACGCTGGCGCAGAATCTCAAGTCGGTGAAGTGGAATGAAGACCAGGATGTCGTTCGGCCGGCTGACAGGCCGTTGTCGCCGACCGGTGGCGTTGTTGGTCTTCGCGGCAATCTCGCTCCCGAGGGCGCGATCGTGAAGGTCGCCGGCATGGAGCGTTCGCATTTTTCCGGACCGGCCCGCTGTTTCGATGGCGAGGAGGCCTGTTTCGACGCGGTGAAGAACCGAAAATACCGCGAAGGCGATGTCCTCGTTATCCGTTACGAGGGCCCCAAGGGCGGGCCGGGAATGCGCGAAATGCTCGCGACTACCGCCGCGCTTTACGGTCAGGGCATGGGCAACAAAGTCGCCCTCATCACCGACGGCCGTTTCTCCGGTGCTACGCGCGGCTTTTGTATCGGCCATGTCGGGCCTGAAGCCGCGGTCGGCGGTCCCATTGGGCTCATCCGCGATGGCGACACCATCGAGATCGATGCGGAAAAGGGCACGCTTGAAGTCAAGTTGAGTAAGGCAGAGCTCGATCAGCGCGCGCGAGAGTGGAAGGCGCGCGCCGACGAATACACCTCCGGGTATTTATGGAAATACGCCCAGCAGGTCGGGCCGGCGCGAGATGGCGCCGTGACCCATCCGGGCGCGACCGTCGAGAAAGAATGCTATGCGGACGTCTAAATATTTGCGCAGTGCCGTCTCTGGCGGCGCGCTGATCCTGGCGATCTGCGGGTTGGGGATACTCAAGCCTGCGACCGCGTTTGATGGAACCGCCACACCGCTGCTCGCGCCGGCCGACCCGCTCCGTGCTCCGGCGGCACCAGAGGCAACCGACCGCTCCAAAGCCCTTAGCGCTCTCGAATACGCGGCCGATCAGGGGCATCTCGCCGCGCAGTGGAAGATTGGCCGGATGTATGCGGTTGGCGATGGCGTGGCGCGCGACGACAAACGCGCCTTCGTCTATTTCAGCCAGATCGCCAACACCCACCCCGAAGAGCCACCGGGCACCGCGGAAGCGCGCATTGTGGCCAATGCGTTCGTGGCGCTCGGAAACTACTACCTGACCGGCATCCCCAATTCGACGGTGCTCCCGAATACCGCGCGCGCCAGAGAAATGTACGCCTATGCGGCTTCGTATTTTGGCGATGCCGACGCGCAATACCAGCTTGGACGGCTCTATCTCGAAGGCACGCCCAGCGAGCCGCATCAGGCGGCGCGCTGGTTCCAGCTCGCCGCCATAAAGGGCGATTGCCGCGCCGAAGCCGCGCTCGGCGATTTGTTGTTCCAGGGCAAGCGCATTCCGCGCCAGGCCGCGCGAGGCCTGATGTGGCTGACGCTCAGCAAGGATTGTGCGGGTCCGGAAGAGGCGTGGATCAAGCCGCTTGCCGACAGCGCGTTTCACCGCGCCAGCGATGACGACCGGGCGTTGGCGCTGGTCTATCTGGAAGACTGGCTTAAAGGCCGCCGCGACTGACGCGGTAAGCTGGCGGGTCAACCGCGTATTTCACAGCCTGTAGGCTGTGCGAAAACCACCCCAATGCTTGCCGAAAATGCGGATTGGCGCATCGACTTCGCGCATCATGATGGTAACCCCGTTACCCATTTCGCGCGGATACACCTGAATGATGTAGGGGCGGACATTTCGGGCCGCGGTCAGCCCGGCACGGTCATCGAAGATTCGCCGATTGCGTGAGTGCGCAACGTTCCAATCGGTTTCGCCCGGCCGCTGCGGCAGCGAATAGATACGATTATGCACCGGCAGATAACCGTTGCGGTCGACTGTTGCGCAAAACACCATGCGCGGGTCGCCAGCCAGCAACGGCTCCTGAATGGGCGGCAGGATTTCCTCCAATGATTCAAGAAACCTGGTGCGGTGCTGGATAGGGTCGGTGCCGTCGATCGGGACGTAGTCGTTGTCGAATAGGTCTTGTTGAGTAAGTTTCCCTTGCTCGACCAGTTGCTCGAGCATGCGCGAGATTTCATTCGCCACGTCAACGGCGCGCGAAATGATCTCGCGGTTTTCCTCGCGAATGGAAGCGAGCTTGCGTTCTAGCTCCGCCAAAACGGCGGAATTCATTTCGATGAATTGGAGATGCAATCCGAGCGGCGATTGGGCGGCGACGCGAACGCGGGTCTCCCCGATGCCGTCGAGCTTGGCCTGCAATATGGTGCCGCCGATGATCGCCTCTCCATCGGCGAGACGAACAAGAGCACCGCCTTCCGATAAATCCGCCGTTCGACCGGTAAACGCCTTACCGTCGGCGTGAAGCTGCACACCGATTTCGCAAGGCAGCCGGTCGTGTCGTCGGCGATCGCCAGCCTCGCTTTGGCGCAAGAAGATGGTGACACGCATCCTCAGCTTTTCGGCAAGGCCAATGACTTGTTTGCCGTGCTCCTCGACCGATTTGCCGCGGGCGTTGGCGCGCGCCGCGGCGTCGCGGATTTCGACTGCGCCGGCGGTAACGGAATCGGCAAATCGCAGGGTTTCGGTCGCGCTGCGCGCAACGGCGCCGGTCGCGTCGTTTTGTTGTCCGACGGCCGTCGCCGCCGCGCCGAATAACGGGCGCAGAACCTGAATGACCTGCGTGATCCGCGTGACCGCTTCGAAACAATCGGCGGCGTCGTTCTGCAGCACATCGATCTTCTGCGTGATTTGCTCGGTCGCTTTGCGCGTCTCTTCGGACAGTTTCTTGACTTCAGATGCGACCACGGCAAAGCCGCGACCGTACTCGCCGGCGCGCGCGGCTTCGATCGTTGCGTTGAGCGCCAGCAAATTTGTCTGCCGGGCGACGGTCGAGATCATGCTCGTCACTTGGCTGATTTCCGCCGACGATTTCTTCAGTCCCTCAACGCCGCGGCCGGCCAACTCCGCCGACGCACTGGCCTCCTCGGCGAGTTTGTCGGCCCTGTGGACCTGGTCGCCAATATTCTCGGAGGAGCGCGCCAACTCTTCGATAGCAGCTGCGAACTGGGTCAGATCCCGGTTGGCGCTGCCGGCTTGTGAGAGGAGGCTATCGGTCTTCGACGTGATGCGGTCGGATGCGGCCGCGGAATCTTCCGCTTCGCGGCAAACCAGCGTGCAGGCGCGATGGACATCGCCGATCAGCGCGCTCAAGTCGGCTTCGAGAAGACTAATCGTCTCGCGAATGCTGCTCGGTTGCAGCGTGCGCTGATGATCGGCTTGGGGGTCGGAGCTCGGCGGCTTGGGTGCCTGCGGCGTCTCCGGTATTTTGCCAATGCGTTCCGTGCGGCGGAAAGGAAGCATTGGTTTGAAGACTTAAGCCCTGAGATGGTTGGTTACTCTGAGGGCAACGTGGTGAATTTTCAATTAACGCGAGCGGTCGGCGGCCTAATGCCGATTGGCCGGCTCGATTGCCAGATCGAGCCAAACTGGAACGTGATCAGACGGTTTTTCCCAGCTCCGTACGTGGCGATCGATCCCGACTTCGCTGAGGCGATCGGCGGCTTGCGGCGATAGCAGCAAGTGGTCGATACGAATGCCGTTATTCTTCTGCCAGGCGCCGGCCTGGTAATCCCAGAATGTGTAAACGCCTGCGGTGTCGCTGGTCGCGCGCACGGCATCTGTCAGGCCGAGATTCATCAGAGCTCGAAACTGCGAACGGGTTTGCGGGAGAAAAAGCGCGTCGGTGGTCCAAGCTTGCGGATTGCGGACGTCACCGCCGGCCGGAATGACGTTGTAGTCGCCAGCGAGAATAAGCGGCTCGCCGAGCGACAATCGTTCGCGTGCGTAAGCGAACAGCCGTTTCATCCAGCCGATCTTGTAGGTGTATTTTTCGGTTTCCGGCGGATTGCCGTTGGGCAAATAGACGCTCGCCAGCCGCAACACTCCTTGTGCCGTCGAAACCACGGCTTCCATGAAGCGCGCGTGATCGTCAGTGTGATCGCCGGGCAGACCGATATTGACCTCGTCGAACGGATATTTGGACAGGATTGCAACGCCGTTGAATGTTTTCTGGCCGTGGATGGCGACGTTGTAGCCAAGGCTCTCGAACGCTTCGCGCGGGAAAGCGTCGTCAACACATTTCGTCTCTTGCAGGCAGACCAGATCGGGCGCGCGTTCGGCGAGCCAAGCCGTCGCTCCATCAAGCCGCTGCTTGATTGAATTGACGTTCCAGGTAGCGATGCGCACCGGCCGTTGACCTTATCGAGACGCTGCTAGAGGGCGAAGCTGGTGCCGCAGCCGCAGGACGCCGTAGCTTTCGGGTTGTGGACCTTGAAGGACGATCCGATAAGGTCATCAACGAAATCGATTTCCGACCCCGCCATGTAGTCGAGCGAGACCGGATCGATCAGCACAGTGGCGCCGGCCCGTTCGATGACGACGTCATCGTCGGCCTTGGCGCGCTCGGTGTCGAATTTATATTGGAAACCGGAGCAGCCGCCGCCTTGCACGCTGACGCGCAACATGGTGCCGGACGGCTCGCGGCCGAGGATTTCGCCGATCTTGCGGGCGGCCCGCTCGGTAACGGTAACGTCGATCGCCATGAAGCCTCTCCAGCAGGATACTCCTGCCGATTGCCAGGGCATCAGGTGATAGGTAAGTGCGGCGGCAGCCGAGGTCAATTGCGCAAGGCTAGATAGCATGACGGTTCCGCCGGCGGTTTTGGCACCCTACGCGTGCGATCCGGCGCATAGCCGCGGGCGCCTTCATCCCGAGCCGCAAAGCAAGACTCGTAGCCCTTTTCGCCGGGATTGCGATCGCATCATTCATTCGACCGCGTTCCGGCGGCTCAAACACAAGACCCAGGTCTTCGTTTTCGACGAGGGCGATCACTACCGGACGCGGCTGACCCACACCCTTGAGGTCGCGCAAATCGCCCGCGCGCTCGCGCGTGCGCTGTCGCTCGACGAGGATCTCGCGGAGGCGCTGGCGCTGGCGCACGATCTTGGGCATCCGCCGTTCGGCCATGCCGGCGAGCGCGCTTTGGATGAGTGCCTGAGCGCCTGCGGCGGCTTCGATCACAATGCGCAAACGCTTCGGGTCGTGACGGCTTTGGAGCGCCGCTATCCGTCTTTCGACGGTTTAAACCTGACCTGGGAGGCACTGGAGGGGCTGGTCAAGCACAACGGCCCGCTGATCGACAAACAAGGAAAGCCGCTCAGCCATTATACCGCACGCGGCATCCCCCATGTCATTGCGAGCTATAACCGGCTTCAGGACCTGCAATTGTGGAGCTACGCGAGCGCCGAAGCGCAAGTTGCCGCCGTCGCCGACGACATCGCCTATAACGCGCACGATATCGACGACGGGCTGCGCGCCGAGTTGTTCACGCTGCAGGACCTGACGGCCATTCCGGCGGCGGCCATGATCATTGCCGAAATCCGCGCCGCGTTTCAGGGGCTGGACGAAGCGCGCGTGGCGCACGAATTCGTCCGCCGCCTCATCGGTCTCCTCATCGAAGATTTGATTGCCGAAACCGCCCGCCGGCTCGCCGAGCTCAACCCTCATTCAGCGGATGAGGTGCGCGGTGCGTCTACCGCCGTTGCTGCTTTCTCTGAGCCGACGGCAAACACCGAGGCGGTCATCAAGGATTTTCTCAAAAAGCACATGTACCGGCATGCTCGGATTCAACGCGTCATGAACGAGGCCGCACGCGTGGTCCGCGAGCTGTTTGCGCGTTATTCCGCGCATCCCGATGACCTTCCGCCGGAGTGGCGCGAGGGCCTCGATCACGCGGGTGAGCACGGCCGTGCCCGGCACATTGCCGATTTCATTGCCGGCATGACCGATCGCTACGCGCTTGCCGAGCATGCGCGGCTTTTTGACTCGACCCCCGAATTGCGTTAGGCGCGCGGCGGATCGCTGGGCATGGCCATAGAAATTTCGCAAACAAACATTTTTAGCGCGGTGGCGCTGCGTATCCAGAGCGCGAGCACTGCGCTCATTTCCGCCGGACATCTCCCGGCCGGCATCGATCTTTCACGCATCACGGTCGAGCCGCCGCGCGATGCGTCGCACGGCGACATGGCGACCAACGCGGCCATGGTATTCGCCAAGGACGCCGGCAAGAAGCCGCGGGAGCTTGCAGAGAAATACGCCGACGCGCTTCGCGGTGACGGCCTCTTCGCCAAGGTCGACATCGCCGGACCAGGCTTCATCAATCTGACTCTAAAGCCAGCCGCTTGGACGAGCGTCCTGCGTGAGGCGGTCCGCCTGGGGGCGCAATACGGCAAAAACGACATCGGGCACGGCGTGCCCGTCAACGTCGAGTATGTGTCGGCCAATCCGACCGGACCCATGCATGTCGGCCACGGCCGCGGCGCCGTGTTCGGCGACGCGCTCGCGAACCTGCTCGAATTCACTGGCTTCAAAGTCACGCGCGAATATTACGTCAACGATGCGGGTGCGCAGGTCGATGTGCTCGCGCGTTCCGCCCATCTCCGCTACCGCGAGGCGCTCGGCGAGGACGCGGGCGCCATACCCGAGGGACTTTATCCCGGTGAGTATCTAAAACCGCTCGGCGCGGCGCTCGCCGCCGAGCACGGCGATGCACTTCGCAAACGGCCGGAGCAGGATTGGCTGCCGAGTGTGCGGCAAAGGGCCATTGATATGATGATGGCGATGCTGCGCGACGATCTTGCGGCGCTGAACATCACCCATGAGGTTTTCTTCTCCGAGCGCTCGCTGATCGAAGGCAGCGCCGATCGCGTGGCCGAAACCATCGATTGGCTTCGCGAGCACGGTTACGTTTACGAAGGGCGCCTACCGCCGCCTAAGGGCGCGCTCCCTGACGATTGGGAGGATCGCGAGCAAACGCTGTTTCGTTCGACGGCTTTTGGCGACGATGTCGACCGCCCGCTGAAGAAATCGGACGGCTCTTACACCTACTTTGCCTCCGACATCGCTTACCACCGCTCCAAGCTAGAGCGCGGCTTCAAGAGCTTGATTGACGTGTGGGGCGCCGACCACGGCGGCTACGTCAAGCGCATGCAGGCGGCCGTGGCGGCGTTAAGCGAGCGCCAGGCCGTGCTGGACGTCAAACTGATCCAGCTCGTGAAGCTCCTGCGCCAGGGCGAGCCGGTGAAAATGTCGAAGCGGGCAGGGGAGTTCGTCACGCTTCGCGAGGTGGTGGATGAAGTCGGCCGCGACGCGGTCCGCTTCATGATGCTGTTCCGCAAGAATGACGCACCGCTCGACTTCGATCTCGCCAAGGTCATCGAGCAGTCCCGCGACAATCCGGTCTTTTACGTCCAATACGCCCACGCCCGGTGCTGGTCGGCGCTCCGCAACGCCGGCGAGGCCTTTCCGGACCTGCCGACGGATTTCAACGAATTACTCCAAGCCGCGGATGTCGGCGCCATTTCCGACCCGGCGGAACTCGCTTTGGTTCGCCAGATCGCGCTTTATCCCCGGGTCGTGGAGGCCGCCGCAGCGGCCCACGAGCCCCATAGAATTGCCTTTTATTTGTACGACTTAGCGAGCGAGTTTCACGCCCTGTGGACACTGGGGAATACAAGGCCACATTTACGCTTCATTATGCAGAATGATCGACAAATGACGTTAGTACGCCTTGTGCTTGTCCAGGGCGTACGCACCGTGTTGGCGTCGGGGTTGGGGTTGCTTGGCGTCGGTGCACCGAACGAGATGCGATAACTGTCCACGTGCGGCCTCGCCGAGAGTCGAGGGCGGGACAGAATCACTTTAATGTCCGGAATCTCCGAAGCGGAGTTGCTCCTTTGGCTGACAACACCTTCCGTACTCTTCGCAGCCGCCAAGTCCCGGCATCAGAGCGTTCTGGCGCCCCGACACGCGACGCGAATGACCCGCTGGCGGAATTGGCCCGGCTGATCGGGCAGTCGGACCCTTACGCCGAACGCCAATCCGAGGCCAGAGAACGGCGGCCTGTGGCCGATGATGTCGCCCCTTCCGGACGTCAATGGGCTGACGAGGACGAAGCCGAGCAGGCCTACGCGACGGAGACGCGGTACGCCCAACCGCCAGCGATGCCGCGTGCGACGCCGCTTCGGCAATTTGCGCCGCAAACCGAGGAACCAGAATACGAGCACGAGCCGCCGGCTGACGACCAGTATTTCTCCCCGCCGAGTGGAAAAGACGGTGGCTACCAGGACGGCGCCGATACCGAAGATCCGCGTCAGGAGCGGCCATCCGCGGCTGCCCGCCCGGTGCCGGCTTTCTTGACCAGCGCGCCTCACGAAGACACCGCCGAGTTTGCCGAACCGGAACACGACAGCGGCGATGAATACGCCGCTGAGGATTATTATCAGCCGAGCCAACCGCGGCGTCGTGGCGGGTTGGTTATAGTCATGGCCGTGCTCGGCTTGGCGGTCGTAGGGACGGCCGGCGCTTTCGCCTACCGCACCACATTCGGCGGATCGCTGCTGCCGGCGCTGCCGCCCGTCATCAAGGCGAATACCTCCCCCAATAAGCTCATGCCCAATTCCGGCGACACCCAGGCCGCCAATTCCGGCCAGGGCGGTACGGCCACTGCGTCGGTGGCCGAAAATGTCGTCTCGCGCGAAGAAGAGCCGATCAACATCGAGCCGCCAAAGCCGGCACCAAGGATCATTTCGACAATCCCGGTCAACAACAACCAGAGCGCGGCTTTGCCGCCATCGGTCGTTGCATCGGCTGCCCCCGTCACCGCCCCTGCATCCCTCCCTTCGTCTAGTCCGGCTTGGGCTTCGTCGCCGGCAATCGCGGCGCCGGTCGCGACGGCTCCGGCGCAACCGAGCCCGCCGGCTAACGCCGCTGCGGCGCCGCAGGGCCCCCCGCCTGAGCCAAAAAAGATACACACCGTCACCATCCGTCCCGACCAGGCAGGCGGCGCGGATGCCCGCAACGCCACGCGTGCAGCCGCGCCAGCGCGCGCAAGCGCGTCGGACGGTAATGGGCCGTTGGCGCTTGTCCCAGGTGGAGGTGACGCGGCTGCGGCAGCTCCACCGCGCGCCCATAGGTCTCCGCCCCCCGCAGCCGTGGCGAGCGCGACCACGGCAAGCACCGCTCCGAGTGAAACTTCCTCGGCCGCGGGATATGCGGTGCAGGTTTCTTCGCAGCACAGCGAAACCGAGGCGCAATCGTCGTTCCAGGCGCTGCGGGCGAAATATCCGGACGTGCTCGGCAAGCGCGAGCCGATTATTCGCCGCGTGGATCTCGGCGCCAAGGGTGTCTACTACCGGGCGCTGGTCGGTCCGTTTGCTACAGCGGATGAGGCCGCTGCCATGTGCAGCAGCCTAAAAGCCGCCGGCGGCAACTGCATCGCGCAGAAGAACTGAACCCGTTCGATTGACCGCCCGAAGGCCGAACGCTAAGCGGCTGCCGCAATGCGCGCCTTTATCACCGGCGTGGCCGGCTTTGCCCTAACCGATCGCGAGCGCGCTTTTCTCCGTGAGGCGCAGCCATGGGGACTCATCTTGTTCCGTCGCAACGTCGCGTCGCCGCAACAGTTGCGCGGTCTCATTGACGAGTTGCGCGATGTGCTCGGCCGGCGGGCGCCGGTCCTGATTGATCAGGAGGGCGGCCGTGTCCAGCGCCTCGGACCGCCGCATTGGCCGGTTTATCCGCCGGGGGCCGCGTACGGAGCGGCATATGATCGGGACCGGGAGCTGGGTCTTGCCGCGGCGTGGCTCGGGGCGCGCCTCATGGCCGCCGACCTTTTCGATCTTGGCATCGACGTTGATTGCCTGCCGCTCGCCGACGTCCCAGTTGGCAATGCCGACCCGATTGTGGGAGACCGTGCTTACGGCAACGAGCCGGGCAAAGTCGCCGCCATAGCCAAAGCGATTGCCCAAGGATTGGAGGCGGGCGGCGTTCTACCGGTTCTCAAGCACATCCCGGGGCACGGCCGCGCCGGGGTCGACAGCCACAAGAAGCTGCCGGTAGTCGGCACCGAGCGGGCGCTGCTCGAGGCAACGGATTTTGCCGCGTTCGTTCCGTTGGCCGACCTACCGATGGCGATGACCGCCCATGTTGTGTTTGCCGCCATCGATCCGGCCGCGCCGGCCACCGTTTCGGCAACTATAGTGCGGGAAGTGATTCGCGGTTTCATCGGCTTTGACGGCTTACTGATGAGCGACGACATATCAATGGAAGCGCTTTCGGGATCGGTCGGCGAACGCGCGCGCGACGCCATCGCCGCCGGTTGCGACATCGTGCTGCACTGCAACGGCGACATGAGTGAGATGACGGCGGTGGCCGCCGGCGTTCCGCCCCTCGCCGGCGCAGCGGCGCGGCGGGCCGAGGCGGCGCTGGCGGGAAGAAAGATTCCGGCGCCGCTTGATATCGCGGAGACCCGCACGGAATTCTTTCGCCTCATGGCCGGCGCGTGGCAGCCGGCGGAGCCCTACGCATGATCAGCGAAGACGCGGAGTTCGACACCGAGTTTCCCGAGCGCGGCACTGACGAACCGGCGCTGGTGATCGATGTCGAAGGCTTTGAGGGTCCGCTCGATCTGTTACTGATGCTCGCGCGCCAACAGAAGGTCGATCTCGCGAAAATCTCCATTCTGGCGCTCGCCGACCAATACCTCGCGTTCATTGAAGAGGCGCGCAAGCTGCGGCTCGAAATCGCCGCGGATTATCTGGTGATGGCGGCATGGCTCGCGTACTTGAAATCGCGCCTGCTGTTGCCGGAGCAGCACGAGCCGGACGGCCTGAGCGCCGAGGAGATGGCGACCGCGCTGGCGCAGCGCCTGCGACGGCTGGAAGCCATCCGGCAGGTCGCCGGGCAATTGCTCGATCGTCCTCAGCTCGGCCGTGAAGTCTTTGCCCGCGGCCAGCCCGAGCCGATCGCGGAGATCAAGCGGCCGGAATGGACGGCGACGTTGTACGATTTGCTGTCGGCCTACGCGGTGCAGCGCCAGAAGCAGGCGAGGTCCTTCGTGCGCGTCCGCAAGCGCACCGTGTGGTCGCTCGCCGAAGCCCGCGAAGCGCTCGAACGCCTGATCGGCGGCGCCACCGACTGGTGCGCGCTCGATGACTATCTCATCGCCTACATGGTCGAGCCTTCGCTGGCGACGACCGTCCGCGCATCGAGCTTTGCCGCGACGCTCGAACTGGTGCGCGAAGGCCGCATTCAGGTTCACCAGCAGGCGGCTTTTGCGCCGCTTTATGTTCGCAAGCGCCCGGACAACGAGAAAAGTGACGCCGCGCCCGAACCGGGCACCGCGTAGGGGGACTAAGAAACATGAAATCTAATTTGGCGGAGATGCGTGTGGTTGTTGGGGACGATGATCCAGTGGAGCGCACCGAGGAATTGCGCATTCTCGAAGCGTTGTTGTTTGCCGCTGACGAGCCGTTGGACGAGAAGGTGCTCGCGGCGCGCCTGCCTGCGGGTTGCGACGTGCGCGCGCTGCTTCTCGAATTGCAGAGCGAGTACGCGAGCCGCGGCGTCAATATCGTTCGCGTCGGCGGCAAATGGTCGCTACGGACCGCGAGCGATCTGGCGTGGCTCTTAACGCGCGAGACGGTGGTCACCAAGAAGCTTTCGCGTGCCGCCATCGAGACGCTGGCAATCGTCGCCTACCACCAGCCGGTGACGCGCGCGGAGATCGAGGAAATTCGCGGCGTCACCACGTCCAAGGGCACGCTGGATGTTTTGCTCGAAACCGGCTGGATCAGGTTGCGCGGCCGGCGCAAAGCGCCCGGGCGGCCGGTGACTTATGGCACCACCGAGGCCTTCATGTCCCATTTCGGCCTCGAAGCGCTGGCCGATCTTCCCGGAATCGACGAGCTCAAGGGCGCGGGACTGGTCGAAAAGTCGCTGCCGGTAGGGTTTACCATTCCCATTCCGTCGGACGATCCGGCGCTGCGCGACGACGAAGACCCGCTGGAACCGGAAGATCTCGATTTGGGGCTAACCCCGCCGCCGGAGCGGATCGAGGAGTAAACCCTCTCCGCAACTCTGCGCGAGGCCCGGCGGCGGCTTGCCGTATTGCGCTTGTTTTTAACGCCGCCGACGCCTAGTTTCGGCTGAAATTGGAACAGTGCAGCGAGCGCGGGCGCTCGCCGCGCACGGAGGTTTGTATGGGCTCCCTGAGTATCTGGCATTGGCTGATCGTCGGCGCCGTGTTGCTTCTGGTATTCGGCGGGCGCGGCAAGATTTCGGACATGATGGGCGATGTCGCCAAAGGCATCAAAGCCTTCAAGAAGGGCATGACCGAGGAAGAGGCCAACGCGGCGAGCGATGCGCCCGTTAAGTCCCTCGACCATCAGCCCAGCGATGTGGTGAAGCCGCGCGCCGAGGCCGGCACCAAGGTGTCCTGACGCCCCTGCTGCCGGGCTTCGCGGACGGCCGGCACAAATGCCGGCATGACGGCTGAACGGGCCGGGAATTTCCATGTTCGATATTTCTTGGACCGAATTTCTGCTGATCGGCGTCGTTGCGCTGATTGTGATCGGTCCCAAGGAACTTCCTGCGGTATTACGCACCGCCGGGCAGTGGGCCCGCAAAGTGCGCAGCATGGCCGCTGACTTCCAGGGTCAATTCCAGGAAGCCATGCGCGAGGCCGAGATGGCCGACCTCAAGAAGCAAGTCGACGACCTGGCGCACGACGTGAAGAACTACGATCCGCTCAAGGAAGCGCGCGCCGAAGTAGAAGCGGCGGGCAAAGAGATTCAGGCCTCGCTGGAGAAAAAGCCGGAGACGACAACGCTTGCCGATGACGCAACTCTGGCGGCTGCGGTCGACGACACTCCGGCGGCATTGCCCGGGGTCGAAACGCCGGCGCCGACTGAAGCAGACGTCATCGCCACCGCCACAGCGCCGGTCGCGCCCGAAGCGATAGAAACCTCCGCTGCGGAAACTTCCGCGACCGAGCCTGGCGTCGCCAGCGGTGCCGGCGATGTGGCGGCGGTTGCTACCGGGCCGGTGACGCCGGAAGCGGCCGCGAGTGCGACATCGTCCGAAAATCCAGGGCGGCCGGCATGAGCCGCGAAGACGAAGAGAAGGCGATCGAAGCGACCAAGGCGCCGCTGATGGAGCACCTGGTCGAGCTCCGCACCCGGCTGATTAAGGCGCTCGCGGCGTTTGCGCTGGCGGCGATTGTTTGTTTCTTCTTCGCCAAGCAGATCTACAACGTGCTGACGTGGCCTTACGTCTGGGTGGCTGGTCCGGAGAACTCCAGGTTCATCTATACCGGGCTGCTTGAATACTTCGTTGTGCAGCTCAAGCTGGCGCTGTTCGGTGCGGCGTTCATCGCCTTTCCCGTGATCGCCACGCAAATCTACATGTTCGTGGCGCCGGGCCTTTACCGCAACGAGCGCCAGGCTTTCCTGCCTTATCTCGTCGCCACGCCGTTCTTCTTCGTGCTCGGCGCGATGGTGGTTTATTTCCTGGTCTGGCCGATGCTGGCGCGGTTTTCGCTGAGCATGCAGCAAATGGGCGGGCCGGGGCAGGCGACCATCGAGCTGTTGCCGAAGGTCGAAGACTACCTGTCGCTCTTGATGAAGCTCATTTTAGCGTTCGGCATCGCCTTCCAGCTGCCGGTGATCCTGACGCTGCTCGGCAAGGTCGGCATTATCACGTCCGACCAGCTCAAATCGAAGCGGCGCTATTTCATTGTCATCGCCTTTGTCATCGCAGCGATCCTCACGCCGCCCGATGTACTTAGCCAATTGTCGCTCGCGGTGCCGCTAGTTGCGCTCTACGAGGGCTCGATCTGGTCGGTGCGCATCGTCGAAAGGCGCGCCGCCGCGGAGCGCGCCGCCTCGGCGGCGGCCGCCGCCGCGAAGCCCGCTGAGTAGTTTGGTTATATTATTGCGGGGTTCACATACGATTCGTCATGGCCGGGCTTGACCCGGCCATCCACGTCTTTAGGGCATAGTTTGAGCTTAAGAAGTGGATGCCCGGCACAGGTTTGCGGTCGGGCCGTCCACTTCGGGCCGGCCCGTTGGCCGGCCATGAGCGGTAGAAACGAAACGCCATGCACGACATCCGCTTCATCCGCGAGTATCCCGAGGCGTTCGACCGCGCGCTCAAGCGGCGCGGGCTCGAGGCCAAGGCGGCGCGGCTGATCGCGCTCGACGAGGAGCGACGCGGCAAAATTCTCGCGCTCGAAACCGCGCAAGCGCGCCGTAACGCCGCGTCGAAGGAGATCGGCGAAGCGAAAAAGAAAAAGGACGAAGTTACGGCGTCCGCGTTGATGGCCGAAGTCGCGGCGCTGAAGGATTCGATGCCGGCGCTAGAGGCGAGCGAGAAAGAAAGCTCGAAGGAATTAAACGACGCACTCGCGGAAATCCCTAATCTGCCCGCGGGCGACGTTCCCGACGGCCGGGACGCAAGCGACAATGTCGAGCGTCATCATTTCGGGGCGAAGCGCGAGTATCCGTTTACGCCGAAGCAGCATTTCGAGCTCGGCGAAGCGCTCGGCCAGATGGATTTCGAGACGGCGGCGAAGCTTTCTGGCGCGCGGTTTGTGGTTTTGAAGAAAGGATTGGCGCGGCTTGAGCGAGCGCTCGGGCAGTTCTTTCTCGATATACATACGAGTGAGCCGCACAATTACACCGAAGTCGCGCCGCCGTTGTTGGTTCGCGACGACGTAATGTTTGGCACAGCCCAATTGCCAAAATTCCAAAATGACCAGTTCGTTGCTACCACGACGGAGATGTACACTGAGGCGCTTCGTCAAACGACGGAGGAGTTTGACCGAGGCGAGCTAGGTGACAAGCGTTTTGACCATCGAATGGGGGAAATCCTAAA
>Ga0209169_10000803_pt1 | contig 19331 bp, 17 predicted proteins | sample HubBroMetageWRM4_FD_188346 | JGI IMG/M metagenome (GOLD analysis project Ga0209169, IMG submission 188346) | Warmed soil microbial communities from the Hubbard Brook experimental Forest, New Hampshire - Hubbard Brook CCASE Soil Metagenome WRM 4... | ecosystem: Environmental > Terrestrial > Soil... | reverse complement strand
TTAGGTCGGTGCCCTCGGGCCGCCGGGCGAGCAGCGACTCCGCGCCCGCGTCGACCGCGATTCCCCCCACCTCGGAAACGGCGAGCTTCCCGCCAAGCCGAGGTGATCCCTCCAGCACCGTCACGTCCAGGCCAGCGTCTTTGAGCAGGAACGCGGCCGCCAGTCCCGATACGCCACCGCCGACGACTGCCACCCGGCCTGACTGTCTCGGAAAGGTCACAGGTCCGATTATCGCCGCCAGGACGGAACCGGCCGCCGGGCGGGCACGTCCGAGCAGCATGACGAGCATCACACTGGTCCGCCGCACCGCGATAAGCGGCGTCATCCTGCTCTCTGGCTGCCTGCTGCTCAGCGCGTGCAGCAGCGCCTCCCCCGCCTCGGACTCCGCCTCCTCGCTGCCCGCTCGCGCGGCCACCGAGCCGGGCGCGGGTCAGGCGCAGAACGGCTTCGGCTCCGGGGCCACGGCAACCCAGACTGCGCACCTGGCCCCGGTCAGCCAGAGCATCATCTACACGGCCAGCCTGACACTGCGATCGGCCAGCGCGATGGTGACGGCGCGGCAGGCGACCGCCATAGTGACGGCGGCCGGCGGCTACATATCGGCGGAGAACGCAGTCGCGGGCTCCGCTGGCCGACCGGATGGCACGGTGCACCTGACGCTCAAGGTTCCCGTCGCCGGGTATCAGCAGGTGCTCGCCGAGCTGTCCGCGCCGTCTGTGGGCAGGCAGATCGCGCTCACTCAGCAGGCTGCCGACGTGACGGAGCAGGTGGCGAACGTCAGCAGCCTGGTGACGTCGCAGGAAGCCGCGATCACCGCGCTGCAGCGACTGCTTGGCCGTGCGGCCACGGTCAGCCAGCTGCTGCAGGTGCAGCAGCAGATCAGCACCGATGAATCCGAGCTGGAGTCGCTGCAGGCGCAGCAGCGCGCCCTCGACCACGAGACGAGCTATGCCACGATCAGCATGACGCTGCAGAGCGCGCGGCATGCGGTGTCGGCGCGCCAGCACCGCAGCGGTTTCGCGGCCGGCCTCGGGTCCGGCTGGCGCGCGCTGCGGCATGCCACCACAGCGCTGCTCACGGCGCTCGGCGCGGCCCTGCCGTTCCTGCTGGTGGTGCTGGCCCTGGCCGGCATCGGCTACGCGGGCAGGCGGCGCTTCAGCCGCCGTCGCGCCGGTCCCACCGCGGCCGGCTAGCCGTCGGACGCCTGCTTGCCGGACGACTGATTGCCGGACGACTGATTGCCGGACGACTGGCTGCTGGCGTGCACCAGCTCGGTCAGCCTGACCAGCACGTCCGGGTCAGTCTGCGGGAGCACCCCGTGGCCCAGATTGAAAATGTGACCCTCCGCGGTACGCCCGCGGTCCAGCACGGTGAGCGCACGGGCCTGGATGACGTCCCAGGGAGCGAAGAGGATGGCCGGGTCGAGGTTGCCCTGCAGGGCCTTGCCCGGCTCGACTCGCCGTACGGCCTCGTCCAGCGGCACCCGCCAGTCCACCCCGACCACATCGGCTCCGGCCTCGCCCATGACGCCGAGCAGCTCGCCAGTGCAGACGCCGAAGTGGATCCGCGGCACCCCGGTGTCCGCCAGCGCCGCGAAGATCCGCTTGCTGTACGGGAGCACCGACGTCCGGTAGTCGTCCAGGCTGAGCGAGCCGGCCCACGAGTCGAATAGCTGCACCGCGCTCGCGCCCGCCGCGACCTGCACCCGCAGGAACGCGATCGTGATGTCGGCGAGCCTGTTCATGAGCTCGGCCCACAGCGCTGGCTCGCCGTACATGAGCGACTTGGTGATCTCGAAGTTCTTCGAAGGGCCGCCGTCGACCAGGTAGCTGGCCAGCGTGAACGGGCCGCCGCCGAATCCGATCAGCGGGGTGCCGCCCAGCTCGGCCGTGAGATTGCCCACTGCCTCGGTCACGTACGGCACGTCGCCAGGCTCCAGGGCCCGCAGCTGGGCCAGGTCAGACTGGGACCTGATCGGCTTGTCCACCACCGGGCCGACGCCGGGCTTGATGTCGATGCCCAGCCCGATGGCCCGCAGCGGCACCACGATGTCGCTGAACAGGACGGCGGCGTCTACCTTGTACCGGCGGACGGGCTGGAGCGTGATCTCGGTAATCAGGTCGGGCGTGGAGCAGGCCTTCAGGATGGATTTGTCGGCCCGCAGGGCCCGGTACTCCGGCAGCGCCCGGCCCGCCTGGCGCATATACCAGACGGGCGTGTGCGCCACCGGCTGGCGGCGGCAGGCACGCAGGAACACAGAGTCATCAGCGGTGGCAGTCACGGCACGATGATCCCACAGCGGCCCGGTCGGGGGCAGCGTGACCGGTTCCGCGGCAAAACCCCATGACACGCCGTCGCAGGTCCGAGGCATGCGACCACCGGCATGCCAGCATCATTGGTAGTCGAAGGGTGAGGAGGCTCCAGATGACCGAGATCATCCGGCACTGCCCTGACTGCGGCCGGGACCGCCCCTACGCCCAGCAGCACGCCGCTCTCGCCTGCTGTCCCGACACCGCCGACGGCCAGTGCCCCGAATGGTTCTGCCTGGCCTGCGGCACGGCAGTGATCCTGGGCGACGTGCCTGACCGCTTCGAGCTGCCGGTGGCAGCCAGCCTCCGCGACCGCGTGGCATGACGGCTCCGTATCCGTGCCCGCCCAGACCGTGAGGCCTGCGGGGCCGGCCGTGAACGCGGAGACCGGAGCGGACGCCTTCAGCCAGGCACTTGCCGACCTTCAGGACGCGATCGCCGCCCAGCAGGCGGCGCGATCGGAGCTGACCTTCGAGTCGGAGCCGGCCCCGCGTCGGCTGGCGCCGTTCGCCACGGCTGTCGCCGCGACCGTGGCCGGCAGCGACGAGGACACCGAGATCGGCAGTGGCCGGTTCGTGCTGCTCTTCGACCCGGCTGGCCAGGAGGGCTGGGACGGCCGGTACCGGGTCATCGGCTACGTCCGGACCGCGCTGGAGCCCGAGATGGCCGCGGACCCCCTCATCAACGCGGTCGGCTGGAGCTGGCTGACCGAGGCACTGGACGATCGCGGCGCCAGTTACCTGAACGTCAGCGGCACCGTCACCACGGAGGTCACGCAGGGATTCGGCGGCAAGCAGGACGAACCAACGTGCACCGAGTTCGAGCTGCGAGCCTCGTGGTCGCCGACCTCGGAAGCGGCCGGAGAGCCGGACCTGAGCGGCCACCTCGCGGCCTGGTGCGACGTCCTCTGCGCCGCCGCCGGGCTGCCACCGCTGGCTCCGGGCGTCGCGCCGCTGCGCCCGCCCCGGCGCAGGCGGCGGCCATGACGACCGGACCTGCCGACAGCGACGCCGGCGGACCCGGACCGGCCACCCCGCCCGGACAGGACGCGGGCGCGCATCCCGAGCAGGGCGGCAGCGGCGAACAGCCCGAAGCTCCTGAGCAGGCCGAGATCGCTGAGCGCACGGTCGAGCCGCTGTTGCGGCCGCGCGACGGGCTGCCGCCGCTGGTGGCTAGCGAGGCAGCGCTGCAGGCCGCGATCGAGTCGCTTGCCGGCGGGACCGGCCCGGTGGCCGTGGACGCCGAGCGCGCCTCCGGCTTCCGCTACGGCCATCGTGCCTTCCTGGTCCAGCTGCGGCGTCACGGCGCCGGTACCGTGCTCATAGATCCGGTTGCCTGCACTGACCTTTCCGGGCTCGACGCGGCGCTGGCGGACGTCGAGGCGGTGCTGCATGCCGCCTCGCAGGACCTGCCATGCCTGGCTGACCTCGGGTACCGGCCACGCCAGCTGTTCGACACCGAGGTGGCCGGCCGGCTGCTTGGCTATCCGCGGGTGGGCCTGGCCACCCTGGTCGAGACGATCCTCGGCCTCGGGCTGGAGAAGAGCCATTCAGCGGCGGACTGGTCGACCCGGCCGCTGCCTGAGGACTGGCTGCTCTATGCCGCGCTGGACGTCGAGGTCCTGGTCGAGCTGCGGGACAGGCTCGCCATGCAGCTAACCGTGCAGGGCAAGCTCGAGTGGGCCAGGCAGGAGTTCGCCGCGGAGCTCGCGGCCGGGCCGCCGCCGCCGCGGGCCGAGCCGTGGCGCCGTACGTCGGGCATACACCGGGTGCGCAACCGGCGCGGGCTGGCGGTGGTCAGGGAACTCTGGCTGGAGCGCGACAAGATTGCCCGCCGCCGCGACCTGTCGCCGACCAAGGTGCTGTCGGATGCCGCCATCGTCGAGGCCGCGAGGACGATGCCAACCGGCCCTGATGAGCTGGCCGCGATCACCGGCTTCTCCGGCCGCAGCTCCCGGCGGCACATGCCCGAGTGGCTGCGGGCAGTGAGCCGGGCCAGGGCGATGCCCGACCGGGCGCTGCCCGCCGCATCGGCACCGCCCGGTGACGGGCCGCCGCCCGCGCACCGATGGCAGGACCGTGATCCGGAGGCGGCCAGGCGGCTGACGGCCGTCCGCGCGGTCGTAGCCGCCCTCGCTGACTCACACAGCATGCCGGCCGAGAACCTCCTGCAGCCGGACGCCGTCCGCCGCCTCGCCTGGCAGCCGCCAGCGGAGGTGACGGCCACCGCGATCGGCGCGGAGCTGACCGGCTATGGGGCCAGACCCTGGCAGGTAGAGCTGACCTCGGTACCGATCGCGCGCGCACTGATCCGCCTGGCCGAGAAGGGCGATGACCAAGCGCTGTCAGGCTGACTTTCTGAGCTGCCGCAGATCGCACGGCGCGGACGAGCCCGCCTGCCGCTGACCCGAGCATGGCAGCAGCGTTGCCGTGTCCGGGTAGTCGGGGAACACGTTCAGCAGTACCTCGCAGTCGCAGCAGACCCCGCCGAGCCGCTGCAGCCTCCGGATCAGCCCGGCCGCGCGCGGCGCGCGCAGATCGCGCCACCTGATGGTCCAGCGGTGCTGCCCATCGCAGCCAAACTCGTTGATCATGCGCAGCAGGTAGCACCGCAGGCACTCGTGCTCGCCCGGCTCGGTCAGCAGCCCGGAGAGTTCGACGAGCTCAGCCTCGACGGCGCTGGCGATGTTGTCACTTGTCATTCCCGCTTCACCTTCCTCGTCGGGGCGAGCTGACACTGCCGTTGTATCGCCTGCCGCTGACAGTTCCGGCCGGCCGTCCGGCGCTGGGCGGATCACCCGGAAAGCCGGAACGCGAGCTGGGTGACCCACTTGTTCAGGTCGGGTTGCTCAGCCGGGTCAGTCTCGTAGATCTCGAGCCGCGCACCCCACCGGTCACCGTCATCGGCTGGGGTGACATCCCAGGTCAGGCCTTCGGCCTGCGCCCACTCCAGCAGCGCCGCCGTCGCGCCGCTCAGCCCGTCGGGATGCCCGGTGTACGCCAGCGTCGCATACCGGCCGGCCGGCAAAACGCCAGCCAGCACGCGATCATCGCCAGGCACCGGGTCCGCGACCGGGACGCCGACCTCGACGTCCAGCTGCCGTTCCATGTCCACGACGTTGTACTTCCAGAACGGCGCGCCCGCGGGCGCGATGCCCCGTGCGCCCAGCCAGCCGAAGACGTCAGGGTGAAGGCCGGGCAGGACTGTGCCGAGATCCTGCATGGTGACGAACGCCTGGATCGCGACGTAGGGCTGCGTGTCCCGCTCAGTGACGTGCGGTCCTGAAATCATGTCTCCTCCTGGGGGAACTGCCTGCACCGACCAGGGTGAAACTGTTCAGATCTGGCGGCCAGACGTTCTGGGTATCAGCGGTCATGATGTGCTCCGCGCTCAGGGTCCCGGAAATCCCGGACATTCACACGACGTACGGCGGGCCCGCATTTGGACGGCAGCGCCAGCCGTGCGGCGCCGCATCCGTGACTGTCAGACCCGGCGGCCACAATAGAGGGGTGACGACGCTGGAGTGGTCCTGGCTGGATACGCCTGTCGGCGTGGTATCGGTCGGCTGCGGGGCAGAAGGAGTAGCCCGCGTCAGGTTCGGCGCGCCGCCTGCGGGTGCCGCGGCGCAGGCGGCGGATGCCACTACCGGCGCGAGCGAGCTTGCGCGCGCAGCCCGCCAGCAGCTCACCGAGTACTTCTGCGGCCAGCGCCAGGTCTTCGAGCTGCCGCTGGACTGGTCGTCCACGCAAGGCTCGCAGCGGCACGTGCTGGAGGTCCTGGCCGGCTCAGTCGGCTACGGCCAGACCACGAGCTACGGCGCGCTGGCCGGCGCGGCCGGCCTGGAATCGGTGAGTGACGTCCCTCCGGCGCGCGCAGTGGGCAAGATCATGGGCTCGAATCCGATCCCCGTCATCGTGCCCTGCCATCGGGTGCTGGCCAGCGATGGCCTCGGCGGGTACAGCGGCGGCGCCGGGCCCGAGGTGAAACGGTGGCTGCTGATTCTGGAGGGCGCGCTGCCGCCGACGCTGGACTGGGAGCCAGCCAGCCCGCCGGCCTGACGCCCGGGCCAGCCGAACCGAGCGGCCAGCCGAACCGAGGGGCCGCTTGGACCATCCGGCAACGCGCTGCCGGTAACCGGCTCTGTTCCGGATGGTGGCGTTCGGTGCCCGCTAGCTGGCCGCCCGCGCCGTGCAGCACCCAGAAGCCGCCCTTGCGCAGCCCGCGCCCGGCCGGCACCGCAGCCCCGAGCCGATCGCAGGCGGCCGCGAGCAGCAGCGGCAGGTTTTCCCGGTGCGCGCAGATCACGACCGGCTGATCGGCCGCGGCCGCCTCCGCCGCGACCGTGGCGGCGGCCAGGGCCTGCTCCTCCGCGACCGGGCGCGATGACTTCTTCTCCGGCAGCCCGAGCGCAGGTACCACCTCGACGGTCGCACCGACGCTCGAGGCGTATGGCCGGACCGTAGCGACGCAGCGCTCGGCCGGCGAGCTGAGCACCCGGGCGGTCCCGAAGCACCGCAGCAGCCTGGCCAGGACCTTGGCCTGCTGCTTGCCGCGGGCATCCAGCGGCCGCAGCGCGTCGTGGTGACGCCAGTCCGACTTGGAGCCCGCAGCGGCATGCCGGACCAGGATGACGGGCACGGTCGGCCGGAGCGCGGCGGTGAAGTCGGCCAGCAGCCGCACGTCATGCTCGTAGCTGAGCCGGATGGCGGCCCGCGACAGCGCGACCCAGTCCAGCCGGTCGACTTCGCTGTTCGCCACGAACCGGGCATCGGCGCTGTCGGCGCGCGCGGCCCAGTAGTCGACCACCTTCGGCTGATCATCGACGACGTAGCTGACCGCGGGCAGCCGCAGGCCCAGAGTGACCTGCATGCCTGTCTCCTCCGCGACTTCGCGGACAGCAGCGAGCAGGGCGTGCTCGCCCGACTCGAGCTTGCCCTTCGGGAAGCTCCAGTCGTCGTACTTGGGCCGGTGGATCAGGGCCACCTGGGTGCCACGTCCGGCGGGCCGCCACAGGACCGCCCCGGCAGCCAGGATCTCGCCAGCCGCCTGGCGATCAGCCATCCGTGCCCCGGCCGCGGCGTGACCTGATCATCAGGTCCTGGATGTCGGTCAGCGGCGCGCCGGCCGAGTCCAGGTGATGTCGCGTCCACGTGCCGTCACCGGCCAGCCACCACGACGAGGTTCGCGGATCCATGGCCAGGTTGATGAGCTGCCGCAACTGCGCCTGCTGCTGATGATCGGTAACCCGGACCAGCATCTCGACCCGGCGGTCCAGGTTCCTGTGCATCATGTCGGCGCTGCCGATCCAGACCTCGCTCGGCGAGTCCCCGATCCCGGTCCCGAATGCGTAGATGCGCGAGTGCTCCAGGAATCTGCCGACGACGCTGCGGACCCGGATCTGCTCCGACAGGCCAGGCACGCCGGGACGCAGCCCGCAGATCCCGCGTACCCACAGGTCGACCTGCACGCCCGCGTTCGACGCACGGTACAGCGCGTCGATGATCGCCTCGTCGATCAGGGCGTTGCACTTCATCTGGATCAGCGCGGGCTTGCCCGCGCGCTGCTGCTCGATCTGCGCGTCGATGCGCTCGATCAGCCCGGATCGCACCCCGCCCGGCGCGACCAGCAGCCGCCGGAAGTCGCTGCGGCGGCTGTACCCGGTCAGGTGGTTGAACAGGTCGCTGATGTCCTCGCCCACGGTCCTGTTCGCGGTAAGCAGCCCGAAGTCCTCGTACAGCCGGGCCGTCTTCGGGTGGTAGTTGCCGGTTCCGATGTGGCAGAACCGGCGCAGCGAGCCGTCGGATTCCTCCCGGACGACCAGCGCCATCTTGCAGTGCGTCTTCAGCCCGACCATGCCGTAGACCACATGGCAGCCGGCTTCCTCCAGCTTGTGCACCCAGGCGATGTTGGCGCGCTCATCGCCGCGGGCCTTGATCTCCACCACCACGACGACCTGCTTGCCGGCCTCGGCCGCATCGATAAGCGCGTCCACGATCTCGGAGTCGCCGCTCGTGCGGTAAAGCGTCTGCTTGATGGCCAGCACTCTGGGGTCGGCCGCCGCCGACACGACCAGTCGCTGGACGCTGGCCGTGAACGAGTCGTACGGGTGGTGCACCAGCACGTCCTGCTCGGCCAGGACCGCGAACACGCCGCCGTCGGTCAGCGGCAGGGCGGACTCGGACGGCACGAACCGCGGGTACTTCAGCTGCCGGAAATCAAGGTCGGCGATCAGCGACAGGCCGGACAGATCCAGCGGGCCCGGTACCCGGTAGACCGCGCGCGGATCGACATCGAGCTCCATCACCAGCTTGTCCAGCACGTCCTGCGGGATGGACTCCTCGACCTCAAGCCGGACGGCCGGCTCGAACCGCCGCTTCAGCAGCTCGCGCTCCATCGACTTCAGCAAGTCCTCGGTCACGTCCTCGTCGATCTCCAGGTCGGTGATCCTGGTGACGCGGAAGGTGTGGTGCTCGAGTATGTCGAGCCCGACGAACAGCACGCCGAGATGGGCGGCGATCACGTCCTCCAGCGGGACGAACCTCTTCGGCGCGACGGTCAGGAAACGGGGCAGCAGCGGCGGTACCTTCACCCGGGCGAACATCGTGGCACCCGTCCGCGGGTCCGCGATGGTGAGCGCGAGGCTGAGAGTCTGACCGGAGATGAAGGGGAACGGGTGCGCGGGGTCGACGGCCAGCGGAGTCAGGACCGGCGAGATGCGCTCCTTGAACAGCACCTCAAGCTGAGCCTGCTCCTCCGGTACCAGTTCTTTCCAGCGCAGGATCTCGATGCCCTGGTCGGCGAGGTCGGGCACCAGCAGCTCAGTGAAGCACCTGGCGTGCCGGGCGGACAGCTCGCGGGCTAGCTCAAGGACATTCGCCAGCACTTCCTCCGCGGGCAGGCCGGTCGCGTCCTCCACCGGCAGGCCGGTCGCCATCCGGCGCATCCGGCCGGCCACCCGGACACCGAAGAACTCGTCGAGGGCGCTGGCGAAGATTGCGGTGAACCGGACCCGCTCCAGCAGCGGGACCTGATTGTCCTCTGCCAGCTCCAGTACCCGTTCGGCGAATCGAAGCCAGCTCTCCTCCCGGTCCAGGTACCGGTCCGCGGGCAGATCCGCGCCCTGAGTGGCCACCTCGGCGACCGCGTCCGCCTGCGCCTTCGCGGCAGCACGGGTCCTGGCCCTGGCGGCCGCAACCTGATGCTGGCGGGCTCGCTCGCGAGCAGCCTGCAGCTCCCGGTCCCCCTTGGCGGCACGGCTGGCCGGCTTGCGGCGCGGGACGGGCTGACTCATGTCCCTATTGTCCCCACACTGGCGGTCCGGCAAAGATGCCGGGTGGCCTAAATCGCGAATCGGCACCAGGCCCTTGCGTATTGTTCCCCTTCGCGGCAAAGATCTGACTCACGCCGGCGACTGGCGCCGCGGTGTCAGGGAGCGGGTACACGCGGATGAGGATCGGCACCTCAGTCACCGAGCGGGGCGGCGCCACCGCGCTGGCCCAGATGGCAGACGACCTGCGGCAGGCGGCTGACGACGGATTCGCCTCGGCCTGGATGGCGAACATTTTCGGGCTGGACGCGCTGACCGCGCTGGCGGTCGCCGGCAGCCAGGCACCCGGCATAGAGCTCGGAACCGCGGTGGTGCCCACCTACCCGCGCCACCCCGCCGTGCTGGCGCAGCAGGCCATGACCGCAGCGCTCGCGCTCGGGCCCGGCCGGCTGACGCTCGGGATCGGGCTGTCACACCAGATCGTCATCGAGAGCATGTACGGCTACAGCTTCGACAAGCCGGCCCGGCACATGCGCGAGTACCTGTCGGTGCTGCTGCCGCTGCTTGACGGCACCGCCGTCAGCGTTGACGGTGCCACGCTCAGTGCCCACATCGGGCTGACCACGCCACGTCCCGAGCGCGTGCCCGCGCTGCTGGCGGCCCTGGCGCCGCAGATGCTGAAGCTGGCGGGCGAGCTGGCCGACGGCACCGTGCTGTGGATGACCGGACCGGCCACGGTCCGCGACCACGTGGTCCCGGCGATCACGGCCGCCGCTGCCGCCGCGGGCAAGGACACCCCCAGGGTGGTCTGCATCCTGCCGGTCTGCGTGACCAGCGACGAGGCTGCCGCACGGGCCAGGGCCGCGGAGGAATTCGCCATCTACGGCCAGCTGCCCTCCTACCGCGCCATGCTCGACCGGGAAGGAGCGGGCGGGCCGGCCGATGTCGCCGTGGTCGGTGACGAAGACGAGGTCACAGCGCAGATCATGACGCTCGCCGATGCCGGGGCAACCGATTTCGTGGCCCTCCAGTTCACCGGCGGCGAGGACTACCAGCGGACCCGCAGCCTGCTGAAGAAGATCATCGCCGAGAGCTAGCCCGCCCGCCGCTGCGCCGCCAGGTCAGCGAGCAGGCCGGAGATCGCCCTGTCCTCGGTGACGCCGCGGCCGGCCCGCTGCATCATCTCGGCCAGCCGCGGATCCCAGCCGCTTGGCTCGGTCCGCCCCGTGAGCGGATCGCCGCCTGCGCTCAGCGCGGCCTGATAGTCGCCGGCCGCCATCTGCCACGGACGCGCCTGCAGGCGCCGGATCGCGGTCGCCGTGCTCCGCAGCCCGGCCCAGCTGAAGTCCGCGTGCCAGTGCACGGCCGATCCGCTGCTCGCCGCCGCCTGCACCAGCCGGCTGCAGGCCACTGATGGCTCGCCCTCCGTGCACACCAGCGCCGGGCTGTCAGGACCGAGCTCGTCGGCCGCCGCCCGCACCAGCGCGGAGCTCGAGCAGACGAAGATGTCGAGCGCCCACGGCAGGACGGGACTCCTGGTGAGCTGCCGTAGCGTCAGCCGGAAAGGCTGCCCGGCGTCGGCCGCCTCGGTCAGCCAGCGTCCGGTCGGATCGCCGCCGGAGCGGACGTTCAGCACGAGCACCTGGCTGGCCAGGTCATCGCCGACCATCCCGGCCGCGCTCCACAGTGCCAGCGTCGCCTCGGGACTGGCCGGAGCCTGCACGCCCTCCCGGAGCGCAAGCGCCCGCAGCACCAGCGTCGCCACCGGCCCGTCCGACAGGGCGCGCTCATCGCCGGTCACGGCGGCCGAGAGCGCGGACAGCACCGCGCTGGCCTGGTCAGCGCCGCTCGGCAGCTGCTCAAGTACCGCCATGGCCTGGCGCAGGATGTCACCGCGTCCCTGACGGATCAGCCTGGTCACCGTGCCATCGCGCCTGATGGCCTCCAGCCACTCCCGGTACCAGGCCAGGTCCCCGAGCCTGCTGGCGCGCAACGGCCCGAGCGCGTCACCCCAGCGGGCCAGGTCAGCGGCTCGCTCGGCGGCCAGGTCGCGGACCGGGCCGCCCAGCGACTCGACCGCAGTGCGCAGGTCGGGCGCGGCCGCGGCACGGTACAACTCGGCGGCGACGCCCGGCAGGGAGACACTGAGCGACGAGGCCCGGCCAGGGCTGCGGCCCATGAGCCTGGCCACGGCCCGCCGCTGCGCGGGCGTAGCGCCGACCAGCGTGACCGTGCCGTCCAGGCGCTCGCCGCGCTCGAGCTTCGCCCGGATCCGCGCCACCAGCCAGGCGAGCTCCGGCGCTCCCAGCATTCGCTGCAGTTTGGCCGGATCTACCGTTACCTGACCCGCTGATGCCGAGATGCCCACCGCGGCATGGTAGCCATCGCAGGGCAGCGCGCGAAAGCCCCTGCCTGCGCCTCACGCATCACGATGCAGGTACAGATCGCGCAGCAGTGCGATCTCCGCGCCGTGGTGAATAACCTCCCGGTGGATGTGCAGCACCAGCGCGGCCATCGAGAGGTCCGCGTACGGCCCCTCGGCCGGCCCGCACGGCTGCGCCAGCTCGTCCGGCCCCAGCGACCGCACGCCCGCCACCCAGCCTGCGTAGCCGGCGTCCAGCTGGGTCAGTGCGCCATCCGCCGTCCCGCTGTACACGTAGGTCGAGTAGTCAGCCGGCGGCCCGCCGAAATGCGACGCATTGCGCATGCCGAAGACGCCGACGTTAATGTGCGCCAGCCGCCAGGCGATCGTGGTGACCGGCTCCACCTTTACCGGCGGCATGGCGTAATCCATGGTGAAGTCGCCACCGCCGACGGAGATCGGCGCCGTGCTCTCGCCCCGCCTGCGGATGCTCCAGCAATCAGGCACCGGCTCCCAGAAATACTCGTGGTCTGACAGTCCGTCCAGCCGCGGCCGGAGCTGATTGTCCCAGTGCCAGTCCAGCTGGCCCATAAGCTCCGCATTCCAGTCCAGGTCCATAGACGGCAGGCTAGACCGGGGTGCCGACAGTAGGTCTCAGCCCAGGCCGCAGGCCCTGCTGATGTCGTCCTGGCTGGCCAGCTTTACCCGGGCACCGCGGCCCAGGGTCACGCCGAGCTCCTTCTCCGCGGTCTCGATGCCGAGCCAGTCGTCATAGCTGACATGCCGGATGCCGCGCTCGGCGAGGACACCGCGCAGCGGCGATTCGCCCTGCGGCGAACCCTCCGGCATCTTCAGCAGCCCCGCGCGCGGCAGCTGGACGTCCCCTGGTCCCGGCCCGCCGGCCAGGTCGGCAAGCAGCGACCGGACGGTCTCGGCCGCGTCCGACTTGTTGGTGCCGATCACGCCCGTCGGTCCCCGCTTCAGCCAGCCGGCCACGTACTCGCCCGGCAGCGGCAGGCCATCCCGGCCCAGCACCCGGCCCGCCTCGTTCGGCACCACGAAGTTGCGCTCGTCGAAAGGCACGCCGGCTAGCGGCACGCTCTGATAGCCGACGGACCGCAGCACCATCTGCACCGGCAGCGTCTCGAACTGGCCGGTCCCCTGGAGCTTGCCCGCCTCGTCCAGCCGGGTCCGCTCGACGGTCAGCCCGGATACCGCGTCCACGCCCTGAATCTCGACCGGGCGCAGCCAGAAGCGCATGGTCAGCCGCCGGCCGGTACCAGCCGGCGAACGCTCCGCCCACTCCCTGATCACCGTGTAATTGCCGCGCACGTGCCGGTCCGTCTGCGCGAGCTCGGCGCTCTCGCCGGTCGCGTCGAACGCGGCCAGGTCGGCCTCGCCGTCGCCGACGACGACATCGACGCCCGCGAGCTCGCCGAGCTCGCGCAGCTCCTTGGTAGTGAATTTCGCCTGCGCCGGGCCGCGGCGGCCGATCATGTGCACCTCGCGGACCTTGCTGGCCATGAGCGCGTCCAGCACTGGCTGGGATACGTCGGTCTCGCGCAGTTCCTCCGGGTTGCGGATCAGGATCCGCGCTACGTCCACGGCGACGTTGCCGACGCCGATGACCGCTATCGACTCGGCATCGAGAGTGAAGGCACCGGGATCGACGTCGGGATGACCGCAGTACCAGTTAACGAAGTCGGTGGCCGCGACGCTGCCAGGCAGGTCCTCGCCGGGTATGCCGAGGCGCCGGTCCCGCATCGCGCCGGTCGCATAGACGACAGCGTCGTAGCTGGCCAGCAGGTCCTCGCGGGTGACGTCATCGCCCAGATGTACATTGCCGACGAAGTGGACACCGTCATGCTCGAGCACTCCGCGCAGGTACTCGGCGATCGACTTGATCGACTTATGGTCGGGCGCCACGCCGTAGCGAACCAGCCCATAAGGGGTGGGCAGCCGGTCCAGCACATCGACCCTGATGGCGCGGGGCGGGTCAAGTGCAGCCGCCTGCTTGATCAGCGCCTCGGCCGTGTACAGGCCGGCCGGACCCGAGCCGACAACTGCGACATGAAGAGTGTCCATGGAGCGATTCTGCCGTGTTACTGCTGGTGCTGCGGCCGGGGTCGCGACATCAGGCCGCCGGCCTGCCCTGGCGCGTGGTCGGGCGGGCCGGAGCCGGCTCCCGGCCGATGTGCGTACCTTTACCTGCACTTGGATTGCCGCACGCTTTCCTTTAGCGCAAAGCCGGGTATCACTTCCGCCTCATGAAGCGGGGGCTTAGTGAATCGCGGGCGCATTCTGCGTCCGCATGCGCCAGCCGCACTGACCTGGCGAGGAACTCAGCGTGAAATCTCTCGACTCCCGGTCGCGCGGCGCTGCCGTGCGTATTGCCGGTGCCATCGCGGGCCTGTCCGTTCTCTGCGGCCTCCTGGTCGGGGCCATTGCCCTGCCGCTGGTAGGCGGAGCGGGGATGGCCGCCAGAGAGGCCGCGGATACGTTCAACAACCTGCAGGTGCCGGGGTTGTCAGAACTGCCGTCCCGGTCGGAGATTCTCGATTCGAATGGCAAGCTGATTACTTACTATTATCCGAATCACATTTACCGCGTGCCCGTGCGCTACAACCAGATCTCACCCGACATGCGCGACGCCATCGTGGCCATCGAGGACTCGCGTTTTTATCAGCATGGCGCCCTGGATATTCGCGGATCGATGCGCGCACTTGTCACCGACTTCATGGGCGGCCAGGTCCAGGGCGGCTCGACGCTGGCGCAGCAGTACGTCAAGAACGCGCTGGTGCTGACCGCGTCCAGCCCGGCCCAGCAGCGCAACGCCACCGCCGAGGACGCCGCGCGCAAGATCCGCGAGCTGCGGATCGCCGTGAACGTCGAGCACTCGCTGACCCTGAACCAGCTGCTGGCTGCCTACCTGAACGTCGCCTACTTCGAGAACGAGGCCTACGGCATCCAGGTCGCCGCGCAGCGCTACTTCGGTACCACGGCGGCGCGGCTGACCCTGACCGAGTCCGCGCTGCTGGCCGGCATGGTGCAGAATCCGGCCCGCTTCGACCCGCTCACCGAGCCGGCCACGGCGCTCGCCAGGCGCAACGTGGTCCTGGCCAGGATGGCCCAGCTGCACTACATCACGCAGACCACAGCCAGGGCGGCGGAGCAGACCCGGCTGAAGCTGCGCTATTCCGTCGCATCCCTGCAGGAGGGCTGTGACAGCAATACTGCCAGGCACTCCGCCTGGTTCTGCGACTACGTGCTCGCCGAGCTGCGCACCAACCCGGCGTACCGCCAGGCCTACGAGCAGCTCAACACCACCGGCGGCCTGAAGATCTACACGACGATGAGCGAGCAGGACCAGCGGGCCGCGCAGGATGCGGTGAGCTACATGCTGCCGGCCCCGCCGTCAGGCTGGAATCCGGGCCAGAACGCGGCCGCCGAGGTGCTCATCCAGCCTGGCACCGGGCGGGTCCGCGCGATCGCCGTCGACCGCCCGTACGGCACGAGCAAGCGGCAGGACAGCATCGACTACGCCGTGGACACCGCGCAGAACGGCGGCGCCGGCGTGCAGACCGGGTCATCGTCCAAGCTCTTCACGCTGATCACCGCGCTGAAGGAAGGCGTTCCCTTCGGGTTCAAGCTGTCGGTGTCATCGCCCACCGTGGTCGGCGGCTACTACAACTGCAAGGACCAGCCGGCCGGCTCGTTCCCCGTCGCCAATGCCGAGGGCGCGGGCCATGGCACGTATTCGCTGTATACCGGCACGACTCAGTCGATCAACGTGTTCTATGCGCACCTGGAGCAGCAGGTCGGCCTGTGCAACGTGGTGAAGACCGCCGCCAGCATGGGCGTGCACAGGGCCGACGGCGTTTCCCTGCTGAAGGGCGTCGGCAAGCCTGGCTCGGCCAGCTATCAGCTGCCGGCCGATGACCTGCCGTCGTTCACGCTCGGCGCGGTCAACGTCTCGCCGATGAGCATGGCCGACGCGTACGCGACGGTCGCCGCCAACGGCATCTACTGCAAGCCCGTGGCCATCAGGGAAATCACCAACCCGGCCGGTACCCGGCTGCCCGTGATGGGGTCAGGCTGCCACCGGGTCATGTCGGCCGGCGTGGCCGAGGCCGCGACCTACATCCTGCAGGGCGTGATCTCCAGCGGCACGGCGGTCGGCGACGGCATCGGCGTCCCGGCGGCCGGCAAGACCGGCACGGCCAACAACTTCGACTTCGCGGCCTTCGGTGGCTACACCCCGCGGCTGGCGGGCTATGTGTCCATGTTCAATCCGGCCGGGCCGGTCGATCATCCGATGACCGGCTACGCGTCCTGCTTCCGCTCGTCCGGCGGCGGGCAGGAATGCCCGGGCTCGGTGTTCGGCGCCGACGCGGGCCAGATCTGGCAGATGAGCTTCGACCACGCGAACGTCGGCGACGCATCGTTCCGCTACCCGTCCGGCGGCGACTATTTCAGTAAGGGAACGGGGCAGAACGTGGGCAAGCCGAAGAAGCCAGCCTGACCGGCCTGGTGGCCGGCCTCAGGCCTGCTGGTGGTCGGCCAGGCTGGGTGCCCGCCTCGCGACCAGCTCGGTGATCACCCTGGCGATGTGCTGAGGGGCCAGGCCGGCGTCCTCCAGCAGGTCGGTCCGCTCACCGTGCTCAAGGAACTCCTGCGGCAGGCCGAACGTCCGGATCGGGGTATCCACGTCCTCGTCGCGCAGCAGCCTCGCTACCGCGTCGCCGAAACCGCCGACCCGGCCGTTGTCCTCGACCGTGACCACCAGTCCGTGCTGCCTGGCCGCATCCGGCAGGGCCGGGTCAAGCGGCTTGACCCAGCGCGGGTCGACCACCGTCACGCCGATGCCCTGATCGGCCAGCCGCTCCGCCGCGGTAACGCAGACGCCCGCCATCGAGCCGGCTCCGATCAGCAGGACGTCGCGCGCCGAGCCGTCGGCGGGCAGCCGGAGCACGTCCATCCCGCCGAGCTTGCCCACGGCCGGAATGTCGGGTCCGGCCAGCCGGCCGGGGAAGCGCAGGGCCGTCGGGCCATCATCCACGCTGACCGCCTCGCGCAGCAGCTCGGCGATCCGGCTGCCGTCCCTGGGCACCGCGACCCGCAGGCCCGGGACCAGCTGCAGGATCGAGCCGTCCCACATGCCGTGGTGGCTGGCCCCGTCCGGGCCGGTCACCCCGGCCCGGTCCAGCACGAACGTGACCGGCAGGCGGTGCAGGGCCACGTCCATGAGTACCTGGTCAAACGCCCGGTTCAGGAAGGTGGCGTAGATCGCGACCACCGGGTGCATGCCGCCCATAGCCAGGCCCGCCGCGCTGGTCACGGCGTGCTGCTCGGCGATGCCCACATCGAACACCCGGTCAGGGAATGCGCTGGCGAACTGGGCCAGGCCCGTCGGATGCAGCATCGCGGCGGTGATCGCGACCACATCCGGACGGCTGGCGCCGATAGCCGCGAGTTCCGCGCCGAAGACCTGCGTCCACGGCCGAGGGCGCGGCGCGGCGGCGGCGGGCTTGCCCGCGGCCGGACTGACCTGATGCAGGCAGTCCTCGTCGTTCTCCTCCGCCAGCGGGTAACCGAAGCCCTTCCTGGTGATCACGTGGACGAGCACCGCCCCGCCGAATTCGCGGGCGCGCTTAAGCGCGTGCTCGACCGCCTGCTCGTCGTGGCCATCGACCGGCCCGAGGTACTTCAGCCCGAGATCCTCGAACAGCACCTGCGGCTGCAGGACGTCCTTGAGTCCCTTCTTGATCCCGTGCAGGGTCTCAAATAGCGGCGGGCCGACCAGCGGCGTGTGCGACAGCGAGGTCTTGATGTAGTCAAGGACCTGCTCGTAGCGCTGCGACACGCGGACGGAGGCGAGATGCTCAGCCAGGCCGCCGATGGTCGGCTGATAGGAGCGGCCGTTGTCGTTCACCACGATCACGAGCCTGCGATCGCGCGCCGCCGCGATGTTGTTCAGCGCCTCCCAGGCCATCCCGCCGGTCAGCGCGCCGTCCCCGATGATCGCCACCACGCTGCGGTCGGACTCGCCGCGCAGCTGGTAGGCCTTGGCCAGGCCGTCGGCGTAGGACAGGCTCGTGGACGCATGCGAGTTCTCGATGACGTCGTGCTCGGACTCGCCGCGGTTCGGGTAGCCGGATACGCCGCCACGCTGGCGCAGCTCGCCGAAGCCCTGATGCCGGCCCGTGAGCAGCTTGTGCACGTAGGACTGGTGACCGGTGTCGAACACGATCCGGTCGACCGGCGAGTCAAAGACCCGGTGCAGGGCGATGGTGAGCTCGACCACACCGAGATTGGGACCCAGGTGACCGCCATTGGCGGTCACGATCCTGATCAGGTAGTCCCGGATCTCCGCGGCTAGCTGGGGCAGTTCCTCGGCGCCGAGGGCCTTGAGATCACGCGGACTCCGGATGCTCTCCAACAAGCTCACCTGGTCTGCTCCTCCTGCTCGGCGGGCGACCCCGCCGCTGACCCGCGCCGGCGGGCGCAACCCGGCACCTGACGGAGCCGGATCAATGGAGTCTAATTCGGCCCTGGCCGGGGCACGCACCGCAGCACGCAACTGGCGATTCCGCGCCGGCCCGGCCGACCGGGACTGGCCCGCGCGCCGGGCTAGCTCCAGCCTCAATCAGGCTAATAGGCTGGTTTCCATCGTATGCCTCTGTTTATCGCACGCGTGGTCGGCCGGCCTTCATGGCCGCGTGCAGCCGTCCGACCCGTCTAAGGTTGTGACCCATGACTGGTGAAGTGTCCCCGGCCAGCGGCTCCGGGGAGCTGAGGGCGTCGCACGCCGACCGCGACCAGGTCGTCGAGGTACTGCGCGTCGCCGCTGGTGACGGCAGGCTCACTGCCGACGAGCTTGACCAGCGGCTGGAGGCCGCGCTGACGGCCAGGACGCTCGGCGAGCTGGCGGTGCTCACCACGGACCTGCCGGCCGCGCCCTCGCGTGCGGTGCCTGCGGCCGCTGCGGAGGCCAAGGACCTGGTGCGCATTGACTGCGTCGCCAGCAACACCGTGCGCAACGGCCCGTGGATTGTCCCGCGCCGGATGGAGGTCCGGGTCAATAGCGGGTCGGTGCGGCTGGATTTCACCCAGGCGACGATCAGCGAGCCGCTGCTCCGGCTGGCCGTCGATGTCCAGGCCGGTCACCTGATCCTGCTGACCGGTCCGGGAATCGTGGTGGACGCCGACGATGTGGCGGTCGAGGCCGGCCACGTCCGGGTCCGGCCGCCCGGCGGCCCGGCCGCGCCCGTAGTGCTGCGGATCGAGGTGACCGGCACCGTCAAGGCCGGGAGCCTGAAGGCCCGAGCGCACCGGCGGACGTTCCTGCAGTGGCTGCTGCGCCAGCCGATGCCCGAGTCCGCGCAGCAGGCCC
>Ga0209169_10000802_pt1 | contig 19332 bp, 16 predicted proteins | sample HubBroMetageWRM4_FD_188346 | JGI IMG/M metagenome (GOLD analysis project Ga0209169, IMG submission 188346) | Warmed soil microbial communities from the Hubbard Brook experimental Forest, New Hampshire - Hubbard Brook CCASE Soil Metagenome WRM 4... | ecosystem: Environmental > Terrestrial > Soil... | reverse complement strand
TCGCCCTGACCTCAACGCGACGCTCGCCGCCGAGGGCATCACCGATCACACGCTGCTCGCACCCGACGTCGCCGCGTCAATGACGCAGCGCGACCGCGCCCTGCTTTGGGGCTACGCCGATGCGATTCTCGCGCAGCTCGATCCCGGCTATCACATCGCGGCGATGTTAATCGGTCTGCCGTGGAGCCGCACCTTCGAAACCTCAATCGACGCCGCCCTGGCCCCCAATCTGTAATCGAAGGATCAGCAGTTTGAAAGCGTTGCTAGCGCCTCGTTAACATCAAAGGGTAACGCTGTGGCGCCGGCTTCAATGCAGCGATGGTTTCCGTCCCAAACCGGATCGATGCAATGTGGCGGCGGCTGCACGGCGAACCGCTGCTTTCCCAGTTCTTGTGCAAATCGCATCGTATACATCGCGCCGCCGCCGGTCTCGCTGCAAACGAGAACGACGGCGCGCGCGTGCTCGGCTTGAAGACGGTCGCGCGCGATGCGGCGCCGAGGAGAGACTCGCGTGCCTGGTGGTAAGAGCGTAGCAATGGCGCCTCCCGCAGCCACGATGGCGTCTTCGAGCTCGCGAAACTCCGGAGGATCGGTGCAGCCGAATCCATAGCCGACAAAGGCTATCGTCGGTACGCCGGCGTCGAGTGCGCCTCGATGTGCGGCCTCGTCGATGCCGGGCGCGAGACCGGCGACGATTGGTTCGCGCAAACGATAGCTGAGTTCGTAAGCAAACTCCACCGCTGCGGGCGGCGGCTTCCGGGTGCCGATGACGGCGATCCCGCCCGCCGGAAGATGCCCTCGCACGTAGAGCCTTGCTACGTCCACTCCACGTACGTGCGGTCGAGCTCCTTGGCCTCGTGACAGCCGAGCAGCCGCAGCGTCCTGACGACGTCGCCGCGAAGGATTTCAATGGCCCGCGCGACGCCGGCTCCGCCGGCGGCGGCGAGACCGTAAGCGTATGCGCGGCCGATCAACACGGCGCGAGCTCCGAGGCAGAGCGCTTTGACGACGTCGCTTCCACGCCGAATTCCGCTGTCCAAGTAGATTTCGGTGCGATTGCCGACCGCCTCAACGATCTCCGGCAGCGCGCGCAGCGTCGGCGCAACGCCGTCGAGCTGACGTCCGCCGTGATTGGAGACGATGACGGCATCGGCGCCGGCTGCGACGGCGTGTTGCGCGTCCTGCGCGGTCAAGACGCCCTTGATGACGATCGGTCCTTGCCACTCGGCACGAATCCAATCGAGATCTTCCCATGCGACCGTCGAGCGTTCGAGCGCCGCCGCGACGTCCTCGTACGGCATCGGCCCGCCTTCCGGCAAAACGACGTTCGGAAATCGCATCATGCCCCCGTCGCCTAAAAAATCGACGAGCCATCGCGGGCGCGTCAGGAGCTGCGGCAGGTACGGGAGCATCTCGCGAACGTTGCCCTTGACGAGTTCCCTCGCGCCGTTGCGGAGATCGCGTTCGCGTTGGCCGGCGACTGCCGTGTCGACCGTTACGACCAGCGCCGCGTAGCCGGCCACGCGAGCTCGGCGGATTGCAGCCGTCGCGATGTCACGCCCTCCCACTAAGTAGAGCTGAAACCAAGCCGGACCGCTGGTCGCGGCTTTGACCTCCTCCATCCGGCATCCCGAGAGCGTTGACAGCACGTAGACGGTTCCGGCCGCTCCGGCCTGCGCCGCCGCCACACACTCGCCGCGCGGATAAAAGAGGCGGCTGCTCCCGACCGGCGCGAGCATGAAGGGAAGCTCGAGCGTCGTGCCGAGCACGGTGGTCCGCAGGTTGCACGGCGACGTCGCAACGGCATTGCGCGGGCGGAACATGACGCGGTCGAAGATTCGCGAGTTTTCGCGCAGCGTAAGCTCGCCGTCGGAGCCGCCGTCGATATAGTCGAAGATCACGCGTGGCAAACGGCGCTCCGCCAGGCGTCGTAGATCGCCGATATTGACCGCCCCGCTCACGCGCTTGACGTTGGCCTTCCTTTGGCGATACCCTCGTCGGACATGGACGTCCAGTTTGTTGCCACCGCTTTCGCCACCGCGATTACGATCATCGATCCGATCGGCATGATTCCGATGACGCTTGCGGCGACGGCGCGCGACTCACCGCAACGACGCAATCAGATCGTCAATCAGGCGGTGCTCGTCGCGTCGGGCGTAATTCTTTTTATGGGCGTGGTTGGACGCATCGTGCTCGACTATCTCGGGATTACGCTGCCGGCCTTCCTGATCGCCGGCGGCATTCTGCTCTTCTTGATCGCCATCGATATGCTCTTCGCGCGCCCCACCCGTGCGAAGTACACGACTGAGGAAGAACGCGAGGCGGCGGTTGCGGAGAATCCCGCGGTCTTTCCGCTCGCGGTGCCGATGATTGCGGGACCGGGAACGATCGCGACGGTCTTGCTGCTCGTGAATTTGTCGCGGAGCGATCGGCTCGATCTCGTCGTCATCGCCGCCGCCTATGCGGCCGCGCTGCTTGTGACGTGGCTTTGCATGCGCGCTTCGTCGTTGCTCCTGCGCATCATCGGTACGACCGGCATCCACGTCGTCAGCCGCCTGCTCGGCATCATCCTCGCTGCGCTCGCGGTGCAATTCGTGCTGAACGGACTTTCGCAGACACCGCTACTTCGGCGCTGAAACGCCCGCACTTCCGGCCGCCCACTGGTCGTAAACTTGCTTTTCGATCGGCGGCAGTTGCTCGTCCGAAGGAAGCTTGAAGCCCAGCAGCGGCAGCGGAAAGGGAATCGGGTGGGGCGGCTCTTTGAACGGATCCACACTTGGATCGAAGCAGAAGGGCCAGACGATATCGCCGCTCTCGTTTGCGCCGTCGGGATACGTGTATTCGTAGCGCCCATAGTAGCAGTTGCGCCCGTTATCACTCCAGCTTCGCGTCGGAAAGATGAAGCCGTTTCCGTGTTCGTCACCGCGCGCTGAGGCAGGAATCTGAAACGCGTAACTCTTGCTCGACGACTCCCGCGCGCCCGGATCGATCGTTGGAATCGCGTGAGGATTGTTTTGCGCGTTGAGCTGCGCAACCTCATGTGCGAATCCAGCTTCGTCGCGCTCGAGTTTGGAGGGCATCACAACGCGGCGTACGGGCGGCGCGGGCGAAGCCGGCGCTGCCGTTACTTTGGCGATCTCGCGGCGGGGTGTCGTTGCCGGCGACGATTCGTGCTGCCGGACCGGGCGGACCGGTCGCCGCGGCGGCGGGGTGGGGACTGCGGCCTTGGCAATCGTCACGATTCTCGTTTGCGAGATAACCTCGCGGCTGCCGCGCGGCGTCAAAAGGCGCGCGACCGCATAGAAGAGTAGCGTCAAGACGATAAGGTGAACGGCGGCCGAGGCAATCGCCGACCAAAAGAGCGCCCGGCGGCGCCGGTCGAGCTTTCCGGAAATCAAGCGATCGTTAGACTTTCTTTGTCGTGGACTCGCGCAGCGGATGCGGTTGACAGAGTTCGATAAGGACGCCGCCCGTCGCCTTCGGATGCAGAAAGGCTATGAGATTCCCGTGCGCTCCGTGGCGCGGGTGCTCGTCGATGAGTCGGACGCCGGCGGCCTTTAGCTCGGCCAACTTCGCCTCGAGGTCGGCGACGCGGTAGGCGGTATGGTGCAGCTTGGTCTCGGCCTGGCCCCGGTATCGCGCAAGCGCCGAGCTCTCGTCCAGAGGCAGAAGCAGCTCGACGGCCGATTCGCCGGCCTCCAGGCCAACCGCCTCAACGCCTTGGTCGTAAATGACTTCGCGATAGATCTCTTTGAACCCGAGCATTCCTGTGTAGAGACGGATGGTGGCTTCGAGGTCCTTCACCACGATCGCAACGTGGTCGATCGTCATTAGGCCACGACCTCCCTGGAACGATAGGTCCCGAAGACTTCCCGCAAAACGTTGCAGATCTCGCCGAGCGTGACGCCGGCGTCGACGGCGTCGACGAAAGCCGGCATCAAGTTCTCCGAGGTTGCGGCGACGGCGCGTATCCGCACGAGATGACGCTCGACGGCAACGGCGTCGCGGGCCGCTCGAAAGGCCTGCAAGCGCGCAACTTGATCGCGCTCGACGCGCTCGTCGATGCGCTGCAACGCGAGCTCCGAACCGCGGGATCTTTCAACGAACTTGTTGACGCCGACCACAACCTGCTCGCCGCGTTCGATTGCCTGTTGCGCCAAGTACGCCGAATCGGCGATCTGCGCTTGCATCCAGCCGCTCTCGATCGCGGCAATGCTGCCGCCCATCGCATCGATCTCCTGGATGCCGCTTCGCGCCGCGCGAATCAACTCAGCCGTCAGCGTTTCCACGTAGTACGATCCTGCCAGCGGATCGACGACGTCGGTGACGCCGGATTCGTACCCGATGATCTGCTGCGTGCGCAGCGCCACCTTCGCGCTCTCGGCGGTCGGCAGCGCCAACGCCTCGTCTTTACCGTTGGTGTGCAGCGATTGCGTCCCTCCCAGCACCGCCGCGAGTGCTTGAAGCGTCACGCGTACCACGTTGTTCTCGGGCTCTTGCGCGGTGAGCGTCGAACCGCCGGTCTGCGTGTGGAATCGCAACGTTTGCGAGCGCGGATCGGTGCAGCCGAACTCATCGCGCGTGATGTGCGCCCAAAGATAGCGCGCCGCGCGAAACTTGGCGATCTCTTCGAAAAAGTCGTTGTGTGCGTTCCAAAAGAAGGAGATGCGCGGTGCGACATCGTCGAGCGCGATGCCGGCCTCGCGCGCTGCCCGCAGGTAAGCTTTGCCGTTGGAGAGCGCAAACGCGATCTCTTGAACTGCGGTCGCGCCGGCTTCGCGGATGTGGTACCCGGAAATCGAGATCGCGTTCCACTGGGGTACCTCGCGCGCGCAATACGACATCACGTCGGTCACCAGGCGCATCGACGGCCCGGGCGGGTAGATGTAGGTTCCGCGCGCAACGTACTCTTTGAGCACGTCGTTCTGCACGGTACCGCCCAGCTTGTCGAACGGGATGCCGCGGCGACGCGCAACCGCGAGCAGCAACGCCAGCAGAATCGACGCCGGTGCGTTGATGGTCATCGAAACCGTCACGCGATCGAGCGGAACTTGGTCGAGCAGGGTTTCCATGTCGGCGATCGAGTCGATCGCAACCCCGACTTTGCCCACCTCGCCCAGCGCTTGCACCGCATCTGAATCGTAACCAAGCTGCGTCGGCAGGTCGAATGCGACCGAGAGGCCGGTTTGTCCGTGCTCGAGCAAATAGCGATAGCGCGCATTCGATTCGGCTGCGGTTCCGAAACCGGCGTATTGGCGCATCGTCCAAAGGCGTCCGCGATACATGTTTGCGCGAATGCCGCGTCCGTACGGGAAGCAGCCCGGCTCGCCGAGATCGCGCGCCTCGCTAGGAGCAGCGTCGTAAACCGGCCGGATTGGAATGCCGGAGTCGTTAACGTCCCTCACCGTTTGTCATCCTGAAATGAAATCAACGGCGAGCCTCGCTCGACGCTGGCACCGACGCCGGCTAAAACGGCGTCGACCGTGCCGCCTCGATGTGCGCGAATCTCGTTCATCATCTTCATTGCCTCGATAACCGCTACGACGTCACCCTCGGCTACGCGGTCTCCCGCGCCTACCCGCAGCTCGACGATCAGACCGTGCATGGGGGAGGGAATGGTGTTTCCACCTGCCGCTGCCGCGCCTCTGCCCAGCGCGCCCAGCCGGGGCGCCATTCGACGTTCGGCGGTCCGCGGGCGCGCAGCGGCCGATCGGCGTGGAGACGGTTGCCACGTGCGCGCGAACGCTTCGAGCGTTGCCGTTCCGTAGGACGCTTCGATCACCGCAGGTTCGTCGCAGAGGGCGCGTAGCAACGGCAGCGTCGTCGGCACGCCTTCGATAGCATACTCATCCATCGCGCGACGAAGCCGCGCGATGGCCTGCTCGCGTTTCGGCGCCCAAACGATCAGCTTGGCGATGAGCGAATCGTATTGCGGAGGGATCGTCCAGCCGGCGTACGCCGCAGAATCGACGCGAACGCCGAGCCCGGCGGGCTCGCGGTACTCCGAAATCGTTCCCGGTGCGGGCCGAAAGTCGTCGGCTGGATCTTCGGCGTTGATCCGCGCCTCGATGGCGAAGCCTCGGAAAAGAATTTCGTCTTGCGCGTATCCGAGCGGCTCGCCGGCCGCAACACGAATTTGTTCGCGAACGAGATCGACACCGGCGATCATTTCGCTGACGGTGTGCTCGACTTGAATGCGCGTGTTCATCTCCAGAAAGTAGAACGCGTCGTCAATTACGAGACATTCGATGGTTCCCACCGAATCGTAACCGATCGCCTTTGCCGCGCGCATGCCGGCCGCTCGCATTGCCGCGCGAACGTCATCGGGAATCGTCGCGGGCGTCTCTTCCCAGAGCTTTTGATGGCGGCGCTGCAGCGAACAGTCGCGCTCGCCAAAGTGCACGACGTTGCCGTGTTTGTCCGCGAGCAGCTGCAACTCAACGTGCTTGGGGTTCTCGAGATAGCGCTCGGCGTAAATCGTGCCGTTTTTGAAGTAGGCCTCGGCTTCGCGGCGTGCCGTCTCGAACGCCGACGCTATCTCGTCCGGCGAGCGAGCGACTTTGAGTCCCTTGCCGCCGCCGCCCGCGGCGGCTTTGAGCGCCAGCGGCAAACCGTAACGCTCTGCCGCTTGACGCGCGGCGGCAACGTCGGCGAGCGCTTCGGTGCCGCCTGGGACGAATGGGACGCCGGCCTCTTGCATCGCGCGCCTAGCGCGCACTTTATCGCCCATTGCGTCGATTGCGCCGGCGTGCGGCCCGATCCAGACCAATCCTTCGGCTATCACTCGCCGCGCGAAATCACCGTTCTCCGCGAGGAAACCGTACCCCGGATGGATCGCTTGCGCGCCCGATTCACGCGCGCATTCCAACAGCCGTTCCACGTTGAGATAGCTCTGCGCCGGCGGCGCAGGTCCCAGCCGATAAGCCTCATCGGCCAGCTCCACGTGACGCGCGCTTTTATCGGCATCAGAGTAAACCGCAACGGTCGCGATACCCATCTCGCGCGCCGTGCGAATTACGCGCACCGCGATCTCCCCGCGATTCGCAATCAGAATCTTTTTAAACACCGCCTATATTGTCACGCGTCGAAGGACGGCGGATACATCCCCATTGCGTGATAGCCGGCGTCGACGAAGTGCACGTCGGCGGTTACGGCGCTTGAAAGATCGGATGCGAGGAAGGCGGCCACGTTGCCGACGTCTTCGGGAGTCACGTTGCGTCGCAGCGGGGCGACCTTCGGCACGACGTCGAGGATCCGCGAGAATCCGCCGACTTGGCGCGAGCTGGCGGTCTTGATCGGCCCGGCCGAAATGGCATTCACGCGAATGCCGCGGTCGCCCAAGTCGAAGGCCAGATAGCGCATCGTTGATTCGAGGGCAGCCTTGGCGATGCCCATCAGGTTGTAGTTCGGCACGATTTGCGTCGCACCGAGGTAGGTCATCGCCACGATCGACGCGCCGTGGTTGAAGTTTTCGCGTAGCGTGTGAACGAGCGCGATCAACGAATAGGCCGAAACGTCAAGCGCGAGCCCGAAGCCCGGACGCGACGTATCGAAGACCTTGCCGGCGAGATCCTCTTTGTTCGCGAACGCGATCGAATGGACGAGCGTGTCGAGCGGGCCGAACTCTTCGGCAAGCCGTTCGCGCATCGCGTTCAGCGAGGCGTCGTTCGCAACGTCGCATTCGACTACGGGGCCGCTGCCGAGCTCCGCTGCCAGCTTTTCGACCTCGTCCTTCACGCGCTCGCCCTGGTACGTCAGCGCGATTGCCGCCCCGTGCTCGTGGAGCTTGCGGGCGATTCCCGTTGCGATGGACCAGCGATTCGCAACGCCGGTAACCAGCGCGCGCTTTCCGTCTAAAAGTTTCACTTGCGCATCCTCGATTGCGGCTTCACAGTGAGAATCCCCTAAGGAAGAAGAAGGCGCCGAGCGCACCCGCAGCCAGGCTGACGTACCAGGCCAGCTTCGAGCGTGCGAGCGCCGCGACCGCGCCCAGCGCAATGCCGACCTGCAAGAGCGCCACCGCGTATTCGAAGGCGTGATGCCGGCGCACTTCCGCGGCGGACTCCTCCTCCAGCTTGCGGGCCGTCGTTTGAAGCGGCTGCTCCTTGGCCGTTTCCCTGGCGATTTCGCCTTGGTAGGCGCGCAGCCGCGACGGGTTCTTCGAGCCGCTATCGACGAGGCCGTCCGCGGCAACGGTGTAGAGGTGTTCCTTCGAGCGGGCGGCTTGGTACTCACTCCAGGTGTCCGACGCCTTGATTTGGTCGATGGTCGCTTCGTTGATGAGATCGCCGGAGCGCAGCGCAGCGACGGCGGCGATGACGGCGAAGATTGCGGCGCTCAAGCCGACGAAGCGCAGCCACGAAGGGGTGCGCTCGTGCCGGAGCTCTTCGTGCACCTCCGCGATTTGCTCTTGTAGCCGATCGGTGTCGACCTCCATATTTTTCGGCATCCTCTCCGTTTCCGATGATTTGATTCTACAGAGGAATGTTGCCGTGCTTGCGGTCGGGGCGCGGCACGTGCTTATCGCGCAGCATCTCGAGCGCCCCGGCGATCGCGCTGCGCGTTTGATGCGCTTCGATCACGTCGTCGACGTAACCGCGCTGAGCTGCGATATAGGGGTTCGCAAATCGCTCGGTATACTCATCAATGAGCTCTTGCATCTTCCCCGCTTTGTCGGCGGCAGCGGCAATCTCGCGGCGAAAGATCGTCTTGACGGCGCTTTCCGCGCCCATCACCGCGATCTCGGCGGTCGGCCACGCGAGATTGACGTCGGCACGGATGTGTTTGCTTGCCATGACGTCGTAAGCGCCGCCGTACGCTTTGCGCGTGATGATCGTGATCTTCGGAACGGTCGCCTCGGCGAACGCATAGAGCAGCTTCGCCCCGTGTAGGATGATCCCGCCGTACTCCTGGTCGGTTCCCGGCAGGAAGCCGGGAACGTCGACGAAGGTCACCAACGGAATGTTGAACGCATCGCAGAAGCGCACGAAGCGCGCGGCCTTTACCGAGGAACGCGTGTCGAGCACGCCGGCGAGCACGTTTGGTTGATTTCCGACGATACCGACCGTGTGTCCGTCAATGCGCCCAAAACCGCAGATGATGTTCGGCGCGTAGAGCGGCGCAATCTCTAAGAAGTCTCCATAGTCGACGACGCCGTCGATCACTTCGTGCATATCGTAGGGCTTGTTCGGTGAATCGGGCACGACGTCGTCCAGCGCACCGACCGAGCGATTTGGATCGTCGTCGCAATCGAAGGCAGGCGGACTTTCGCGATTGTTCTGCGGGATGAACGAGAAGAGCGCGCGCGTGAGATCGCAGAGATTCGTTTCGTCCGTCGCTACGAGGTGGGCGACCCCGCTGCGCGTTGCATGGGTCGCCGCGCCCCCGAGCTCTTCAAATGATACTTCCTCGCCGGTGACGGTCTTAATGATCTCGGGCCCGGTGATGAACATCTGAGAGATCTTTTCGGTCATCAAGATGAAGTCGGTGATCGCCGGTGAGTAGACGGCACCGCCGGCGCAGGGGCCTGCGATCAAGCTGATCTGCGGAATCACGCCGCTCGCCTGAACGTTGCGCCAAAAAATTTCGGCGTAGCCTCCCAACGACACCACGCCTTCCTGGATTCGAGCGCCGCCGGAGTCGTTGATGCCGATTAGCGGCGAACCGGTGTGCACGGCGAGATCCATCACTTTGCAGATCTTCTCGGCAAATGCTTCGCCCAGCGATCCGCCGAGCACCGTGAAATCTTGCGAAAAGAGGAAAATCTGGCGGCCGTCGATCGTCGCGCGCCCGGTGACGACCCCGTCGCCGAGAAACTCTTTCTCGTCGAGGCCGAACGCGTTGGTGCGATGCACGACGAAGCGGTCGAACTCGACGAACGAGCCCTCGTCAACGAGGGCCTCGACGCGCTCGCGCGCGGTCCGCTTGCCGCGGTCGTGTTGTCTAGCGATCGCCTCGGCACCCGCCGGCGCCGCCGACTGCTCGCGCTTCGCCCGGAGCTCGTCATATTTTTCGGCCCGGCTCTTCACGCAAGCCAGCTTAGCCGCGCCCGCCCTTTTGTCATGCTGACCCTTCCTACGAACACCAACGATAACTCGCCTCGTGCGACGACAAAGCCTGCCGATAACCACGCGAAGATGACCGTCGCGCCTTCCGTAGAATACGAATCGGCATGATGCGCACCGTTTTTTTTGCTATCTTGATTGCCGTCGCTTGCACCGTCGTTCCGGTCGTGCGAGCCGCCGCACCCGCGGCGGAGGGTTTTCCGACACCACCGCCGGTTCCGCGGACGCGTCCCGTCGCGGTGACGATGTACGGCATGTCGGTCACCGATCCGTACCGCTATTTCGAGGATATGCAGAATCCGGTCGTCATCAACTTCTTCAAAGACCAGAACCAGTACACGCGTGCGGTTCTGGGTCGTCTGGGGCCGGCGCGCGATCAGCTCTTCGAACGCATTAAGGTGCTCGACAACGCCGGCGCTTCGGTCACGGGCGTGACCCTCGACGGCCCGTATTATTTTTACGAGAAACTCAACCCCGGTGATAATTCGCCGAAGCTCTACGTTCGCGACGTTAACGGCAGCGCGGAGCGGGTGCTGGTCGATCCGCAAAGCCTTGCATCGGCAGGAAAGCACTACACGATAAACTACTTTCTGCCGTCACTCGATGGCCGCTACGTCTCCTACGGCATTTCGGAAGGCGGCTCCGAAGCCGCGGTGATTCACGTCGTCGAAACGGCGACGGGCCGCGTGCTCCCCGATGCTATCGATCGTGCCTACTACATCGGCGTGACGAGCTGGCGCCCCGACGGCAACTCTTTTTATTACGTGCGCTTTCCAAAACTGAAGCCGGGCGAGCCGGAGACCGACAAAGAGACTCGACCCGTTGCATACGTTCACTCACTTGGACGAGATCCCGAGAAGGACGTTCCCGTCTTCGGCTACGGCGTCGATCCGAGGGTCAAGTTCGCACCGACCGATTTTCCCGAGGTGGTGTACTCACCGGCTTCATCGTACACGCTCGGCGTGATTGCGCACGGCGTGCAGAACGAGCTGACAATCTACACGGTCCACGCTTCGAGCCTCGAATCGAGCGACATCGCCTGGCAGCGCGTCGCCGACGTCGCCGACGGCGCGACCGCCTACGATCTCAAGGGCTCGACGATCTATTTGATCACGCACAAAGACGCGCCCACGTTTAAGATCGTGGCGACCTCGCTCGCCGCACCGAACGTCGGCGCGCCGCAGGTGGTCGTCGCGGCCGGCAAACCGATCGTCCAACAGCTGGGCGTTGCCGCGGATGGCCTCTACGTTTTGTCGCGTGACGGCGGCTTCGGTCAAATTTCCCGGATTGCGCTTGCGGCTGATGGCGCCCCCGGCGAAAGCACGAAGGTGACGTTGCCGTTTGACGGGTCGATCAATGCAATCTCGACCGACTCGCGCGTCGCCGGAACCGTCTTTGGACTCACCGGCTGGACGCATTCGTTGCTCTACTACTCGGTCGATGCCAGCGGAAACGTTGCCGACACGCACCTCAAAGCGCTCGCCAATGTCGACGTGACACCCTACACTTCGGCGGAGGTCGAGGCTCGCAGCGAAGATGGGACGATGGTTCCACTCTCGCTGATTTACAAAAAAGGTATCGCGCTTGACGGTTCCCATCCGACGTACTTGAATGGCTACGGCGCCTATGGTATCACGCTGGAGCCATCGTTCAGCGCGACGCGCGTCGCCTGGCTCGAGCGCGGCGGGGTCTATGCAATCTGCCACGTGCGCGGCGGCGGATGGTATGGCGAGGAGTGGCATCGCGCAGGCATGATTACCACGAAGCCCCACACCTGGCAAGACTTCATCGCCTGCGGCCAATGGCTGATCGACCACAAATATACCTCGTCTGCGCATCTCGCGGGCGAGGGAACCAGCGCCGGCGGCATCACGATCGGACGCGCGATAACCTCCCGGCCGCATCTCTTTGCTGCCGCGCTTGACGTCGTTGGCGCAAGCAACGCGATGCGCATGGAGTTCTCGCCGAACGGGCCCCCAAATATTCCGGAGTTCGGTACCGTTAAAGACAAGGTCGGATTCAAAGCGCTCTACGCCATGGACGCATACGAGCACGTCGTTCCGGGAACCGCCTACCCCGCCGTCATGCTCATTACTGGATATAACGACCCGCGCGTCTCGTCGTGGGAACTCGCGAAGTTCGCGGCCCGCCTATCGCGTTCGACGACGAGCGGCCGCCCGATCTTGCTGCGCGTCGATTACGACGCCGGCCATGGATTCATGGCGGCCTCGCGCGCGCAGAGCGAGCAGCTCCTCACCGATGAATATTCGTTCTTGCTCTGGCAGACCGGCGACCCGGCCTTCGCCGACATCCCAACCCGCATCTACCCGAAAGCACCATCATATACATCACGCTGACGCACGTCCCACGCCCAAATTTTGTCGCCGTCGCGTTTTGACGGGGCCATGGCGTGCTGCGTCGAGAGCGCTCGTCGCGGCACCTCCGTGTGCCGCTCCTGCTCTTGCGCTTTTTCGGGCTAACAAAGTTTTGAAGCAGCCATCCATGGCTGGCCCGAAAAAGTCGCAAAGTCTCGCCGCAGCACACCATGGCCCCGTCAAAACGCGACGGCGACAGCCAACCTCACCAAATTCCTAACATGGCTTTAACGTCGTCGGAAGCCATGGTGGTGGGATCCCAGGGCGGCGTGAAAGTAATCTCGACGTTGGCGGTCTTGACGCCGTCGATCGCGAGCACGTGATCTTCGACCGACTTCTTGAACATTGGTCCGACCGGACACATCGGCGAGGTCAGCGTCATCAGGACCGTGACGTTTTCTCCGTTTTCGCCCTCGGTCGAGACGTCGTAGACCAAACCGAGCTCGAGGATTCCCAGATTCAGCTCGGGGTCTTTCACCTCGACGAGCGCTTCGCGAACTTGTTCGACGGTTGGCATGGGACTAGGGGTTTGTCGCGACCGGGGGCAAACCTCTGGTTTGGGGCAAGCCAGGCGGCCGCGGCGAAATCTGCGCAACTGCTCCGGAATGGGAACGATTCTAGTAGATTATAGGTATTAATAGATAGAGGAAAGGAAGAGCCAGAGCGATGTCGATGTGGGAGCCCTTCACCGAGCGAGCGCGGCGCAGCATCGTGCTTGCTCAAGAAGAAGCGCAGCGCCTCGGAAACAACTACATTGGAACCGAGCATATTCTGCTTGGGATTATCTCCGAGGGCGAAAGCCTGGCCGCCAAAGTCCTCGAGTCCCTTGGCGTCAACCTTTCGAAGGTCCGTCAAGAGGTCGAAGCCATCGTCGGCCGGGGCGGACAGACCGTGCAGCAGGAGATGGTGTTTACCCCGCGGGCGAAGCGAGTGATCGAGCTCGCGTTTGAAGAGGCACGCCAACTCAACCATAACTATATCGGGACCGAGCACTTGCTCCTTGGCCTAATACGCGAGGGCGAAGGTGTCGCCGCTCGAGTCCTGACCAACCTTGGCGTCGATCCCGCGAAGGTGCGGGTGCAAACCACGTCCCTGCTCGGTGCCGAGGGTCAGCCCGCTTCGCCAAAAGGCAAGAGCAAGACTCCGACGCTCGACGCCTACGGCCGCGATCTCACGACGCTCGCGCGCGACAATAAACTCGATCCGGTCATTGGGCGCAACACCGAGATCGAACGCGTCATACAGATTCTCTCGCGCCGCACGAAGAACAATCCGGCGCTCATCGGCGAGCCGGGTGTCGGCAAGACCGCGATCGCCGAGGGGTTGGCCCAGCGCGTCATCAAAGGCGACATCCCCGAACCATTGCGCGACCGCCGGGTGATTACGCTCGATCTCGCCGGGCTCGTTGCCGGAACGAAGTACCGCGGTGAGTTCGAAGAGCGCATGAAGCGCGTGATGGACGAGATCCGTGGCGCCGCCGGTGAGATCATTCTCTTTATCGACGAACTGCACACGCTCGTCGGTGCGGGCGCCGCCGAAGGTGCGATCGACGCCAGCAATATCATCAAGCCGGCACTCGCGCGCGGCGAACTGCAATGCATCGGCGCAACCACGCTCAACGAATTCCGCAAGCACATCGAGAAGGACTCGGCGCTCGAGCGCCGTTTCCAGCCGGTCATGGTCGGAGAGCCGACCGTCGAGGAAACCATCGAAATTCTCAAAGGCTTGCGCGACCGTTATGAGGCGCACCACAAGGTGCAAATCACTGACGAAGCGCTGGCTACGGCCGCGAAGCTTGGCGACCGCTACATTACCGACCGCTTCTTACCCGACAAGGCCGTCGATCTGATCGACGAGGCCAGTTCGCGCGTTCGCCTTCAGGCGACACTTCCGCCGCCCGCGATTCGCGAAGCCGACGCCCAACTGCGCAAACTCATCGCCGAAAAAGAGGCGGTCGTCAAGAGCCAAGAGTTCGACAAGGCCGCGACGATTCGCGACCGCGAAGAGAAGCTGCGTCTCGAAAAGGCACATCTCGAGCAAGAATGGCGCGACCGCAAGGCGCAAACCGATCGCGTGCTGCGCGTCACCGCCGACAACGTCGCCGAGATCGTTGCCGCTTGGACGAGGATTCCGGTAAGCCGACTCGCGCAAGCCGAGACCGAAAAGCTTCTAAAGATGGGCGAGCTGCTGCATCAACGCGTCGTTGGCCAAGAAGAGGCGATCAACGTCCTCACCCGAGCGATTCGCCGCTCGCGTGCGGGGCTCAAAAGTCCGAGCCGCCCGATCGGCTCGTTCATCTTCCTCGGGCCGACCGGCGTCGGCAAGACGGAAGTCGCGCGCAGCGTCGCGGCGTTCCTCTTCGACGACGAGGAGTCGATGATTCGCATCGACATGTCCGAGTACATGGAGAAATATTCGGTGAGCCGCCTCGTCGGCGCACCCCCAGGATATGTCGGTTACGAAGAGGGCGGCCAACTCACCGAAGCGGTACGTCGCCGGCCATATTCGGTCGTGCTGCTCGACGAAATTGAAAAGGCGCATCCCGATGTTTTCAACCTGCTGCTCCAGGTGCTCGAAGATGGCCGTCTGACCGACTCTCAGGGTCGCAAAGTCGATTTCAAGAACACGGTTATTATCATGACGAGTAACGTCGGCGCTACCGGGATGACGACGTCCACCGACATCGGCTTCCGTCCGCAGAAGCTTTCGGCCGAGGACGAAGTCAAAGCCTACGAACGCATGAAGAATCGGGTGCTTGAAGAGGTCAAGCAGACGTTCCGGCCCGAGTTCCTGAATCGCGTCGATGAAGTAATCGTCTTCCATCAGCTCACGCGTGCGCAAATCGAGGCAATCGTCTCGCTCGAACTTGAGAAGGTTGCCCGCGAGGTACGTGCGCAGGAGATGGAGCTGAAGATTACCGACGCGGCGAAATCGCTGCTCGCGCGAAAGGGCTGGGATCCGCAGTTTGGGGCACGACCGCTGCGCCGTGCGATTCAGCGTATGGTCGAAGACGAGGTCGCCGAAGAGATGCTTCGCGGCACCTTCAGCTCGGGCGATCACATCCTCGCCGACGTCGATCCCGACGATCCTGAGAAGCTCAAGTACTCGAAGATTCCCTCGGTCGAGCCGCCCGCGGCTCCGCCCGCCGAAAAGGCCATAACGTAACACCGCGCAGCGCTTCGGGTTAGCCTGGCGTGCATGCTCTTCTGTTGGGGATCGTCCTCGCGCAAGCCACTCCGGGCGCACTTTCGCTTTCGGCGACGAGCCTGAATCTCAACCCGGCGCAACAGCAAACGATTACCGTCAGCGGGGCGGCGGCGCCGTTGCAAGCGACGCTTGACCGCAAGCTGGTTACGGTCGGCGTGAGCCCGGACGCGACGACGGTGACCGTTACGGCAACGCAGGCGACCGGGGCCGACGTGCTGCATCTCGTCGACGCGAACGGTTCGCAAGCCAACGTCGCGATTCGAGTGGCCTTTAACGCCGGAACGATCGTGCCCAACACCTCGCTCACGGTGACGGGCGACCCGGCCGATTCAACCTGGCTAGCGCAACAGGTTACGAGTTGGGTCGAGCGTCTGACCAAAGCGCTGCCCGGCGCACAAACGACCATCGGAACGGTGAGCCCGGCGCCGCTCGTGCCGGGTCAGACCGCGCAGTTCGTCGTTCCGGTCACGATCGCGGGCAACGGTCAGTACTTCGATCATTCCGCGACGACGACCGTGAACGTGCAAAACGTCTCGTTAGCGCCATTCGCACCGGGCCTGCTCTTCTACGACGACGATCCGGAACACGTCGGTCAAGACGGCGTGCTCTTCCGCGGCACGGTTACGAGCGCGCAACCCGCGCGTCTCTACTACTATCACGACGACAACGCCGAGCCGCGCTCGCTCCTGGTCGTGCTCTCCGGCAATTCGCAAGATCCTACCTCGGTGCAGCTCCTGCAAGCGACCGCCGGACCGAACATGGACGTAATGCACGTCGGCCAAACCCTAACCAAGAACTTCTTAATGACCAAGGCGCACGGCGAGGGACTCGTCGTGAACCTCGCGCAGGACGAGCCCTACGTGCTTGCCGACGTTCCGATGAAATCGCGCCAGCTCGTCTCGGGAACCGTCGATCTGCGGGTGCTGTCGGGCGGTCCGGTCGTCGTGACGGTGCTGACGGTCTCCTCCGACGCCGATCCCCTGTCGCTGCTCAACGCGCCGGTATTGCCCGGCGACGGGCACCATCGCACCGGAGCATTTCTGATCGGCGGTTACGGCTCCGACGCGCTCACCTATACTGCCGGCGGCGTCGACGCGACGCTGGTGCTTGGCGATACCGATCCCACGCCGCGCAGCGTCGATCCGTCGGCGCCGGGACACGACTACGGTGATTACGGCGTTGTGCATACGATCGACCTCACGCTCAGCAACCCCGGCGCATCACCGGCCACGGCCTATCTGTATTTTAAGCCGCTGGCGGGGCCGGCGCGCGGAAGTTTCCTGATCGACGGGAGCCTCGCGGACGTCGGCTGCGTGCGTCTCTCGGTTCCCTATCAGGTTACGTCGTTCGATCTCGCGCCCGGTCAAACGTATCGGACGCAAATTCGGACGATGACCGACGGCGGTTCATTTTATCCGGCGCAGATCGGCATCACCGCGACGCCGCCGCAGCCGAATGCGCCGGGAGTCTTCGCGCCCGACGGCTGCTTCCCAAAGCCCCAATCCGCAACGGAATGAGCGCGCCGGAAGGCGAGTCCAGGGTGGTCCTGCTCGTGCGGCTGCTCAACGCCATCGATCAGGGCCGGCATTCGTTTGAGGATCTCAAGGATCGCATCTCCGAGGCGGGACGCCGTCCCAGCACGCGCACGCTTCGCCGGTACCTTGCGATCCTCACCGACGCAGGGTTTCCACTCTACTTCGATCGCGCCGCCAACGTCTATCGCTTTGCCGGCGGGTATAGTCTGAAGCGCTTGGATCTCTCCAGCGGCGAGCTCTTCGGACTGGTCGCGCTCCGATCGCTCGGTACGAGCATCGGCGGCACCATCGGCACTTCGATCGATGAGGTTGCCGAAAAAATCATCGGCAGTTCGGGCGCCGGCGCGCGGGCGCGCGTTGAGGCCGGCTCGCCGGTCGCGTTTCAGCTCTCGGAGATCCAGCTCGACCGCAAAGGCGAGCGTGCCTTCGCGCGGCTCTCCGCAGCCGAACGCAGTGCGCGGAGCGTTCGCTTCACGTACTCTGATAAAGATGGAAGGCGCAGCAAACGGACCATCGATCCCTACGGCTTCATCATCAACGCCGGCCGAGTCTACTGCGTCGCGTACGATCACTCCCGGCGCGACAAACGCACGTTCGCTGTCGATAACATCAGCGAACCCGTGGTGCTCGCGCGGACCTTCGTGCGCCAGGCCGGCTTCAACGTTGAGCGTTATGCGGCGGCCTCGATCAGCGGCGTCTTACATTCCGACGAAACCAGCGAGGTTCGCGTTCGTTTCGCCGCACGGGTTGCGAAGGCGGCGATCGCCGCGCGCGTCGTTGCCGACCGCAAAGTAACGCGCCGCCGCGACGGATCAACGGAAATCACCTATCGCATCGCCGACGTCGACGAACTCGTGCGTTGGGTCCTCGGCTGGGGCGCTCAAGCCGAAATCGTCGCCCCGCCATCCGCTCGCACCCGCATCGCCGAACTCGTTGCCCAAATCGGTGCGAAGTATCCGTCGTAAATTACGAAACCCGCCGTGGCGATGCCGCGACGGGCTCCGACGTATTCACTCACCTACCTCGCCTGTTTGGCTACCATGCGGAAACCCCACTGACGCCGGCTTGGCGGTTTGACCGTTGCTACGGATCACTGCTCTGCGCAATGTTTCGCGTTTTGCATTGGTCGCGAACGATACGTTCGTCGCACTCCGACATTCAATTCGAAGCTTATGAATGGTAACATGGTGCTGGTGGAAACGACAAGCAATTGCTTGCGGAATTCACAAGCTGTCCACAACAATTTTTCGTTATACACAAACGCGCGCGCTTGCCCGTCTTCGCGGGTGGCGTTGCGACGTGCAGCGAAGACGGAGACTTGATGGCATTTTTGATGGTCGTCCTGCTCGCACAGAGCTTCTTTGGCAGTTTGCCGATCGACGGCATCACGTGCGACCGCCAAGAGGGTGCTGCCGAGCACATTCATATTTCGCTGGAGCTGTACGACCGCGGTCGAGCCGTTCAAGTACCGGCGAACATTGGGATACCCCAAACCGGGGCGTGTCTCTATTGGATTCACACGCACAGCGCCGACGGATTTATCCACATTGAGTCGCCGGTCAAACGGACGTTCGATTTGGGTGAGCTCTTCGATATCTGGGGACCGGATCTGAGTTGGACGAAGGCGGCAAGTTTACAGGCGCCGCATGGCAAGCGGCTATCGATTTGGGTTGACGGGAAGCCATGGCATGGAAGCGATCCGCGCGCGATTGTTTTCCACGAACACCAAAACATTGTGATTCAAAGCGGTCCGCCCTTCGCAAAGCCGGCTCATCCGGATTGGTCGAAACTTTGACGAGCGCCGTCGAACTCGATGGCCACCATCTCACGCTCGAAGCGATTGAAGCCGTAAGCGCCGGCGCGCCGGTGCGAATCGCCGCTGCCGCGCGGGAACGCGTCGCGCGCGCCCGCGACTTCGTTGAGGAGCGGTTCGCGAGCGGCGAAGCGATCTACGGCGTGACAACCGGCTTCGGCCGCCTTGCGAGCATCTCGATCGATCCCGCGGATGCGGACGTGCAGCAACTCGTCGTTGAATCCGACCAGTTCGCGGCGGCCGACGGCGTTTGCCTCATTCGGCATGTGATGGATTACAACCGCGTCAAGATAGGCAAGGGCGACTTCCTGCTGCCCGAAGTCTCGACGATGGATGCG
>Ga0209169_10000801_pt1 | contig 19341 bp, 18 predicted proteins | sample HubBroMetageWRM4_FD_188346 | JGI IMG/M metagenome (GOLD analysis project Ga0209169, IMG submission 188346) | Warmed soil microbial communities from the Hubbard Brook experimental Forest, New Hampshire - Hubbard Brook CCASE Soil Metagenome WRM 4... | ecosystem: Environmental > Terrestrial > Soil... | reverse complement strand
CTGGGCGCAGATTGACGTTCCAGCGCCGCTTGGTGACGTTGTGAGCGTGGCTGATGCGGTTTCCGAATTGCGGCTTCTTGCCGCAGACATCACATTGTTGTGCCATGACTGCTGTAGATCCTTTCAGAGGCCTTTACGGAAACCTTTATTCTACCGGATTCAGGGCTTCGGGACAATTCCGAGGCCTACGAAAAGTTCGGGCAGAAAGGGCGGCCTAAGTAGAGATGCCAAAAGGCTGGCGTTTGTGGTTTCTCGTTGCGCTATGGGCATTCTTTCCGATTCTGTTTCGTCCGTGGTGGCTCCTGCTTATCTCTGTTGCGGCATATTCTTTATTGGTATGGCTGCTGCTTCCGCCGAAGGATTCAAAGTAGTCCGCTTTGTCCTATGCGATACTTGACCTATGCAGTCCCCGCTTCAGGCGCCGAGCGCGGCTACGGACCCCAAGTCGGTTAAGGTGAACCTTTCGACCGGCACGGGTGTCGATATCGAGTGGGCCGACGGCCACGTTTCGCACTACGGGTTCGTATATCTTCGCGATGCGTGCCCTTGCGCCATGTGCAACGAAGAGCGCGAAAAATCTCGACGGAAGCCGGGTGAGCCTGCGAAACTCGCGCCCGGCGCTTTGCCCATGTTTAAACCTGCTGCCAAGCCGGTTTCAGCCGAAGCTATGGGGAAATACGCGATCCGCTTCAAGTGGAACGATGATCACGACCTCGGGATTTATTCGTGGAGACTTCTGCGCGAGATTTGTCCGTGTGAGGAGTGCAAGGCGGCGCTGGCGGGAACTGAGTAAAGGACCGGGCGCGCTTCCATGCAAGAAGGCAAATTCAGCAGAACGGCGCGGCGAGTGGCGATTCGACGGGCGGCGCATCAACTGCTTGACCATCCCAGGGTGCTGGACGATCCTTTGGCCCTGCGGATCATTGGGGCTGAAGCTGCCGAAGAGCTGCGATCGAATCCTAAAGAGCACCATGCTTTTTCGCGGGCGTTTCGGGCGTTCATGGCGGCGCGCAGCCGCTATGCCGAGGACGAACTGGCTTGCGCCGTGGCGCGTGGCGTGAGGCAGTACGTGGTTCTCGGCGCCGGACTTGATACGTTTGCTTATCGCAATCCGCATTCTGGCTTGCGAGTGTTTGAGGTGGATCATCCCTCGACGCAGGTTTGGAAGCGCGAGCAACTGGAGGCGGCGGGCATTGCGACTCCGGCGGCTTTGACCTTCGTGCCTGTTGACTTCGAACGGCAGACTCTGGCGGAGGGGCTTGGGCAGGCGGGATTTGATTTGAGTTCGGAAGCATTTTTCTCCTGGCTGGGTGTGACGCCTTATCTCACGCGCGAAGCCTGTATGTCGACTTTGAGTTTGATTGCGACGATGCCTGCGGGAAGCGGCGTGGTGTTTGATTTTGCGGTGGATCCGGCGCTGCTGAATGCGGGGCAGAGACAGGCGCTTGAGGCGCTCTCGGAGCGCGTGGCCAGGTACGGGGAGCCGTTTCAGTTGTTCTTTGATCCCGGGAAATTGCAGGACGAGTTGAAGGGGATAGGATTTCGGCGCACCGAATTCTTGCAAGGCAAGGAGCTTAACGCGCGTTATTTCAAGGATCGCGACGATGGGTTGCTGGTGCGCGGAGGGTTGGGACATTTGATGGGGGCTTGGGTGTGAGGCATGAAGTGACGTGCCCCAGGTCAAAGCGTGCGATACAATCCGTTGTCTTGCCGAGGTTATCTCGCCAAGGAAACCTCATGCCTGCTCGGAAGCGTGCTGTCATCCTCTCAATTCTTACGGCTGTTACCATGCTGGGCGCGGTTTGTCCGGCTGGGGCGGCGACCGCCACGGTTTTCTCGGTTTCGTTTCCCAAAAGCCGGAGTGACAAGCCTCTTGATGGCCGCATTCTTCTGATTCTTTCCACCGATGCTTCCGAAGAACCGCGCATGCAGATCAACGACACGCCGAAGACTCAAATCATCTTCGGCATCGACGTTGACGGGATGTTGCCGGGCCAGACCCGCATCGTGGACGCGTCGGCTGCCGGCTATCCCATCAAGAGTCTTCGGGACGTTCCGCCGGGCGAATACTACATGCAGGCCGTCTTTCATCTCTACGGAACCTTTCACCGCGCGGACGGACACACGGTGAAGCTGCCGATGGACCGGGGCGAGGGACAGCATTGGAATATCGCGCCGGGCAATCTGTATTCCACCCCGCGCAAGGTCACGGTTAGTGCGATCTCTGGAACCATCGAGGTCGTGCTCGACCAGGAGATTCCGCCCATCTCGCCTCCGCAGGACACGAAGTATATCCGGCACCTCAAGATTCAAAGCGAGTTGCTCACGCGATTCTGGGGACGGCCCATGTATTTGAGCGCAAACGTGCTAGTGCCGGAGGGATTCGATACACATCCGGAGGTTCACTACCCGGTAATTATTTCTGAAGATCACTTCAACGGCGACTTTGCCGGCTTTCGCACCGAGCCGCCTGATCCGAACTTGAAGCCGGACTACAGCGAGCGCTTTCACATTTCTGGTTACAACCGCATCCAGCAGCAGGAAGCGTACAAGTTTTATCAACAGTGGAGCGGTCCTGGATTTCCCCGCGTGCTCATCGCGGAAATCAACCACGCGAACCCGTATTACGACGATTCCTATGCCGTGAACTCCGCCAATCTCGGCCCTTACGGTGATGCCATTGAGACCGAGTTGATCCCAGCGATCGAGAAGCAGTTCCGCGGCATTGGGCAGGGCTGGGCGCGCTTTGCCTACGGCGGTTCCACCGGCGGGTGGGAGTCGATGGCGGTGCAGATGTTTTATCCCGACCACTACAACGGAGCTTTCATTGCCTGCCCTGATCCGGTTGACTTCCGGTCGTTTATTACTGCGAATCTTTATCAGGATAAGAATGCTTTTTACATGCAGGGAGCGCACGCCGATATTCCGCAGCCCGGCATGCGCGATTATCTTGGCCGCACGCTGATCACCATGCAGGGCGTAAATCAGTACGAACTGGCGCTGGGATCGCGCGGCCGTTCGGGCGAGCAATTCGATATCTGGCAGGCGGTTTATAGTCCCGTCGGGAAAGACGGCTACCCGCAGCCGATTTTTGACAAAGAAACTGGTGTGATTGATCCCGCCGTCGCCGCTTATTGGAAGGAGCATTACGACTTGAGCGCGATTCTGCAGCGCGACTGGGCCACGCTGGGCCCCAAACTGCAGGGCAAGCTCAATGTTTATGTGGGCAGCGCCGATACTTATTTTCTAACTGACGCCGTCTACTATCTCGAGGGTTTCCTGAAGACTACGACGAACCCTCCTTATGGAGGAGAAGTGAAATACGGCGACCGCGCCGAGCACTGCTGGAACGGCGATCCCAATCTTCCTAACTATCTTTCGCGGCTGCACTACCACACGATGTACTTGCCGAAAATTCTTGAACGAATGAAAAAGACGGCGCCTCCGGGCGCCGATTTGACTTCGTGGCGGTATTGAAAGGTCATGGAGTCTGTTGTTCCTCGCGGTGAAGAGCCCGTGGTCTCGGGGCGTGTGCCTGGAATTAGGGATCCTTCGATTGCGTGATGCCATTCGCGTTGCGAATGGCATCACTCCGCTCAGGATGACAACTGAGGAATCAGGCCGTACCCTCCGTTAGTTCCCTTTCCCCTGTAAAATCTAATCATCAGCTCCGGAGCCACTTCCGCATTGTCTTTTCTCGATCAACTCAACCCGCAGCAGCGCGAGGCCGTCGAAACTACCGAGGGTCCGGTGCTGATCCTTGCGGGCGCGGGGAGCGGGAAGACGCGCGTCATCACTTACCGCATTGCCTACCTGATCGAGCACATGGGAGTGATGCCGGAATCGATTCTTGCGATGACTTTCACCAACAAGGCCGCCGCTGAGATGGGCGAGCGCGTGGAGAAGCTTGTTGGTGGACTGAGCATTGCGAAGCCGGTGATCTCGACGTTTCATTCTTTCTGCGTGCGCGTGCTGCGCCGCGATATTGAAGCTTTGCAGATTCCCTCGGCTACGCCGGGCCAGCCGCCGATTGGGCATACCAAGAAGTTCGTGATCTACGATGAGAGTGACCAGCAATCGGTAGTGAAATCGGTGATGAAGCGGCTTGGACTTGACGACAAGCAACTTACGCCTCGCACCGTGCTCTCGCGTATCTCCTGGGCGAAAAATCACATGCTCGATCCGCAGGAGCTTTACCTGCAGTCGGCCGACCCGAAGACCGAGAAGATCGCGCATCTGTTCGAGGAGTACCGCAAGGAGCTGCGCAAGGCCAACGCTCTCGACTTTGACGATCTTCTTCTGGAGGCTACGCGCCTGCTGAAGACGGCTGCGCCCGTGCGTGAGTATTACAACCGGCGCTTTCAATATCTGCTGATCGATGAGTATCAGGATACGAACCGTCCGCAGTACGAACTGATGCGCATGCTCGCCGGGACGCGGCATAACGTTTGCGCCGTGGGCGATGAGGATCAATCAATTTATTCCTGGCGCGGGGCCGACATCCGGAACATTCTCGAATTCGAAAAAGATTTCCCCGAGGCAAAGATTATTCGTCTCGAACAGAACTACCGCTCCACGCAGAACATTCTGGAGGCAGCGTCGTCAGTGGTGGCGAACAATATCCGGCGCAAGGGCAAGAATCTTTGGACTTCGCGGCAGGGCGGGACGAAGATCGGCTATTACGAGGCTCCGGACGGCGAAAACGAAGCGCTCTTCGCCGCCGACCACATTGCTAAGTATCTGCGCGAAGCGGGTCGTGCTGACAATTCGGGCGGGGAGACTCCGCGGGCGGCGGTGCTTTACCGCACGAATTCCCAGTCGCGGCTGTTTGAAGAAGCCATGCGCCGCTATGGCCTGAAGTACAAAGTGGTCGGAGGGTTTTCATTCTACGAGCGCGCCGAGATCAAAGACATGATCTCGTATCTGAAGGTCATTCAAAATCCGGATGATTCGATCTCGCTGCTGCGCGTGATCAACACACCTGCTCGCGGCATCGGCAAAGGCACTATCGAGACGCTCGAACGCCTGGCGCTCGAAACTGGGTTGTCACTGTGGGGCGCGGTTGGAGAGGCTATTCGACGGCAACTCCTGCCGGCGCGCGCGCTGGCGGCGCTCAAGAGCTTTCAACAGTTGATTGTGGATGCGCAGGCGATGTTGGCGGGAACATTTGTCGAGGGGTTGGAAGAGAGTGCTGGAAGTGAAGGTGTCTCGCCCACGCAATTGCTGGAAACGCCACAAACGTTGCAGGCCGCGTCCGATTCACTTCCGGACGACGCGGCCGCCTTTGATCCCGACGAGTTCGAGAACACAGCGTTCGACTTCGGTGGAGCTTACGCGGGAGGCGAGAGCGTCGCTGACGGTAGAGCCAGCGTCCCGCCGGCTGTCCTGCAACAGGACGTGCCGGCGTCTCCCTCGCTTCCAGGCAGACAAGATGCCGGAGCTACGACTGCCGATCTACTCAAATTCCTGATCGATCGCACCGGCTACATCAAGCTGCTCGAAGAAGAGGATACGCCGGAAGCTTTCTCGCGCATCGAGAACCTGCGCGAGCTGGTCAACGCCGCTGCCGATTCTCGCGATCGCGGGGAAACGCTCGATGAGTTCCTGGACCATGCTGCGCTGATTGCAGACACCGACGATTACGACGAGCGCTCGCAGATTACGCTGATGAGCCTGCACGCCGCCAAGGGACTGGAATTCCCCCTGGTCTTTCTCAGCGGCCTCGAAGAGGGACTGTTTCCGCACTCGCGCACCATGCTGCAGCCCGACGACGTGGAGGAGGAGCGGCGGCTGTGCTACGTGGGTATGACTCGCGCCATGGATCAGCTCATCCTGACGCGTGCAGTTTATCGGCGGAGGTACGGCACCGATCTGCCGGAAGCGAGCGTGCCCTCGAGATTTTTGGAAGAAGTGCCAGCGCCGCTCATCGAAGAACTGGGCAGACGCCGTGGTAGCACAGGCCGTGTGGGGACGGAAACCCTTGTCCGTCCAGCAGGGGCCCACTATTCCTACGAAGACGAAGATCAAAGCGAAAACTGGAGGCGAAACAGCGTACCAGCCAGCCGCCAAAAGCCTACTGCTCCGGCCCAGCCTTACAACTCGATCGAGAACATTGCCGAGTTCTTCGCCTCGCGGGGAAAGAAGTTCAGCGTCGCAAAAACACCAGTCGAAGCGCCTACCGGCAAGCGCGGATTCCGCCCTGGGCAAAAGGTGCGGCATCCCAAGTATGGCGAGGGCACGGTCTACCAGCGAGAGGGAGAAGGCGAAGAAGCCAAGATTACGGTACAATTCCCTCGCTTCGGATTGAAGAAGCTGGTGGAGAAGTATGCGCAGCTGGAGCGCGCTTGAAAGGAATCTGGTAATTTTGTAATTGAGTAATTGGCTAATTTGTCGTTGATCTTCAAATTACCCAATTACAAAATTACTCAATTTAAAAGGAATCATGGCAAACACAGCAACCTTGACTAAAGAAGAACGCAAGAAGGCGAAGCGCGCCTCGCGCAAGAAGAGCAAAGCGGAAAAACCAAAGAAGCCCCGCGATTACGCGCGCGGATCGAAGAAGCGCAAGGTGAAGAAGTTGGCCCGCGGCCAGTCGAAGCGGTAGGCGTCGCGCTCGGAATTACGGGCATGGGCGGTCGCCCATGCCCGACTCCCGCTGTCAGGAGACAACCACCTCTTGTCACCATCATCGCCGGAACCCACCGCGACCGTTCGAACCAGCGACAACCAGCTTCTGTGCTGCAAGTCGATCGACAAGCTGATCGCCGAATCCGAGGCTCCCGGACAGCGGCTGCAAAAAACCCTCGGCCCCTGGTCGCTGACCGCGCTCGGCATCGGCGCGATCATCGGCTCGGGAATTTTTATCCTTACCGGCACGGCGGCGGCGGGGGAATATTTCCAGGCCCCATCCATCCTGCATGCACAGGCGCTCGACGTAATCATCAATCTAGTGCGCACCGGCAGCACGGCGGGAGCGCTGATGCACGGACGCCCGCCCGCCGGGCCGTCGATTGCGATTTCGTTCCTCCTGGTCGCGGTCGCTTGCAGCTTTGCCGGATTGTGCTACGCCGAACTAGCCTCGATGATTCCCATCGCCGGCAGCGCCTACACGTACTCTTACGCGACGCTCGGCGAAATTTTTGCCTGGATCATCGGCTGGGACCTCATCCTCGAATACGTCGTCTCGAACGTCGCAGTCGCGGTTGGCTTTGCCGGATATACGAAAGCGCAGTTGGCCGTCTTCGGCCTCAACTTGCCGGAAAAATTTGCCAGTCCGGTCTGGGCCGGCGGGCAATGGACGGGATCCTATTTCAATCTCCCCGGCTTCCTCATCGTTTTCATTCTCACGCTGCTGCTGGTGCGCGGAGTGAAGGAGTCGGCGGAGACCAATAACATCATGGTGGCAGTTAAGATCGGCGCGATCGTGACATTCCTGGTAGTCGGCGGAATGCTGGTGAAGCCGGCGAACTGGGTGCCCTTCGCGCCTTCTGGCTTCGCCGGAATCGTTACCGGAGGGGCCATCGTTTTCTTTACTTACATCGGGTTCGATTCAGTCTCGACCGCCGCCGAGGAATCGCGCAATCCGCAAAAAGATTTGCCCTTCGGCATCATCATGTCGTTGGTGGTCTGCACGGTGCTCTATGTCGGCGTTGCTGTCGTCCTCCTGGGCATGATGAAGTACACAACCTTCGTGTCTGGTCCAGCCGCCGAAGCGCCCGTGGCCTATGCGATGAAGTATCTGGGTGTGCATCCGCTGTTCCGCTCGGTCATCGTGATCGGCGCGCTGACGGGCATGATCTCCTCTTTGCTGGTGTTTCAGTACGGGCAGGCACGAATCTGGTACGCGATGTCGCGCGACGGCTTGCTGCCGAAACTGTTCTCCGCGGTGCATCCGAGATTTAAGACACCCCACATTTCCACCTGGATCGCCTGTTTTGCGGTTGGAATTCCTGCCGGCCTCGTGGACATTGGAGATGCCGCAGATCTCGCGAACATCGGGACGCTGTTTGCTTTCGTTCTGGTTTCGCTCGGAGTCATCATCCTGCGCCGCCGGCAGCCCGATCGCAAGCGCGCGTTCCGGGTGCCGTTTGTGCCGTGGTTCCCGCTGATCTCAATTCTTCTTTGCGGCGGCTTGATGTTCGGGCTCACGGTGATCACATGGCTGCGCTTCGTGATCTGGCTCGGTCTTGGGTTGCTGATCTACTGCTTCTATAGCCGACATAGGAGCGAGTTCGCGAAGAAGTAGTGGATTTTCGCGGCCTCGCAAATATTTAAACAAGACTCTACAATTAGGAAGTGACTTCTTCCGCACTCGATCGGCCGCCGAATAGTTTTCTCCGACTTCTTCCCAAGGCTGAGTTGCACCTGCATCTCGAGGGCGCGATCGAGCCGGCCACATTGGTGGAACTGCGGAAGCGCCGCGGCGAACGCGTTACCCACGCCGAGGTCGATGCACTCTACCGCTACGAAGATTTTCCCGGCTTCCTGCTCGCGTTCAAGAACATCACCGAACATCTGCGGACGCCGGAGGATTACGAACTCATCACCTACCGGCTGATGCAGCGCCTGAAAGAAGAGAACGTGCTGCACGCCGAGGTCTACGTCTCAGTGGGAGTCTGCCTTTGGCGAAAGCAGGATTTTGCTGCCATCTTCGAAGGGCTGGATCGCGGCCGCGCCCGCGGCGCGCGCGATTTCGGTGTCTCGCTGCTTTGGATCTTCGACGCCGTCCGCCAGTTCGGCGCGGAGGCCGCACAAAAGGTCTTCGAGCTTGCCGTGCGCTACCACGACCGGGATGTTGTCGGCATCGGCATTGGCGGCGACGAGCAGAAAGCTCCGCCTGAGATTTTTCGCGACGCCTACGCCTGGTCGGCGGACCATGGGTTACGGCTTACCGCGCACGCCGGCGAGACTGGGCCGCCGGAATCCGTTTGGGGTGCGCTCAATCTGCGCGTCGAGCGCATCGGGCACGGGCTTACGGCCTTCCATGATCCCGATCTCGTCGAAGAGCTTGCGCAGCGGCAGGTTCCGGTAGAGATTTGCCTCACCAGCAACTTTCGCACGGGTCTTTGCCCCAATCTGGCTGATCATCCGGTGAAGAACTATTTCGACCACGGCGTGATGATCACGCTCAACAGCGATGATCCGGCCATGTTTGGCACAACCCTGGCGCGCGAATATCAACTTGCCCAGCAAATCTTCGGATTCACCGACGAGCACCTGCGCGAACTGGCACGGAATTCATTTGAGGCGTCATTCCTGCCCGCCGAAAAGAAGCTGGAGTTTCTGAACCTGTTTGACGCCGCTGCCGCGAGGTAACCATGGCGGTCAAGAGCATCCTCCAACTCGGCGACCCGCGACTGCGGGAAATCGCATTGCCGGTTGGCGATCCCTCCGCTCCCGAAGTCGCTGCGTTGGCCAACGACCTCGCCGATACGCTTGCCTACTGGCGCGCCACCACCGGATACGGTCGCGGAATTGCCGCGCCGCAACTCGGCGTGCGGTTGCGCGTCATCTTCTTGCAGCTGCCCGGAGAGAAGCCGTGGCCGCTGATTAACCCGGAAGTCGTCGGACGCAGCGAGGAGAAGATCGTCGTCTGGGACGCCTGCCTCAGCTTCCTCTCAATTTTCATGCAGGTCGAACGCCATCGCGAGATCACGGTGCGTTATCAGGGTATGGATGGGAAAAGCCACGAACTCGCCGCCGGGGACGACCGCAATCTTTCCGAACTGCTGCAGCACGAAATCGATCATCTGGATGGCATTCTGGCCGTCGACCGCATCATCGACCTCAAGACGCTTTGCACCCGCGAAGAATTCGAAAAACGATATCGCCAGAGCAGCCCGTACGCGGTTGCTCCAGCTACAATTTAGAATTGAGAGATTCTCAATTGAGGAGTAACTGGCCACTGATCGCTGATCCCTGATCCCTGATCACTGGCCACTGACCACTGTGTCCCTGCACATCGGCATCGTCGCTTGCAGCGCGGAAGGCGCCGCTCTGTGTTACCGCACTATCTGTCTCGAGGGTGCAAGCTTGCTTGGCCCCTACGGCCATCCGGAAGTCTCCATGCACGGCCACAACTTCGCTGACTATGTGAAGTGCATTGATGCTCACGACTGGGCAGGCGTGGCCGAACTGATGCTTTCGTCGGCGGAAAAGCTGGCAAAAACCGGGGCGGATTTTCTGATTGCTCCGGTCAACACTGTGCATCAGGCCTTCGATCTTGTTGAGCATCGTTCGCCGCGGCCCTGGCTGCACATTGCAGTCGAGGTTGCGAACGAAGCGAAGCGTCACGGTTACAAGCGGCTGGGAATTCTGGGAACGCGCGCGCTGATGGAGGGCCCGGTCTACAGCGAGAAATTGAAAGCCGCGGGCATCGAGCATCGCATTCCTGGCCCGGAGCAGCGCGAGCGCATCCATCGCGTCATCTTCGACGAGCTGGTGAACGGTGTGTTCCTGCCGCGCACGCAGGTTTATCTCACCGAAGTGATCCGCGGCCTGAAGGGCGAAGGCTGTGACGCGGTAGTTCTCGGCTGCACAGAGATTCCATTGGTGATGACGGCGGAACAGTCGCCGCTGCCCATGCTGGACTCAACACGTCTACTGGCGAGAGCTGCGCTGCGCAAAGCGGTGGAGGGTTGAACGTTCTACGTGTTGATCGTTCTATGTGCATTGTGCACCGTTCGCCCAGCTAATTTCACCGAACGCTGTTGCCAAGCCTGCAATTATCCCGCATCCATGCTGTAATTAAGAGATCAGTCAATCTATGCCATCCGCCATCACAACTCTGCGCCGCCGCGCCAAGGCGTTCCACCGCAATTTGCGCGGCGCCGCCATGGCTGCTCGTGCGCTGTCCTCAATCGACCATCCGCTGCTGGCACACATTATTCCTGTGCGGCGCTGCAATCTGGCTTGTACCTACTGCAACGAGTTCGATGACTTTTCGAAGCCCGTGCCTACGGAAGAAATGTTTCGCCGCATCGACAAGCTGGGCACGCTCGGGACGGCGGTGGTCACGATTTCCGGCGGCGAGCCGCTTCTGCATCCTGAACTCGATGATGTGATCCGCCGCATTCGCGCGAACGGCATGATTGCCGGATTGATCACCAACGGATATTTTCTGGTGGCGGAACGCATTCAGCGCCTGAACCGAGCTGGACTGGAGTGGCTGCAGATCTCGATCGACAACGTCAATCCCGACGAAGTCTCGAAGAAAAGTCTGAAGGTGCTCGACAAGAAGCTACAATTGCTGGCCGAGCACGCGGAGTTTCATGTCAACATCAATTCAGTAGTAGGCGGCGGCATTTCGAATCCGCAGGATGCCCTGACCATCGGGAAGCGCGCCGTTGCACTCGGTTTCAGTTCGACAATCGGCATCATTCACGATGGCAGCGGACAAGTACAGCCTCTAAACGAAGAAGAGCGGGGCATCTACGATGAAATGAAGTCGTGGGAGAAGCGCAGCTTCACCCGCATCAACGCCTTCCAGGACAACATCGCGCAAGGCCTGCCGAACGAATGGCGCTGCCGCGCCGGCGCGCGCTATCTCTACATCTGCGAAGACGGGCTGGTGCACTACTGCTCGCAGCAGCGCGGCTATCCCGGCGTGCCGCTCGCAACCTACACGCGCGACGACATGCGTCGTGAATACCTCACGGAAAAAGGCTGCGCGCCGCACTGCACGGTTTCCTGCGTGCATCAGGTGTCGATCTTCGACGGTTGGCGCGCGCCCCAGCATCCCGCGCAGAACGTGTCTTCACACGGCACGGCACCAGACACGGAACTCATCCAGATCGGGCATTAGCCCTCGCCGCAAGAGAACTACTTTTTCGGCTGCGCACTCGGCGGCACAAGATTGTTCAACCGCAAATACTGGGCGGCTGCAGCGTAATGATCGGCCCATCCGCCGGCCAGGATCAGATCGGCCAGGGCGCGGGGGCCTTGACGTCCAGGAAAGAGTTCAATGTTGTCGCTCAGCTTGGAGTCGTCCATCTTACTGAGCGCGTCGGCGCAAAAGTCGTACGAAGCCGTCGCTGCAGCGAGCAGCTTGTCTTTAGGATCGCTTTCCTTGGCTTCCTCGACCTTGGGCTCGGCGATGTCGGCTGCTTTGGCACAAAGGCCGTTGTTGAAGCCGATGATGTGAACGACCAGATGCGCGAAACTCATCTGATCGGGCGTCGGCTTGAAGCTGAATTTATCGGCGGGCATGGCGGTAATGGCGCCGAGGGTGTTGTTCCGCGAGCGCGTCAGCAGCAGGCGCAGACCAGTCGTCACTGGATCCTTCACCGGCGCTGATGCTTGCGGAGCTGTAGAGGACGGCGCGGCCATCGTTTGAGCTTGTAGAGAACCGAGACATGCGCAGGCGAAGATTGTGACCAAAACGAGCTTCATTTCAAGTCTCCTTAACTCTGTTAGACGAACTCTTTTAGACGTTCGAGCATGATTAATGTCACTCCACGCGACTAGCGGGCCGCGATCGCCGAGACGGCCAGCTTCCAGAACAAATACCATCCCGCGACGATAATAATTGCAGTGGAGCGTTTCACTTTGCTATTGCAGGAAAATCCGATGCCCATCAGCACAATAGTCCAGAGAACAATAACATCAAGGCCGGAAGCCATGCCGTAGAGGAATTTGCTGCCCGAGCGATCCATGAAGTACGCCGGATTCGTGGCCACGGGGTTGTTCACGTTGAAGCCTTCAGGATTGACTCCCACAAACATCGAGATCGTCCCCAAAATCGAACCGATAATGCCGGGTAGACTGGCATAGAAAATGATCGCGTACGCCGTTTTAAAAGAAACATCGGCGCCGGCGCCGAACTTGAAAGTCGCCCACAACACCCCGGTGGTGACCGCAAGAAATAAAAGGATGGTCACGGGGATTCCATAGGACACGTAGCGAACCAAAGTGTCGGTAAAGCTAAGTTGTTTTGCCTGATCCTCGGGCGTGAGCTTATCGAACTGGTCAGCGCGCGAGGAATGCGCAATTTCGTTCCTGTTGATCTGGTCAAAGCCGATCTGACGGTCCATCGAGTAGACAAAAATCAGCGCGAAAATGGAGATCAGCAGCCACGGACCCCACCACGACGCGTCGCGCCGCAGGTCAGTGAACGTTTTCGAGGGCGCAATGAAGGTGTCGATAATGCGCGCGCCTTCCGAAAGTGAGCTGGGTTCGGGCGCAGGCGTGGGTACAGGCACAGGTAGGAGCGGAGCAGCAGCCATGGTCTAGCCTCCTGCAGAATGCCAAGGAATTCTATCCGGGAGCAGGCTGGGAGACAAGCAGGGGGCTCGGGCGCACGTTTAAGATGAACCGATGCAAAATGTCACGCCGGTCGCAATTGCCGCGCTGGCGCTGGAACTGGTTCCGGCGGTTCTGTTCGGTTGCGTTGCGGAACGGTTGGCGCGTGCCGTGGGACGTTGGCCGGTAGTCGTCCGCGTAGTTTTTCCGGCATTGCTGGTCGCACCCTATGCGATGGTCTCGATCTCCGGGCACATGTTTTGCTGGGGCTGGTTTGCGCTCTATGCGGCGCTACCCGTGGTAATTGCGTGGTTGCTGCTGCGGGCTGCGGCGGCCGACGCTGAGCAGCGTGGTAACTGGCGAGACGCGCTGATTTTGCTCGTCTTGGGGCTGGCCGTCGACTTGCGCTGGTTTGACCGCGCCTGGCCGCCCGGGCTGCGAGCCTTGAACGAACTGTTTCTGGTGGATGCCGGCTTGTACGGATTTCTCGCGATCCGGCAGCTCAACGAAACCGGCTTCGACTTCCATCTGAAGTGGAGCGACTGGAAAACCGGCCTGCGGGAACTGGTCTTCTTCACGCCCTTCGTGCTGGTGCTAGGATTGGCGCTGGGGTTTATCCATCCGCATCGCAACCTGCCGGGAATCAGCGGCGCACTCCTGCGCTGGATTGCGATATTTTTCTTCACCGCCGTGCCTGAAGAACTCTTCTTTCGCGCCTGGGTGCAGAACCTGCTGGAGCGGCGCGTGGGACGGCGGTCCGCTTTGGTCATCGCGTCGCTGCTGTTCGGGCTGTCGCACTTCAATAAGAGGTCGGCGCATTTCAATTGGCGTTATGTTTTGCTGGCGACGATTGCGGGAATTTTCTATGGGCGGGCGTGGCGGGAGAATCGGCGGGTTGCCGCCTCGACGATTACGCATGCCAGCGTGGATTGGTTGTGGGGGCTGTGGTTCTGACCACTGTCACTTACTGTCCGCGTGATAGCGCAAATATCCCAAACCAACCCGCAGATGGTGATGCAGAGTGTCCGGCACGCAGATGGCGAAGCAGAGGCCGAGCAGTCCCTGGGCCAGGCCGAGCGCCCAGAGGTTGCGATAGCGGCGGAAAAGGGCGCACGACACGATGCCCCATACCAGCGTCGCTCCGGTGAGTACCAGGTTAGGCAGGTGCGCGGCGGCGAAGAGTGTTCCGGCGAGCGCCACGGCAGCGGCTTCATTCGAGAGAAGGCGGAGCAGTCGGTCCATGAAATAGTCCTGCAAGAGAAACTGCTGATAAATGGTCCAGAGCAGGTAGCCGGAGACGTGGGCGAAATCGGCTTTGTAGAGCGGATGCAGCGTGCCGATCTCCCTGGCGATAAAGATGCTCACGGCCGCCAGCGCGACCGCACCGGGCAGGATCCAGAGTGACGCGATAAGGCCGCGCCTTCCCATGCCGAATTCATCGCGACTTTGGCGGCGTGCAAGCACTACCGACAAAGTAAATATCAGGGCGATCGGCGAGAGGAAGCGTTGCAGGTGCTCAGGAGTCCAGATGATGCCGACAATCATTCCGTAGCCGACGATCAGCTCGGTGACATCGCGAGCCCGGCTGGGAGGGGACATCGAAGGAGTATGGCACAGGTTCGGGACGCTGCCCGCCTCGCTGCGCTCGCCGGGACCCTTCGGCTCCGCTCAGGGCAGGCTCCCGAAGGCGGCCGTCCCCACATGGGCTAGCTAAACCGCCACTTCCGGCGTGGCTTCGAGCAGGCTGCGAGTGTAGGGATGCTGCGGGCGTTCGGTAATCTGGGCGGTTTCGCCGACTTCCACAAGCTTGCCGCGATACATTACCGCGATACGTGTCGAAAGATAGCGCACGACCGGCATGGAGTGCGAGATGAAAAGATAAGTCAGGCCGAAGTCGCGCTGCAGTTGCGCGAGCAGGTTGACAATCTGCGCTCCGACGCTGACATCGAGCGCGGAGACCGGCTCGTCGGCCACGATGAACTTCGGACGCAGCGCGAGGGCCCGGGCAATGCCGATACGCTGGCGCTGCCCTCCGCTGAATTCGTGGGGGAAGCGCTGCAGAATAGACTCATCGAGGCCGACGGCGCGCAGAAGTTCGACCACGCGGGACCGAATGCCGGCTTTCGAACTTCCACTCTCGTGGATAAGAAGCGGCTCGGCGATGATGTCTTCGACACGGAAACGGGGATCGAGCGAGGCGAAGGGATCCTGAAAGATGATCTGCATTTCGCGGCGCAGGCGGCGCATTTCGCCGGGGCTGGCGGCGAGCAGGTCGAGGCCTTCGAAGCAGATGCTGCCGGAAGTAGGCTCGACGAGGCGCAGGAGCAGGCGCCCCAGCGTGCTCTTTCCTGAGCCCGATTCGCCGACGAGGCCGAGAGTCTCGCCAGCGTGGATGTCGAGTGAGACACCATCGACGGCGCGCACTTCGCTATGGGACTTCCCGCGGAGCACAGATTCTCCCTGCGGATAAATCTTGGTAAGGTTTCGGATTTCGAGCAAGGACACGTTGGCGAAATGTTAGCAGACGATGAAAACCATTCGCCACCGATTTACACGGATCTGCACGAATGAAGCTCGAATGTGTTTTGATCCGTCCTGATCCGTGGCAAATTGCTTCTACCCTGACGCGATCATGGGTACGGCGGCCAGCGCCGCCAGTAGCCCAACCAACCTCCAACGGGTGAAGTGTTCTCTGAGGAACAGGCGGGCTAGGAGCACGGTGACGGCGGGATAGAGCGATGAAATGACGACCGCTTCGTCGAGGCGTCCGCTCTGGCTGGCGTGGACAAACAGTATAGTGCCAAGGGAATCGATGCAGCCGGTGACGACGCCCCAGCGCACTCCGGCTGGGGTAATGTCGCGAAAATTCCTTAGCATCAGCACGATCAGCGAGGTGACGATCAGGCCGCCAGTTCGGGTCAGCGTTGCGATCCACAGGGCTGAAACGTCGCCGGCCTGGCGGACCGACAGATAGAAGCTGGCGAAACCGATGCCTGCAATGACCGCCAGCCCAATGCCTTCGGGCTTGCTGCCATCTTCGGTGCGAGTGATGAGCCAGAGGCCAACTGCGGCGATGACGAAGCCGAGGAGGGGGATCCTGCCGGGCACTCCCTCGGTGAACATCGAGAACACCGCCGGGATCGCGGCACTGAGAACAGCGGCGACTGGCGCGGTCAGTCCCATTCGTCCCGAAGAAAGCGCGCGATAGAAGATGGCCAGCGCAGCGCCACCCGAGATGCCGCCGGCCAGAACCCAGGCTACGCTGCGCAGAGGAGGGAACGGAGCGTGAGTGCCGGCAGCCAGCGTGCCTACCAGGAGCAGGCCGCCCAGGTTCACGACGACTGTGAACAGGAATGCGTTGGCGCGGCGCGTGGCGTAGCCTCCGAGAAAGTCGCTGGTGCCCCAGGCCAGGACTGCGGCCATGCCGTAAGCGGCGGTGGTGAATTGGGGCGCGGCGGACATGTCCGACGAGGGTAACATGGGCTGTCGAATCCTACTTCTCGCAAAGAAAGCCAAGAATGGGGGGCGGACTACTATCATTCGCCGCCTTTTATGCGGCTCGAATCGGGCCTCCTGGCGGGCCTACAATCTGCTGTATCCGGGCGGGTTTGGATGGTAAACTTCTAGCAGCTTTCCGACCGCGAGCCCAGGGTCTAACAACGCTCCAAGAGACATCTTTTGATCGAACTGGCACCTTCGATTCTTTCCGCGGACTTTGCCCGTCTGGGCGAACAGGTGCGCGCTGCAGAGGAAGGTGGCGCGAGCGTCATCCATGTGGATATTATGGATGGGCATTTCGTCCCCAATCTCACGATTGGGCCGCCGGTGGTGAAGTCGCTGCGCAAGGTGACCGACCTGCCTCTCGATTGTCATCTGATGATCGAGAATCCGGATGAATTCATTCCGGTGTTTGCCGAGGCTGGCGCTGATTGGATTTCAGTGCATCAGGAAGCCGTCCGGCACCTGAACCGCACGCTGCATCTGATCAAGAGCCACGATTGCATGGCGGGGGTGGTGATTAATCCAGCTACCCCGGTCGACACACTCACTGAAGTGCTCGATATTGTGGAGTATGTGCTGGTGATGTCGGTGAATCCCGGGTTTGGAGCGCAGAAGTTTATCCCTTCTACCCTGCACAAAATGCGGCAATTAGCTGAGATTCGCAGCCAACGCCGGCTGACTTTCCGCATCGAAGTGGATGGTGGCGTGGGGCACGACACGGTGGGCGACGTGGTTCGTGCGGGCGGAGAAATACTGGTGGCAGGCAACGCCGTGTTCGGTAGTGGTGATCCAAAGAAGAATGCCGAGGGGCTGCTGAAGGCAGCAACGGAAGCGGCGCTGTTGAAAGTCTAATTTTCAGTGGGCAACTCTGATTCGAGGTCTTAATGTCACGTCGATTCTCATTGATTGCGGCGCTCGCCATTTTGCTCGCGCTTACTGCCGGTTGCACCAACAAGAAGTCCGTCAATCCGTTGGCCAATGTGGGGACGAAGCAGCCCGATAAGGTGCTGTTCGACAAGGCCATGGACGCGATGAAGCACAACCGCTTCGACGTGGCGCGCATGACGCTGCAGACCTTGATCATTACCTATCCGGATTCGGAATATATTGCGCGGGCGAAACTGGCGGTCGGCGATTCCTGGTACGCCGAAGGCGGGACAGCATCTCTGGAGCAGGCGGAACAAGAGTACCGCGACTTCGAGACCTTCTTTCCCAACATGCCGGAAGCGGCCGAGGCGCAGTTGAAGATCGCCAACATCCAGTACCAGCAAATGGAGAAGTCGGACCGCGACTATACCCACGCCAAGCGGGCGGAGGATGAGTACCGCAACCTGATCATGCAGTATCCGGACAACCCGAAGCTGGTGAAAGAAGGCAAGGAGCGCCTGCTGGAAGTGCAGGAAGTGCTGGCCGATCGGGAGTTTGAAATTGGGAAGTTCTATTACGACCGGGGGTCGTATCCGGCCTCGATTGCGCGGCTGCAGTCGCTGGTGGATAAATATCCGCTGTACAGCAAAGCTGATGAAGCGTTGTTTCTGATTGGCCAAAACCGGGAAGCGGAGATCGCGCAGTTGAGGTCCAGGCCAGCCTGCCAGGGGCTCAACATTCCGCCGGGTTGCGTCGGGGAGGCCGCGAAAGGCAGCTTCATTGCCGGGTGGACCAAGGATGCATCGACGGCGTATTCACAGATCATCACGCGGTACCCGTTGATGGAACGCGAAGATGACGCGAAGAAGCGGCTAGCGGCACTGCATCAGCCGATTCCGCGGCCGACGAAGGCGGCGGTGGCGCAGAACAAGGCCGAGGAAGAAAGCCGGGTGGAGGCCAAGACGCTGGATCGTCTCATGACCGTGGTAAAGAGGGGGCCCGACGTGACGGCGGCGTCGAAAGTGGGCGATCCGACGTTAGTGGACCCGACCCCGGTGGCGGCTAGAGATGTGGTGACGACGTCGATGCGGCAAGCGATGGGTCTTCCGGCCGGCGAACGTGGTCTGAGCGGCGAAATCGTAAAGACGACTGGAACTCCAGGAGCGAACGAGCCCGCCCCGCGTTCCGATGCTCCGGCGGTGGCGAACGGTGCCGATCCTTTTGCCCGTCCGAATAGCACTACTACGGCCGATCCGAACGAACTGAAGCCAGCTGCGGCGCCCGATCCGAATGAGTTGAAGCCAGATCCGAATGAATTGAAGCCGTCGGAAAGTCAAAGCGCGGTAGCGAACGAAGTCCCTGCGCCGCCGCCGACGCAGATCAACGAGATCCAGCAGGCGGCAGCTTCGTCCAGCAGTAGCGGGGCGGTCGCCAGTTCTAGCTCCACGCTCGCCAGCGACAAGGATATTTCAACCAGCAAGAAGAAGAAAAAGAAGGGATTGAAGAAGCTCGTCCCTTCGTTCTAAAAGCGGTTGTCGACCTCACTTTCCGCTTTTGACGCCCTGCGGGGGCGCCTCCGAGACGCGGTAGGCGCTGACCACTAGTAACCTGGTAACATGCCGTCCGATCATTGACTTACGTCAACGGTCAGGTTACCTTCGCGTTATCTCCCCTCATCAGAGGAATTCCTTTGGCCCGGAAGATACTGCTCGCCGACGACAGCGTGACCGCCCA
>Ga0209169_10000798_pt1 | contig 19345 bp, 16 predicted proteins | sample HubBroMetageWRM4_FD_188346 | JGI IMG/M metagenome (GOLD analysis project Ga0209169, IMG submission 188346) | Warmed soil microbial communities from the Hubbard Brook experimental Forest, New Hampshire - Hubbard Brook CCASE Soil Metagenome WRM 4... | ecosystem: Environmental > Terrestrial > Soil... | reverse complement strand
GTGCGAGAAACCCGCCCTGTCCGAGCGACACTTCACCGGCAAGCCCGAGCAGCACATTCAATCCGACGCCGACCAGCGCGTACAAGCTGCCCAGCACCAGCGTGTTAGAGATCAGCGAGCCAAGAACGCCAGAACTCATTACCTACCAGCAATCTGTGTCGCAACGTCGCGGCCTGCGCTGGGCCGGCTCTCGTATGTCATGCCGGTGTGCCGCGCGGCTGCGCGGCACACCGGCACGTGCCCGAGTCATCTAACTCGGCCTCGCAGGCGTGGGCCTAGTACCCGACCTTGAGGCCCGATTGCACAACCGACGGAGCGGTCTGGGCCGAATTCCATTGGTAAGCGGCGAGCGAGCCGACTGGTTCGTGGTTGCTCGCACTGAGCGCCACGTTCCCATCGATGAGTCCGCCAGTGCTGAAATTGGTCTTGTTCAGCTGTTTCTGCAGCTGTGCCCCACTGCACGGCCAGCCACAGCCCTTCAGGGCCGAAGCCAGGATCACGGCCTGCAGATAGCCCCGCAGCACGTAGGTCGCGTTCGGGTTGACGTTGGCGGCAGCGGCATCCTTGGCGAACTGCTCCAGACCCGGCAGCGTGGAGTGCGACGGCACGTAAGCGAGCGCGCTCACGTAGTAGAACGAGTGGTTGTCGACCTTCTGGACCGTGCTCCAGCCCGGTACGTCGTAGCTGACCACGGGGAACGGGTTGCCCGCCGTGCCCAGTTGTGACATTCCCGAGGTGACCCACGCGTCGTTGCCCGCGGCGAGCACCATGACGGTTGGCTTGGCCGCAATCAGCTGCGTGATCTGGCTCGTCATGTCGACCGCATCCTCGGGCACGGTCTGGGTGACGACGTTCCATCCCATCTTTTTGGCGCTGCTTGTTATGTCGTCCGCCCACTGCACAACGGCGTCGGATCCGAGCGCGTAAAGAATCGCGAGCTTGACCTGGGAACCGGACTTCCCCTCTTCCTTCATGAGCCTCTCCGCCATCGTCAGCTGCGGCGCTGCGTAGGCGGCCTGGTCGGTGGTGGTCGCATAGACCCAGGGGTTGGCGGGATGCATCAGATTGGACGTCACGACACCGCAGATCTCGGGGACCTTGTACTGGGTGAGGACAGGAACGGCCGCGGAGCAGATAACGCTGTACATGACGCCCGCAATTGCTATTGCGTGGTCTTGGGTTACAAGCTGAGTTACGTTGGCGACTCCGCGATTGACCTGGCTGTCATCGTCGAGCGCGATCATCTTCACCGGGTGCCCGTTGATGCCCCCGTGCTTGTTGATCGCGTCCCAGTAGGAGTCGAGACCGGCCTTGAGGCCAAGCCCCAGGTAACCGAAGTTACTGGAAAAGTCGCTAGTGAAACCAATCACATAGGGTTGCGAGCTGGCGCTGCCGGAGCCCGAGGCAGACCCTCCACTCGAACAAGCCGCCACGAGGGCGACCGCTGCCGTGACCGCTGTGACGGCGAGCACCTTCGCCGAACGTCTGCCTCTTCGTCGCATACGCTGCCCCGCCCCTCCAATACAAGCCACTACGGTGTAGTTGTTAGGCTTGTATACTCGCCTGCCGACAAGGGTGTCAACCCTGCACGGGTATCGGGCCGTTCTGGCGGCTTGTCCTGATCAGGGGCACTGTGCACAGCCTGGCCGGGTTGGCCCGGCCAGCTGCCGAGAAGGATGCGAGGCCGAAGACGCATGGCTGTGGAAGGCTCGGCACGCAACGGCGGTCACCGCGCCGACGCAACAGGTTGCGGGCGGCCGCGCCGTCAGGCCGGCCGTCACGCAGCGGTGGCGCTAGGCCTCAGACGAGTTCGCCGTCAACTCTTCGAGCGCGGGCACCAGCCGGTTCTCGGCCCGTTGCAGATGGTCCGCGAGCGCGGCGACGGCCTGGTCGGGATTGCCGGATGCGATCTCCTCGAGGATGCGCTCGTGCTCCTCGGCGATCGCAGGCGCGTGCAGCAGGCGCCGGTAGCTCATCTGCGCCATACACAGGCGCATCTCGCCCATCAGAGTGCCAAACAGACGGCTGAGCCGAGGGCTCCCCAGGGCTTCGACCAAGCCGAGGTGGAACCGCATCACCGGTTCGGCGACCTCCATGCCGGAACCAGGGTCGAGCCCGACAACCTCATTGTTCGCCTTGGCGGCGATATCCGGCACAGTCCCCCCGATCGCGAGCCGCCGGACGACCTCGCTCTCAATGCACAGCCTGCTGAAATACAGATCCCGGACCTCATCAAGCCCCATCGCCGGAACGCGGGCCGTCTTATGCGTACCCCGCAGCAACAGCCCCTCGGCGACGAGCTTTTCGATCGCCGCCTTCGCCGTAGGACGTGCGACTCCATAGGTCGCGGCAACTTCCGCCTCAGTGAGCTGCGTATCGCTACGCAGTTCACCGTTAAAAAGGTTGCCACGAATATCACTAGCGATTGCGTCGACTATCGACAGCGCTTGCACTCGCAAGGCCATAAGTGCTCCACGGACCTCCGGTTCGGGCTGAACTCCAGCCTGAACGCTTTCGACTTTACCGGACCGACCACCCTCCGGCGTCCATGCTCATCTCGACGCGGTTGCTGGCCATCAGCCGCACTTAGCGGCATTTCTGTCGGGAGGACCGGTGCGGGCTGGTCCGCCGAGTGGGTCAATATTGACGACGCAGCCCCCGATGCGCAAGCACGACGTCTGCGAGCCGGGGCGTGAGCCCGGTGGCCGCCGGCGGCGTGCGCCCCATCGAACTTGCCTACGGCAAGACCGGACTGCTGATCGAGATCACCGCCGACCGGACCACCGTAGTCGCCCCGGTTCACCACCCTGCCGTCCCCGACGAAGCAGCGACGCTGCGCCAAGCGCTGCGGAACCCGATCGCCGGGCCGCCGCTGCGCACCATCGTCCGCCCAGGGCAGCAGATCGCGGTGTCTATCTGCGATGTGACCCGGCCGCAGCCGCGCGCGGCGATGATCCGGGCCCTGCTGGCGGAACTGGACGGGATCGTGAGACCGGATGACATCACGCTGCTCGTCGCGACCGGGACTCACCGGGGCTGCACCAGCGAGGAACTACGCGCCATGCTCGGCGACGAGTTGGCCACGAGCATGCGGGTCATCAACCACGACGCGCGCGACCAGACCGCGCTGACCTGGTGCGGCTACCACGGAAACCGCGTGCCGGTGTGGCTGAACCGGCACTGGGTAACCGCCGACGTCCGGATCACCACTGGCTTCGTCGAGCCGCATTTCTTCGCTGGTTTCAGCGGTGGGCCGAAGATGGTGGCGCCAGGCCTGGCCGGTCTCGAAACGGTGCTGACCCTGCATGACGCCCAGCGCATCGGCAGCGAACGGGCCACCTGGGGGGTCTGCACGGGCAACCCGGTGCATGACGACGTACGCGCTATCGCCGCCGCGACCGGCGTGGATTACGCCTTCGACGTCGCCCTCAACCGCGAGCAGCAGATCGTCGCCGCCTTCGGCGGGGAGGTGCTCGCCATGCACGCGGCCGCCCGTTCTGCCGTGCGGCAGGTTTCCATGCGCCCGGTTCGCCAGCCCTTCGACGTCGTGGTGACCACGAACGCTGGCTATCCGCTGGACCAGAACCTGTACCAGGCGGTGAAGGGGATGTCGGCCGCTGCCAACGTCGTCAAGCCGGGTGGCCTGATCATCTGCGCAGCGGAGTGCGCCGACGGTTTTCCCGACCACGGTTCATTTCGCGAAGTACTGGCCTCCGAGCCGTCGCCGGAGCGGCTTCTGGCCTCGATCGCCGACAGGACCCGGACCGTCCCTGATCAGTGGCAGGTGCAGGTTCTGGCCCGGGTCTTGAACCGGGCGCGGGTTGGCATGTACACCGCCACGCTGTCCGACCAAGACCTGCGCGGGGCGCACTTGTTCGGCGTGCCCGACATTGCGGCCACGGTACGCGCCGAGCTTGCCGCCGCCGGGCCTGAAGCGCGGGTCTGTGTCCTGCCCGAGGGCCCGCAAACCATCCCGTTCGTCGACCATGACGAGGAGGGCTCCCGTGTCTGACCGCGGGACAGCGCCCACCGAGCGGCTAACCCAGAGCTGGCGCGGTCTAAGGAGACGGCGGCCAGGTCAGGACCAGGCGGGTGTGCGGGCGGTCGACGACGACATCGCCGGGCTCGGACTCGGGGACCTGGGGCACGTCGGCACCGGTGCGGGGGTAGGCGGTCACGACGAGGTCCGCGGCGCGGGGGCGGCCAGAGGAGCGCCAGGCCGCTACCCGGCCCGCCAGCCGCTCGGCAAGGAGCGCGCCCCACGGGCCGAACCCGCGGACGGCAAGCTCGAACTCGCCGAATCTGTGCTCCCCGTGCTGCCCGTGCTGCCCGGCCGAGAGCTCCAGGGGCGCCGCCGGGAGCAGGCCGGCCACACCCAGGCCCGCTGCGGCCAGGGGTGCGGTGGCCAGCGCGCCGAACGGGAGCAGCGGCAGCACGGAGCCCCGCAGCGGCCCGGTGCCGCCGATGATCGTCAGCCGGGCCAGCCTGGGCTCCATGAACGTGACCCAGAGGTCTGCCTCACCGAGCTCAGCGAGTCCGGCCACGCGCACGCCGGTGAGCACGTCCGTGACCGGCCCGCTCAGCGCGGCCCACAGCACGTCCGCATCCGCCGGCTGGCCGATCTGATCGGTCTGGACGTGCAGCCCGGGCTGCGGGCCGACCGGCATGTACGGCTCGGCGCCCACATAGCAGCCCGCCATCCGGATGAAGCCGCACCGGCAAGAGGCGAGGCTGCGCAAGCAGAGGCCGCCGGACCGTTCCAGCGCGATGCACAGCTGGATGCCGCGCAGCGACAGCGGCAGCGCGATCCGCCCGCCCGGGGCGAGCTGCGCGAGCCACTCCGGCGCCAGGTCGGAGGCACCCGCGGTCACGATGATCCGGTCGTAAGGCGCGAACTCAGGAGCTCCGAACCCCCCGTCGCCGCAGATCACGGTCACGTCAGGGTACCCGGCGGCGGTCAGGTGCGCCCGCGCCCGGTCCGCCAGGTCCGGGTCGATGTCCACCGTGACGACCGAGCCACCCGGCCCGACCAGGCGGCTCATCAGCGCGGCGTTATAGCCGGTCCCGGTGCCGATCTCGAGCACTCGCTGGCCCGCGGACATGCCGAGCTGCTCCAGCATGATCGCCATGATCGCGGGCTGCGACGAGGAGCTGACCGGCAGCCCGCCCTCGTCGGTTTTGATCACGAAGGCCTCGTCCTGGTACGCCTGGCTGACCGGGTCGAGTTCGGGGAGAAACACGTGCCGCGGCACGGCACGGAACGCGGCCTCGACCGGGGCGCTTGTCAGCCGGCCGCTGGCGCGAAGCTCGTCGACGAGCCGGGTCCTGGCTTCGTCGGGCCCGCCTGCCATCCGCGACCACCTCCCGCTCAGGCCCTCTACCCCGGGCTAGGCCGAATCAGCCCCCCGCCTCTTGGCGACCTCGTAAAGCGCGATCCCGGCGGCGACGCCCGCGTTCAGCGACTCGGCCGGACCCGGCATCGGGATCCGGGCCAGCATGTCGCACCGCTGCGCGATCAGCCGGGACAGCCCGCGGCCTTCGGAGCCGACCACCAGCACCAGCGGGCCGTCGGCCAGGTCCAGGTCGCTCACCACCGAGGGCCCGTCCGCGGCGAGACCGACCACGAACAGCCCGGCCTCCTGGTACGACGACAGCGCGGCGGCCAGGTTGCTCGCCTGGGCCACGGGCACCCTGGCCAGCGCGCCTGCCGACGCCTTCCATGCCCCCGAGGTCACCCCGGCGGACCGCCGCGCCGGGACCAGCACGCCGTCCCCGCCGAACGCGGCGACCGACCGTGCGACCGCGCCCAGGTTCCTCGGGTCGGTGACCCCGTCCAGCGCGACGATCAGCGGCGGGTCGCCAGCGGCCGCCAGGTCATCGGGATGCGCGTACTTGTACGGCCGGATCCGCAGCGCGAGGCCCTGATGCACCGCGCCCGCGGTGATCCGGTCCAGCTCGGAGCGGCCCGCCTCCACCACCGGGATCCCGGCGTCGGTCGCCAGCATCACGGCCTCGCCGATCCGCTCGTCCGGGTCCAGCCGCGGCCCGACGTGCAGCGCGGTCGCGGGCACGCCGGCGCGCAGCGATTCCAGCACCGCGTTCCGGCCCACGACCACCTCGGCCGACCCCGCTGGCCGGGATTTCGGGCCGCTACGATGAGTCCCGTCCTGGCCTGGCCCGCCGCCCACTTTCGCGTTCGGGCCCGTCGAAGAGGACTTGGCTGCGGCCTTGCGCTGCGCCGGATGGCCTGGCCGCATGCGCGCGGGCGGCGTGGGGCCCTTGCCCTCGAGCTTGCGCTTGCCGTAGCCGCCGGTCCCCGGGCGCGGCTTGCCCGACTTGGTGCGGCCGCCAGGGCCTGGCCGCGGCGTCACCGGCGCAGCTCCCATCGCGGGCCCCGCACGGTGTCCTCGACCAGGATGCCCGCGTCTCTCAGCCGGTCGCGGATCGCGTCACCCTCGGCGAAGTCCTTGCGCTCGCGCGCCGCCTGGCGCTGCTGCAGCGCGACCTCGACGAGCGCGTCGACCACGGGCCGCAGCGCGCTCCCGTCGGCGCCACCGGGGCCGGACCAGTGGTCGTCGAGCGGGTCGAGACCGAGCACGGACATCATCCCGCGGACCGCGGCGGCCTGCTTGGCCGCTCCGGCCACGTCCCCGGCAGCGAGCGCGGTGTTGCCCTCGGTCACTGCCTCGTGCACCACGGCCAGGGCCTGCGGCACGGCGAGGTCGTCGTCGAGAGCCCCCCCGAACCCGGCGGGCAGCCCGGTGACGCTCGCCTCGGCGGCCGTGGCTCCGGCTGGGCCCGCTTCCGCGGCCCTTGTGACGAAGCCCTCGATCCGCCGGTACGCGGCGGCGGCCTCGGCCAGGGCGTCCGGCGAGTACTCCATCTCCGACCGGTAATGCGACTGGCCCAGGTAGTACCGCAGCTCGGCCGGGCGGACCTCGGTGACCATCACGTCGACCAGCAGCGAGTTCCCGAGCGACTTGCTCATCTTCTCGCCGGCCAGGCCCAGGATGCCGTTGTGCACCCAGTAGCGGGCAAAGCCGTCGCCGGCCGCCCGGGACTGCGCGAGCTCGTTCTCGTGGTGCGGGAAGACCAGGTCCAGGCCGCCGCCGTGGATGTCGAACGCCGGGCCGAGGTACTTGGTCGACATCGCGGAGCATTCCAGGTGCCAGCCCGGGCGGCCCGCGCCCCACGGCGTCTCCCAGGACGGCTCCCCGGGCTTGGCGCCCTTCCACAGCGCGAAGTCCCGCGGGTCGCGCTTGTGGCTCTCGTCCACGTCCTCGGCGGCGCGCATGTGCTCCAGCCGCTGCCCGGACAGCTCGCCGTACTCCGGATAGGAGAGCACATCGAAGTACACATCCCCGCCGGCGGCGTAGGCGTGACCGGACTCGATCAGCCGCCGCATCAGCACGATCATCTCGGGGACGTGCCCGGTCGCCCGGGGCTCGACGTCCGGCGGCCGGCAGCCCAGCGCGTTGTACGCGCGGGTGAACGCGCGCTGGTTGCGCTCGGCCACCGCCCACCATTCGACGCCGTCGGTGGCGGCGGTCCGAAGGATCTTGTCGTCGATGTCGGTCACGTTCCGGCAGAACGTCACCTGGTAGCCGCTCGCGGCCAGCCAGCGCACCAGGATGTCGAAGTTGACGCCGGACCTGATGTGGCCGATGTGCGGCGGGGCCTGCACGGTGGCGCCACACAGGTACAGCGAGGCCTTCCCCGGCGTGACGGGGGTGAACTCGCGTACCGCGCGCGCGGCGGTGTCGTGCAGGCGCAACGTCATGCAGCCCAGGCTACGGGACTTTGCGACCCGTTCGCGGCCCCTGCCGGCCGGCCGCCCAGGTTACGTGGCGCAACGGGTCCCCGCGCGGGTAGTGTCCCGGAGCGTGACAGTCAAACTCGTGGTCCTGTACACGCAGCCGAGCGACCCAGACGCGTTCGACCGGCACTACCTGGGCACCCACGTGCCGCTGGTCGATGCCATTCCCGGCCTGCAGCGGGCCGAGTTCGGCCGGTTTGCCTCGGCGCTCGACGGCGGCGAGCAGACGTACTACCGGATGGCCGAGCTGTACTTCGCCGACCAGGCGGCGATGCAGGCCGGGTTCGCCTCACCCGAGGGAGGGGCGACCGCGGCCGACTACCAGCAGATCGCGCCGCCTGGCTCGCGCATGTTCGTGGCGGTCGTGGACGACTGACAACAGGTCAGGCGGGGTGCACTTCGCCGAGTGCTGCGTCGATCGCGTCGTCGAAGCCGAGCACCCTGCCCTCCGCGTAGGCGGGCTCAAACTGGTCATCCCCGAACTGCGCCCGGATCTTGCCGACGCTGCTTTTGCGGTAGCCCTCCTCAGGTTCCTGCCAGGGGTCTCCGATCCGGTCAAGGAAAGCCTGTGCGGCCCCGTGCAGCACGGCCGCCCGGTGCCAGTTGCCTAGGTCACCGGCGAGGCACGCCAGGCCGAGGCAGGCGTAGGCCAGGACGTAACGCTGCCCGGTCCGGCGCGCGATCCGCAGCGAGGCTTCGAACATCGCCCGCGACCCGGCGGGATCGTTTTCGCCGCGCAGCACCCAGCCCAGGTTGATCGAGACGACACCCGCGTCCTCCCCGATCGTCTGGCCGCCCTGCACCGCCTGTTCCAGATGCACCCGGGCGGCAGGCATGTCCCCTATCAGCAGCGCCTGCACGCCGGCGTTGTTGTGCAGGTGGTAGGCGATGAGCTGATCGCCGGACCGGCCGACGCACGCCGTGGCCTCGGCGTACAGCGGGCCAGATCCCTCGGGGTCGAGGACGTAGCTGGTCATCAGCAGCGACATGAGGGCGCTGCCGAGCAGCACATCGTCGCCGAGATCGCGGGCTCGCGCAACCGCCTCCTGCCCGAGCGCGAATCCCTGCTCGAACTGGCGGAGGAAGTAACACGAGGAGGCCTGCGCGGAGAGGGCCTCGATGAGCAGCCGTTCGTCGCCGAGCTGGCGGGCGGCCTCCACCGCCTGCTCCCCGAAACGACGTGCCGCCTCCAGGTCGTTCGTGTGACCCATAAAGGTGGCCGTGAACAGCGCCTCCGTGAACAGCACCGGGTCTGCGCTTGCCTCGGGTCGCTTCAGCACCGACGCGAGCAGATCAAAGACTTCGGATTCTCGTGGGCGGCTTCCCCAGTAGCGTCGCAGCGCGAAGCCGAAGCGCAGCACCCGCGCGGTGCCGTCTCGGCTCCGCGCGGCATACTCTGCGGCGCGCCACAGGTTGAGCTGGTCTGCGTCCAGGCGCGCGAACCACGCACCCTGGTCTGGTCCGGTCAGCTGGGGGCTGGCCGCCTCCGCGACATGAAGGAAGTAGTCGCAGTGCGCGGTGGCCAGGGCGGCGGCCTCGTCTTGGCCGGTCTCGACGAGCCGCTCGGCGGCGAACTGGCGGATGGTCTCCAGCAGCCGGTAGCGGACCGCCGACCCGGCAGGTTCGGTTATGACCAGGCTCTTGTCCGCGAGCGAGCCGAGCAGGTCGGCGACCTCGATCAGCTCGATGTCGCCGAAGCCGCACACGGCCTCGGCCGCCGCCAGGTCGAAGGTCTCGGGAAACACCGACAGCCGCCGCAGCAGCAGCTGCTCCGCGGTGTTGAGCAACGAGTACGACCAGTCGACCATGGCGTGCAGGGTCCGCTGGCGCTCCATCGCGGTGCGGCTGCCCCCGGTGAGCAGGCGGAAGCGCTGGTCGAGGCGGTCGCGAAGGTCGCTGAGTGACATCGAGCGCAGCCGGGCAGCGGCGAGCTCGATGGCCAGGGGCATTCCGTCAAGCTGGCGGCACACCGATGCCAGGAGCCGGCCGGTCTCCTCGTCATGCGGCAGGGCGACACCCTGCTCACGCGCCCGCTGCACCAGCAACGCGACCGCGTCCGACGATTCCTGGCTGACCGAGCCGGCGCCGGCGCCGGTGTCCGGCCCGGGAAGTGACAGCGACGGCACCCGGTAGATCACCTCTCCGCCGATACCCAGCGGCTCGCGGCTGGTCGCGATCACGTGCACCCGAGGGCAGCGCTGCAAAATCGCTTCGGCCACCTTGGCGCAGGCGCCGATCACGTGCTCGCAGTTGTCGAGCACGATCAGGACGTCCTGCGGTACCAGCGCGTCGACCAGCGTCTCAAGGATCGGCCGCCCGGGCTGGCCGCCGATCGCCACGGCCGCGGCGATGGCCGGCGCAACCTCGTCCTCATCGGCGACCGGGGCCAGCTCCACCAGCCACACCCCATCGCCGGACCCGTCAAGCAGTTCGGCGGCTACCTGAAGGCTCAGCCTGGTCTTGCCGGACCCCCCGGCCCCGGTGAGGGTGACGAGGCGGGACGTCTCGGCCAAGGCACGAACGTCCGCCAGCTCCCGTTCCCGGCCGATGAACGTCGCGAGCTGGGTCGGCAGATTGTTCGGCAGCGCCGGGTTGCCGAGCGAACGCAGCGGCGGGAACTCGGTCTGCAGGCCCGGCCCGTCCAGCTGGAAGATGTGCTCAGGGCGCCCCAGGTCCTTCAGCCGGTGCAGCCCGAGGTCGGCCAGGGCCGCGCCGGGCGGAAGCCGGTCGCGGACCAGCGCCGCCGCCGTTTCCGAGAGCAGGATCTGGCCTCCGTACGCGAGCGCGCCCACCCGCGCGGCGCGGTGCACGTCCAGGCCCATGAGGTCGGTGGCGGCCGTCTCGGACGCCTCGCCGGTGTGCACGCCCATGCGTACCCGGACCCGCTCCCCGGCGGGCCAGTCATGGGCCTCGAGATCGTGCTGCATTTCCAGCACCGCAGCCACGCAAGCGCTCGGCGACGAAAACACGGCGAAGAACCCGTCACCCATGGTCTTGACCTCCCGGCCGTCATGAGCGGCCAGCGCCGACCGGATGAACGAGTGATGGTCGTCAAGCACATGCGCGTACGCGTCCTGCCCGACGCGCCGCAGCAGCACCGTCGAGCCCTCGATGTCCGTGAAGAGAAACGTGAGCGTCTCCACGAACAAAGCCTAGGAGACCGGCCCGACAAAGGCCCGCCCCTGACGCCGACGGTCAGCCTCGGGCGGCCCTGGCCCAGCTCCATGCGTACTCCGGGTCCTCGGCGCGGCGGCTCGCCGGGGCGAGCAGCAGCGGCCGGAACGTGTCGATCATCACAGCGGTTTCGTCCGTGGTGCCGCGCCCCTCATCGAGCGCCTGGATCGCCGCCTCGACCGCGCCCGGCTGCGGACCGTGCGTGAATCCCGACGGGTGCAGTGTGATCGACCCGATGCCGACCCCCGAGCCCTTGCGCGCCGTGTAGTCCCCGGCCACGTAGTACATCATCTCGTCGGAGTCGACGTTGTGGTGGTTGTACGGGATTGGCACGGCTTCCGGATCGAAGTCGAGCGGTCGCGGGCAGAACGAGCAGATGACAAAGTTGGGGCCCTCGAACGTCTGGTGCACCGGCGGCGGGGCGTGGGTGCGCTTCACGATCGGCTCGAAGTCGGCGATGTTAAACGCGTACGGGTACAGATAGCCGTCCCAGCCGATCACATCGAACGGATGGAACGCGTAGCTCAGCCGGGTCAGGCCACCCCGGTTGCGGACGATGACGGGCACATCCTCGCCGTCGGCGACGAGCGGGCCGTCCGGGCCGCGCAGGTCCCGCTCGCAATACGGCGCGTGCTCGAGAAACTGGCCGCTGGCCGACAGGTACCGCTTCGGCGGCCTGATATGCCCGCGGGCCTCGATGGCGAGCGCGTGGACCGGCTCGCCGGGCACGGGAATCCAGCGGTGAATTGTGCCGCGCGGCACCAGGACGTAATCTCCGGCAACGGCGTCGATCGAGCCGTACACAGACTCGAATCTGGCGGAGCCGTTACGAACGTAAATGGCCTCGTCCCCGGTTGAATTCCGGTAAAGCTCCGATGCGCCATCGGCGGCCACGAATGAGATCCGCACGTCATCGTTGGCCATCAGGGGCTGCCTGCCGAGCACCATGTCCCCGCCCGCGGGCAGTTCCTGCGTCCGGAAATGCCGTGGCAACAGAGGATGATTCGGCGACACGCCCGTGTCTGCGGCCTCATCCAGGCCCTCACTCTTTACGATGGCCGTCGGAGGGTGAACATGGTAAAGGAGCGAGGAATCAGACACGAACCCTTCCTCGCCCATCAGTTCTTCTGCATAGAGACCGCCGTCGGGACGACGGAAGCGCACATGGCGCTTTCGCGGAATCTCCCCAGCAACTCGGTAGTACGGCATATCGTCTCCCTGACGCCAAAACCGCGAGGCCCTGCCTGGAGCCGACTGGCCGCCCGCCATTCGCGCCCCGGTATTACAGCGGCATGGCCGATAGCCGTGCAGCGCCCTAGCGGCAGCGCGGGTCTGGCTCTCTTCTTGACTATAAGCCCGTGGCGTGATGCTGCATCGCGCGAGGAAGGACGAGGGGCTCGATGAGCATTCAACCCCAGGGGGGCAGCGCGCAGCCAAGGGACAGTCACCGCGGACTGCGGCTGCTCGGCCTCGTCGCCGTGGCCGCGGGCGTGCTGCTGCTCATGGCCGCCGCCTTCGTGCTGTCCTACACGGGAATCCACGCGATCGCGCTCTCCGCCGGGATCAGGCCCCGATTCGCCCGGATCTACCCGCTGATGTTCGACGCGATGCTCGTGGTCGCGTGCGCGGCGGTCCTGGCGCTGCGCGGGGCGGGCCTGCCGTCCCGGTGCTATGCCTGGCTGACCATGCTGGTCCTGCTCGGCGCCGCCGCGGGCGCCGACGCCGTGCACGCGACGAGTACCAAACTCCCGCACAAGCCCACCGCCGCCGCAGCAGCAATCATTCCGTGGGCGCTCGTGCTCCTCGGGTTCGGGTTGCTGCTGAGCCTGCTGCGGCACGCGCGGCTGCGCAGGGCGATGCTGGCCGCAGCCCCGCAGCGCGAGTTCGCGCAGCCGTCCGGCCACGTTGAGGTGCAACAGCATCACGGGCTCGACGACCTGTTCAGCTCGAAGAATTCTGCGGACGTGGCCGCCGTCAGGTACGTGCCGCCGACCAGGCCCCTCCCCCCGGCCGACGCTGCCCTGGACCTCGCCATCGAAAGCGACCCCGGCCAGGATGATCCATCCAGCGACGAAGGCCACCCGGCCGCGCGCGGCCGGGAACGCCGGGAGCAGCCCGCCGGATACCGTGGCAGCTCGGCCTCCGCATTCAGCCCGGCGCCCACGGTCGAGATCGCGAAAGACCCCCGGACTGCCCCAGAACGCGGCGCCGAGCGGCGCACCGAAGCCGGGACGATACCCGTACCCAGGCCCGCGCCAAGTCCCGCGCCCGAAAGCAAGCCAGCACGTGACGCCAAGCAAGGCGCAGGCCCAAAGCCAGCCGCCGAGGCCAAGCCGGGCGCCGAGGCCAAGCCGGCAGGCGAGGCCAAGCCGGCAGGCGAGGCCAAGCCGGCGGACGAGGCCGAGCCGGCGGCCGTAGTCGCGCCGAAGGCTACGGCTAAGGCCAAGCCGGCGCCCGAGGCCAAGGCAGTATCCGAGATCGAGGCTGAGTCAGATCCCGAAGCCACCGCTGAGCCGGAAGCCACCGCTGAGCCGGAAGCCACCGCTGAGCCGGAAGCGACCGCTGAGCCGGAAGCCACTGTTAAGGTCGAGGCCACAGCCCAGCCCGAGCCCGAAAACACAGCCGAGCCCGACGCCGGCGCCATCCCCGGTGCCGAGGACGCTCAAGCCGTACCGCTGCAGTTCGACCGGGTGCGGAGTTCGCCGGTCCCGCCGGAAGCGTGACCGGGCAAACCCGCTCAGGTCATCGACACCGAGCCGGGCGCAGAGCGTGCGGAGGCCGTCGCCGCCGCCATGCGCTTCCTCGAGGCCGGCACCGCGGCGCTCTAACCATCCCCGCCCGGCTAATCCGGCCGGCCGCGTTGTTCTGCCCCATTTTCATCCGGTTGGAGCCGGACAAATGCGGGGCAGAACGAGCGCGGTCAGGTTTCGCCAGGCAGAACGAGCGCGGTTGCGATCGCGGCGATGCCCTCGCCGCGGCCGGTGAGGCCGAGGCCATCGGTGGTCGTCCCCGACAGGCTCACGTTTGCGCCGCCGAGGGCGTCGGACAGGGCCCGCTGCGCCTCATCGCGGCGCGGCGCGATCCGGGGACGGTTGCCGATGACCTGAACGGCCACGTTCCCGATGGTGAACCCGGCGTCCTTGACCAGCCGCGCCGTCTCGGCCAGCAACTCGGTGCTGCGCGCGCCCGCCCAGCGCGGACGTGCCGTGCCGAAATGGGCGCCGAGGTCACCTAGCCCGGCGGCAGTGAGCAGGGCGTCACAGACCGCGTGGGCCGCAACATCTCCATCCGAATGGCCCGCCAGGCCCGTCTCGCCGGGCCAGAGCAGCCCGGCGAGATACAACGGCCGACCTTCACCGAATGGATGGACGTCTGTCCCGACCCCTACCTGCGGAAATACGCCTGGCACGGTCGGCGGCAGGTAAAAATCAGGACGCGAGGATCTCGTCGAGCAGGGCCTCGGCCTTGTCCTCGTTGGTCTTCTCGGCCAAGGCAAGCTCGCTCACGAGGATCTGCCGTGCCTTGGCGAGCATGCGCTTTTCCCCGGCAGACAGACCGCGCTCCCGGTCCCTGCGCCACAGATCCCGAACGACCTCTGCGACCTTGTTCACGTCGCCGGACGCGAGCTTCTCTAGGTTGGCTTTGTACCGCCGGGACCAATTCGTGGGCTCCTCGGTGTACGGGGCGCGCAGCACCTCAAACACCCGCTCGAGCCCTTCCTGCCCGACAACGTCCCTGACGCCTACAAGCTCGGCATTGTCGGCAGGAACACGCACAGTCAGGTCACCCTTGTCGACCTTGAGCACGAGGTAAGTTCTATCCTCACCCTTGATCGAGCGGGTCTCGATCTCCTCGATCCGAGCAGCCCCATGGTGGGGGTAGACGACTGTGTCGCCGACCTTGAAAGACATGTGGACGTACCCCTTCCGCTGAAGCCATGTTACCACGCCGAACAGGGGCGATTAGCCGCCCTTGAGAGCAAAGTCGCAGGTCAATGGCGCAATTCATGAACCACAAATTGCGCAGGCCCGGGCGGGCGCGGCGAGTCGGGCTGAGCTGCCCCTGCGAGCCGAGCCCGGCGGCCGCGGCGAGTCGGGCTCAGCGGGCCCCGCCAGCCGGGCCCGGCAGCCCGGGCGAGTCAGGCCCGCGGGCCCAACCATCAAGCGGGACAGGCAGATCTGCCCGTATAGGCCAGTCGGGCGGTTACAGGACCAAGGCGGGGCCTCATACTGAGAGAAAGGTGCGGTCATACCGGAGGGTGCGGGTGAACGCTGGCAGCGACCCGGATCGGGACGACTTCGGTCTGCCACCGATCGACATCGTGGTTCCCGACGATGCGCGGGAACTCGAGCGGGACATGCAGGCCTACCAGCGTGAGCTGCGCGCGCTGCGCCGCAAGCGCCGCGTCTCACGCCTGCGCGGCCCCCTGACCAGGGACGGGATGGTGCTGCCGCTGCTGGCAGGCTGTCTCATGCTCGCGTTGCTGACCAGCACCCTGCTCATCATGTTCGCAGCCGATCAGACCGGGGCGCCGGATCTGGCGCGCTCTCCCGCTACGCAGACCCAGCCGAGGAACACCCCTACCACCCAGCCAGCGCCCGGGCAGCTCAACGGGCTGCTGCCAAACGCCACGGTCGAGATCCGCGGCAAACCCGAGCCGTTGCGCACGGTAACGGCCGCCATGGCGTCCGTGTTGACCCTGGTGCCGCCCGACTGCAAGTGCGCGTCGGAGCTGCAGCAGCTCAGCAGCCAGGCCGCCCGGGCGGACGTGCTCGTCTTCTTTGTCGGGACTCCGCAGGCGATGCCGCAACTCACCAGTCTCGCCACGGCAACCAGGCTGCCCACGTCCCGGGTCGCAGAGGATACGAGCAACGTCCTCGGCTCCACGTACCGGCAGAACGGACTGACGGCGGTCCTCGTGCGCCGGGACGGCACGGTCGCCTCGGTGATCCACCAGCTGCCGCAGCAAAAGAAGCTCGACACCGGGCTGCAGGAGATCTCCGCGGTCAAGCCCGCCGGACACTGACGCCGCCTGCTGCGGGACGCTCACGTCACCTGCCGCCGGGTGCCACCTGCCAAACGGCACCAGAGTGGCCGCAGACCTGGGCCGGCTACGGCCCTGAACACGGCGGCTACTACGCTTTGCGGCGTCCACAGTGCCTCACTTGAGGAAGACAGAGGAGAGCACGCAGTGATCCGGAGCAGCCGCAGGCCCGCTGGACGCCGCCTGCTTGTCCTGGCGATTGCCGCGCTGATCCCGGTACTCGCCGGATGCGAGGCAGGGAACAACGCCCCGACCCAGGAGTGGCACCAGCCCACCGACGGCAGCGGCACCGTGCACAACAAGATCTCGATCAGGAACGTGTTCGTGCTCGGCGCGGCGATCGGCTCGACGATCAAGGTCGGCGGCTCGGCAGGCGTGTTCCTCGCGCTGATCAACAACGGGTCCCCGGACAGCCTGGTCAGAATCTCCGCGCCCGGCACGGCTAAATCGGTCACGCTGCCCGGCGGGAGCGTGCGGCTGGCCAGCCAGCAGGCTGTCCTCCTCACCGGCCCGGCGCCCAAGGTCGTTCTCGAGGGACTGACCCGACCGCTCACCGGCGGTTCCACCGTCCGGCTGGTGCTGACGTTCAGCAACGCCGCGAGCGTGAGCATGACCGTTCCCGTCATGCCGCGGGCGCAGTACTACTCCACGTTCTCGCCGCCGAGCCCCACCCCGAGCCCGACGCCGACGACGAAGAGCAAGCACAAGAGCGCGACAGCGACGCCCAGCGCTAGCCCGTCGCCCAGCGCCTCGTCCTAACCCACGTCCTAACCCGCGCTAACCCAGCCGGCGCCACGTGGGCGGTAACGTCAGGGTGTGGGCTCGAACTTGTAGCCGAGCCCGCGCACGGTAAGGATGTGCGTCGGGTTCGCCGGGTCGGCCTCGACCTTGGCGCGCAGCCGCTTGACGTGGACGTCCAGGGTCTTGGTGTCCCCGACGTAGTCGGCGCCCCAGACCCGGTCGATGAGCTGCATCCGGGTCAGCACCCGCCCGGCGTTGCGGAGCAGCACCTCGAGCAGCTCGAACTCCTTGAGCGGAAGCTGCACCTGGCTGCTGCGCACGGTGACGACGTGCCGGTCCACGTCCATCCGAACCGGGCCTGACTCCATGATCGAGGAGGCGGGCTCGTCCTGGTCGCCGCGGCGCCGGAGCACCGCGCGCATCCGCGCGACGAGCTCACGTGAGGAGAACGGCTTGGTGACGTAGTCGTCCGCGCCCAGTTCGAGCCCGACGACCTTGTCGATCTCGCTGTCCTTGGCGGTCAGCATGATCACCGGGACGTTGGAGCGCTCGCGGAGCGTCCGGCAGACCTCGCTGCCGGGCAGGCCGGGCAGCATGAGGTCGAGCAGCACCAGATCCGCTCCGCTCCGGTCAAAGGTCTCGAGCGCGTCGGGGCCCGTCGGGCAGACCGCTACCTCGAAGCCTTCCTTGCGCAGCATGTACGAGATCGCGTCGCTGAATGATTCCTCGTCCTCGACAACGAGCACGCGTGTCACTTCACTGCCTCCTGGCGGATCGCGCCATCGCCGGTACGGTGCCGTCTCACGGTGACGGCATCGATTCGGAGCGGGAGCATGAGGGTGAAGGTGGATCCCGCACCCTCCGAGCTCACCACTGTCACCTTTCCTCCGTGGGCGGCGGTGACGTGCTTGACGATGGCCAGGCCGAGGCCTGTACCGCCGGTGGCACGCGACCGCGCGGGGTCAACACGGTAGAACCGCTCGAAGATCCGTTCCAGGTCCCGCTCCGGGATCCCGATCCCCTGGTCGGCCACGCTGATCTCGACAGCGTCATCGGCGGCATGCCTGGTCGACACGTCAACCCGGGTCTTGTCCGGGCTGTACGCCACAGCGTTCTCCAGAAGATTGCGCAACGCGGTGACCAGCAGGTCCTCGTCGCCGAGGACCGACAGGCCGTGCTCGCCGACCGCGACGAGCTCGATGCCGCGGGCGCTTGCCTTCATCCGGCACCGGTCCAGTGCCTCGGCCACGACGGCGTCGAGCGCCACCGGAACCGGGTCCGGGATCGGCTCGGCCGCCTGGATCCGGGACAGCGTGATCATGTCCTGCACCAGGTTGGTGAGCCGGGCTGCCTCCTGCCGCATCCGGCTGGCGAACCGGCGAACCGCCTCGGGGTCGTCGGCCGCGTCCTCAACGGTCTCGGCCAGCAGCGCGAGCGCGCCGACCGGGGTCTTGAGCTCGTGGCTGGTGTTGGCGACGAAGTCCCGCCGCACCTCTTCTACCCTGCGGCTCTCGGTCTGGTCCTCGACCAGCAGCAGGACCAGCCCGCCGCCACCGACGGCCGCGTCGAGCGGCGCGGCTCGCACCGCGAGGCTGGTAACCCGCCGGTGCACGCCGGTCGTTGACACGTCCAGCTCGCCCTCGCGGATCTCGCCGTCCCTGCGGACCTGGCGGGCCAGGGCGACCAGTTCCTGCACGACTAGCTGGTCGCCGCTGACCAGCCCGAACGCCCGCGCCGCCGCGCTGGCCTGGAGCACCCGGTCCTCGTTGTCGAGGACCACGGCCGAGGAAGACAGGACGGCGAGCACGGAAGCGACGCCCGGCGGCAGCGCGGCAGGCTCGGAAAGGGAAGCTGACTCTATCTGGGCTCTCAACGGCACCCGGATCCTCACGCGGGAACGGCTTTCGCCGCTGGTCGACAGGACATATGCCAGGCTAGAGCGCTGCGCCGGCGTCCAGCGCGGCCCCACCCCCATTTGTCACGGGGAGCACCTGCCCAGGCCGTAATCACCCCCATACCCACACTTTGATGGTAGGGCTCGACCCGCCCCGGCGCACCTGGCAGAGTTCCCGGACACAGCGTTATTCGCAAGAAGTTCACTTTTCCGATAGTCAACGGCCACTCCGGCCGTGGCTTGGCGACATGATCGGGGAACTCAGGCCACCTGACCTCGGCAAACTCAGCGGCCCTGGTTCTTGACCGCCGCCGCGCCGGCCGCGGCGGCCTGCGGGTCCAGGTACCGCCCGCCGGGGGTCTGCGGCCGGAACCCGTCGGTCAGCTCGTACACCAGCGGCATGCCGGTCGGTATGTCCAGCTCGGCGATCTCCGAGTCCCCGATCCCGTCCAGATGCTTCACCAGCGCGCGGATCGAGTTGCCGTGCGCCACGACCAGCACGGTGCGGCCCGCGGCCAGGTCCGGGACGATCGCGTCGTACCAGTACGGCAGCAGCCGCCCGACCACATCCTTGAGGCACTCCGAACGCGGCCGCACGTCGTCGGGCAGCTGCGCGTAGCGGGGATCTGCGGCCTGCGAGTAACGGTCGCTGTCGTCGATGGACGGCGGCGGCACG
>Ga0209169_10000797_pt1 | contig 19349 bp, 11 predicted proteins | sample HubBroMetageWRM4_FD_188346 | JGI IMG/M metagenome (GOLD analysis project Ga0209169, IMG submission 188346) | Warmed soil microbial communities from the Hubbard Brook experimental Forest, New Hampshire - Hubbard Brook CCASE Soil Metagenome WRM 4... | ecosystem: Environmental > Terrestrial > Soil... | reverse complement strand
GTCGCCACCGCGGATCCGGTTCCTGCTGTCGGTGATCGACGCCGCGCCGGACGGCGCGCTTGAGCCGCTGCCCAGCGACTGGGACGTGAGATGGGGAGGCGCGGACGGCTACCGTATCGCGTACTTCGGCTTCGGGCGGCCGCGGTACCGCGACGTCATCATGCCACCGGGCACCAGGTGGCAGGTCGATGTCATCGATACCTGGAATATGACGATCGTCCGCCAGCCGGGGACCTTCGAGGGATGCTTCAGGGTCCAGCTGCCGGGCCGGGAGTTCATGGCCGTGCGGTGCCGGCGGCTATGACGGCGGCGGCCCGGTCGTGTTGCGGACGATCAGCCGGGGCGCGGCGGAGGTGAGAACGGAGCGGCTGCGGCCGTCCATGCGCTCCCCGAGAAGCCGGGCGGCCGTCGCGCCCAGGTCGTGGGCTGCCTGGTCGACGCTGGTCAGGTTGATGGGCGCGCTGGCGGCGAGGGTGGTGTTGTCGTAGCCGGCCAGAGAGAGGTCGGCCGGGATGCGCAGGCCGAGTTCGTAGGCTGCTCGCAGGACGCCCAGGGCAGCGAAGTCGGCCCCGGCAAAGATGGCTGTGGGCCGGTCGGGCCGGTCGAGCAGCTCACGCCCGGCCCGGTAGCCGCCCTCCTCGGAGTAGCTCGTGCCGGCGATGGTCACCGCCTCGTCGAGACCATGCCGATGCATGGCCTGCCGGTAGCCGGCGCTGCGAACCTGTTCGGGACGGCCTTTCCACTGGCCCGCCTTGGCCGTGGCGGAGGTGTGGGAGATGCGGCGGTGACCCAGCGCGACCAGGTGATCGACGACGAGCGCGGCACCCGCCCGGTCGTCGTCTACGACCGAGTCGTACTCATCGGCAGTGTCGTGGTGACCGACCACGACGGTCGGGATTGTCTTGGCCACGGTGATGACCTGCGAGCGCGACATCGACGGGGCAACCAGGATGAGGCCGTCCATGGCCCGGTCGACCATGGCGTCGGCGAGGCGCGACTGGTCCTGGGCGCTGAATCCGGCCGAGCCGACCAACACCTGGAAGTCGGTCTTGGCCAGGGCGTCCGTGACGCCGTCGAGAAAATCGCCGTAGAAGGGGTTGCGGATGTTGTCGAGCAGCAAGCCGATCGTGAAGCTCCTGCCGCGCATGCCGCGGGCGGCGGCGTGCGGCCGGTACCCCAGCTCGGCCATGGACGACCGGACCCGCTGGCTCATGCCGTCGCTAACGCCGTAGGCGTTGCGCAGCACCTTCGACACCGCGGCCGTCGAGACGCCTGCGTGTCTGGCCACATCTGCGATCGTTACCCGCCGGACGGCGTGCTGCGACTTCATCATGCGCTCCTAAGCGAGAACGATCTACATAAAGGAAGTGTAGCGAGCATCCTTGCGACATGACGAGCCGCAGTATCACGAGTCGCAAACTTCACCACGCGCCCATCGAAGCTCACTAGACTACGGTTAAACCCGGGCTTGTTACAGGTTCGTTACCACTAGATGTCTTGACGAGATCACATACTCAAGCTTAGTTTACTCACAAGACTTCGTAGAACGTTCTACAAAAGCAGCGACGGTCGGGTCGCCGCGGCAAGGGCAATCATGACTGAGCTCACCTTCGCCCCAGGGCAACGATCCAAATGCGGGTGGGCCCTTGTTTCCCAGGGATCTGGCGCTCACACTGGCGATAGCGCAGTGCTGTTCCAGACCCCGGCAGCGGCGGAGACCGCTGAAAATGGGGTCAAGTTGAGCGCCGAAGCTTCGCGTGTAGTGACCGGCATCCGGTCCGCTAGCCGTTCGGATGGTGTCGGCATACGGTGCGGACGCGATGCCCCTGGTCCGACGCCCCCGATGGCATATGAATGGCACCTCGGGGTCACTACTCCAATGAATGGCTCGCAATCGGCCTCGGTTGTCGCACCTGCCGGGGAAAATGCTCCCGCCGAGGTGGATCTCGCCCGTACCCGGGCTGAGCGCGGCACTTCTCCGCGCGGGCAAGAACGAATCAGCAGTCAAAGCCGAATCAAGAAGCCGCGTCGGCGACGCATCCGCAGAAGTGCCGTCGCCCCCGTTCAGGGAGTGACGGCTCCAGATCTCCCGGAAGGGATCTGAGATGTTCCATAGAAAGCTGCCAGGAGTTGCCGCGGGCGCCGCTCTCGCGCTCCTGGGATCGCTGGTGCTCGGCGCCTGCGGCGGCTCGGCCGGCTCCTCGTCCACGCTGACGCTCGGCCTCATCACGCCGGCCACGACCTTCGAGGCCCCGGATATGAACTGGGGCAACGAATCGCCCTACAACCAGGCGGTCTATGACAGCCTGGTGCAGGCCTCGCCCGCCGGCGTCATCGAGCCGCATCTGGCCACGGCGTGGTCCTACAACACCGCCAGGACCGTCCTGACCATGACGCTGCGGAGCGGCGTCACGTTCACTGACGGAACGCCGTTCAATGCGAGCGTCGCGGTCAAGAACCTGGAAGCCTTTCAGAAGGGCACCTCTAACAACGCCTCGGACCTGGTCAACATGGCGTCGGCGACGGCGGTAAGCCCGACGGAACTGGTGATCCGGCTGAAGCAGCCGGATCCGGCTTTCCTCACCTACCTGGGCGAGGCCGCAGGATCCCAGGAGAGCCCGAAGGCGTGGACCAGCCCGACGGCAGCAACGGTGCCGGTCGGCTCGGGTCCCTACATGCTGGACGCCCAGGCCACCGTCGTCGGCAGTTCCTATGTCTTCACGGCAAACCCGAGTTACTGGGATAAGCCAGAGCAGCACTACTCCAAGATCGTCATGAACGTGTACACCAGCGCCACCACCGTGCTTGACGCCATCGAGGGCGGCCAGGTCAACGCGGCGAACACGTTCGACGACACGACGATCCCCCAGATCCAGGACGCGGGCTTCACGGTGTACCCGCTAGAGCTCAACTGGGCGGGCCTGTCGCTATTCGACCGTAACGGAACGATGTCCGGGCCGCTCGGCAACGTCAAGGTGCGCCAGGCGATCAATGACGCGTTCGACCGGGCCGCCCTGCTCAAGGACATGAGTGACGGCTACGGATCGGTGACCACGCAGATATTCCCGACGAATTCGCCGGGCTATGAAAACTCGCTGAACTCGTACTACAGCTTCGATCCGGCGAAAGCCAAGCAGCTGCTGGCGCAAGCCGGCTACCCGCACGGGTTCACCTTGGACATGCCGTCGATTACCGTCGCGTTCGGCGAGGCTGCCTACGCGCTGATCCAGGCAGAGCTCGCCAACATCGGCATCAAGGTGAACTACACCGACTACCAGGGCTCGACGATATTCACCGCGATCCTCGCCCCGAAGTATCCGGCCACCTACTTCACCCTGGAAGAAGACCCCATCCCGTGGCAGCTGGCCGAGTTCATCCTGACCAAGGACGCCACGTTCAATCCCTTCCACTCGACGAATTCCACGGTCGCCGGTTATCTCAGCACGATACAGACGGGTTCAAGCGCCCAGGCGGCGACCGCGGCCAGGGCACTTAACCAGTATGTCGTCCAGAACGCCTGGTTCGCGCCGTTCTTCCGGCCGCAGTCGAGTTTTGTCGCAGACGGCCACACAGCCGTCCTGGTGCAGGCCGGAAACGCGGTGCCTTACCTATGGAACATCGAGCCGAAGCCGTGATCGGCGCCGGCGCCGGGCCCGGCCGCCCTCGGGTCGCACATTTCACCCTTCCACGCCAGGAGTCACAATGCTGACCTTCACGGTGCGCCGCCTGTTGTACGGAGTACTACTGCTCTTCGTTATCGTCACCATCGCCTACCTGCTGCTGTACGCGGCCGCGGGGGATGTCGGCCGGACAATCCTCGGACCGACCGCGACCCAGGCGACCGTCACGCTGAAGGATCAGCAACTGGGCCTGAACAGCCCGCTGATCACCCGGTACTTTTCCTGGCTCGGGCACGCCCTGACGGGCAACTTCGGCAGCTCATGGTTTACCAACCAGCCCGTCACCACCGCCATCCTCACCCGGCTGCAGGTCACCCTGACCCTGGTCTTCGGAGCCGTCATCGTGAGCGCCGCGCTATCGGCGGTGCTCGGTGTCTGGGCCGCCCTTCGTGGCGGCTGGGTGGACAGGATCATCCAGGTGTTCTCCGTGCTCGGGTTCGCCGTGCCCGGGTTCCTTATCGCCGTGTTCCTGGTCCGGATCTTCGCGCTGGAACTGCACTGGTTCAAGCCGACCGGTTACGTCCCGATCACCTACTACTTCGGCGGCTGGGTCAGGACGGTGACCCTCCCGATCATCGCCCTGTCGATCGGCCTGGTGGCCGGAGTCGCCCAGCAGGTGCGCAGCTCCGTCATCGACGCGCTGCGCCAGGACTGGGTCCGGACCCTCCGCAGTCGCGGCGTCTCCGAGCGGAGCGTCCTGTTCAAGCACGTCCTGCGCAACGCCGGGGGGCCTGCCCTGTCCGTCCTTGCGCTGTCGTTCGTCGGCCTCCTCGGCGGCGCGGTGATCATCGAGGAGGTTTTCGGCATCCCGGGCCTGGGCCAGGTTGCGGTCCTGGCGACATCCGAAGGCGACGTGCCCCTGGTCATGGGCCTGGTCGTGGCCATCGGGGTGATCGTCATCCTGGTCAACCTGGTCATCGACCTCCTGCAAGGATTCCTGAACCCGAAGGCGCGAATATCATGACCGAAGCAGCCGTCAGCACAGGGGTGCTGGCTCCCGATGTCACGTCCGACATGCGCGCGGCGCGCAGCCATCTCGCCCGCCGGTTCCTGAAGAACCCACTGGGGATAGCGGCACTGTCCGTCTTGGTGCTCATCGTCCTTGCGGCCATCTGCGCTCCGCTGCTCACCTCCTATAACCCGAACGCCGTCTCGGTCCTGTCCATCCTCCAGGGCCCGGGCGCCGGGCATCTGCTCGGCACCGACGGAGCGGGACGCGACGTGTGGTCCCAGCTGCTGTACGGCGCCCGGTACACCCTGGCCGGCGCGCTGCTGGCTACCGTCGTCGCGGCCGTCTTCGGCATCGCGAGCGGGCTGGTGGCCGGGTACTACGGAAGGTGGTTCGAGTCGGCTGCCTCCTGGGTCACCACGCTGCTGATGGCGCTGCCCGGCATCGTCGTGCTCCTGGCGGCCAGGGCTGTACTGGGTCCGTCGCTCTGGACCGTCATGATCATCTTCGGGGTGCTGCTGGTTCCGGCGTTCTATCGCCTGGTCTTCGCGGCCGTGTCCGGGGTGCGCAACGAGCTGTTCATCGACGCGGCCCGGGTCTCCGGCGTGAGCGATCTGCGGATCATCGCCCGGCACATCCTGACCGTGGTCCGGGCGCCGATCATCTTGCAAGCCTCGATCGTCTTCGGCATCGCCATCGCGGTCCAGGTGGGACTGGACTTCCTCGGCTTCGGCGACCAGAGCATTCCCACCTGGGGCAACATGCTCAACGACGGCTTCACCAACCTGTACCGCGACCCCCAGCTGGTCATCTGGCCGGGACTAGCCGTCGTCATAACCGGCGTCGCGCTCACCTTGTTCGCCAACGCACTGCGCGACGAACTCGAACAGAGCGCCCATCCGAGCCGCCGCCGCCGTGCCGCCGCGGCGACCGCGGCCGCGGCGACGGCCGCCGCGACCACTGGCGACCCGGTGCGGCCGGAGAATGACACCATCATCCACGCGGAGCCGAGTTCCTCCGCGCCAGCGCCGCTGCTGCTGCACATCGAGGGTCTGGCCGTCGGGTATCCGCAGCCGGACGGTTCGGTGACCCGCGTGGTCGACAACGTGTCGCTGGACGTCCGGCGCGGAGAGGTGCACGGCCTGATCGGTGAATCGGGATCGGGTAAGACGCAGACCGCCTGGTCGGTGCTCCGCCTGCTGCCCGCCGGGGGGGAGATCCTGGAGGGATCCATCTGTCTGGACGGGGAGGATCTCAGCCGGGTGAGCAGTGCGGAGATGCGGGACATACGAGGCGGGCGCATCGCCTATATCCCCCAGGAACCCATGTCCAACCTGGACCCGTCGTTCACCATCGGCAGCCAGCTGACCGAGCCGATGCGGACCAAGCTCGGCGTGTCCAAGACCGAGGCCAAGGCCAGGGCGCTGAAGTTGCTCGGGCAAGTCGGCATCCCCAACCCCGAGCGGACCTTTGCCTCCTACCCGCACGAGCTTTCCGGCGGCATGGCGCAGCGCGTCCTGATCGCCGGCGCCGTATCGTGCGAACCGGACCTCATCATCGCCGACGAGCCAACCACGGCCCTCGATGTCACCATTCAGGCCGAGATTCTCGATCTCCTGCGCGAACTCCAGCACGAGCTCGGCGTGACCATCCTCATCGTCACGCACAACTTCGGGGTCGTCGCCGACCTCTGCGACCGGGTATCGGTCATGCAGAAGGGGCGCATCGTGGAGACGGGACCGGCGCGCGCCATCTTCGCTGACCCCCAGCATCCCTATACCAGATCTTTGTTCGACGCGATCCTGGACGAAAGCCAGGCCCGCGGTCCCTACGCAGAAAGCCGAGCCTGATGACGCCGAACGAGCGAGCCGACATGCCCGAACCCCTCATTGTCGTCGACGATCTGGTCGTCGAATACCCGTCGAAGGGCGTCCGCAGGCACGCCTTCCGCGCGCTCAAGGGCGTCTCCGTGGATATCCGTCCCGGCGAGACCGTCGGACTGGTAGGTGAATCCGGTTCGGGGAAGACGACGCTGGGCCGGGCCATCCTGGGGCTCGCGCCGGTGACCGGCGGAAGCATCAAGTTCAAGGGACGCGAAATCGGCTCCCTCGGCCGGCGCGAACGGCGGGCCTTGTCCAGCGAGATCCAGGTCGTGTTCCAGGATCCCTATTCTTCCCTGAACCCGTCGCTGACCATCGAGCAAACCCTCACCGAGCCGCTCATGGTGCGGAAGATGCCGAAGAACGATGCGACGGCGCGGGTGCGCAACCTGCTCGACCAGGTCAAACTCCCGCGCGATGCGCTCGACCGCCTGCCCCGCGAGTTCAGCGGAGGTCAGCGCCAGCGGATAGCCATCGCCCGGGCCCTGGCCCTGTCGCCGGAGTTCATCGTGTGCGACGAGCCTGTCTCGGCGCTGGACCTGTCCACACAGGCACGGGTGCTCGACCTGTTCAAGGAGATACAGGACACCACGGGCGTGGCGTACCTGTTCATATCGCACGACCTGGCCGTGGTACGGAATATCAGCCACCGGGTCGCCGTGATGTACCACGGCGAGATTGTCGAATATGGCGACGGAGACCAGGTCACGTCGCACCCGAGCGATCCCTACACCCAGCGGCTCCTGCTTGCCGCCCCGGTTCCGGACCCCGTCCGGCAGGAGGAGCGGCGAAGCGAACGGCGAGCGTTCCTGGCGGCCGGGCCAGGCGAGCTTGCTGCGGCCAGTTAGTCCCCATCCGGCGGTTTCACTTCGCCTAGCGGGACGGCACACGCGCTTCATGCCGATCGGCACGACGGCCTACGCATGGACCCATCAGCCAGTTGGAGCCCCAGACAAGCAGAGGTAGTGACGCGGAAGAAGCTGAGCCAAACGCCTTGCCCATGCCTTACCAGCCTTTACGGAGGCTAAGCCCGTGTTTTCCGAGTGGTCAGCCGCCATGATCTCGCCTGTCGATGACTTCGCGGGCGCACCGCTGCTGCGCGCGGAGTTCGCGCTTGACGACGGCCATGGGGCCGTGGTGAGCGCGGAGCTCGCGGTGAGCAGCCTGGGTGTCTTTGAGGCCTACCTGAACGGCCGCGCCGTCGGTCCTGACGTGCTGAGCCCGGGCTGGAGCAGCTACGAGTGGCGGCTGAGGTACCGGACGTACGATGTGACGGACCTGCTGCAGCCAATCACTATGCTGGGCATTTCCCTGGGCAACGGCTGGAGCCGCGGGCGCCTTGGATGGAACGGGAACCGCGCCTTCTACGGTGACCGCCTCGCGGCCATCGCCCAGCTGGAGGTGGCTTTCGCCGATGGCCACAGGCAGCTGGTGATCACCGACGAGACGTGGCTGGCCGGGCCGTCCGCCACGCTGGCGAACGACCTGTACGACGGGCAGACCATCGACGCCCGGCTGGCCGACGGCGGATGGATGCACCCTGGGGCGGCGCCGCCGGGCTGGGGCAGCGTCGAGACGCTGGAGTTCGACACCAGCCGCCTCACGCCGTATATCGGGCCGCCCGTCGTCCGCCACGAAGCCCTACGGCCGGTGGACATCTGGTCGGCGCCGTCGGGCCGCACGCTCGTGGACTTCGGGCAGAACCTCGTCGGCTGGCTGCGCTTCACCATCAAGGGTGCGGCCGGGACCGAGATCATCATCCGTCACGGCGAGGTCCTCGAGGCGGGCGAGCTTGGCGTGCGGCCGCTTCGCAGCGCCAAGGCCACCGACCGGTTCGTCCTGTCCGGCGGCGAGGACCACTTCGAGCCCACCAAGACCTTCCACGGCTTCCGTTACGCCGAGATCAGCGGCTGGCCTGGTGAGCTGACCGCGAGCGGATTGGAGGCGGTCGTCGTCCACTCCGACCTGCGGCGCACTGGTCATTTCGAATGCTCAGACCCGATGCTCAACCAGCTGCACGCGAACGTGACATGGGGGATGCGCGGCAACTTCCTCGACGTGCCGACCGACTGCCCGCAGCGCGACGAACGCTTCGGCTGGACCGGCGATCTGGCCGTCTTCGCGCCATCAGCCGCCTTCCTCTACGACGCGGGCGCCTTCTTGCGTGACTGGCTTCGCGACCTCGCCGCAGAACAGCAGGCTGAAGATGGCGTCGTGCCGGTCGTCGTCCCCGACGTACTGAAGTACGAGCCGGCCCACTCTAGTTTCCCCCGTCCGGCTACCGTCGCGATATGGAGTGACGCCGCCGTGTGGGTTCCCTGGGCGCTGTGGCGAGCCTATGGCGACCGGACCGTCCTGGAAGACCAGTACGTCTCCATGACCGCCCACGCCCGCCGGGTCGAGTCGCTGCTCTCGCCGACCGGCCTCTGGGACACCGGCCTTCAGCTGGGAGACTGGCTCGATCCTCAGGCACCGCCAGGCGAGCCCTTCAAGGCAAAAGCGGACAGCCACGTCGTCGCCACCGCCTGCTTCTACCGGACCGCGTGCACCGTCGCGGACACGGCGGAGCTGCTGGGCAGGGCTAACGATGCCCGTCACTTCCGCATGATGGCCGGACGGGTACGGGCCGCCTTTAACCAGCACTACGTCGAGGAGGACGGGACCGTGCGCAGCGACTGCGCCACGGTCTACGCGCTGGCCATCGTTTTCGGCCTGCTCGACGAGCCCATGACGGCGCGGGCCGGCCACCGGCTGTCGGCGCTGGTCAGGGAGAACGGCTACCGGGTCTCGACCGGGTTCGCCGGCACGCCGTACGTCACCGACGCCCTCACCCAGACCGGTCACCTCGACGACGCCTACCTGCTGCTGCTCGAGCGAGGCTGCCCCTCATGGCTGTACCCCGTCACGATGGGCGCCACCACGATCTGGGAACGATGGGACTCCATGCTGCCCGACGGCACCGTCAACCCGGGACAGATGACCAGCTTCAACCACTACGCGCTTGGTGCCGTCGCGGACTGGATCCACCGCACCATCGGCGGGATCGCGCCGCTCGAGCCCGGGTACGCGAAAGTGCTCATCGCGCCGCAGCCAGGCGGCGGGCTGACCTGGGCCACGGCGAGACTGGAGACCGGTCACGGCCCGGTGGAAGTGCACTGGCGCGAATCCGGGCAGGACTTCACCGTCGAGGCCGCCCTTCCGGCCGGCGTCACCGGCGTGATCCGGCTGCCTGGCGAACCCGATCGAGAGCTCGCCTCCGGCGGGCACACCATCACCGTCCCGGTCCGCAGCCGGATGTAGTCAGGAGAGCTGGCATGAATCATCAGCGCGCGCCGCGGCAGGACGCCGCGGACGTGGACCGGACTGCCGGCATCGTCGCGAAGATGAGCCTGGAGGACAAGATCGCGCTCGCCTGTCACGATTTCGCCGCGGTGGCTCACCTCGGGCTGCCGCCGCTGAGTTTTACCGACGGGGGTAACGGCGTCCGGGTGGCCGACGACGCGACCGCCTTCCCCGCGTGCGTGTCGCTCGCGGCGGCCTTCGACGAACAGCTGGCGTACCGGTTCGGGTCCGCGGTCGGCCAGGAGGCCCGCTGCGCCGGCCACAACGTCCTGCTCGGACCGGCGCTGGACATCGCACGCACACCGCTGGGCGGACGGCAGGCCGAGGCCTTCGGAGAAGACCCGTACCTGACCGGGGTCCTGGGAGCGGCGTACGTCCGGGGCGCGCAGCGGAACGTGGTTGCCATGGTCAAGCACTTCGTGGTCAATAACTTCGAGACCGGCAGGACCGGGTCCGGCTGGCCGCCATCAGACCGCGGGCCGGCGGTCGACATCCGCGTCTCCCGCCGGGCGCTGGAAGAGATCTACTTTCCGCCGTTCCTGCGTGCTCTGCTTGATGCCGGCGCAGGGTCCGTCATGGGTTCTTACAACCAGGTCAACGGCTACTATGCCTGCCAGAATCCGGAGCTTCTCGGCACGCTGAAAGACCGGTGGGGATGGGGAGGATTCGTCGCCCCCGACTTCCTGTTCGCGGTGCGCGATCCGCTGGCGGCCGCGCGGGCCGGCCTTGACCTCCCGGGGCTGGACGACGCTGAGGGCCGAACGCCTGAAGACTTCACCAGCGGGCGGGTCGGGCGGGACAGGCTGGACGACATCGTCACGCGGATGGTCAGCACCATGGTCACCCACGGCCTGCTCGACCGGCCGGCTGCGGCCCCTGGCCCCCCAGCCGCCGAGAGCCTGGAGCTGGCCGCGGAAACCGCGGCCGCGGGGAGCGTCTTGCTCGTCAACCGGGCAGCGGCGCTGCCCATCGGGGAAGACGTAACCTCGCTGGCCGTCATCGGCCCGGCCGGACTGGACGCCATCTACGTGATGGGCGGATCGCCGGCCGTGAAAATCCACCCCGGCCGGGTGGTCACGCCCCTGGCCGGGATCCGGCAGCGGGCGGGAAGCGCCGTCCAAGTCGAGCATGCCCAGGGGTCCTGGGGTGATGTGCCACTTGCGGCGATCCCGCCGGCCCTGCTGTCTACCCCTGTCGTTCCCGGCACCCCGGGCGTCTTGGCCGAATACGTCGACGGCCCCGGCCAGGCGCCGGGGAAGCGCGTCACCCGGACAGAGCCGAGCCTAGAAATGACCGGTCCGCCGGCGGGTTTCGGACCGCAATGGCATGCCACCTGGACGACCATGCTGACGCCGACCCAAGACGGCCGCCACCGGTTCAGTCTCGCCGTGGCCGGCAAGAGCTCGCTCTACCTGGACGGCGCGCTGGTCGGGGCGGGGGCACGCGAGGCGATCGTCATGATTGACGGGCCTTCGTACGCGCTGCAAGCCGTCATCCCCCTGGTCGCCGGCCAGCCCTTGTCCATCCGGGTCGAGTACGAGACCGGGCCGGCGGCCGTCATGGAGGAGTTCGGGCTGCGGCCCGAGGTCCGGCTCGGCTGGCAGCCGCCGGACAGCCTGATTGACGACGCAGCGGCCCTGGCGGCCCGGTGCGACGCGGCCGTCGTGATCGTCAACCAGGCGTCCGGGGAGGGGATGGACCGGCAGTCGCTGGCGCTGCCCGGCGATCAGGACAGGCTCATCACGGAGGTAGCGCACGGTAATCCGCGGACCGTCGTCGTGCTCAATACGCCGGGTCCGGTCCTGATGCCGTGGCTGGATGAGGTCGCGGCCGTTCTTCAGGTCTGGTACCCGGGCGAGCAGTTCGGCACCGCGCTCGGCCGCGTGCTGTTCGGCGACGACGACCCCGGCGGCCGGCTGCCCGTCACCTTCCCCGCCCACGCGGGCCAGGGACCGGTCCAGGCCGCCGAACAGTACCCGGGAATCGGCGGCGTGGCGACCTATACAGAAGACATCCTGGTCGGGTACCGGTTCTTCGCGGCACGTAACCAGCAGCCGTTGTTTCCTTTCGGGCACGGATTGTCGTTCGCCCGGTTCGGTTACGAAGACCTGAGGGTCCAGCGGGCAGGACACGATGAGATCCGGGTGAGTTTCGCCGTCGTGAACGACTCGCCGCGTGCTGGCTCTGAGGTTGCCCAGCTCTACCTGCGGTGCCCGGAGGCGGCCGCGGAGCCGCCGCTCCAGCTGAAGGGATTTCAGCGCGTGCGCCTGGAAGCGGGGGAACGGCGCGACGTGACGTTCACGCTGACTCCCGCGGACCTCGCGGCCTGGACTGATCCGGCCGGCTGGACTGTCCACCCCGGCCGCTACGAGGTTCTGGTCGGGGCATCCTCAGCCGACGTGCGGCTAAGCGCATTCGTAGAGGTGGCAGATGACTAGGAGAGGCCGTTCATGACTGCTATGACCGCCGGCTCGGAGATCGCCGGAGCGCTCGCCGCGCTCACCCTGGAAGAGAAGGTCCAGCTGCTCACCGGCCGTGACTTCTGGACCACCTGGCCGATCGAGAAGATCGGGCTGCGCCGCATCCTCGTCTCCGACGGACCGTCCGGCGTCCGCGGTGAGACCTGGGACGAGCGCGATCCGTCGCTCAACCTGCCGTCCGCCACCGCGCTCGCGTCTTCCTGGGATCCGGACATCGCCCGCCGCTACGGCGCCGCGGCGGCGGTGGATGCCCGCCGTAAGGGCGTTGACGTCGTGCTCGGCCCTACCATCAACTTGCACCGCTCCCCGCTCGGCGGACGGCATTTCGAGGCGTTCAGCGAGGATCCGGTGCTCACCGCCGACCTTGCCGCCGCCTACGTGGCCGGCCTGCAGGACAACGGCGTCGGCGCCACACCCAAGCACTACGTGGCCAACGACTCCGAGACCGACCGCTTCACCGTGGACGTCCGGGTCAGCGACCGTGCGCTTCGCGAGCTGTACCTGCTCGCGTTCGAGAAGGCAGTGACGCACGCTCACGCGTGGCTCGTCATGAGCTCCTACAACTCGGTCAACGGCGCCACCGCGACCGAGAACGACCTGCTGGAGACGCCGCTGAACAGCGAGTGGGGTTTCGACGGCGTCGTGATCAGCGACTGGACCGCCGTCCGGTCGCTGAAGAGCGCCGCAGCCTCGCAGGACCTTGTCATGCCCGGCCCGGCCGGACCGTGGGGCGAGGCGCTGGTGCGGGCCGTCCGCTCCGGCGAGATCCCCGAGGCGGTCGTGGACCGCAAGGTGGCCCGTATCCTCACCCTGGCGCGCCGGGTCGGTGCGCTTGACGGGTTCCCCGCCGCCGAGCCGGCCTGGGCCGAGGACGGTGCCGCCTTTGCCCGGCACGCCGCCGTCGAGGGCACCGTGCTGCTTGAGAACCGCGGCGAGCTGCCGTGGGACCCGGCCAGCCTGCGCTCGGTCGCGGTGATCGGCGACAACGCGGCCAACGCCCGCACGCAGGGCGGCGGCAGCGCCACCGTCATGCCGGAGTACACCATCTCGCCGCTGGCCGGGCTGCGCGCCGCGCTGCCCGGCGTGGATGTCACCTACTCGCGCGGTGCCGTCGTGCAGGAGGGCGTGGCCGAGCTGCCGCTTGCGCAGATGACCAACCCGGTCACCGGCGCGCCCGGCCTGCGGGTGCGATTCCTGGACGCGGATGGCACCGAGGTGTTCGCCGAGGACCGCCGCTCGAGCGCACTGGTCTGGTTCGGCGGGGACGCCCCGATCGGCCGGTCGGCCACGGTGGAACTGGCGACACGCTTCACTCCGGCCGCCTCAGGCCCGGTCCGCGTCGGCTTCGCCGCCGCCGGCCACGGCACGGTGTACCTCGATGGCGAGCTCATCGTCGACGAGATCGCCGTGTCCGAGCATTCCGACCTCGGCGCCGCGCTGATGGCCCCGCCGACGGCCGCCGCGGAGGTCAACCTGACCGCCGGCACGCCAGTGGAGCTGCGCTTCGAGTACGACCTGGCGGACCGCACCGGCCCGCTGGCCGAGCTGCTGTGGCTGCGGTTCGGCACCGAGCCTGCGGCCGTGGATTCCGGCGCGCTGATCGCAGCCGCCGCGCAGGCGGCCGCCGTCGCCGACGTCGCGCTGGTCGTCGTCGGCACCAACTCCGCGGTGGAATCCGAGGGTTACGACCGCACCTCGCTCGCGCTGCCCGGCCGCCAGGACGACCTGGTCCGTGCCGTCGTGGCCGCCAACCCGCGTACGGTCGTGCTGGTCAACGCGGGGTCCCCCGTGCTGATGCCGTGGCGCGATCAGGTCGCGGCGGTGCTCGTCGGGTACTTCGGCGGGCAGGAATTCGGTCATGCCGTCGCCGAGGTGCTGCTCGGCGTGGCCGAGCCGGGCGGGCGCTTGCCCACCACCTGGCCCGCCGCCGAGGCCGACGTTCCGGTCATGTCCACGACGCCCGAGGGCGGCGTGCTTGACTACGCCGAGGGGATCCATATCGGCTACCGGGCCTGGCTCAGGCAGGACGCGGCGCCGGCCTACTGGTTCGGCAGCGGCCAGGGCTACACCGACATCGCCCTCGTCGGCGCCCAGGTGCCTGCCTCGGTTGCCGCCGGGGAGGCGTTTTCTGTGACCGTTGAGATCGAGAACCGCGGTTCTCGCGACGGCAAGCAGGTCGTGCAGGTCTACGCGGAGCGTCCGGACTCCGCCGTCGACCGGCCTGTGCGCTGGCTGGTCGGCTTCGCGCCGGCGCGCGTGCCGGCCGGGGAGAAGGCCCGGCTGCAGATCGGCGTGCCGACCCGGCTGCTGGCCTACTGGCAGGACGGCTGGCGTTACGAGCCCGGCGGTTACCGGCTCCGGATCGGTACCTCCGCCGTCGACCTGCCGCTGACCGCGAAGGTGGAACTCTCCTGATGCTGCCGAACCCGCTGATTCCTGGCTTCAACCCCGATCCGAGCATCGTCCTGGCCGACGGCGCGTACTACCTCGTCACCTCGACCTTCGAGTACCTGCCCGGCATTGCCGTCTATCGCAGCACTGACCTGGTCACCTGGGCGCACATCGGCAACGTCGCCACCCGGCCCGGACAGGTCAGCGTGGACGGTGCGCCGACCGGCGGCGGCGTCTGGGCGCCGACCATCCGGTACCGCGACGGCGTCTTCTACGTCATCGTCACGATCGCGATGAGCCCGCGCGGCTGCGTTGTCTTCACCGCGGCCAACCCGGCCGGCCCGTGGAGCGACGGCATCACCATCGACGGCGTCGGCGGCATCGACCCCGACCTGGCGTGGGACGAAGACGGCACGGCGTATGTCACCTTCTCCGGGCTGGACACCAGCGGCGAGCAGATGGGGCAGCACCTGGGCATCCAGCAGGTCCGGGTCGACCTCGGCGCCGGCAAGGCGCTGGAGGCGCCGCGCTCACTGTGGTCGGGCACCGGGCTGAAGTTCCCTGAGGCTCCGCACCTCTACCGCCACGGCGACTACTGGTACCTGCTGATCGCCGAGGGCGGCACCGAGCGGGGGCACGGCGTAAGCGTCGCCAGGGGGCCCTCGCCCGAGGGCCCGTTCGAGGGGCACCCGGCCAACCCGGTGCTCAGCGCGCGCAGCACGTCCCGCCCCATCCAGAACACCGGGCACGCTGATCTGGTCGCCACCCCGGACGGCGGCACGGCGCTGGTCTTGCTCGGCATGCGCCCGCTCGGCCTGACCCAGGCCTTCTCCCCGCTGGGACGGGAAACGTTCATCACGCCGGTTTCCTGGGCCGACGGATGGCCGGCACCTGAGCCGGTACTGCTGGCCCCGCGTGATGCCGTCGATGCTCTCGTTGAGGAGGTCTTCGACTTCGGCGACCCGGCCGCGCTTGAGGATCCGGGCTGGCTGGCGGTCCGCGCGACACCCGGATCGGTCGCGTCCGTCAGCGACGGCCGACTGGTTATCACCGGCTATGCCGGGCTGGACGACCCGCACCCGCAGTTCGTCGGCCGCCGCCAGCGGCACCTGACCGCCACGGTGTCCGCCGCCGTCGACGCCTCCGGCGGGGCGGGCGGGCTCGCCGCGCGTTATGACGAGGAGCACTGGATCTGCCTGGAGGCGCGCGGCACCTTCGTCACCGCGCGGGCTCACGTCGCCGGCGTCGCGCAGAGCTGGCAGGTCACCGTCCCGGCCGGCGACGTCGAGCTTCGGATGGAGATGACCCCTCCGCCGGCCGGCTTCAGCGCCGCGGCGATGGGCGGTGACCGCATCCGCCTGCTGGCCGCCGGCACGCTCGTCGCCGAACTCGACGGGCGCTACTGGACGGCGGAGACGTGCGCGTCCTTTACCGGCCGGGTTATCGGCCTGTACGCGTCCGCGGGAACGGTCAGCTTCGCCGGTTTCCGCTACCGCGGCACCGAGGGCTGATGGACCGGATTCGCTTCGGCGCCGCGTACTACGCCGAGTACCAGCACCGTCCCGACCTGGAGGCCGACTTCGAGCTGATGGCGAAGGCCGGCTTCTCGGTGATCCGGGTGGGCGAGTCGGTCTGGTCCACCTGGGAACCGGAGGACGGGCGGTTTGAGCTCGACTGGCTCGAGCCGGTCCTGCACGCGGCCCATCGCCGCGACATCGGGGTGATATTGGGCACGCCGACCTACGCCGTGCCGATGTGGCTGGCCCGGCGCTATCCCGAGATCGCCGCCGAGACGGCGTCCGGGCACCGGGTCGGCTGGGGCGCACGGCAGGAGGTGAACTTTGCGCACGCCGCCTACCGGTTCCACGCCGAGCGCGTGATCCGCCGGGTGGTAGGGCGTTACCGGGACCACCCGGCCATCATCGGCTACCAGGTCGATAACGAGCCCGGCCTCCGGCTGCTGTACAACACCGACGTGTTCGAGAAGTTCGTGGACTGGCTGCGCTGCCGCTACGGCACCGTCGGCCGGCTAAACGAGGAGTGGGGCCTGGCGTACTGGTCGCACCGGCTGTCGCGATGGAGCGACCTGTGGCGCCCGGAGGGCAACCTCCAGCCGCAGTACGACCTGGCCTGGCGGCGCTTCCAGGCCGAACTGGTCACCGAGTTCATCGGCTGGCAGGCCGGCATCGTCCGTGAAGTGACCGGCGGCCGCGGGTTCGTCACCACGTGCATCTCCTACGAGCAGCCCGGCATCGAGGACGCCGAGCTGAGCCGGGCCCTCGACGTGGCGTCAGGCAACGCGTACTACGAGATGACGGACTCGCTGGCACACCCGAGCACGCTGCCGCGCTCCAGCGGCCCGATGGGCTGGGTCCTGCGCGGGCCTTGGGCGGTCACCCAGCTCGCGGACCTCATGTATTCCTCCAAGCGTGCCCCGTTCCTTGTCACCGAGACCAACGCCGGCTCGATCGGCTTCTCCGCCATGAACGAGTCGCCCTACGACGGCCAGTGGCGCCAGCTGGCCTGGCTGCTCGTCGCGCGCGGGGCGCGGCTCATCGAGTACTGGCACTGGAACACCCTCCCGTTCGGCACCGAGGCGTACTGGGGCGGCGTGCTTCCGCACAGCGGCATCCCCGGGCGCGCGTACCGCGAGATCGCGCGGATCGGACAGGAACTGCGCGAGGCCGGCGGCGCCTTCGCTAACGCCGAGCCCGACTATGACATCGCGCTGCTCTACGACTGCGACAGCAAGTTCGCGCTGTCGACGCAGGGGCCGCTGCGGGGTGGCTCCTCTATTGTCGATCCCGACTCCTACCGGCACATCCTGGCGGCGTTCTGCCGCGGCATCTTCGACGCCAAGCGGCAACAGCGGCTCGTCCGGCCGCAGCACCTGCTGCCGTCGCGAGGCGGCGAGCACGACGCCGCCGACGCGGCCGCCCGCTATCCCGTGCTGATCGCCGCGGCGTTCTACACCGCGGCCGACGAGGACCTGGACTTCCTGATCGACTACGCGCAGGCCGGAGGGCACCTCGTCGTCGGGCCGCGAACGGGCTACGGGGACAGGGAGGGAAGGGCGCGCGCAGAGCGAGCGCCGGCCCGGATCGCCGACGCGGCCGGCGTCTGGTACGAGGAGATCGCCGCGCTGCCGTCACCGGTACCGGTGTACGGCTCGTTGCCGGGCGCGGCGACCGGATTCGCCGAAGGGCTCGTCGCCTCCGGTGCCGAGATCCTCGCCTCTTATCAGCATCCGCACCTCGGCCGCTGGGCCGCCGTCACGACAAGGCCCGCCGGCGCGGGCCGGATTACCGTAGTCGGCACCGTCCCGGCTCAGGACCTGGCCGCCGACCTGGCGCGGTGGCTGGTACCGCGTGCTGTGGGCGGGTGGACCACCGATGCCTCAGTCACCGTCTCCACCAGCACCGACGCGAACGCAGCTACCCGGCTGCACGTCCTGCACAACTGGGGCTGGGATGAGGCTACGGCTGCTGCGTCCTGCACGGTGACTGACGTACTCGGCGGCGGGCGCCATCCACCTGGTGAGAAGATCACCTTCCGGGCATGGGACGTCCGGGTGTTCCGCTGCGACGAACCACATGACAAGGTTCAATGAGTTCGCCGCGACGGGCAGGGACGAGGAGCTCGGGCGCGGCGACTCGGCGTACGACAGCTACTACGGCGACCCGCGCTGCCGGCCCAACCCGAACCTGGCGCCGCCGGCCGGTCTGGCAAGGCTCACAGGCCGGCTGAGCCGTCGATGGCCTCGCGGAGCAGGTCGGCGTGCCCGTTGTGGCGCGCGTATTCCTCCACGAGGTGCTGCCACATCCACCGCACCGAGGTGGTCATCTCCCCGGACATGAATGTGTCGTCCAGCTTCGCGCCCTCCAGCGAGGCATCGACGGCCCGGCACTCGGCCCGGTAGCGCTCGAGGTCCTCCTCGGCGCCGGCCGGGTCTGCCTCTTCGAAGTCCGCGTCCGGGGCATCGGAGCGGTAGTACAGGTCGGGTACCTGCTCACCGCGGAAGGCTTGCCTGACCCACCCGCGCTCGGTGTCGCTCATGTGCCGGACCAGGCCGAGCAAGGAGAGGCTCGACGGCGGCACGGCGCGCTTGGCCAGCCGCGTGGCATCCAGCCCCGCGCATTTGCGCAGCAGGGTGGCTCGGTGCCAGTCGAGCCAGTCGCGGAGCATCTCCCGCTCGGGTTCGTTGCGGCGCGCCGGATAGTCCTCCGAACGCTCGACGTCGGGTGCGATCCAGTTCACGGCGGCAGCCTATGCCTGGGACTGTCCCGGACGCGAGCGAATTCTGGCCTCCCCAGTCCTGGCCGACAGGGGTCAGGTATAGGCGAGGACCAGTTGGATCACGGCGGCCGCCAGGAGCAGCACCGCCCCGGCAGTGAGCACCGACCAGACGGCTGCGAGCCGGATCAGCCGCGCTGCCCGCGCGGCAACCTCGCCGTGTTCTTCGCGAATCTGCTCAAGCTGGCGCGGAATCTCGGTGATGAAGGCCATGGCCGCGGGGGTAACCACGGCTACCCACCGGGATTTGAGGATCGTGATCCGGCTGGCCTTGCTGGCCTCGAGCGCGGCGCGTGTGGCCTGAGGCAGATCCTTGAACAGATCCCGGTATTCG
>Ga0209169_10000796_pt1 | contig 19361 bp, 15 predicted proteins | sample HubBroMetageWRM4_FD_188346 | JGI IMG/M metagenome (GOLD analysis project Ga0209169, IMG submission 188346) | Warmed soil microbial communities from the Hubbard Brook experimental Forest, New Hampshire - Hubbard Brook CCASE Soil Metagenome WRM 4... | ecosystem: Environmental > Terrestrial > Soil... | reverse complement strand
GGGCGGAGATATCCCTATGTACTCCCGTTCGGAGGGTGGATGTATACGCCGGTGAAGAAAGAGAACGGGCGGAGAGAAAGCGGGTGGAGCAGGCCTTCAGGCCTGCGCTAAAAGCCAGATGTTTGGAATTGGGGCTTCAGCCCCCGAGGTACTAAAGCGAACCGCCATAAGTAACAATCTCGCCCAGAGACTGTTTCCACACCCCGCACCGTGCTACAATATCATTCGACCAAAATCCCATTAACCACCTGCAAATGCAACCGTTTAGCCCCAAGTCCGGACTCAATTACCAAATTACAAAATTGCCCAATTACTAATTGGTGTTTATGCCAGATGATCAAAATCCCGAACTCCCCCTGACCCCACCACCCCCCGGCGGTGAAGGCAGCCCCGGCGCCCTGCACATCCAGCCCGTCAACATTGAAGACGAGATGCGCAAGTCGTATCTCGATTACTCGATGTCGGTAATCATCGGCCGCGCTCTGCCCGATGTTCGCGACGGACTCAAGCCCGTCCATCGCCGCATTCTCTACACCATGCAGCAAATGGGACTCCAGCCCAACCGCGCCACCCGCAAATGCGCCCGCATAGTCGGCGACGTAATGGGCAAGTACCACCCTCACGGAAATCTAGCTGTGTATGACGCGTTAGTCCGCTTAGCGCAAACCTGGAGCATGCGCTACCCATTAATTTTCGGACAAGGAAATTTCGGCTCCGTCGACGGAGACCCACCAGCAGCCGATCGCTACACCGAAGCCAAACTAGCGCAAGTCGCAACAGCGCTCTTGGAAGATCTAGATAAAGAGACGGTAGATTTCCGTCCAAACTACGACGGCAGCGAAGTCGAACCCGACGTTCTCCCCACCAGAATTCCGAATTTGTTAATCAATGGCTCCGACGGAATCGCCGTAGGCATGGCGACAAAAATTCCGCCCCACAACTTAACCGAAATCGTCGACGCCACCATCACCCTGATCAACGATCCCAACGCCCAGTTGGCGGAAATCCTGAAATTCGTCCAGGGCCCCGACTTTCCGACAGCCGGCGTAATCCACGGGCGCGCCGGCGTCTTCGAAGCCTACCGCACCGGCCGCGGCCGTTTCATGATGCGCGCCAAAGCCGCCATCGAAAACATCAGCAAAGATCGCCAGGCCATCATCGTCACCGAAATCCCCTATCAGGTAAACAAAGCCCGCCTCGTCGAACGCATCGCCCAGCTGGTCAACGACAAAGACATCGAAGACATTTCCGACATCCGCGACGAAAGCGATCGCGACGGCATGCGCATCGTAGTCGAACTAAAGCGCGGAGCCGAGCCCCAGATCGTCCTCAACCAACTCTACAAACACACCGCCATGCAGGAAGGTTTTTCCATGATCCTGCTAGCGGTGGTCAACAATCAGCCCCGCGAAATGGGACTGATCCAGGCCATCAAGCACTTCATCAATCACCGCGTCGAAGTAGTCCGCCGCCGCACCGCCTTCTTGCTCCAAAAGGCCCGTGACCGCGAGCACATCCTCGAAGGCTATCTCAATGCCCTCGATCATCTCGACAACGTTATCACCATCATCCGCGCCAGCGCCAACCGCGCCGATGCCCGCGACAATTTGGTCGCCTACTTCGGCGGCAAGAAAATCGATATCAACACCACTGGCCGCGCTCCCAAGCTCAGTCCCGAAAAGCCTTTCACCTCACGCCAGGCCGAAGCCATCCTCGAACTGCAACTGCATCGCCTGACCAAGCTCTCGATCGATGAAATTTCCAACGAGCTGAAAGAAACTCGCGAGCGCATCGAAGACTACGAATCCATCCTCGCCTCCGAAAGCAAGCTCCGCAAAGTCATCATCAAGGAATTAGAAGAAGTAAAAGAACTCTACGGAGACGAACGCCGTACCCGCATCGAAGACGAAGCCGCGGAAATCGTTCTCGAAGACCTGATCGCCGATGAGCAGGTAGCCGTAACCTTCAGCCACTCCGGCTACATGAAGCGCACGCCCATCTCCACCTACCGCATGCAGCGCCGCGGAGGCACCGGCCGCACCGGCATGAAGACCCGCGAAGAGGATTTCGTCGAACACCTCTTCATCGCCTCCACTCACGCCTACATCATGATTTTCACCAACAAGGGCCGTGTCTACTGGCTCAAGGTCTACGAAATTCCCGACGTAAGCGCCGCCGGCCGAGGCAAGCACATCGGCAACCTGATCGGCCTCCAACCCGGAGAAACCGTCCGCACGATGCTAGCGGTCCGCAATCTCGAAGAAGAAAACAAATACATCTTCTTCGCCACTCGCAACGGCCTGGTAAAAAAGTCCGAGCTCCGTGAGTTCATGCACGTCCGCTCCAACGGCATCAACGCCATCAACATCGAAGATGGAGACGAACTAGTAGCCGCCCGCATCACCAACGGCAACCAGATAGTGTTCATAGCCTCCCACGAAGGCGCAGCCATCCGCTTCGACGAAAACCACGTCCGCCCCATGGGCCGAGCCGCCTACGGAGTAAACGGCATCAACCTGGAAGAGCGCGACTACGTAGTAGGCATGACCGTAACGCCCAAGCCAGAAGCCGAAGCAACCGACAAGAACCAGGTGGAAGCAGGGAAAGAGAAGACTCACCTAGAGAAGAACCATGTGGGGACGGCCGCCTCGGCCGTCCAGGGAGCGCCAGCGACCGAAGGCGAAGGAAAAGCCGAAAGCGAAATCCCGCCCACCGAAACAGTAGACCTAACCCAAAAAGGAACACTGATCCTCTCGGTCACCGAAAACGGCTACGGCAAGCGCACCCCCGCCGACGAATACCGCCTGACAAATCGAGCCGGAAAAGGCGTAATCAATATCAAAACCACAGAGCGAGTAGGCAAAGTAGTAGCGATCGCGCTAGTAGACGAAAATTCCCAGGTAATGTTAATCAGCCAATACGGCAAAATCATTCGCATGGATTCCAAAACCATCCGCGAATCCGGCCGCAACGCCCAAGGCGTCCGCCTCTTACACATGGAACCCGGCGACCGAGTAGCCGCAGCCGTAGTCCTAGCCCCAGATGAAGAACCTCCCACCAACGGAGGCACCCTGCTTCAGTAGTACGATGACGGTCTAGCCGACGTTGTCACTCCGAACCTACAACGTTGTGCCAGGACGTTGTCACTTCGAACCCAGGCGTTGTCACTCCGAACCCACAACGTTGTGCCAAGACGTTGTCATTCCGAACGAAGTGAGGAACCTGCTTTCCGCCGCCATCACCACCGCTCTCTCGGCCCATCCTCGCCGCACCCGCTACTGTGCACTAGGTACTCTCGACTTCTTAACCCCCTGCTTCCGATTAATCTCCCACGAGAACTCCGTAACAAAATTCAACAACGTCCCCCACCCCACCTGCTCCGCCGCCGCCCGCCCGCCATTCGTAAACGCGTTCTTCGGACTCGGCTTCCACGCCGTAGCAATCATCCCTCCACCAAACGCTCCTCCATACAACGCCCACTGCGGACGCAAATGCTCCTCGCTGCGATCATAAGTCACTAAGTTCCTGACAAACGCATGCCTCGTTCGTCGCCACAGCCCTCTGCACTTGCACTGGTCATAGCGCACCTCATATCCCAGCTCCGCATTGCCCAAGGCTGCCAAGCTGTTCGCCGCAATGAATTGTCCCTCCCGCGAGGCAAACCGCTCCGCATACCCTGCCCATCCATCGTCCCACTGATAAGGCACGCCCCGCGCTTGGTCGATCCCTGCGGCAAACATCCTCTTCAGGTAAGCCTCCGGAGTAATCAGCGTCTCTCGCAGATAAATTACTTCCCGCTCCTGTCGACTAGGAGTGACCAGCGTCCGATTCCTGCCCACATATTCTCCCGCGATCCATCCCGACTCCCAATCCCGCGCCCGCAGCAGCTGCCGCTTAGTCTTGTGCTCCACAAACTCCACAGGATTTCCATTCTGCTCTTTCTTACTCGCATCCGGCGCATCGGGCAGCTCTTTCCCCGGCGCCTGTCCGGAAGTCTGCCCCGAACTCTGCGCCGGAGCCTGCCCCGGCTCCGCGCCCTGCGCCCACCCCCGCCCCGCCCACATCAACCAAACCATCCCCAGCACAAAGCAAGCCCTACCCAGTGACCTCTGTGCCCTCTGTGGTAAAGCCCTTGAAGTCAAAACCACGAAAACCCCCAATGCTAAACTCCCTCAGATGCCATCGCTCTACAACCGCGTTGCAGGTCAAAACGTAGAACGCCTCGCCGCTCTAAGCGACGGCATCTTCGCCGTAGCCATGACCCTGCTGGTCCTCGATCTCCGCGTCCCCGCCGCCGACGCCGTCCACTCCGAGCACGACCTCCGCCGCGCCCTAATCGCATTATCTCCGCGTCTGCTGATTTTCCTAATGAGCATCATGACCCTGGGCATCTTCTGGGTCGGACAGCAAACCCAACTCAACCACTTCGCCCGCTCCGACCGCAATCTAGCCTGGATTCAAATCTCATTCCTCTGCGCCGTCTCCCTGACTCCATTCTCCACATCTCTATTAGCCGAATTCATTCACTACCGCACCGCGCTCCTAGTCTACTGGAGCAACATCCTCCTGCTCGGACTAACTCTGTTCTGGAGCTGGCACTACGCCACCCGCGCCAATCTCCTCCGGGACGACCTCCCCGAAGAAGTTCACCCGGCAGTAATCCGCCGCATAGTAATCGCCCAATCCCTCTACGCCGCCGGAGCAGCCTTATGCTTCATCAACACATATTGGGCCATAGCCGCCATAGTCCTGGTCCAAATAAACTACGCCATGGCCCCCAGATTCTGCTGGGGACTATTCTCCCGCAAACCATCAGACGATTAGAAAAAGGACAACAAGGCGTGTCATCAGAGGATTAAAAAAAGACTTCAAGGCATGTCATCAGAGGATTAAAAAAAAGACTTCAAGGCATGTCATCCCGAAACGAAGTGAGGGACCTTGGTTTCCTCGCCAACACAGAGCAGCCTAGGTGCAGCAGTACGGCTGGAGCAGTACGGATGGAGCAGTACGGCTGAAGCAGTACGGCTGGAGCAGTCCAGTTGGAGCAACCCGGGTGGAGCAGCGCTTCAGCGCTGCGTCAAAAACACTTTCTATGAGATGGCTTTAGCCACTGAGGTCCGATCCCCCATCCAGACCCAACCTACCCCCGCTCATACGCATGCTTCTTCTCCAACGTTTCCACCGCCGCCCGCATAGCGCCCTCAAACTTCCCCGCCTGCCCCATCAACTTGTCAGTAGCAACAGCCCACTCCCCCTCCATCCGCACCAACCCATCCCCAAGCCGTCCAGCAACCTCCACCAAATGCCCCACAGTACTCTCCAAATACTGCGCCTCCGTAGGATCCCCAATCCAAACGAGTTTGCTCGAATCAGCAAGCTCCTCACTCTTGTCATTCCGAACCTCGCCCTTGTCATTCCGAACGAAGTGAGGAACCTGCTTCCCGCCGCCATCACCACTACTGACGTGAGACGCACCGCCGCTGCCACGCTCGGTACCAGGTACTAGGTACTCGGTACTAAACCGAGTCCCCCAATAAACCTTCCGCTCCACAAACTCCGCAATCACCTCGTCCGAAGCCCTCCCAAACACCCACTTCCCCCGCTTAAAGTCATAATGCCGGCTCGAAAACGCCACCGGCTTCAGCTTCCCCGATTTCACAAACTCAATCTGATGACGGTCCACTTCCTTGCGCAAAGCATTGATCACCGGAGCCTCCACATCCCCAGGCTCCAGCGAAGCCACCACCTCGCGCACCGTCGCCGACAGATTCACCGCCACCGGAGCATGCAGCCCATCCGAATTCTCCAGCTGGATATCTCCATGCAACACCCAGAAATCCGCCCCCGAAGTCGATCGATGAAACGGCCACTCCAAAGAAATCGTCAAAGGCAACCCCGTCAACGTAACCCAAATCTTCTTCTGCTCGTTCACCCGCACCCCTCCATTTACTTCAAACCAAATAAACTCTCTGTCATCCTGAGGGCCCGTTCTTTGGGCCCGAAGGACCTATGCAACCAGCTTGCGGCGCCCCACCTCACGTGCGAACAGGAGAAGCGAATCCCGAAGAACCCCCTGTGTTCCCCTGTGGCCTCTGTGGTAAAGCTCTTAGCCCTTGCTTTTCCGAACCTTCCCGCCCATCTTCAACAACTTCCGCACAGTCCCCGTGGGCAACCGCTTCATCTGATCATGCAACTCCGTCACCGCCTCAAAAAATCCCGCCATGGCCGTCAGCCGCTCCCGCGTAAACTCCGCCCCAGCTTCCTTAGGATCCAGCTCCTCCAGACTCCGCCTCAACATCTCCCGCGTAGGATCAATCTCCCGCCGCTTCCTCTGCTCAATCACCAGCCGGAACATCTCCCACACATCTTTCATCGACTCATAATGTTCCCGCCGGTCCCCCAAAACATGCACCGCCCGCACAATCCCCCACCCCTCCAGCTCCCGGATCGAAGTGCTAACATTCGACCGCGCCACGCTCAAAGTCTCCGCAATCTCCTCCGCTGGCAATGCCCGCGGCGACAAATACAGCAACGCATGAATCTGCGCCACTGTCCGGTTAATCCCCCACCGCGTCCCCATCTCACCCCAATGCAAAATGTATTGTTTCTGCACGCCAGTCAAAGCAGCCATGTCAGTTCCTTCAGTCAAAACAGAATCTACAGAACAAACACCCCTAAAGTCAACCGCCTGGGCGCCTTGCAACAGCTTTGTCATCCTGAGGAAGCGCAGTCGCCCGCGAAGCGGACGACTCCCAACGAAGGACCCATGCAACCCGCCGCCACCATCACCGCCGCAAAGCGGAAGCCCCGAATCGACTCAAGAGGAGGGGAACTGGGGGTGTGCTAGGTACTAGGTACTAGGTACTGGATACTAGCGACCAACCCGAGACTCCGTAACCTTAACCACCTTCTTCTTAGGCACCTTCCGCTCCGCCTCCGCCCGCTTCCGCTCCTGATACCGCCGATCATGAAACGACTGGTCCGACGCCTGTTTCTTCATAGCCACCAGCTTGCCACACCCACCCAAACATATCCAGCCCAGCAAGAAGAAGGTACTGTATCAGTTTGAATTTTGAGGACTCGTAAGTTGTTCTGGGTGTTCCGCGCGTCCTTTGAGGAAGAGTGCTAAGAACACGATACTGGCACAGAATATGCTTGCAATCAGTGGAGTCCACGGCGATCTCCCTTGGGCTTTTGCAAGTCTCCAAACCCCGTACATGAGGGCCGCTTTGCCGCCGACCAACATGAGCCAGAACGCTAGGTAGGCCATACTCCCTATTCTACGCCGCTGATCTCTTGTATGGGCCGCGCTTCGCTGGCTTCGGCATGTAACTATCGGCCATGAGTATCATTTCTTCAAGCGTCCAAACATGATCGAAAATTCAAACTGATACAGTACCAAGAAGAAAGGTGGAGCAAGAAGAAAGGATGTGGGGACAGCCGCCCTCGGCTGTCCGTCGAGCAAAGCTCGACAAGTAGCGTCCACCATCCCCGTCATCCTGAGCGCCGTCACAGCCGAGTAGCCGATCCCACTCTTATCAAACCTTTGTCATTCCGGGGCTGGCCCACCCTCGAAATCACCACCCCAAACCTTTGTCATTCCGAACCGGCGAAAGCCGGAGAGGAACCTGCTTGTCCCGTCCGCCACCCAGCCCGCCGCCCACGTTACGGCAGCAACTGACAACTGGTCCCGCGTTGTCTACAATCACTTCCACATGCACCCGGCCCGCATACCCGAACTCCTCCAGCCTTTCTTATCAGGCCGTTGTCATTCCGAACCGGCGAAAGCCGGAGAGGAACCCGCTGTCCTCTCCGCCACCCAACTCCATAGTATATCGACGTACATCGATCTACTCCAACACTGGAACGCCCGCATCAACTTAACCGCAATCCGCAACGAAGAAGAAATAGTAACCCGCCACTTCGGCGAATCCCTATTCACCGCCCGCCACCTGTTCCCCCGTGTTCCCTCTGTGCCCCCTGTGGTGAAAGATGTTGACGCAGCCAAAGCCCGAGTCGCAGACGTAGGCTCCGGAGCCGGCTTCCCCGGCATCCCCATAAAACTCTGGGCCCCAAACATAGCCCTGACCCTAATCGAGTCCAGCCAAAAGAAGGCCACCTTCCTCCGCGAACTATCCCGCGCCCTTACATTGACGGACATCAATATACAAAACGCCCGCGCCGAAACCCTCCCCCCATCCACCTTCGACGTAGTGACCCTCCGAGCCGTAGAGCGCCTACCGAAAGTCCTCCCAGTAGCCGCCAACCTCCTGGCCCCCTCAGGCCGTCTAGCCCTACTCATAGCCACCAACCAACTAGAACCAACCCGTTCCACCCTCCCCAACCTGTCCTGGGACGCCCCAATCCCCGTCCCCCAATCCCAGTCCCGCCTGCTCCTGATAGCCCACCAGAACCAAGAAGGTTAACAAGTGGAGTAAGCGAGCCAGCTTAATGGACAAATGGTCCATATATCGACCCAAATCGATCAGAAGTGGCCACCAAGTGGTAAGCATATGCAGAAATGACCCGACCACCACGCGAGCGAGCGACTAAAGCGCACCAGTGTTCCAACCGGAACACATCGACAAAGTGTTCCGACTGGAACATTTCAGCGATATGTTCCGGTTGGAACATTATGACGATATGTTCCGACTGGAACATTCGGCAGTATGTTCCAACCGGAACATTCAACCACTTTTCCTAACCAGGCACCTGAACGATCCACCCGAATGTTCCGACTGGAACATTGGACGCGTTTTGCACACAATTCAGCTTGCACGTGGTAATTCGACCTTGCATTCGAAATGCGAATCGCACTATTCTGCCAACAGCTCTGGCTCCTCGACAATTTATGGGACGCGTCATCGCTGTTGCCAATCAGAAGGGCGGCGTGGGTAAGACTACGACTGCCATCAACCTAGCCGCGTCCTTCGCCGCGGCTGAAGTGAACACACTCCTCATCGATTGCGATCCGCAGTCGAATGCCAGCAGCGGCCTGGGCCTGATGAAAGATCCGGAACGCCTGTCTACCTATCACCTGCTGCTAGGCGCCGCCTCAGGCGAGGAGGCCCTGGCTACGACTGAGCTCGAGCAGCTCTGGATCATCCCCTCGCACAAGAACCTGATCGGGGCAAACTTTGAGCTGGTGGAGGCTGAGCGGCGCGAGTATCGCTTGCGCGACGCGATCGCGCCTCTGCGCGATCGCTTCCAGTACATCGTGCTCGACTGTCCGCCGGCTCTCGACCTGCTGACGCTGAACGCGCTGGTGGCGGCTGACTCTGTCCTGATTCCTATGCAGGCCGAATACTTTGCGCTCGAAGGCATCAGTGAGCTGCTGGACACAGTGGAGCGGATCCGCGCGGCGTTGAATCCGGGGCTTGAGATTGAAGGCGTCGTGCTGACCATGCTGGATGAGCGGACCAACCTGGCACAGCAGGTGATGGCTGAACTGAGAAAGTTTTTTGGGGACAAGGTGTGTGCGACAACTATCCCTCGAAACATACGGCTGGCGGAGGCGCCCAGCCATGGCAAGGCGGCGCTGGTTTACGATCCGCGGTCGAAGGGGGCGGAGAGTTATATACGGCTGGCTAAGGAGCTGCTGGGGCGGCATCTGGCGGCTGCTGGAGATGCGCCTGCGGCGATCAGTGCTTGATTGTATATTGATGCGCATCGATGTATTAGATTGATGTTCGTCGATGTATGCAAAACCCTTCGGGGGCTGGGGTTCGTGGTTACGTAGGGGTCCTTCGACTGCGGAAGTGCTTGCGGGCGGCGCGCAAGCACTTCCTTCGCTCAGGATGACAGAGTGGGAAAGGGAGCATAGATGACTAATACTGCGGCGGCGGAGAAGTTGGCGGGGCATGGGGCGGAGAAGAAGGACGAGAAGGTGGAGAAGCGGCGGGCTTTGGGGCGCGGATTGGAGTCGTTGCTGCCGGGGCCGCGCGTGGTTGCTCCCGCGCCACAGGTGCCGTTGGCGGGCGGCGGGGTTGCTCCCGTCCAGGGCAGTGGTGATGGCGGGGAACAGCAGGTTCCTCACTTCGTTCGGAATGACAAAGTCCTGGGGAGTTCGGATGACAAGATCGACGGTGCTGGCCTTGCCAACCTGCCAGCTTCTGACGAGCTGGAAGCAACGCGGGCGGGGGCGCCCGCGCCACACGTGGAGGTGATTTCGATTCAGGCTGTGGCTGAGACTCGGGTTGCTGGCAACCTCGTTACTCAGCTGGCTTTGGATGCTATCGACAAGAATCCTTATCAGACTCGGTACGTGTTTGATGAGGACATGCTGCGGGAGTTGCGGGACTCGATCAAAGAGCATGGGGTGGTGCAGCCCGTGGTGGTGCGTCCTGGGACGGAAGAGGGGCGCTACATCCTGGTGCTTGGCGAGCGGCGGTTGCGCGCTTCGAAGATGGCGGGGAAAGAGACGATCCCGGCATTGGTGAGGCGGTTGTCGCCGCAGCAGGCGGCGGAGATGACGGTGCTCGAGAACGTGGTGCGGGAGGATTTGAATCCGATCGAGCAGGCGGAAGCGTTTCGGGTGCTGAGTCTGGAATTCAAGCTGACGCAGGCGCAGATTGCCGACCGGATCGGGGTTTCGCGCGAGACGGTGTCGAACTACATGCGGTTGTTGCGGCTGCCGCGGAAAGTGATGGACTACCTGCTTTCGGATCGCCTCAGCTTCAGCGATGCGCGGGAGATTTTGCGGCTGGAGAATGACGATCACATCGAGCAGGTCGCGGAAGAAGTGGTAACCCACAAGCTGAAATGGGACCAGATTGAAGACCGGGTGATGCGGATCAATGGATCGTTTCCGCTGCTGCCGGGGCAGACTATGCCAGGAGAGGCGAAGAAGACGGGTGGGGCGCGTTGGATGGATCCGAATGTGCGGGCGGCGCAGACGGAGATGGAGCGGACCTTGGGGATGCGGGTTCGGATTAAAGATCGGCATGGCAAGGGGAAGATTGTGATTGAGTATGCTTCTGTGGATGACTACGAGCGGGTTACTGGGATGCTGAGGGGTGCCAAGTAGCTGGTACCCAGTACCCAGTTGCGTGCTTTTGAGGGCGGCCTTTGGCCGCCTTTCTTGCTTTTGGCGTGGGCGCGGGGAGGACCATGGTGGTAAAAGTGGGACGGAATAGCTGGCTTTCTGGACTTTTCTGGTAGATTGTTCTGGCCTGGGCCCTCGGATTCTGGGCTTTGTGGAGTGGAAGCCTGATGTTAACTACTTTGATTCCCGGGACGGGCCGCCCTTGTGCTTTTGGGGCGCACAGGGTAAGAATCACAGTCGTAAAGGTGGGATGGAAAGCCTGGTTCTTGGCCTCCTCGGGCGGTATTGTTCTCGCCTTGGCCCTCGAATTGTGGGCTTTGTGGAGCGGAAGCTTGATGTTGACTACTTTGATGCCTGCGAGGACCCGCTTTCTGCGGCTTAGGTCTTAGGGATCCTTCCGCATCGTGGGGGCGGCGCCACTGGTTGTGGCAGTGCCGGGAGAATGCCTGTTGCGGCTGGTGGTGATGTCTGGGATTGCAGAGGACCTTCTCTGCGCGAGCGCTTGCGCTTCGCTTAAGCGCCTGCTTCGCTCAGGATGACAGGGGCTTTTGGTGAATATCAGATATCCAGGTTCTTCACGTCGAGCGCGTTCTCTTCGATAAACTTTCGGCGCGCTTCCACGTCCTCGCCCATCAGCGTGGTGAAGATGGTCTCGCACTCGGCGATGTCTTCGAGCTTCACTGAAAGTAGAGTTCGCCGCTCTGGATCCATGGTGGTCTCCCACAACTGCGGAGCCGTCATTTCGCCCAGACCTTTATAGCGCTGCACATCGTAGCCGCGGCTGCCTTCTTTCTTTACATATTCAAACAGCTCGCGCGCCGTGGCTTTTTCTACGGGCTCGATCGCGGCTTTGTGCTTGGGAGCTGCCTTGGCAGTCTTCTTTCCAGACTTTCCATCCGATTCCGTCGACTCGCTGTCCGCGCCCTCATCGTCTGCAGCTTCGTCGCCGTTGCTGCCCGCCGCTGCTGCCTTGACCACAGCTTCCACCACAAATGGCGGCTCCAGATAAGGTTCGATCTGCTTGAATTTCGAAATCAACTGGCGGAACTCCGCGCTGGAAGCCAGTTCCCAGTTGATCACATGCTCGGAGCCCTGCGAGCTCACAAAGCGCACTTCCCAAAGGTTGTGCTCTTCATCGAAACGCGACTCCACGCTCTTGAACTTCCGGTCTTTCTGGAGTTTCTTCAGTTCGCGCTCGAGGCGCTCGATCTTCTTCGGCGGAGTCTTCTTGTCACCCTCGAAATCGGCATGCTTCGAGAAATCCAGCCGAGGCAGGAGTTCAGTAACGCTCTCATCGCGCAGCCGCTTGTTCACCTTGTCGAAGAAGTTCAGATACTCCTTCAGCACGGTCATGAAGCGGTTCAGGTTGGCGCCCTCAAGCTTGGCGGCGCCCTCGCCGTAGCGCACGGTCACGCCATCGGCTCCGCGCTTCAGCGTCACTTTGTCAAAGGCATCGTCGTCCTTGATGTAAGTCATGGACTTGCCTTTTTTGATGGAATACAACGGTGGCTGCGCAATAAAAACGTTGCCGCGCTTGATCAACTCCTGCATGTGCCGGAAGAAGAAAGTCAGCAGCAGGGTGCGAATGTGCGAACCGTCGACGTCGGCGTCGGTCATGAGGATAATCTTGCCGTAACGCACCTTCGTCGGATCGAAATCGTCTTTGGCGATGCCGGTGCCGAGCGCCGTGATCATGGCGCGGATTTCTTCGTGCGCCAGCATCTTGTCGTAACGGGCCTTCTCGACGTTGAGAATCTTGCCCTTCAGCGGCAGGATCGCCTGGAAGCGCCGGTCGCGTCCCTGTTTCGCAGTTCCGCCGGCTGACTCGCCCTCCACCAAAAACAATTCGCAGCGGTTCGGATCCCGCTCCGAGCAATCGGCCAGCTTCCCCGGCAGTCCGCCGGAATCGAGGGCGCCCTTGCGGCGAGTCAAATCCCGCGCCTTGCGAGCCGCCTCGCGCGCGCGCGCCGCATCCACCGCTTTGTTGATGATCTTCCGCGCTACGGTCGCATTCTGTTCGAAGAACGCACCCAGCCGCTCATTGATGAAGGCTTGAACAATTCCGGCAATATCGGAATTCAGTTTGCCCTTGGTTTGACCTTCGAATTGCGGCTGCGGCAGCTTCACGCTAATCACGGCGACCAGGCCCTCGCGGACATCGTCTCCGGTGAGGTTTTCTTTTACATCTTTGAAGAGGCCCATCTGCTGGCCGGCGTAATTGATGGTGCGGGTCAGCGCCATGCGGAAGCCGGAAAGATGCGTGCCACCATCGACGGTGTTGATGTTGTTGGCGAAGCTGAACACCGACTCGGAATACCCGTCGTTGTATTGCAGGCCAATCTCCATGTGGATCTGCCCGCGGTCATCCTCCATGTAGATGGGCTTCTCGTGGAGCACCTGCTTGCCGCGGTTCAAATGCTTGATGAACTCCTCGATGCCGCCTTTGTATTTGAATTCCGTATGCTTGGCTTCGCCGGTCTTGGCGTCGGTGGAGCGTTCGTCGGTGAGCGTAATGACCAAGCCCTTGTTCAGGAAGGCGAGCTCGCGCAGCCGCTGCGCCAGGGTGTCGTAGTTATATTCCGTGGCGGTAAAAATACTTCGATCCGGGAGGAAGTGAACCTTGGTCCCGCGGCGCTTCGCCGCACCCACCTTTTTTATCTTGCTGGTAGGGTCACCCTTGGAATAAGTCTGCTCCCAGGTGGCGCCATCGCGCCAGATTTCCAGATCAAGTTCTTCGCTGAGCGCGTTGACGCAAGAAACGCCAACGCCGTGCAGTCCGCCAGAGACTTTGTAAGTGGAGGAATCGAATTTGCCGCCGGCGTGGAGCGTAGTCATGACGACCTGCGCCGCGGAAACTTTTTCGCCATCGATGACCATGTCGTCGACAGGAATGCCGCGCCCGTCGTCAACGACCGTGATGCTGTTGTCGATGTGAATCGTGACTTCGATCTTGGTGGCGAAACCAGCGAGCGCTTCGTCGACTGAATTGTCGACAACTTCATAAACGAGATGGTGCAAGCCGAGATCACCGGTCGATCCGATATACATTGCGGGACGCTTGCGCACCGCTTCCATGCCGCCGAGCACTTTGATGGAGTCGGCAGTGTAGTCGTTATCGCCGCCGCCGTTTGCGGCGGTAATTGGCGTCACAACTCCGTTTTTTGTTTTGGTTTCGACGATGGGAGTATTGATCTCTTTGGTGGCCATTCCGCTCCGCGGGAGAATGCCCCGACTTTCTCTCAGAACTGGGCCGGACGGACACTGAAAAAGAGTCCGAAAACGCGCCCCGACCAAGCCTGTGGACTGCGCCCACGAATCGACTTCAAGTGATTGAAATATCTTATACTTAGGTTCGTTTGGCGACTGTCGAAATTATACCATGAAATGCGGGGTTTTTCGAGCCGCCGGGAGCGGGAATCGGCGCAGTAAACGTCCCATTTTGAACTGGTTCCGGGGCTGTCTTGGGATTGTGTGGAGTCGCCACTTTGGAAGGCCAACGTTGCCCACTGACGTCACCTTTGGAGGTTTCGTTTTCCGGCACCTTGAAACAGTTCGACGCCATCTAACCACTTGACCCTGATAAGATAAACAGACCGGAGCTACCGACCCATAAATGCCAGTACCCGTTTCACAGATGTGGACCGTTTCGTCCTACGTCCTGCGCCAGAAGTTGGCTGGGCGCAAGCAGTACCCGCTCGTGCTCATGCTCGAGCCGCTGTTCCGCTGCAACCTGGCTTGCGCGGGATGCGGGAAGATCCAGTACCCGGCCCACATCCTGAAGAAGGATCTTTCGCCTGAGGAATGTTTCCGCGCGGTAGATGAATGCGGGGCCCCGATGGTCTCGATCCCAGGCGGCGAGCCGTTGATGCATCCGCAGATTGCCGAGATTGTTGAAGGCCTGGTGGCACGCAAGAAATATATCTATCTGTGCACCAACGCGCTGCTGCTGAAAGAGAAGCTGGATCTGTTCAAGCCGAGTAAGTATCTGACGTTCAGCGTCCACCTGGATGGGCAGCGGGAAGAGCATGACTTGGCGGTTTGCCGCGAAGGCGGCTATGACATTGCTGTCGATGCAATCAAAGAGGCTCTCAGCCGCGGCTTCCGGGTTACTACGAACACTACGCTGTTTGACGGCGCTGATCCGAAATCGGTCCGAGCCTTCTTCGATGACATGATGGAGCTGGGCCTTGAAGGCATGATGCTGTCGCCCGGGTACTCCTACGACAAGGCGCCCGACCAGAAACACTTTCTGGGCCGCGCCCGCACCCGGCGCATGTTCCGCGCGATCCTCGCGAACCGCAAGAAGAACTGGCGGTTCAATCTGTCGCCACTGTTTCTGGAATTCCTGATGGGGAAGCGCACGTACCCATGCACTCCGTGGGGGATGCCTACGTACAACGTTTTCGGATGGCAGAAACCCTGCTACCTGCTGCAGGATGGGTACGCGGAGACTTTCGCCGAGCTGCTGTCGACCACGAACTGGAGCAACTACGGCACCGAGTCAGGCAATCCGGCGTGCGCGAACTGCATGGTCCACAGCGGGTACGAGGCCTCGGCGGTAAACGCTACATTCAGTTCGCTGGAAGGATTTCTGGCGACGGTGAAAGCTACGCTGTTCGACAGTTATCGGGACGAAGAGGCGCTGCGTCTGCTGGATGAACCGCAGGCGCCGGTGCATCCGCTGGTGCAGATCTCGACGACGAGCGAGTCGTCGTTGCAGGAGACTCGGGCTTAGTAGCCGGGCTTTGCCCGGCGGACAGCCGAGGGCGGCTGTCCCCACATTTGTGTTTACTATGACGGGCAAAGAATCAGGGCACATCGATCACGAAGCTGCGCAGGCCGTGCCCCATGCCAATCCTGAGACTCCGAATCCTGAGACTCTGGAAGTTGCCCCTGGCACTACTCATGAGAAGCTGGAAGGGTGGATTCCGGCACTGGCCAGCGAAGAGGAGATCCGAATTGCGCTGGAGAAAGCGTTTGACTACCGCGGCGACGTAACCATCAATCGCAAAGACGGGTCGAAGGTCGAAGGCTATCTTTTTGATCGGCGCAGCGCTGCCTCGCTGAAGGATTCCGTCGTCCGGCTCTTTCCTAAAAGCGGTAACGAGAAGATCTCTATTTCCTACGCTGACATTGCTGCCCTGGCTTTCACTGGACGCGACACCGCGGCTGGGAAAAGTTGGGAAGCATGGATGAAGAAATACGCGGAGAAGAAGGCTGCGGGCGAAACCAATATCGCCCTGGAACCGGAACCGCTGGAGTAGCTTCCGAAATCCCTTGTCGAAGGCGAGTGCCTGCGGTAGGGATCTTTCGACTGCGGATGACAGGAGCTTTTGGAGTTACTGTGCTGGCTTCGCCGCCGCACCAAAGCTCAGTCCTTGCACTAACTCCTCAACCTCGTCCTCCGTGCCTCCGATAAACGTAAACGAAACCGCATACCCGCGCGCCAGGACCACCAGCGTCGACTGGCGCATCACTCGCGACCCTACATCTTTCTGGAAATCGCCCCGCACGACAGTTTTCTTCCCGATCACAAACTCGTAAGGCTGCTCGACCACGTCGAAACCCTGAGCCTGAGCCACTTCGCCAACCGGGCCAAAGTACTGCCCCGCATCTTTCAACCCCGGATAAGCCGCCACACTCTCGGCCGCAATCACAATCGAAGCGTTCACATCCCCCGCCCGAGCCAGCGGAGGCCGCGAAAACGCCGCCAGGAGCACGCGTTCAGCCTTGCCACCCGCGGCAGTCTTGCCGTTGTCCGCTTTCGCACCTTCATCGTCTCGAGCATTCATCTCCTCCGTGCGCAAAACCCACTCAGCCGGAATCTTGCACGTGAATCCAAATGCGGGATTGCGATAGACGCTGTTGCTTACGGTTCCCGAATCCAACAGAGAATTTGCGGAGGACGCCGACTTTCTGGCTGGCTTGGACGAGGAAGAAGAAGATGACGAAGAGGAAGATTGTGGCGCTTGCGCCCAAAGCGCTGGCATCGCCAGCACGATTGCAACCCAACTACAAAGACAACCGCAGAAGATTCGGCGGAAACTCATACCGCCATGTTACGCGAGCAGGTTACGCGAGCGCACGCGACCCTAATTTCCTACGAGCGTAAAATTTACGGGAATCTCGGTATCCACTTCGACCGCTTGCCCATTGAGCAGATAGGGTTTGTACTTCCACTGCTTCACCACCTTAACCGCGGCCTTCACCAGCAGCGGATCTCCGGAAAGAGCCGAAAGATCGACAACGTCACCGTCTTTGCTGATCAGGGCATGCAGCACGACTGTCCCCTGAATCCGGTCCTCACGTGCTTTCTCCGGGTACTTCGGGTGGACGCTCTTCACGAGCAACCCTTGCGCGACACGCTGCGACACCCGCACCCGCGTCGGCGCTGCCGCCTTAGGCGTGGCCTGCTCCTGCGCCGAGGGTGCGCCCTGGTCCGCAGATTGCCGAACTGCCAGTCCACTCCCCGCGGTCAACATCATCAGAGCAGCGAGCGCCAGCCCCGATTTTCCCGCGTCATTCACTCTACGCCGCCCGGCCCAGCACCGGCTGCGTGCAGTGCGAACACCGCCGCGCCTCAATCGGAATCTCACTCAAACACTCCGGGCACTTCTTGGTTGTCGGATCAGGCGGTTTCTCTCCCCGATTCATCCGCGCCACCAGCGCGTTCACTGGCGTCACGACAAAGAAATAGATTGCCGCAGCAACGAGTAGAAAATTCACCAGCGCAGTGACAAACACTCCGTAAGGAAAAGGCGTCTGGCCGATCTTGACGGATAGGGCTGTAAAGTCAGGCTTGCCCACCAGTAGCGCGATCAGCGGATTGATCAGCGACGCTACCAGCGATGTAACGACGCCACCAAACGCCGCGCCGATCACAATGCCCACTGCCATGTCCACCACATTGCCCCGCAGGATGAACTTCTTAAAACCGTCCAACATAGACACCTCCGAAACAGATTGGCCGCAACTGTATGACAGGAATACGCGCAGGTCAAGCCCGGGGGACGTCTGGGCAATCGGGGAAATACAATTAAGAAAAGGAGGCGGTTTCAGATCCGCATCGGCATAACGATATAGCGGTACTTATAATCATCGCCCTCAGCCGGCCGCAACTGGCCTGCGGATTGCGAATCTTTCAACTCCAGCCGTACGTCATCGGTGCCGGCAGCTTTCAGGAAGTCGACAAGGTAGACCGCATTGAAGCCAATGGTAAGCGTCTCGCCGTCGTAAGGAGCCTCGATCGAATCTTCCGACTCGCCCGCTTCCGTGGACGATGCCGAAATCTTCACCTCGCCTTTTTCCAGCTTCAACCGCACCGCACGCGAACGCTCGTCGGCAAATTGCGCCACGCGGAGAATCGCCGCGTTCAGATCAGCGTTGTTCAACACGATGCTCTTGCTGTTGTCTTTGGGCAAAACCGCCTCAAAGTTTGGAAACTGTCCCGTGAGCTGCCGTGAGGTCAGCAGCCGCGATCCAATGCGAAAGAACAGGGTCGACTCGTCCTTGGCGAACTCCACAGTCTCAGCGTCGGTTGAATCCAGCAGCGATTTCAATTCGTCCATCGCCTTCTTCGGCACCAGCGTCTTCATCTCGCCCGAGACGCCTTCAAACTTCTCTCCACCGCGCTCACAGTGCGCCAGGCGATGCCCATCAGTCGCAACCATCGTGATCGACTCCGGCTTCAGCAGCATCAGCGCGCCGTTCAGCGTGTAGCGCGACTCTTCACTGGAAATCGCGAACCCGGTCCGCGCAATCAACCCGCGCAACACCTGGCCTGGAATCTTCACCACACCAGCCGTGGGAAACACCGGCAAGCTGGGGAAATTCGACTTCGCCATCCCCACCATCTTTGTGTTGGAACGCCCGCAGCGAATACTGACCCAGTGATTTTCGAGCAGCTTGATTGTGATGTCGGCGTCCGGAAGCAGCTTCACATAGTCATGCAGCTTGCGCGCCGGAATGGTGCACGAGCCTTCTTTCTTCACCTTTGCATCGCACGAAGTTCGCAGGCTGAGATCCAGGTCAGTCGCCGTCAGCCGCAGCTCGCCGTCAGCGGCCTCGAATAAATAGTTGGACAGAATCGGAATGGTGGTCTTGCGCTCGACTACACCCTGCGTCGCCGTCAGCTCCCGCAGCAACTCAGCTTTGCTGACCGTGATCTCCATCGTCCCCACCGCCGTCCCTGCAGCAGCCAACGCTTCCACCGGCATAAACTTCTTCTCCCCTGCCGCGTGCTACTTTTATTACTTCCCTTATATCAAATACAAAACCTATAAAACCAGCAGTAACAGTAGGTGCTTCGCAGAAGTGG
>Ga0209169_10000793_pt1 | contig 19386 bp, 13 predicted proteins | sample HubBroMetageWRM4_FD_188346 | JGI IMG/M metagenome (GOLD analysis project Ga0209169, IMG submission 188346) | Warmed soil microbial communities from the Hubbard Brook experimental Forest, New Hampshire - Hubbard Brook CCASE Soil Metagenome WRM 4... | ecosystem: Environmental > Terrestrial > Soil... | reverse complement strand
CGAAATAAAGGCCCGGTCGATTTTCAAAGTGTCGACGGGCATCCTACGCAAGCGGCTGAGCGACGAATAGCCTGTGCCAAAATCATCGATGCTCAAGCGCACGCCGAGCGACTTCAACTGTGCCAGCACGTAACCGGATTTCTCCGCGTCGCCCATCGCAATGGTTTCTATGATTTCGACCTGCAAGCAAGCAGGATCTATTCCGGTCTGCTCGAGGGATCTTCCGATTTCGCCCGCTAGGTCGGGTTGTGCGAACTCCTTAGAGGTGACATTCACGCTCATCGTTAAAGGTGGGTCGGAAGGAAATTCTGCCTGCCAGCATCGTAGATGTTCACAAGCTTCCCGCAGCAGGTTCCGATTCATGGGGATGATAAGCCCGGTTTCCTCCGCGACTCCAATGAAATCCATGGGAGGAACCATACCCTCGGGACGCTGCCACCGCGTTAGAGCCTCAAAGCCCGCAATCTTGCCGGTTTGCAGCCACACGATGGGCTGGTAGTAAACGCGAAATTCTCCCTGGTCGAGCGCTTTCCGCAGGTCCGTTTCCATCCGCAGCCGTTTGACCGCATTAGCGTGCATAGCCGTGTCAGAAACCTCGCAGCGGGCTTTTCCCGCGCGCTTGGCACGATACATGGCGATATCCGCGTCGCGCACCAGATCTTCGGCCTGCGTGTGAGGGCTGACGCTGGAAGCGATCCCTATGCTTGCCGAAATTACGATCTCCTCCTGATTGATGAAAAACGGAGTAGCCAGCTCCCCTTGAATTCTTTCCGCAACCCGAACAGCTTCAATGGGATCACGAATGTCATCCAAAAGAATCGTGAACTCGTCACCACCAAGTCTGGCGAGGTTGCCATCGTTAGCCGTCCTGTCAGGTACCTCGGCCATCCGCGGACGCGAAACGGTGTCAACCCGCCGCACCGATTCCCTCAGTCTTTGCGCGACTTGAATCAGCAATTCATCGCCGGCAGAGAGTCCCAGACTGTCATTGACGACCTTGAACTCGTCGACGTCGATGAGCAGTACGGCGAATTTGTAATTAGTATGCCTTTTGGAGAGCGTGAGGGCGTGCTGCAGCCGGTCGAGGAATAGAGCGCGGTTGGGCAGATTCGTGAGACCGTCATGGAACGCGTTGTGCGCCAGCAACTCCTCGGCCCGTTTCCGCTCGGTGATGTCGCGGTTTACGATGACCAGCTTATCGGCCTTGCCTCTTGCGTTTCGGATCGGACTCGCGGTCGATTCCAGTGTGCGCCAAGATCCGTCTTTGTGGCGGACCCGATATTCCATCATTTCTCCAAGCCCACTCAGGCGAGCTTTTTCCGCGGCCTGTATTACTCGCTCGCGATCGTCAGGATGAATCTGGTCGATCGACGAAGTGTCTTTCAGGTCTTCGTGAGAATACCCGAGAACCTTTAAATAGGCAGGACTGTTGTATAACCGCCGGCCATCGGCATCGACAAGCGCGATCATATCGGCGGCGTTTTCACTGATGAGTTGAAAAAGCTGATCGCGCTCCGCCAGCTGACGTCGAATACGGTGGAGTTGCAGATGCTGATAGATTGCGTAAAAGTCAAAGAGTAATACCAGAGCGGCCAGCCCGCGTACCCACTCCCTGAGATCAAACCAGTACGAAACATTGGTCTCCCGCTCGAACCACGGGAAAGTGAACGAAATAATTCCCAGAGTCAAAGCCAGAGTTACGGCAACCGCGAAGCCCCATAGCCACCACTCGCGACCTTCGATGCGACGCATCTCGACCGGAATAGCCTCGGGGCTATGGCGGCCCACTTGTTGGAAGGATTGCGGATCCATGACGTACGTCTATTCTCGCGCAGACTAAACTAGTTGCGGCCTCCAAAAGGAACGTAGGGTGGGTTACGAAAGGAGCGAGACTTTACCTATCGAGATTAGGAGCGGGGTTCTCAAGTTTTCGGAATTGGTCGGCCAAGGATTCGGGAAGATTCTCTTCCAACCTGCGCAAAAGCCATTCTTGTAACACTGACGTGAGAGGCGGCGAAATGGAAGAGAATTGCAGTCCGAGATAGGACTCTTTGCACCAGCAAATCGTCGCCCCCAACACAAAGCGCAATTCCTGACGTGGAAGGATGAAGCGTAGCTGCACTTTCGTGCCGGGAGGGAGCAATGCCGAAGTAACGATTGCGATTCCACTTTCGCTGATGTTCAATGTCTGGCCATGAATTTCTGGCATGCCCGGCCGGCAAATCGCCACCGGAATCTTGACCGGGCAACGAAAGTAGCGCCTGCGCTCCCGTAGGATCAGACCATACGCAACCTTGAAACTGCGGCCAAGAGAGGGCAGGGTAAGAGGTCTTCTGAGCACAAAATTGGATCCCGCCTTGAACGCATTATTGGTTTCTGCATCGCAGTCGCTGAGGGTAAATACCACGGCAGTTCGATTCGAAGGGGATATCCTCACCCTTTCTAAGACTTCATTTACTTGGCTTCCCAGTTGGAAATCAACAATTACAGCTTCGAACTTCCGTCGGCTCAACAGGGTCAGCGCTGCCGGAATATCGCCACATACTTCAGGTGACATAGCAAGTTGCTGCATCGACTCCTTGAGTTGCTGGATTGTGATCGCGTCATCGGATATAAGTAGTGCACCGGCAATAGCGGCCGAGGGTGCGGCTGCATTCACATTACTCATCTTCACTCACCTTCAGGAATCTCTTGATCGCAGCGAATCACGTCTGGCATGAGAACGTGCAAGGGAGTTGCCAATCGAGGACATAAAGAGGACATCAGAAGGACATAGCTCGCCACCACAGGATCGAGCTAGTTGTATTGAAATTGCCGTCGATTCTAAAACACTTGTAGAAGAATCTTTCTTGCAACCTCGGGCGCCGGGTGGCCGATCCCATTGCGAACTTCAATATGAATCCATCACGGTTGACCGGACGCCGAAACGGGACTACGCCACGGCGGAGAAGCTCATGGGCGGATGCATAGTAATGAAACTGGGCGAGGGGATCTCAAGCACACAGGTTGACGCAGCTCGAAAGTTTTACTGATGGGAGTCTTGGTGGGCCCACTAGGATTCGAACCTAGAACCAACAGATTATGAGTCTGCTGCTCTAACCGTTGAGCTATGGGCCCCAGTTCAATATCTTACACATTCAGCAAAGGACTTTGCCGATAGAGAGTCCTGAGCCACAAGGCTTTCGATCTCGCGTTCAAGAGCACCGAAGAACTGGCCGCTCCAGCCGAGACTTTCCTCGTAGCGCTCCACCCGGCAGTCCGCAAACGAAATTGCCATTCCAACCAGATCGCCAAGATTATTTTCAATTTCGCAGCGATAGGAGTCGTCTAGGCTGAGGCCGTCGATGTCGATAACCAGATGGCATTGTGGCTCGCCGATCCGCCTCGCTAACAGCCACATGAAATAGAAGATGAAGTAAAACCGGCGCAGAATTGTCTCATCTACGAGCTTGCCCCGAAAAGCCTGGCGCAGATCGGACGAATCCAGCAATGCCGGCAATCCGATCGCTGGAAATTCAAGGGCTGCCAGCAACGGTGCGAGGGCAGGTGCTTCGATATTGTGGCGGAGAATAACCGTGCCGCGTTGCAGGAAATAGGAATTGCCCTGCACAGCTTGGCGCAACATCGATAGAAACTGTCGGCGCGGTTCGCGGTGGATAAAAATGTGCGTGCCCGGCATCTTCGTGCGGAACCAACCGACCCTCATATCCGTGCGCACAAAACCGTAGACAGGACGCCGGCTGAGCCGGGCGGCCAGTCTCGCCAGATCAGATATGTAGGCTTCCAGTTCCGGCAACGAGTCATTGCATGCAGCGCAGTATCGCCCGAAGGTGAGATGAGCAGGAAAACCTGATATGCCGACGCCGCTATTCTGGTCGATCAACGGACGAAACTCCTCCAGATAGGGCGCCCCAAGCGCCGGGTGATTCGCAAAAGACCAGGGGACGAAACGATCGATAATCTCCGGCGTCAGAGTGAGCAGATGCTCATTCAGCGGTTCGAAATAGCAATAGGTATCAGACCGCTGCCGAAACTTTGCCCAGACGTAGGTACTCGCTGCGCGCCAACTCGAATGCAGGAAGATCCCGTCCTGAATCATCTCTAGACTTCCTATCTAGCCTTTCGATCTGCTTTCCGAGTGCTGCGCAAGTCCATTCAAGCGCGAGGTGTGGTCGCCGACAAATTCATAGGGGCCGGTGTGGGTTAGTTTGCTCGCTATGTCAATCCAGATCTCGCCACCGATTTGCCGCCAGCGCCGGCAAAAAGAATAATCCTCACTCAGATACGCGCCGGTGTCGGGGTCGATGATGCAATCGAACAGGGCGAAGAGATTTGAACTTTGTACCATCTCGCTTCGCGAGCCGGACATGGGTAGACTATGCACGCGGGTGAAATGAGTTTCGGGGTAAGCGGCAATCATTTTCTCCAGCACGCTGCGGCGGATCATTTGAAAACCACCACCGACATAAATTCCCGTAACAAAATCGCCCTCCCGCTTACGCTCCGCCTCGGGGGAAAAGGTTCCCACATAGGACAGGGCAGCCTGTCCTATGGTCTCACCGCCCTCGACACACCGTTGCGGAATGAAATCCCAATCGATCGATTTGAGCGGATACAGTGCACCGGTGAAATCTTTATCAAACCGTAGTAGCCGTTCCACTTGCTGGGGCTCGAAGCCTATATCGGCATCGACGAATAACAGATGGGTGGTTACTGGATTGTCCAAAAAAGCGGCAACCAGGGTACTACGCGCTCGCGAGATCAGTGCGTCATACCCAAGCATCGAGAGGGTCACGTCGAACTCCGCAGATTTCGCATGGCTCATCAGCCTTATCACTGACAGCATGTAGCTCTGTGAGACCACACCTCCAAAGCATGGAGTCGCGATGAAGATCACGGGTCTGAGCAATAACTGGGACATGGTCTCTCCGGCGACTTTGTCTCAAGCATCTTCATGACCAGAGAGTGTAGATACGCCCAACGTTCGTTACCAACGTCATGCGCACCCCCCAGCAGCGTCAAGGTATGATCGCAGGAGAGACACACTGGCATGAAAAAGTTGCGTTTCCTACTCTCCCTGACCAACGACGACAACGATTACCAGATCGAGCAGACCGCTGCTGCCCAACAGACCGCGCGCAAACTGGGGATTGAGTTGGAGATCGTCTACGCTCGCAACGATGGCATTGTGCAAAGCCAGCAATTGCTGTCGAGCATCCAGTCCACCAGCGCCCCGCGGCCTGACGCGATCATTTTTGAACCGGCGGGATCGACCGCGCATCCGCAGGTTGCCCGTGCAGCAGCAGCCGCTGGCATTGGAGTGGTCTTGCTGAATCGCGACGCCGGCTACATTGCCGAGCTACGCCGCCTTTTTCAAGTGCCCATATTTGCGATTACTTCAAACCACGAAGAGATTGGCCGCATTCAGGGAGAGCAACTTGGAAATTTGCTGCCCGGTGGCGGAATCGTTCTCTATATTCAAGGGCCGGCCGAGAGCTTGGCCGCGAAACAACGCTACACCGGGATGCTCGAAACAAAACCGAGCAACGTCCAGCTTCGCGTTCTGAAGGCGCAATGGACCGAAGCCAGCGCCTACAAAACGGTCAGCTCATTTCTGCGTCTTTCCACGTCGCGCCAAGCACAGATGGAAGCCGTCTGTGCACAGGACGATTCCATGGCCATCGGAGCCCGTAAAGCATTCGAAGAATGTACCGAACTACGCGATCAGTTGCAGAAGATGCCGTTTCTCGGTTGTGATGGACTTCCGAAGACTGGACAAGAATGGGTGCGCCGCAAACTGCTGTCCGCTACTATTTTCATTCCACCGAATGCCGATCTGGCGATTGAGATGATGGTGAAATCGATTGCCACCGGAACACACCCGCTGGAGCGCACGTTCACTGCGGCCAGATCCTTCCCCGCCGTCGAAGCCCTCAAGCAACGCGCGCATACCGCGTCGAAATAAGATCTGATACAGCTCAGGACATCCGTATCAGGACATCGCTCGAGAGATCTCGAACTTCACTCGCCCACAAGAATTGCGCGCCTCCATAGGGAGTTCTAGTGCGTGGCGGGCGGTGCCGGCGGTGGAGGGGCTGCGGGAGTAACGGCGGGCGTCGGACTATTATTCACTAAATCCTTCAATTCCTTGCTGGGCTTAAAAAACGGAATCTTCTTAGCGGGAACTTCGACGCGATCCCCTGTTTTGGGATTCCGGCCCACCCGCGGCTTGCGCTGGCGCGTTCGGAAGCTCCCAAACCCGCGTATTTCGATCTTGTCGCCCACGCGTAGCGAGCGCACTACGCTGTCAAAGATCGTATCCACAATCACTTCGCTGTCTTTGCGGGTAAGTTCCGCCAGCCGGGAAACTTCTTCGATCAGGTCAGCCTTCGTCATAAGCCTCTTCGCTCCCTTTTTTGGGCCGATTCCCTTTTTGGATTCTTTGTGCCCGAGAGGTGTATCGCCCCCCGGCTGCAGCACGGCACCTGTCTATAACCTTCTCAAATTTAAGGGGTTCTGTGCAAGTAGGGAAGCAGGCACCTGGAAGAAAGTTCTCACTTCCAGAACCATGAACGGAGAACTGCCCAAGACCACTTTCCCGATGCTATTTCCAAAGATAGTAAAAACCGACTTCTTGCTCCAACAGTTTCTCTCGCGTGGGCAAATAGTCGGAAACATCGCCAAACAGCAGATCAAGCCCCGAGCGCTTCTCTTTCGGAGGCCAGACCAGCGTCGGCTCACCCGTGACATTCACCGCCCGGGCCGTATCTTTTACTGCACCTTCGAAATCAGCGATCTGGTCGACCATCTTCATCGAAAGCGCCTGCTCCCCGGTCCAGACTTTTCCATTCGCGATAGCGCGAATGTCGTCTTCTTTCGCATGCCTCCCGTCAGCCACCGCGTTGATGAACTGGGTGTGCATATTGTCAATCAAGGCCTGCATGTACTCACGTTCCGCCGGCGTCATTTCGCGAGTCGGGCTGCCCGTGTCCTTAAATTCGCCAGCTTTCATCGTAATCGGATTCAGCTTCGCCCAACGCAGAAGGTCGCCATAATTCACCCATTCGGCAATCACTCCGATCGATCCCACCACACTCCCCTTGTCGGCATAAATCTTGTTGGTCGCCGACGCCACGTAATACGCGCCACTCGCACCCACCGTCTCAATCGAAGCCACAATCCGTTTCTTCTTTTCGTCGCGGATCCGCTTCACTTCGCGGTAGATTTCTTCCGACGCAGCTACGCCGCCTCCGGGCGAATTCACATGAATGATGATGGCTTTGATGGAATCGTCGTCGGCAAACTTCTTCAGCTGAGGAACGATCTGCTTGGGAGAGAAAATGACGCCATCGAGTTCGACGACGCCAATCTTGGAGCCGAAGCCAGAAAACGACGCTTCATCCGAGCCACCAAAGCTCAGATAAACCAGCGCAAAGACAGCAACCACGAACAGCGTAAACAGCCCGCCGCCCACCAAGAACCAAATCCAGATCCGCGAACGCCCTTCAGACATAATCAGAAGAGTGTAGCACTGGCCCACGAGGATCGACTTGTATCAACGCGAAATTCTTCGGATCATGGACCCGTCCGAACTCACATCCCTGCTACATGATCTAATTTCATTTCACTTCAAAATTGCGCGCGTCAACCGGGACATTATTCGACACGTCGAGACCCTTTAGGTCCCACTCATTTAATGTCGTTCTACCATTTTGGAGTTCCTGTGAAAACTGGATATTGTCATGAGTGGGCAGGGTAACTCCATCCACGGTCTTGAAGTCGCTGAATTTCTCCGTCAGGCGATAACGGTTCAGCTGCTGCCCGGCCGCAGCCTTTTCTCCTCCAAGCGTCAGGGCCTGTGAGACGCTATAACCATAGGTCGTCTCCACATGGCGATAGGTCTGAGGGTCGAAGTAGAGATGGATCTCCAGGTCAGTATTCTTGTGAGGACGATAACGAATGTCGTAAAGTTCCTGGCCGTCTATTTTCTTGAGGCCTTCAAAATTAAGCTTGGCATTCCGCTCCGGAACATTCAACAGCGGCCATGCCGAAGTAAACAGACCGCCGAGAAGACCTTCTCGAATTACGGCATCTTGCACAAAAACAAAATTCCCGAAAGAAGAACGGGTTTGTTGAGCGCCAGAGAAGGCAACCTTGACTTTCTCGCCATCGAAGACGAACTGTTCGCCGCGATATTCGTTGTTCGGCAATTTCATCATGAATATAAGTTTCTTACCATCCGAAGCGATCTGAGCCTTCCCGTCCAGAAATCCGGCTCCACCAACCAAAATCGTGTAACGCACAGGCCCCTGGGCCACGCGCGTCTTAAAACCAGCCCGAACTGCAGGACTGGCAATCGAATCCAGGTGCAGAGCGACAAGTTCATCAGCATTGGCTGGTGGATTCGCAGCACGCGCATTGCTAACCAAAACACAAGCTGAGAAAAGAAGCGCTAGCGCTGCGACTGTGAAATTCTTCTTTGTACTCATCGTTACTATCTCCCTGATTCCTTGGAAATCAGAAGTTGCTGCAATGCGCAAAAAGTCTACTCCTTTTTGAGGGCCGTTGCATGATGTCAGTCTGGGGAAGATAGCCACTCAGTCCGAGGCCCCTGGGGTGTATAATTTCGGCGCTGCGTGTTCGGGTCGAAACTAGAGCCTTGGTGTGAGCTTTTAGCCTCAGAGATTCAAAGGTCCAGAGAGAAGTTGTTGCTTAGCCTCTCAGAACTCCGGTTCCGGCAATCCCCCACTCGATCTGCGCGCCTTTAGGTCGAATTACGGCATTTGTAAAAGAACTTCAGCAAGACTCGTTACCGGGCCCATGAATCAGACTGCCTCTTTTTCGATTGCTATTTGCCTCTCATTCACCGTCGCCATCTTCGTCCAGGGTAAGCAGCCGCCAAATCATCGGCCTTCCTCAGCGGAGAAATCAACGACATTGCCTCGGGATATTCCGGGCATGGAGCCATCAGCCACAGATTCGTCGAACCCAGAACTGTCAAGCTCGGAGCCGCCCACGGAATATTCAGACTTCACCATTTCAAAACACGTCGGAGAAGTGAATCTCATCCTGAGTGTGACCGACTCCAAAGGGAGATTCGTCGACAACCTCACAGCCAATGACCTGAAGTTGCTCGACAACCATAAAAGCCCCGACAAATGGAATTATTTCCAGGCCCGCACCAACCTTCCTCTACACATTATCCTGGCCATCGACGTCAGCAGTTCCATCCGGGATCGTCTGCATTTCGAGCAGCAGGCCGCCAGCGCCTTCCTTAAACACATCTTGCGCAAGGAAACTGATGAAGCGGCTATTGTCGCGTTTGGCAGTGTTGTGCAGGACAAAACTGCGCATATGACCAATGATGTTAATGCGCTCGATGCTACGATCCACAAGCTCCAAGCGAACGGGGAAACCGCGATGTATGACGCGATTATCGCTGCCAGCGGAAAACTCCATCAGAACCGTAAACATGGCATCGTACGCCCCGTGATCATTCTCATTACTGACGGTGTGGATACCGCCAGTAAAGCGACGCTCCGAGCAGCGGAAGAGGCGGCCGCCCGATCCGAAGCATCCATCTTTGCGTTGGACGCAAATTCCATATACGAAACCGATCTGAAAGGCCGCCACGTGTTGGATAAACTAAGCCGCGAAACTGGTGGCTTCGTCCTGCCGGCCCGCGAAAACTCCGACCTGAAAGGCGCCTTCAGCACCATCGAAAAAATCCTTCGCTGTCAGTACGCTCTCGGATACGCGCCGCCCGATCTGGACGCAAATGGCGCTTTTCGTCCGATCGAAGTGATTTCCAATAAACGAGGCTTGCAGATCCACGCCCGCAGCGGTTATTACGCGCCAGCCAAGTAGTTTCGATCGCCCTACCACTTCAGAAAACCAACCCGAGGTAAGATGGCAGCGCAATCGCCCAGCTTGCAGTAAACTCGTCACGCGCATGCCCGATCCAGTCGAACTCGAAGTCTTCAAGAACCTCTATCACTCCATCGCTGAAGAAATGGGAGCTGCGCTGCGCCGCACTTCCTTTTCCCCCAACATCAAAGAGCGGCGAGACTATTCCTGCGCCGTCTTCGATTCCGCAGGCCAGGTCATAGCCATGGGCGATCACATGCCCGTGCACTTGGGCTCGATGCCCATGTCGGTCGCGGCCGCCATGCAACAGTGCAAGATCGAGCCTGGCGATGTCGTCATGCTCAACGACCCCTTCTGCGGCGGCACGCACCTCCCCGACATCACGCTAGTAATGCCGGTATATATCAGCAGAGCGAAAAAAAGTCGCTCAGCGATCACCGATTTCTACGTCGCCTCCCGCGCTCACCACGCCGATGTCGGCGGAACCTATCCCGGCTCCATGGGCCCTTCTCGCGAAATCTATCAGGAAGGTCTCCGCATACCGCCCGTCAAAATCATGCGCGCCGGAAAACTCGTAGCCGATGTGCTTGCTCTCCTGCTCAACAACGTCCGCACGCCCGAAGAACGCGAAGGCGATCTTGGAGCGCAGATCGCCGCCTGCCAGACCGGAGCCCAGCGCCTTCGAGAAATCTGCGCCCGGTACGGCATCGCCCGCGCCAAGAAAGCCGCTGCCAATCTGCTCCTCTATTCTGAAGAGATGATGCGCGCCTTTCTGAAAACCATCCCGCCCGGCCGCTACCAAGCCGAGGACTTCCTCGACGACGACGGTGTAGAGAACAAACCAGTGCGCATAGCCGTAACCATCCAGGTCAATTCCGCAAAATCTCGAGTAAATACGAGGCTTGCCTCGTCTTCGTCGAGACAAAATAAAAAGCCGCAAGTCACCATAGACTTCACCGGCAGTGACCCGCAAGTCCAAGGAGCGATTAATGCCGTCGAGGCGATCACCTACTCCGCCTGCTTCTACGTCTTCCGCAGCCTGCTCTGCGACGACGTGCCCGCCACCTCCGGACTCATGCGCCCCATACGTGTCATCGCTCCCTCAGGAACCGTGGTTAATGCCAAGCCTCCCGCAGCCGTCGCCGGAGGAAATGTTGAAACTTCGCAGCGGATCGTCGATGTGCTGCTGAAAGCGTTAGCCCAGGCGATTCCCGACCGCATCCCGGCCGCCGCTTCCGGAACCATGAACAACCTCACCATCGGAGGCATCGATTTTCGTTCAAATGATCTTCGTTCAGGCGAGCCCTTCGCCTATTACGAAACTATCGCCGGAGGCATGGGCGCTACCGCGACCAAAGATGGAGTGTCCGGCGTCCACACCCACATGACCAACTCGCTAAATACTCCCGCTGAAGCCCTCGAATATGCTTATCCGATTCGCCTGCGACAGTATTCTCTGCGCTCCAATAGTGGAGGCCGAGGTCTCCACACCGGCGGCAACGGCATCGTTCGTGAAATCGAAGTGTTAACCGACGCCCAGGTGACCCTGCTTGCCGACCGCCGTTCCCGCGGACCCTACGGCCTGTCCGGCGGAGACGACGGCGCTCCCGGCCGCACCCTGATCATTCGCCGCGATGGTTCCGAGGAGACGATGCCCGGGAAAACCAGTATCCGCCTGCGTTCCGGAGAGAGAATCCGAATAGAATCCCCAGGCGGAGGCGGCTGGGGCAAACGTCCCACAGTCTTGTGAGGCTCATCTTGAGGTCTTCTTAGAAGTTGGTCGTGAGACGTGCGGCAACGCTTCTTGGAGGTCCAATGGCGTTGCCGGAGAAAAGGCCGCCGAAGTCGATCACATTAAGAACATTGTTAAGGTTCTGCCCATCGATCTGAAACCGGATATTCATACGATCCGACTTATAAAGATCCGCACCGGCCGACGCATTGACCTGAAATGCAGGGAGGATTCGCCCGCGGGCAAAATTAAGGCGATTTACAACGTCCTGTCCATACGTCTGCTCGGGTCCGCCTGGTCCGTAAATGCATTGTTGAAGAGTTATCGTTGGGTCGCACTCGAACTCGAACGGCAACCCACTATCAAACTGAATTCCGCCCGCAACCCAAAAGCGCGGATGCACTTGATAACGAAGCCGCCCGCGAACCGTGTTGCGCTGGTCCTGAGAATCTGGAAAATGGCCGCTGGTCGGTATTTCCTGAGCGTCATCGCCTAAGAATAAACCGCCCGTCACCGGATACCACGCTTGGCCAAGCGTATACGAATAGCTCAGGAAACCCGAAAAACGATGCCAGTCGGGAAGATCGATTTTTGCCTCCGCGCCATAAATAACCGCCTTCTGGAATGCAATCGGGAAACTGATAGCCGTGTTATCGATCTGATCGTCATCGGCATAGTTGGCCACAAGACGACGGAAATAATTGATATCCAGTTTGGCCTTTCCATAGAACACCTTGGTCAAACCGGCCTCGTAGTAGTTTCCTTCGGAGGGTTCCACTGGCAGCCGCAGAAAACTCGAAGGGTCGATGGATTCAACCGTAGTCGAACTCGAAAGCAGAATGTTCTCAAAGGATGGGGTCTGAAAAACTCGGTCATAGGAAAAATGCAAAATAAGGTCAGCCGATGGAAAATATCGCGAAACCGCGAAACGCGGGTCCACGGCTTGACGGTTCAACAAAAGCTGATAATGATCCCAGCGCAGCCCAACATTGATACTCCAGTTTTTTAGACGGATCTGGTCCTGCACAAATGCCGATTGCTCCAGATCTGGCCGGTTCGCCACGAAGGAAAAATCAATCGGAGTGTCACTGTCAAATTGGGTTGGATCGGTAATGTGGTAGCGGAAATTTTCATTCAGAAATAAATTGTCCGACTCGATTCCGAACTTCCATTCGTTCCGTCCATGAGTAATGGTTTCGGTGCCTTTGAAATATCCTTCGCGGAAAAAATTACTCTGAAACACTTCGATCGGGTTCGAATTTGCATTGGAGTTGTAATCAATCGCGTTGTCGCGGACCATACCCCGAAAATCGGCCACTGCATTCGACGAAAAAGTATGCCGGTAAGAGGCGATTCCCATCGTTTCGATGTTATCGGCCGTTTGCAGTTGGCCGCTGGCCTCTTGTATCTGTTCGTTCGGCAGTTCGTAGCGCGAGAACTCATGGCGAACGATAAGTCGCAAACGATCCTTCGACGTTAAGTCGCGCTCGTAATTCACCGAAAAATCGCCTAGCGTGCCTGAATTTGTGTAATTTTGCGGAACCACGGGATTCAGGTAATGATCCGTCATGCTGCCAGTGGCGCTGGCGCCGAAGATGTTTTTGCCCCATGCATACTGCCCTGACGCGGAAACGGCAGCCGTATTAAAACTGCCGCCCGATAACACAACTTGGCCGTGTAAGCCGGGCTGCGCATCTTGCAGTGTGTTCACCTCGACAATTCCGCCCATTTTCCGGCCATATTCCGCAGGAATACCTGCGGTATAGATGGTCAACGACTGCACATCGTCGGCATCAATCGCCGGCCCGAAACTTGGGGAGCGGTTGTCTGTTAGAGGAACGCCATCGACCACAAACTGGGTCTGATATTCCGACCCTCGCGGGTGCAGGACAGCATTTCCTTCATACAGCCATCCCGGTTGCGAATTCACCAAATCCTGCAGGGAGCGCCCCGGAATGGAGCTGAGCCGATTTTGAATGAGATCGGAACCAATCTGGCTGACGGCACCGGCTTGATCGGGATCAATCAACGTATTGGGCGCCGTGACCGTTACGGATTCATTCACCGCAGACAATTTCAACTGGATCGCATATTCGGTAGGAATGAACGAATGAATGTCGACCGGTTGGCTTGTGACTGCAAAACCACTCTGTCTGATTTCAAGTTGATAAATGCCGTAAGGCAGCCGCTGCACAATCAGGGTCCCCTGATCGGTAGTTGCCAGAGTATTCCGATAACCATTCGCATCACTCGTAATCTGAACCGTGGTTTTCACACCCAGCCCAGCCGGATCGATCACTTTAAGGCGCAATTCGCCGCGATTGCTTTGACCGAACATGCGCTGGACGAGCCAGCCCGGGCCAAGAAATAGCAACACACAAAAGACGAAAATAACTACAAATCTCTTCATGAACAGCGGTTCTTTTAGTCTAACTGTCGTCAAAGGAGCGGTTGGCAAGCATTTACCTCCCGGATAGTTACTTCGGGGGAAACGGCGCCTTTTTCTCTCCTGCAAATGGAATATTCCGTTGCCAGCGATATTGTTCAGTCTTTTTCGGCCTAAAATTTGAGCTGAATCTTTCCAATAACCTTGAACAAAACAGGCAGAAGGGGAATATATATATTTCAGGGATCCAGCGCATGCCTCCCATCGATTCAATCGCCGATTCGAACGACTTGCCTTTCAGCAGTGCCTCTGATGCCGCGTCTTCGGCAAAGCCTTCGGAGATCGAGCGCGAGGTCCTGCATCTGTTCGAGCAATTTCGCAATCCTCTTCTCCGCTATGTGCTTTCGTTTGGCATTCCCGTGCATGATGCTGAAGAAATCGTTCAGGAAGTTTTCCTGTCTCTCTTCCGGCATCTGCAATTGCGTCGATCCCGAAAAAATCTTCGAGGATGGATCTTCAGCGTCGCGCACAATCTCACGCTGAAGCAACGCCACGCGAACCAAAAAGTGCGCGACCAGACAGCATCCGACTGGACCATCGCGGAAGCGCACTCTGACCCATCTCCCGGCCCCGAAGAGCAGGTATTCTCAGCTCAAAGGCGTCGCCGCTTGCTCGCCGTCGTTCACGCGCTTCCGGCAGTCGATCAAGGCTGTCTGCAACTGCGTGCCGAAGGCTTGCGCTACCGCGAAATATCCACCGTGCTCGGTATTTCTCTGGGAGCAGTATCGATTTCGTTGACACGGTCACTCGCACGCCTAATGCGCGCGGACGGGAGATAAACACTTATGCCAGACGAAGATGTTCCGAACAAAGATGTCCTGAACGAAGACGTCCACTTATCGGATCAAGAGCTGCTTCTTGCCGCGGACGGCGAACTCCCATCTCGTCGCGCCGCTCAAGTTCATGCCCACCTCGCCGCCTGCTGGGACTGCCGTGCTCGTATGGCGGAAATCGAGGTAACAATCACCGATTTCGCGCGAGCTCATCGCCAAATTCTCGATCCACAATTGCCGCCCATCGCCGGCCCCCGCGCGATTTTGCGGGCTCGACTGTCTGAACTGTCCTCTAAGCCCCAGGCTAGTTCGTGGCGTTGGTTATTTCAGTTCAGATCGCCCGTGCGCGCCGCGGCATTCGTTGGTATCGTTGGCATCGCACTCCTAATTACGGCGGCGGCTGGTAAATTCTTGTTGCAGCATTCCAGCCTGCGCGCAGCAAACTCACCGGTTGCTGAATTCGACCGTGGAGCCGAACCCGACCACAGCCTCACGCCAGGTGCCACGCGGATGGTCGCTATCGGCGACGTTTGCTCGATGCCCCACGAAGAAGTAGTTGTGGACGTATCGTCATCACTACGTCAGAAAGTCTTTCAGGAGTATGGCATCGTCAACGCCCATGCGAACGACTATGAGATCGATTACCTGATTGCTCCAGGATTGGGCGGCATCGAAGACATTCACAATCTGTGGCCCGAACCCTACACATCAAAAATGTGGAATGCGCGGGTCAAAGACGTCTTGGAAGAACGGCTTCACGAATTAGTCTGCAAGGGCAAACTCGATCTGCCCACCGCACAGCACGAAATCTCGACCGACTGGATCGCAGCCTACAAAAAGTATTTCCATACCGACCTGCCTCTTTCGCTCCGCTCCGAGCTTATTCAGATGCCGCAGAAAAGAATTTGGCAGCACTAACAAGTCCTGGCGCCCAACCCATCGTCGATCAGCTCGTTTCCGTCACGCATAAAGGATTGAACGAGGACCGATCGCTCCAAGATTAATCTCAGAACCAGTCCGTGCATATGGAATTCGCTTGTTTGGGTCAATCTGCTTGGCATCGAGAAGTCAATTGGTGCTCTCCCGACGCGATAGCGTCGAGTAGACCAACTTCGTATTTCGCACTAACGAAAAGCGATATACGAAGCCAGCTTCAAGAATTCCCTGGACGCATGGCTCATTTTCCGCTGTGCTAAAGATCCAAACTTGCCTTTGTTGCTTCTGCAGATAAGCCGCAGCCATGCGGATTGCTGTTACATAGTGGCCATTTCCCCGCTCTGCGGCTGGTGTCCAGCAATCGAATAGCATGACTGCACTGAGGTCACTCGATTCCAGCTTGGAGTCGATTTCTTGCAACTCGAATCCGTTATAGAGGCCCACCCACAGAAAGTGGGCCGGTACTGTTGCTTGTCCGAGCAAACAATAACCGGCTGCGCGGCCCCCCTTCATACGCTCGGCACAGCGGGAAAGATACTCCAATGTTGGCCCGTCGTCAGCATTGCTCATTGCGGAACAAGCAATATGCTTCCAATTCAAGGGCTCCAACGCCATGTTTTCGCTTTCTGCCGTCTTCACATGAAGAGCATCAAAACGAGGAGCCTCGAAAATAGTGATTTTGTCCTGGCGAAACAGGCTCCTTTTCGCCCTCGTGAGTGCCTGCCCTGCGGTCGCAACCGCACCCGTTTCGCCAATTCGGCTCTGCAGGCCAAGGAGCAACTCTCTTCCGTTGCGAAGCTGTTTTTCCATCGTGGGAAACTTTCTGGACGAGGATGCCAGCCAGTGTCGACCGGCATTTCCCAGGTGTCGCGGCAAGCTCATTGACAACTGCACGTACCGTGTTGAGCAAACCGCATTGGAAAAACGCATTTTGTAAGCTTCAACCCCCAAGCCTAGATCCAATCTCTTCACCGCTGGATCGGCGCATGCCTCCTCCGTCAGAAGCCGGAGCAGGCAACAGCCCGGGGACGGTTCTTCGTAGTCCATATCGAAAGTGGGCAGATACCAAAACCAGCTGTCGAAAAATCTGAATCCGTAGTTCCAAGCAACCGGCCGACCGTTGACCTCCAATTGACTGACCTTCATCCAGCCGGCAGAACTCAGAAGTTTCCCTAGTTCCATCAGAAAAAAGCGCCGGTCCGAGCGAATCAGAGGGCTTAAGCGATTGGCCGTAAGAAAGCGCGAAATGTGTGCTGCAAAGATCGAGTCCAAGCCGATCTCCAATTGTTCCGCACTCAGATGAGTAAGGCGAACGGGTCCAAACTGGCCCAGTTTCTTCAGTCCGTGCCTCTCATTTTTCTTCCGCATAACGTGTTGGAGGATAATCTGGCGTTGCTCTTTGTCGCCCAGAGAAATAATGCCGCAGTCGTATGCCGCTCGTTCGTAGAGATAGAAACCGTGAGACCCGGCCGCAGCGGCAAGCCCGTGAAGAGTGTGCGACTGTGCTGGGACGTTGGCTAATACCAGATCGCGGATGTTCAGCTTCCTCATCTCCTCCAGCACAGCCGTCAGCACCGCCGTTCGGGTTTCCGGCTCACTTACGATGTCGCAGTAATCCGCTGTACTGGCGGTCAGGAAAATAGCTGCATGAGGAGGTACTGGAGCCACCGCTAGGGCGGCCACCCCGCAGAGGCGGCCGCCTTCATAGGCCGTGAATATCAAAGGACGAAGGCTGGCCGAAAATGCGCGACTCGCGGCCAAAGCCCATTGGTGGGTGAAAAAGACCTCCGGGCGTTCCATTCGGAACACCAGATTGTTCCAATCAAGAATGAATGCCGGGTCTTCTGGAATCTTCTCCAGAACGGTTACCTTCACGGGGGCCCCATCGCAAGAGTCTAGCGCGATTGCGATTATAAACGCCGATGTTTTCTCCAGTTGTCAATCCCACGCTGTTTCACGTAATCTGCCGCGCATGGCAATTCGTACGCTTTCCGCCGTGTCCGTCTGCGTTTTACTGCTGTGCTGCTCTTCATTGATATTGCCCTGTTCGGCACAAACGTCCGCGCAAAGCTCCAGCGAACAACCCTTCTCGCTCGAACAGGTGATGAGTTCGCCGTTTCCCACCAACCTCGTCTCGTCCGCAAATGCCGGACGAATCGCCTGGGTATTTTCAGCCAAGGGCGTGCGTAACGTGTGGGTCGCGGACGCTCCCAATTTCGCAGCTCGCCAGGTCACGCACTACGTTGGAGATGACGGCATGCCCATCGCCGCGCTCAAACTGACTCCTGACGGACGCGCCGTCATCTATGCGCGTGGCAGCGAGGTGAATGGCGCAGGAGAAACTGCCGACCCCACCAGCAGCGTCGAAAAGCGCACTCAGCAGGTGTGGGCGGCAGACGTAGATAAGGGAGAGCCACGCCTGCTAGGCGACATGGGATGCGATGAAGAAGGCTGCGAAGACATCCAAATCTCGCCCGACGGCCAGTTCGCCGTGTGGTCAGCAAAAAAGCAAATTTGGATCGCGCCGATTTCCGGCCAGACCAATAGCCCCTCAAATGGCAAGTCCGACGGCCAGACGAAAGACAAACCCGACAACAAAGCCAAAGCACTTTTTTTCGCCCGTGGCAACAATTCGCAACCCAAATGGTCGCCCGACGGAAAGAAGATCGCCTTCGTCAGCGATCGAGGCGATCACAGCTTCGTTGTCATTTATGAATTCGGCCGCAACACGCTGCACTACGTCTCACCCAGCGCCGACCGCGATCTCTATCCGCGCTGGTCACCCAATGGCAGCCAGCTAGCCTTTGTGCGCCTGATCGGTAAGGAGATGAAACAGCCCCTCATCCCGCAGCTGCCCTTGCCGTGGTCGGTATGGGCCTATGATGTCGCCACCGATTCCGCGCGCGAGATCTGGAAGAGCGGTCCGAATCTCGATAATTCATTGCCGCTTCTGACCGAAGATGGATCATTTCAATTTGCCGCCAAAAACCGCATCATCTTCTCCTCTGAACAAGATGGATGGAATCATCTCTATTCCGTGGCAACCACCGGCGGCCAAGCCACGCTTCTGACTCCGGGAAAATCTGGAGTCGAATTTGAAACCGAAGATGTAGCGTTGAGTACTGACAAGACTTCCGTCATCTATTCCTCTAATCAACATGACATTGATCCTCTCAACAACGACCCCCAAGACATCGACCGTCGTCATCTCTGGCGCGTCAGCGTCGAGGGTGGAAAGCCAGAACCGTTGACGCACGGCGCGACCATGGAGTGGACGCCGCTGGAAGTCGCCGGCAAGGTAGTGTGTCTGGGCTCGACAGCCACAACTCCCGCGATGCCTTACGTAGTCACCGCGCAAGGCCGCGAGATGATCGCAAAGAACGCGCTGCCAGCCGATTTCCCGTCCGCCCAGTTAGTCACGCCGAAGCAGGTAATCTTCAAAGCCGCCGACGGTTGGGAAATCCACGGCCAACTATTCGAACCGAAGACAAATGACAAGCGCCCCGCGCTGATCTTCATTCACGGTGGATCCATGCGCCAAATGATGCTCGGCTTCCACTACATGGACTACTACCACAACGCCTACGCCATGAATCAATACCTGGCAAGCCGTGGATACATCGTGCTGGCAG
>Ga0209169_10000792_pt1 | contig 19386 bp, 16 predicted proteins | sample HubBroMetageWRM4_FD_188346 | JGI IMG/M metagenome (GOLD analysis project Ga0209169, IMG submission 188346) | Warmed soil microbial communities from the Hubbard Brook experimental Forest, New Hampshire - Hubbard Brook CCASE Soil Metagenome WRM 4... | ecosystem: Environmental > Terrestrial > Soil... | reverse complement strand
CTCACGTTGCCGAACGCGCTGCAAACCGCCGCTGAATCTCCCCAACGAATCCGCGCCGAAACACCAACACGCACACCACGAAGATCGCGCCGATGATGACGGAGACCCAGGCGCCGACCACATCCGAGAGATATTCCTGCAGCGTGACCACGACATTGGCGCCAATGACAGGACCGAGGAAAGTTCCGCTGCCCCCGAGCAGGGTCATGAGAATGACTTCACCGGAATTGGTCTGGCTGACGTCGGAGAGCGTGACAAAGCCCAATACCAGCGCCTTGAGCGAACCGGCCAGGCCGGAAAGGCTCGCCGACAATACAAAGGCCATGAGCTTATAGCGATCCACCTTGTACCCCAACGAGACGGCGCGCGGTTCATTGGCGCGGATGGCTTTGAGGACCTGACCAAAGGGCGAATGCACGATGCGGCGGATCAGGACAAACACCGCCACGAAAACCGCCAGCACGAAGTAGTACATGACCCGATCGTTGCCGAGTCCGACCAGCCCTAGGAGGCTGCCGCGCGGAATGCCTTGCAGGCCGTTCTCGCCGCCCGTGAAGTTCGCCTGCAGACAGACGAAGAACACCAGCTGCGCGAGCGCCAGGGTAATCATCGCGAAATAGATTCCCTGGCGGCGCACGGCGATCGCGCCGATCACCAGACCCAGCAGCAGCGCGACCGCGACCCCGCCGAGGATTCCCGCGATGGTCCCCCATCCTTGCGCCGTCACCAACCATCCGGTGACATAGGCCGAGGCGCCAAAGTACGCGGCGTGACCGAAGGACAACATCTTGGTGAAGCCGAGCAGCAGATTGAAGGCGCAGGCGAACATGGCGAAGCACAGCAGCTTCATCAGAAACACCGGGTACAACCCCAGGAATGGCGCGATCAGTGCGAGAGCGGCCAGTGTCACGTAGACGGCGATTTGGGCGCGCACTTACTGCTCTTTGCCGAACAGGCCGGCGGGCCGCCAGATGAGCACCACCGCCATGATGACGAAGACCACGATGTTCGAGGCCTCGGGATAAATGACTTTGGTCAGCCCTTCGATCAGGCCTAAAACCAAACCGCTGATGATCGCGCCGAGAATCGAGCCCATGCCGCCGATGACGACCACGGCGAAAACCACGATCACGAGCGATGAACCCATCAAGGGACTGACCTGAACGACCGGTGCCGCGAGCACGCCGGCGAGCGCGGCGAGTGCCACGCCCGCGCCGTAGGTGCACATGACCAGCAGCGGCACGTTGATTCCAAAGGCCTGCACCAGCTTCGCGTTCTCGGTCGCGGCGCGCAGCCTTGACCCTAAGCGCGTGCGTTCGATGAGGAACCAGGTGGCGCCGCACACGGTCACCGACGCGAGGATGACCCAGGCCCGATAGATGGGCAGCACCATGAAGCCGAGATCGAAGCCGCCCTGCAGCAGCGACGGAACCGGATACGACTTGCCTGACGCACCAAAGAGGCTGCGCATGACGCCTTCGGCGATCAAGGCGATGCCGAAGGTCAGCAGCAAGCCGTACACCGGCTCTACCTGATACAGGTGCCGCAAGAAAAGCCGCTCGATGACGATGCCCAACAGGCCCACGGCCAGCGGCGCGAGCAGCAGCGCCCACCAATAATTGACGCCGAAGGATGCCAAGCCGATGTATGCCGCGAAGGCGCCCAGCATGTAAAAGGCGCCGTGCGCAAAATTGACGACGCCGAGCAGGCCGAAGATCACGGCTAGACCCAAGCTTAAGAGCGCGTAGAACGAGCCGTTAACCAGGCCCAGCATCAGCTGGCCCAGAATCGCGGGCAGCGGCACACCGAAGACGGTCGTCACAGGTCAGATACCATTCTGCGGCAGCGCGGCGTCCAATGAATGATGGTCTTCTACTTCTTGATCATCGGGCAGGTCTGATCGGGCTGCGAGCCGTCGGCCTCCTCGCCCGTCATGACTTTGACGACTTTGTAGTAATCCCACGGATACTTCGATTCCGCGGGCGTCTTGACCTTCATCACGTACATGGTATGGACCATCAGACCGTCGGCGCGAATGTAGCCGTCTTTGGCAAAGAAGTCGTTGATCTTGGTCTTCTTCAGCTGCGCCATCACTTTGTCCGAATCGGTGGAGCCCACCGCCTTGACCGCGTTGAGGTATTGGGTGGTGGCGGAATAGACCGCGGCTTGATCCATGGTCGGCATGCGGTTGACCTTCGCGAAGAAGCGTTTGCCGAACGCGCGCGTCTGATCATTGAGGTCCCAGTAGAATCCTGTGGTCAGGTACAGACCCTGCGCGGTTTGCAAGGTCGCGGCATGAATATCCGTGAGAAAGGCCAGGAGCGCGGCCGGCTTCATGGTCTTGGTGATGCCGAATTCGTTGGCCGCCTTCAGTGAATTCGAAAAATCGGTACCCGCGTTCGCGAGCCCCAGCACTTGGGCGCCCGAGGCTTGGGCCTGCAGCAAGAACGAGGAGTAATCGGTCGTGCCCAGCGGTGCACGTACTGCGCCCAACACCTTGCCGCCGTTGGCGACCACCACCTTGGTCGCCGCGTCTTGCAACTGCGTGCCAAAGGCATAGTCGGCCGTAATGAAGAACCAGGTCTTGCCGCCCTCTTTGATGATGGCGCTGGCCGTGCCGTTGCCGAGTGCGGTCGTATCGTAGGCATAGTGAATGGTGTACGGCGTGCAATCCGCGCCGGTGAGCGAGGCACCGCCCGCGCCGATGGCGATGAAGGGAATTTTCTTCGCCGCCGCAACCTTGGACATCGCAATGCTCACGCCGGTGTTCGATCCGCCGAGCACGAGGGTCAAGCCATTCTGGTCGGCCCATTCGCGGAACTTGGACGCGCCGATATCGGGCTTGTTCTGATGATCGACGGAGAGCACGGTGATCTTCTTGCCGAGCACGGTGCCGCCGAAGTCGGCGATCGCCATGTTGATGACGTCGATGCCGGCCTGGCCCATGACATCCGCATAGACGCCCGACATGTCGTCGATATCGCCGATGACCACTTGATCGGCCGCGGCGCTCGCTTGCGAAGCGTACAGGCCCAGCAGTGCGCCCAGCACCGTGATTGTTGATTTGCGCGTCATCTCGTTATCCTTTTTTAAGTTTACTCAAACGCCTAAGAATTCTTGCAGCAATCCCGTTTGCGAGGCCAGCTCGGACTGTGCGAACTGCTTGACGATCTTGCCGCGCTCCATCACGTAGAACCGATCCGCCAACGGCGCCGCAAACCGGAAGTTCTGCTCGACCAGCACCACCGTCATGCCCTTCGTTCTCAAGGTGCGAATCACCTCGCCGAGTTTGCGCACGATGACCGGCGCCAAGCCCTCGGAGATCTCATCCAGCAGCAACAACCGCGCGCCGGTCCGCAAGATTCGCGCCACCGCCAGCATCTGCTGTTCCCCGCCCGACAGCCGCGTGCCGGGACTCGCGGCGCGCTCGAGCAGATTGGGAAAAATATCGTAAATCTCTTCGAGCTGCATCCCCTGCGCTCCCTTGAGCCGCGGCGGCAACAGCAAATTCTCTTCGGTCGACAGCGCCGCGAAAATACCGCGCTCCTCGGGACAGTACCCTACGCCCATTCGAGCGATCTGGTGAGGCGCATAGTCAACCGACTCGACCCCCTCAATCAGCACCGAACCCTTGCGCGAGCCAACCAACCCCATGATCGCGCGCAGGGTGGTCGTGCGGCCGGCGCCATTGCGGCCCAGCAGCGTGACGATCTCGCCCTCCCGGACTGAAAATTCAACCCCGTGAAGAATGTGCGATTCGCCGTACCATGCTTGCAGATCGGCGACTTTGAGCATCTCGCGGCTCATGGCGCCGTGCCCGACAACTCCTCGCTCGAGGTGCCCATATAGGCTTCCATCACCGCGGGATTTTTGGACACTTCCGCATAGGGACCCGCGGCAATGACCCGGCCCCGCTGCAATACGGAAATGGTGTCGGCGATGGACGCGACGACGCTCATGTTGTGTTCGACCATGAGCACCGTGCGGTTGGCCGAGACTTTCTTGATCAAGCGCGTGACGTGCGAAACGTCCTCATGCCCCATGCCTTGCGTGGGCTCGTCCAGCAGCATCAAGTCCGGCTCGAGCGCCAAGGTGGTCGCGAGTTCCAAGGCGCGCTTGCGGCCATAGGGCAGATCCGCGGCCAAGGCGCCGGCGTGATTCTCCAGGTGCACCTCGGCCAGCAATTCCATGGCGCGCCGATCGAGATTGGCGAGACTCTTCTCGGAGCGCCAGAAATAAAAGGAAGTACCCAGACTGCGTTGCAGCGCTACCCGGACATTCTCGAGAACGGTGAGATGAGGAAAGACCGCGCAGATTTGAAAGGAGCGCACCACGCCGCGGCGCGCGATGTCGGCGGGCTGTTCGCGAGTGATATTCCTGCCGCGATAGAAAATCGTGCCCGAGGTCGGCTGCAGGAACTTGGTCAGCAAATTAAAAAAGGTGGTCTTGCCCGCGCCGTTCGGGCCTATCAGGGCGTGAATCTCGCCTTGTCTGACGCGCACCGACACGCCATCGACCGCGACGAAGCCGTTGAAGTCCTTAACCAGACCGTGCGTCTCAAGGATTACGCCCTCTTCCAACGCCATCGCGACTAAGCCCCCTGCAATTTCTCAATGATCCCTCGATAATACGCAAAATCGGGCGTTCGCAGTCCGGCGATCTTGCCCCGATCGTCGAAGTGGCGCAGCTCGACGGCATCGCGGTGGAAGGGTTCGAGGCGAAACGCAGTGATCTCAGCGTCCGACATCGCACCGCCCTGCAGCGCCAGCGTCCGCACCGAGGCGGGGCTCAATTGGGCCAAGAAACCCGAATCCGTCGCGCAAAGATAGCGTTTCGCGGGTACGTGCAGGCGAACAGGCTCAGACACCTCGGGCCCAAATCGTTGCGCGAGCCAGCTGCTGCCGCTGATTTCGTGCCGCGCATCGCGGTGCCAGTCTGCGAAATCCGTCGGGGCCGGATCGATCAGATGCCCGATGTCGTGCAGCAACGCCGCGACCACCAGCGCATCCGCGGCGTTCGATTGTTGCGCAAAATAGGCCGCCTGCAGGCTGTGTTCCAACGTGGTGACGACCTCCCCGAAATACGCGCCGGCCCCGCGGCTGGAATAAATCGCCCACAACTGCTCGGTCAGCGTCACTGCCGCGCCCAATCAGGCATCTTGACCGAGCAACATAATGTTATATTTTTCAATTGTTTACGACAATTATGCGATAGTTAAGTTAAGGAGTATTCGCGAAGCGCACGCGACTCTATCGCACGCGTGCGGCTCTTGACCACGCAAGCACGACAGGCGGCGCGGAAACCGTCATCATTCACGCTGCACATTTCAGGAATCACTGCCAATAATGCCCAGCAAAATTCCCGACGGCGAGACACGCGGGTGGATCGTTCCGATCGGCGGCGCCGAAAACAAGGAAAACGACCGCCAAATTCTCGAGCGCTTCGTGCGCGTTTCCGGCGGCTCGGAAGCCAACATCGTCGTCATTCCCACCGCCAGCCGCATGCACGAGACCGGGCCCCGCTACGAGCAGTTGTTCAAAGACATCGGTGCTGCGGAAGTCGCCGTGATGGACTTTGACACTCGGCGCGACTGCCAGGAACCCGGCCGACTGCGCCGCCTGGAACAGGCGAGCGGCATTTTCTTCACCGGCGGCAATCAGCTTCGCCTCACGACATTGCTCGGCGGCACACCCGTCGCCAAACTGATTCGTGTGAGCAATGCCCGCGGCGTGACCGTCGGCGGCACCAGCGCCGGCGCGAGCATTTTGAGCGAACACATGATCGCCTTCGGCGATGAAGGGTCGGCCGTGATCTCGGGCAGCGTGCGGCTCGCCCCGGGCTTGGGATTGACCAACCGATTCATCATCGATCAGCATTTTCGCCAGCGAGATCGCTTGGGCAGGCTGATCACCGCCTTGGCCTACAATCCCTTCGCCATCGGTATCGGCCTCGATGAGGACACGGCCGCATTCATCGGTCCTGACGAAACCGTCGAAGTCCAAGGCAGCGGCGGCGTCACCATTGTGGATGCCTCCGAGGTCAGCTTCTCCTCCATCGGCGAAGTGAGCGAGGGGCAGCCGGTGTGCGTGCTCGGACTGCGGCTGCACATTTTGGTCGCCGGCGCGACCTTCAACCTGCACACCCGCGTGGCATCGGCCGGCGGACTTGGGGCCGCCAAAGAGTAATTGACCAAAGGCAGCGAAGCACTCATGCGAATCCTCGATCGTTCCGTCTATGTGGGTCCCTCGCTGTATGCACGCTTTCCCGTGATTCGCCTGGAACTCGACTTGGGGGCCCTGGAGGCCTGGCCCACCGGACGGCTGGGTGCGGAATTTATCGACGCCCTCGCCGCCGCGTTGCCCGGCTTGGCGCAACACGGCTGCTCTTATCGCGAGCCCGGCGGCTTTTTTCGCCGCATGCGCGAGGATGAGGGCACCTGGCTCGGGCATGTCCTCGAACACGTCGCCATCGAGCTGCAAAATATCGCCGGCGAGGAGGTCACCTTCGGCAAGACGCGCAGCGCCGGAAGCCCGGGCGCCTACACCGTGGTGTACGAATACGCGCAGCGCGACGAAGGCATCGCGGCCGGCGAGCTTGGATTACGGCTGCTCTGTTCGCTGCTGCCCGCCGCCATCCGGCCGGAGGACTCGGTCCCCGCCGACTGGAACTGGCAGGAAGCGCGCGATGAATTCATTCGCTTCGCCCAGCGTCGGGCCCTCGGGCCTTCAACCTCTTCGCTGGTGCGCGCGGCCGAACAGCGCGGCATCCCCTGGCTGCGCCTCAATGAGCAATCGTTGGTGCAATTGGGCCATGGCAAATACCAGCAGCGCATTCAAGCCACGGTCACCAGCAGCACCTCGCACATTGCGGTCGAATTGGCCAGCGACAAGGAAGAGACCAACAAGATCCTGGCGACGCTCGGACTGCCGGTGCCCAAACAAGAGCTCGTGCAAAGCGAAGGACAAGCCATCCGCGCCGCCAAGCGCATGGGATTTCCGGTCGTGACGAAGCCTTACAACGGCAATCATGGCCGCGGCATTTCCATCAGGCTTACCGACGACCAGGAAGTCGCGCACGGCTACGCGGTGGCGCGCGAACACGCGCGCTCGGTCATCGTCGAGACTTTCTTGGAGGGCGACGATCATCGCCTGTTGGTGGTGAACGGCAATCTCGTGGCCGCCACCCGGCGCACGCCGGGCCATGTCGTCGGCGACGGCAAGCACACCATCGAGCAGCTCATCGAGATCGTCAACCAAGATCCGCGCCGCGGGGTGGGCCACGAAAAAGTATTGACCCGGCTCGAGCTCGATGCGCAGGCGCATAAAATGCTCGAGCGCGTGAATATGCGCGCTGATTCGATACCCGATACCGGACAAGTGGTCCTGCTGCGTTCGACCGCGAATTTATCGACCGGCGGCACCGCCACGGACGTGACCGACGTCATCCATCCCGACAACCGCGAGATGGCCGAGCGCGCGGTTCGGGCGATTGGCCTCGACGTGGGTGGCGTGGACTTTCTCTCCAAGGATATTACCGAGAGCTACCGAACGATCGGCGGCGGCATTTGCGAAGTCAACGCGGCGCCCGGATTTCGCATGCATGTCGCGCCGAGCGAAGGCACCGCACGCGATGTGGCAGCCCCGGTCATCGACATGCTGTTTCCCGCCGGCACCTCGGTACGCGTGCCGATCGCCGCCGTGACCGGCACCAACGGCAAGACCACCACTGCGCGCATGCTGGCGCATATCACCAAGATGGCCGGCTATACGCCGGGACTCACGACCACCGATGGTGTCTACATTGACGGCCAGCGGACGGTGCCGGGCGATATGACCGGTCCCGTGTCGGCGCGCATGGTGCTCGCCGATCCGCAGATCGATATCGCGGTGCTCGAAACCGCGCGCGGCGGATTGCTGCGCGCCGGAATGGGCGTCGCGGAAGTGAATGTCGGCGCGGTCCTGAACGTGCAGGCCGATCATTTGGGCCTCAAAGGCATTGACACCCTCGAACAGCTGAGCGAGTTGAAACGCATCGTCGTCGAAGTCGCCACCGACTGTGCCGTGCTCAACGCCGACGATCCGCTGGTGCTCAAGATGGCCAGCCACACCGAGGCCAAGACCATTTGCTACGTGACGATGAATCCGCACCACGCGCTGGTGCGCGAGCATATTCGCGCCGGCGGCCGCGCCTGCGCCCTCGAGGCTGGGGTCAACGGCCAAATGATCACGCTGTACGATCGCGGCGGCCACATCCCGCTGCTGTGGACCCATTTGATTCCCGCCACCTTGGAGGGCCGCGCAACCCACAATGTGCAGAACGCGATGTTCGCCGCCGCCATGTCGTTCTCATTGGGCATCAAACTGGACGCCATTCGCCAGGGCCTGCGTACTTTCGATTCCACCTTTTTCCAGGCGCCGGGTCGCATGAACGTGTTCAACGAGCACCCATTCAAAGTGCTGTTCGATTATGGTCACAATGCGCACGCGGTCGGGATGATGGCCGATTTGGCGTCGCGGCTGGACGTGACGGGACGGCGCATCGTGGTGCTGGCCGGACCGGGAGATCGGCGCGATGAGGATCTCGTGGCGATTGCCAAGGCCGTCGCCGGCCGCTTCGATCACTATATCTGCCGCCGCGATGACAACCTGCGCAATCGCGTCGCGGACGAAGTGCCGCGCATCCAGGCGCAGGCGCTGCGTGCCGCCGGTGTACCCGAGGGCGCAATCTCCATTATTCCGGACGAGCAGGACGCCATCGATGCGGCGCTGCGCATGGGCGAATCGGGCGACCTGCTGCTGATTTTTGCCGATGCCCTGGTGCGCTCGTGGAAGCAGATCACGAAGTTCAAATCCGTGAGCAGCGCGGCTCCGCCGTCCGGGTCGCCCACGGCGCGGGCGCCGCGTGCAGCACGCCCTTCAGGGCCGAGCGCGGAAACGGCTGCCGATAAAATCGAAGCCGCGGCTGCCAGTCCTGAATTCAATATGGACGGCCTGATCCGCGACGAGCGCGGCGTACGTTTGGCACCGGAGAGCGACGACTGAACGTTCCCGCAGAATTGCCGTTCGAGGATTCCAGGCGCTTAACGGGAAGTAACCTATTCTTTGCATCGACCGGTGCCGTGCTCGACGTCGTTCGAGCCTCGCTCGATGAGGCGCAGATCGCCGCCTGGCGCGCGCGCATTGAACGCGTCGGCGCGGCTTTAGGTTGGCACGATAGCCGCAGCGTGGTGCGCCGCCACGCCGGCGGCATCTTGTTGGCGATCTCTGCGCCCGCTGATCAATTGTTGCTCGCCACCGAGGTCAATGAGTGGGCGCTGTGTGCGGCGCTGGCGGAACGCGATCCCGCACGCGCGGCGAGTCTTCAGGATGCGCTGGTGGCAGCGGCAACGGACGAGGCCAATCCGGCCGCTGAACTCGTCCCAGGACTTCTACCGGTCATTGAAGAACGCGCAGCGCTGGCCAGGTTCCGGCAGCTCTCCGCGGTCGAAGCCGCGCCCAAGCTGGGCGCGCTGATCGAAGCGGCGAGGAGCAGGTCGCTGCCGCACTTTGCCGACGACACGGAATTAACCTTGGGGGCCGGCCAGGGCAGCCGAACCTTTGCGCTGACGCTGTTGCCTTCACCGGGTGAAGTTCCTTGGGACGAGTTATCGGATATTCCGACCGCGCTCGTGACGGGATCCAACGGCAAAACCACCACGGTTCGCTTGCTGGCGGCGTGCGCGCGCGCGCATGGCTGGCGACCGGGCTACAACTGCACCGACGGTGTATTCATCGGTGAGCTGACGGTGGCGAGCGGAGATTATTCCGGGCCCGCCGGCGCGCGCTTGGTGATGCGCGACCGGCGCACCGAAGCCGCTATTTTGGAAGTCGCCCGCGGCGGCATCTTGCGGCGCGGCCTGGCCGTGTCGCGCGCCGCCGCCGCGGTGGTCACGAACATCAGTTCAGATCATTTCGGCGAGTACGGCATCGATGACCTGGCCGGGCTGGCGGACGTCAAGCTCAGCGTCGCCGCGGTGCTCGCCGCACACGGTTGCCTGGTACTCAACGCCGACGACGCCTTGCTGCGAATGAAAGCCCGTGAGCTCGCGCTGCGTTATGGCCTGCTCTCCAAGCCGGCTTGGTTTGCCCGCGATTGGAATCAAACCTTCTTGCGCCAGTATCGTGCACAGGGCGCCTCGACCTGCGGCGTGCGAGAGGGACGCCTCTGTTTGCAGGTTAAAGGTCTGGAGCAGGATCTCGGCCTGGTGACGGCGATGCCGCTCTCGATCGGCGGTATTGCCTCCTACAACGTCGCCAATCTCGCGGCGGCCGCGCTGGTCGCAGTCGCGCTGGGAATTCCGGCGGCCACCATCGCGGCGGTGTTCGCGCACTTCGGTGAAAACCCGTCTGATAATCCCGGCCGCATGATGCGCTTCGACTTCAAGGGGGCGCACGTGTTGATTGACTACGCCCACAATCCCGATGGACTGCGCGGATTTTTATCCGTGGCCACGCAGTTGCGCGGCCAGGGCCGCTTAGGCCTGTTGCTCGGGCACGCCGGCAATCGGCAGGATGCCGACATCGCCGAATTGGCGCGGGCGGCGGCCGAATTCAAGCCGGACCTGATCGTCGTCAAAGAAGACGAAGCGCACTTGCGCGGCCGCGCGCCCGGCGAAATTCCGCGCATTATCCGCAATGAGTTGCTGCGGCTGGGGTTCAAGGAAGCCGCACTCCCCGTGCACGACAACGAACTGGACGCCGCCCGCTACGCACTGGAATGGGCGCGTCCGGGCGATGTGCTCGCCCTGCCCTTGCATTCACCGCTGGCGCGCGCGGCGGTGGTGTCGATGCTGCAGGGGTAGTGAGTGTTGGGCGACGTCTGTTATTGCGGCCTGCGAGTGAGCATGCTGCCACCGACCGATAGCCACCCGTCCTCCAGCACCGTGAGCTTGACCGTCGAGCCTGAAAGGCCCAGGGGGATGGGAAGCTGCAAGGTCCTGCGGCTTCGGGACCTTGCAGCTTCCCCATCCGCGTAGGCCATCTGGGCTCGCCAGGTCAAACTCACCGTGCCGAATACTAGTTCGTGTGCGGCGTATGGGTGGTGGCGGGAGTGCGAGTTTTCGCGGTCGCGTTATGTCCGCTTTTATGCGCGGCGCTCTGGCTGGCTGCGTGCTTGTTTTTGATCGAGTGGTGCTTGTCGCTCAGCGACGAATGAGGCTCAGGCCCGCGCGGTGCAAACGAAGAAGTGGGTGTGCCCCGCGCATGACTCACCGAGCCAATGAGCAGCAACGCGGCGGTTGCCGAAATGCAGATGATTTGCTTCATTTTTCGCTCCTGATCCGGACCGGCTGAGTGTGCCTAATCATGGGGGAAAAGTCCGAGCCTTCAGGCCCTCGCGGGTGCAATTTTTGCGATGTGAGATGCAAGTCTCACCTCATGTAAACTATGCCGCAGCAACTCGAGGGGTATTGCACATGATTCGAAGGGCCGGGCCAATTGCAGCGTCGATTATTCTGGCGGCGACGATGCCGGCGCTCGCGGCGCCCACCGCGGGCGAAACAGAGGCGAAACCGGTGGATCCCGTCAAGGTCCTAGTGGGGCGTCTGGATTTGGAAAAATACAAGGCGACCATCAAGGGGCTGACCAAATTCGGCGACCGCCGCCAGGGAACGGATCGCAATCGCGCGGCCGTCGATTGGATCGAAGCCCAGCTCAAGAGTTACGGCTGCACGAATATCTCGCGGATCAAGTACCAGTACTCGCCCAGCGAAACCCGCCGTCCCAGCGGGCCGCCGGTTTCGCCCGATGCCGCGTCCGGCGGCGGCCGATTTCGCGGGCTGCGCGGTCCTACCGGCGTCAATACCGACCCGAAATTGCAGCCCGACGAGAAACTGCGCGCGCTGAATTCCCAGCCGACTGAGCCTGGCGAGCGCGAAGAGGTGTATTGCACGAAAGTCGGTTCGACGCATCCCGAAGAGATGTACATCGTCGGCGGGCACATGGACGGTCACGGCTGGGGTGAAGCGGCGAACGATGATGGCTCCGGAACCGCGTTGGTGATGGAATTGGCGCGCGTGTTTTCATCCCCCGATGTCAAGACCGAGCGCTCCATTCGCTTTGCATTGTGGAACAACGAAGAAACCGGTCTCAATGGAGCTCGCGCCTACGTCGAGCAGCGCGCCGCGCTGCAAGGAAAAGAAGAACCCGCGGGATCGGGGCGATACCCGGAACCGAAGTGGTTGGGAATGATTCAGCACGACATGATGCTGTTCGATCACGGCATGCCGCGCGCCGATGGCACGGTCTCGAAGCAGCAGCGACCGGAAGCGGACGTGAACATCGAATTTCAGTCGCTTGCCAAAGCGGCCGACGGCGCACAGAAATTGGCGTGGATATTTTATGCCGCGAACGAAGCCTATGCGACCGACTACCCCGCGGCCGTGGGACCTCACATGACCAATACCGACAGCACGCCCTTCATGGATCTGGTGCCGGCACTCAGTCTGCGCGAGAACGAGCGCGGCCGTGAAATCGGCGCCGGCTGGGACCCGCAGTGGCATCAACCCACGGATCTCTATGCGACCTACTCCGACGCCGATTTTCGCTTGGGGCTGAATGCCGCCCAGACCACTTTGGGCGCGATTGGCAGGTTGACGGGTGCAACGCTGACACGCTGAGCGAGGCTGGGCCGACATGAACGCCGAGGCAGCGATGGCATTCGTGCACAGGCATGGCATCGTCCTCGTGTCGGCCAAGGGTCCCGCACCGCGTCTCACGGAGGCGATTGCAGGCGAACCCATCAAGGGAAGTTGGTGGGCCCACAGTAAAAGTCATCAGATCTTTGCGGTCCTGCAGAAGCTCGAGGATTGCCCGGACATCTTGGTGTGCCGATTCGTCGCGGGGCGCGTGACCTTCGTGCATCGCCGGCTCTGGCCCGCCATCGTCAAGTTGGCAAGTCATTTCCATCCTGACCAACTGGCCCAGATACGCCAGGAGCACACGCCGTCGGGAAAGCATGTCAACCATCTCACGGCGTATCCCAAGTGGGTGCCGCCGGAGACCCGGGAAGAAGCCAAGCGCCTCACCACCCAGGACGCTGAAGCCCTTTTGAAAGGCTTCATCTAAAGGGCTTCATCGGGAAAGCCCCGCCGGGCCGCTAAATCGACATTCTTTTGAGCTGCCGCGTCAACGCGCGATCGGGCCTTGCGTTGCTCCCCAGACGGAGTGCAGCAAGACGGGAGGCAGCCGTTATGCCTGACGCGTTCGTTTACTACTTTTTGATCCGCGACCGCTCGACCGGCAGGCTCGTGAGCTCGAAGCGCCGGGCAACGCTCGAGGCGATCAAGAGCAAGGGTGAACCCCTGTTGGAGTCCAAGATGGCAGTGGATGACTCTGAAGTCGACGCCCTGGGCTTCCTGGTCAGATCGGTCGGCGGCAACGATCCTGCGGACGAGCTGTGGGGCGAAATCCGGTCCTTACGATTGCGCGCCGATGCGCGCGATCGAGAAGCGAAGCCATTGAACGACGACTCGGACCGGGAACGAAAACTGATCCTGTGCGCGGAGAGCCTGGAGCTGAGAAACAGGGCTGACCGCTTGCAGCAGCTCATCCGCAGACACGGCGATCGCGGCTCGGGACAAGCGATCTACCCAGTCGCGTCGGCCGGCGCAGCGCACACATCCAAATTTTTCAAACCGGAATGATCGATCCCCGAATGATCCGCCGCTGAACGATCAGCCGCGGGTCGACGCATTGATCACTTTGCACTGCCCGCTGTACAAAGAACCGGCGGTGCCGGTCACGCGGATCAGCCCGGTCGAGCGATCGATTGCAAAACTCAAGGGTACGCCGTTTCCCAAATCCACTCGAAAGCTGATCCTGCCGTCGGTGATGGCGGCGGTGGACATGGTATTTGCGATGTAAACCAGTTGGTTCGTTTGGTCGAACCTCAGTTCCCATGAGCGGCGGGCGTGGTTCGGTCCCGACTCTTCGACCGCGCACGACATCACGACATCCTCGGCGCGTGCATGCGGCGCGACGACGAAATACGCAACGACTATGGCGCCAAAAGCTGCCCGCATAACCCATCCGTGTTCTCAATCCTGCCGACATCGTATCAAATCTAGACGCGAGCGCCGCATGCGTCTCATCACGGTTTCTTACGCTATTCAGCGACTTACAGCACCGAATGACGCGCGATACAATGCCGCCGGGGTCGAATTGGCCTCGGGGGCTCATCCAAACGATTAGCCTGAAGGCTGCACCAAACGAGGAATTCAGCGTGAAAACTCTTTTTGCGATCGCCGCCACGGCCACAGCAGCGCTCGGGTTATCGGCATCGACGCGAGCCGACGATCAAGCGGTGCGGGCCGCCACGAATGTGCCGGGCGCACAAACTCCCAGCATTCATTCGGACCGGCGCATCACTTTTTCCCTCAAAGCGCCGGATGCCGCCAGCCTGCAGGTTGCCGGCGGCGACGGATTGGGCGCGGGCCCCTTTCCGATGACGAAAGGGCCAGACGGTATCTGGAGTGTCACCACTCCGCCGAGCGTTCCCGGATTCCACTATTACTGGTTCGTTCTCAACGGCGTTGCTGTCAATGACCCTGCCAGTGAAACTTTCTTCGGTTACGGCAAGGAAACCAGTGGTATTGAAGTGCCGGAGAGCGGCGCCGATTTTTATGCCATCCGGAATGTTGCGCATGGTGAGGTGCGTGCCAGGTGGTACTTGTCAAAAACCACCGGCGAGTGGCGCCGCGCGATGGTGTATACACCGCCCGGATACGATGAACACTCGACGACCCGCTATCCGGTGCTCATTTTGCAGCACGGATCGGGAGAGGACGAAACAGGTTGGACGCACCAAGGCCGAGCCCAATTCATCCTCGACAATCTCATTGCCGCCGGCAAGGCACGGCCGATGATCGTGGTCATGGAGCGCGGCTACGCGCAGCGGGCGGGAACATTGCCGTCGACCGGCGGATCGAGCGCGTGGTTACAGGACCTGCACGATGCCTTCACGTCGTTCGAAGACGTTGTCGTTCACGATCTGGTCCCGATGATCGACGCGTCTTACCGGACCATTCCGGATCGGGAGCATCGGGCAATGGCCGGCTTGTCGATGGGTGGAATGCAGACTTTATTCATCACGCTGCAGCATTTGGACTTGTTTGCCTATATCGGCTCGTTCAGCGGCCCCATCGTTCCCAATCTCAATGTCGGCAATCTGAACGTCAAGACTCCGGAACCCTTCGACTCCAAGACGGCCTACGGCGGCGCCTTCGCGGATCCGTCGACATTTAACGAGCGCGTGAAGCTGCTTTGGCTGGGCGTGGGCAGCGCGGAGCCCGACCAGTTCCGCAACGGGATTGGCGGCGCAGTCCAAGCCTTGCGCAAGGCGGGCGTGCGCGTGGAGTACGTCGAGTCAAGCGGCACGGCGCACGAATGGCAGACCTGGCGACGGGCGCTGAATGACTTCGCGCCGCGGCTATTTCGCTGACAAATGAATGCGAATACTGCGGCCGCTAGTGCAGCCTCGCCAGTTCGGCCTTGGCGGCGATGAGAACAGGAACGTCCGCATCAGCTTCTTTCCAAAGCGTCAGAAAGTCTCGATAGGCGCTTTTCGCGGCAACGGTATCCTTGGCCACAACGGCGGCGCGCGCCCGTTGCAGCTGCGCCAGCGCACCGAGCGAAGAGTTGAGCGCAATTCCAGGATGGTCGGTGAGCTTCTGAAATTCAGCGCCCGCCGCGGCACCGTTGTGCAGCATCAAATACGCTTGACCTCGCAAATACGGCGCATACAGCGGTGCGAGTCCCGAAGGCGTCGGCAGACCCAGTTCGAAAGGCTGCATGGGAGCCAGAATGTCCAGTGCGCGCCTTGCATTGGCCTTACTCAATTCTATGGCGGCCCTGATGGTTGGCATTCGATACAGCATTAAAACGGTATTTTTCGAATAGTCCGATTCCAACTCGGCTGCGAGGGCTTCCGCCCGCCTGGTCTCGCCGGCGCGCGCGAGTGCCAGGGCGGCCAGCACTTTGACATTTCTTCCGGGCGCCAATCCGAGCGCGGAGTCGACTTCGCCGAGTGCCGCACGGCGATTGCCGAATTCCGCTTCAGTCAGTGATGCCACGACCCAGCACAGAGCCGCCGCTTCGCGAAAGTCTGCGCGGGTTGTGGAATCGACCGCTCTTGAGAGCAAACGCCGCGCGGCGCTCATCCGGCCAAAATAGGCCTCCGTATCCGACTGCGCCGCAAGAAGCGACCCCTCTTGGTCAGGTCTGCCAATCGCCCATTCCGACTGGCGATCCATCTCGGCGCGATCGCTTTGCAAGAACGCCAGCGAGTACAGTTCGCGGCGCAGGGTGCCGCTGTCCAAGTGGCGTGCCATGCCAGTCTGAAGCAACTTCCGCGCCTGTTCGACCCGGTTCAACGCGGCGTAGATTAGCGCGAGATTTTCGTACATCGAGACATCGTCCGGCAGTCGGCGCAGTGCTTCCTCCCATTCCGCGGCAGCCTTCTCGTACTGCCCCATGTAGTAGTAGTTCACGCCCAGACTGGCATGCGGTCTGGCTTCGCGCGGAAATTCGGATTTCCACATTTCCAGGGTTTGCGTGCTCTTTTCGATTTCGCCGCCGAGACGATAGTAGAGCGCCGCAATGACCAACCGTTCTCTTTCGGTGACGCCATCGCGCAACTCATAAGCTTTGCGCGCATATTGGAGCGCCTCGGAGGGCTGATCGAGATTGCTGTAACGCCCCGCCATGGTGGCATTGGCCAATGCGAAACTTGGGTCAAGCTCAAGTGCCCGCTTGAGAAACGGAATGCTCGGCGCGTCGCCCTGGGTGGCCGATACGCGAAGTGAGGTCGTGTAACTCTTGAGCGCCTCGAGCGAGGCCGTCGTCGCCTGCGCCGGCACGTCGAGAGGCCGTGGCGATGGCAATGACTCGCCCAAGGCGCTTCGCAGCCGAGACGCGGCGTGGCTCAGCGTCATCAATACATCTTCCTTGCGCGCCGCTTCGCCTTGTTCGCTGGCCAATGCGGCGCCGCCATTGCACGCGATTGCACTGATGCCAAGCAGGTAATGACTGCCGATCGACGAGATTCTTCCGCCCAGCACGGCTTCCCCTCCGGCGCGCAGACACAGTTCGCGCGACACCTCGGGTGTCAGGCGCTGATCGGCAGGAAGCCCCATCATCCGCAAAGTGCCGCGTAGCGTCGTATCGGGCAACACCTCCAGGGTGGGAGACTGCCGCAACTCGATGGTTAGTGCCTGGGTCAGTGTGTCGTCGAAGACTGGATCGCCGGTTCCATTGATGAAATCGGCGACGACGATGAAACCTCTCGGCGGCACTTGATCGCGCTGAGACTCAAGCGGCGCGAGAGTCAGGCCCACGGCTATCAGGACGGGCACGAGAAGAGCGCCGATACCCGATATTTTGGCGCGTGTAGAACCAGTCTGCTGAAGGGGCGACCCCGAAACCGTCTGATCGGCGGGAATGGATTCCTTGCGAGCCGCGAGCTTCGCCGCGGATTCCGGACCTGGCGCAATGAAGGGCGCCGGCGCATCCGCCGAAGCATCGCGCGTGATCGTCGCTACGAAACGATATCCGCGGCGCGGCAGCGTCTTGATGTACCGCGATATCTCTGCGGGATCGCGCAGCGCACTGCGGATCTGATTCACGCAAAAATTGATCCCGTCATCGACGTCGACGTATTTACGCTCACCCCAGAGGCAACGCCGGATTTCCTGCCGGGTCACGAGCTCGCCGCCACGCTCGATCAACAAGGCGAGCACTCTAAAGGGTTGTGCCGGCAGCTTGCGCAATGCCCCGCTTTGACGCAGCTCGCACGCCGCCAGATCCAACTCGAAAGGGCCGAATCGGATCAGTACGGGTGGTTGTGCGGGCGAGTCCATGCACGATTCCACGCTAGTGGATGCGCTAAGACTGTACACCGACGCGCAGAGATTATCCCGACGGCATTTCCGGCCGAATTACACTTTACAAATCAAAGACATAAGGTCTAATGAGTTTCTAAGATCTATCTAAGATCCCGGTCATTGAATCCAGCGCTTTAGCTGATAGCGTCGATTTCGGTCGCTTCGCGAAAACCTTAAGCGCATGGAGGGGTTATGAATCCAGGATTTGCATCGTTCGGTCTCGCATGGTTGGCGTTATCGGCCATCGGCGGCCTATTCGCTCAAGAAGTCTCGGCCTCAGAGTCGTCGCATCAACAATATCGAGTGGTCATCCTGCCGGTCGACGGCGGAGCGGACAGCATTGAACCTGGATACCTGTTTTATGCGCCGTTGAATAATCGCGGCACCGTGGCTGTATCGGGCGACACGGCCACCGCAGGGGCTTTAAATGCCTATACCTGGACCGCGGGCAGACGGATCGACCTTCAGCCGTTGCCCGCGCTTGGCAATTTTTCCGCGAGCAATTTTTCGTACGTCAACTGGGTCAACCTGTGGGGTGTGTCTGCGGGATTCGCCACGCGAACCGACTCAGCAACCGGTGTCTCAGTCGACAACGCGGTCATTTGGACACCTGAGGGCCGCATCGTCGACTTGGTGGGTAAAAGCAACACTGAAAGCCATGCTGTCTGGGTGAATGATCTGGGAGAGGTGTCTGGCTGGCTCGCCAGCACAACGCCTGATCCGTGTTCATTCGGCACCTCGCTCGCGCAAACAGAGGGCGTCATCTGGCAGTTTGGAACCATGCACCGTCTCGGCTCGCTGGGCGGCACCGATAGCTACGGAGAGTTCATCAACGATCTGGGCCAGGTCTCCGGTCACGCGCAAACCAGCAATGTTCCCAATACCAACAGCGGCTGCCCGCCGTTCGATCCGTTCATCTGGCAAGACGGCATCATCAAGGACATCAATCCCGGCAACTTCGGCGGTGCGGAAGGAGGAACTAATTTTCTTAGCAATGGCGGCGATGCCGTTGGCTTCGGAACGCTGGCCGGTGAAATAGTCAGTCATCCGTTCGTGTGGAGAAACGGTAAGACTACGGACCTTAACACCATCGGAACTCTCGGCGGGGCTACAAATAGCGCATTCAATGCAAATGATCTCGGTCACGTAGTCGGCGTCGATTCCACTGCAGACAACGCGTTCGTTCTCGCGGTTCTTTGGCGCAATGGTCAATTCACCGATCTGTCGACCTTGAGTGGAGACGATTGCAGCGAACCATTCCGCATCAACAACGCCGATCAGATTGTCGGCATCTCGTTCTCCTGCGAAACCGGCGCTAGCCATGCATTCGTCTGGGAGCGCGGCGAGATGATCGATCTCGACGCGCTCATTCCGAGCACTGCCGGCATCCAGCTGACGTCGGCCAATTGGATCAACGATGATGGCATCATAGCGGCGCAAGGCGTCTTGATCGCAGGCACCGATATGGG
>Ga0209169_10000791_pt1 | contig 19388 bp, 14 predicted proteins | sample HubBroMetageWRM4_FD_188346 | JGI IMG/M metagenome (GOLD analysis project Ga0209169, IMG submission 188346) | Warmed soil microbial communities from the Hubbard Brook experimental Forest, New Hampshire - Hubbard Brook CCASE Soil Metagenome WRM 4... | ecosystem: Environmental > Terrestrial > Soil... | reverse complement strand
AAGATCGTCTCCACTCCGCCGCGAACTGCGTTGGGATCGGTCTTGGCGACGGCGGCGACGGCACCGGAAGCGGTGAAGGGCAGGTAAACGCGAAAGGTGGTGCCCACGCCGACTTCGCTTTCGACATCAACGAAGCCGCCGTGCTGGCGGACGATGCCGTAAATGGTGGCGAGGCCGAGGCCAGTTCCCTTCCCTGTTTCCTTGGTGGTGAAAAATGGTTCGAAGATACGGTCGAGCGTACCCTGTTCCATGCCGGAGCCGGTATCTGTAACGCGGATGACGGCAAACTTTCCAACGTGCGCGATGGAGTGAGCGCAGCAGAAAGCTTCGTCGATGGTGACGCTCGAAGACTCGATATCGAGTTTTCCGCCCTTGGGCATGGCGTCGCGCGCATTGATGCAAAGATTCATCACGACCTGGGCGATCTGGGTGGGATCGGCGCGGACGGCGGGCGGATCGAGGTGGAGATTGACGCGAATCTCGATGTTGCTGCCGATGACTTTTTCAAGAAGGCTGAGCGTCTCGGTGACGCACTGATTGAGGTCGATATTGCGCGGCTCGAGAATCTGGCGGCGGGCGAAGGCGAGCAGCTGCTGAGTGAGCGCGGCGGCGCGTTCAGCCTGCTGACGGACTTTGTTGAAATGGCGATTGAGGCGGCTGTCTTTCTCGGTTTCTTCGATGCCGAGCTCGGCCCAGCCGAGGATGGCGCCGATCATGTTGTTGAAATCGTGCGCGATTCCTCCGGCGAGCTGGCCGATGGCTTCGAATTTCTGGACTTGAGCAAGCTGCTTTTCCAAAGCGAGGCGCTCGGAAATATCCTCGACGAAAAATTCCATGCAATCGACTTTCCGGAACAGGTCTTTGGTGCGGCGGCCGACCAGGCGGACGGTGATGCGTTTATCGTCTTTGCGTTTCCATTCGACTTTGGCTTCCACGCGCGCGTGCTGGCGGGAAACTTCGGCGAGTTCGGCGAAGGCGGTAGGATCGACGAAAATGCCCGCGGATTTTGTGAGGCGGAGAAGCTCTTCGACGCTTTCGTAGCCGAGCATTTCGACCATGGCGAGATTGGCGTCGAGGAGTTGATCGTCGAAGGTGACCCAGTAAATTCCGTAGGAGGCGTTGTTCACCAGGCCACGATAGCGATCTTCGATGTAGCGCACGGCTGCTTCGGAACGCTTGCGCTCGGTGATGTCCAGAATGCTGGCGCGTATGGATTCGTGCGTAGGCGATGGCAAGCGAACCAGATGAACTTCACAGGCAATTTCTTCATCGGCGGCGTTGCGATGAATCCATTCGAACGAAGGCTTGGCGTCGTTTCTGGTGCGTTCGAACCATTCGCGCGCGGCGATGGCAGAGTGGCGGCCGTCGGGTTGGAAGGGAGGGCTGAGTTCGCACGGGCCGACGCGCATGAGATCGGGCCGGCTCATTTTGAAGAGTTTCAAAGCGTTGTTGTTGCAGTCGATGAAAACGCCCTTCTTGACGTCGAGAACGACGATGGCTTCGGGGGCGTTTTCAACGAGAGTGCGGAAGTGAGCTTCGCTTTGGCGCATCGCATCGTTGGCTTTGCGCTCACCTTCGCGGAGGAGCCTCTCTTCCTGGGCGCGGATGATCGCCATAGGCAATCGCGCGAGCTGATGTTTCAGAACGTAGTCGGTGATACCGAGCTTGATGCATTCGACGGCTTTACCGTCGCCAAGCGTACCGGTGAGAAGGATAAGCGGAATATCCTGGCCGGACTTGACGATTTCGGTGAGCGCGTCGATACCGGTCCAGCCGGGCATGCGGTAATCGGAGAGAACGAGGTCAACGGGTTTCTGCTCGAGTTTATCGACGAACTCCTCGCGAGTGCTGACGGTTTCAATTTTCAGGTCGAGGCCGGATTTCCCCAAGGCGCGAAGGGTCAACTCGAGGTCGTCGGGATTGTCCTCGGCGATCAAGATGTGGAGCGGCGAGTCGTAACAGATCATTTCATTCGAATTGGCCGATGCGCGCGCCATGCTTTGAAGTACTCCCAGTATCAAGCTTCCAAAAACGCTACCGCGGGTGGCTTGCGGTTGACAACAAGCCAGTAGACGCCGAGCTTGTTGACCACGTCCTGAAACTCGGCGAAGTTGACCGGCTTTTGGATATAACTGTTCACGCCATTCTGGTAGCCGGTAGCCATGTCGTGCTCTTCCTGCGAAGAAGTAAGCAGGATGACGGGGATGGCGCGCGTACGCGGATCCGATTTCAATTCCTGGAGGACTTGCAAGCCGTCAACCTTCGGAAGCTTCAAGTCGAGCAGGATTATCGCGGGCCGGTTCTCGCAGGCTCGATTGGCGTACTCGCCACGGCAGAACATGAAATCAAGAGCTTCGGCGCCGTCGTGCAGGTGCAGGATGTGATTGGCTACCTTGCTTTTGCGCAGAGCGTGGAGCGCCAGCTCGGCGTCGGCCGGATTGTCTTCGACAAGAAGAATCTCGACCGGATCAGACTCCGACATGTTTCACCTCTTCGAGTTTTCGCGCCAGGGCGCCTTCGGTTTGCGCTCCTAGAGTGAAATAGAACGTGGCACCGGAACCAGGCTGCGACTCAGCGCGAATGGAGCCGCCGTGACGAAGAACGATGCGCTGGACGGTAGCTAATCCGATACCGGTGCCTTCAAAATCGTCCTCGGGATGCAGGCGTTGAAACGCGCCAAATAGCTTATCGGCATACTTCGGATCGAAGCCCACACCGTTATCGCGAACGAAAAGAGTTGCGGGGCTGGAGGTATCGAGCGCACCGAATTGAATCACCCGGTGCGGGAGACCGCGCGTGAACTTGACGGCGTTGGCGATGAGGTTGGCATAGACGACTTCAAGGAGTCCCGGATCGCAATCGAACTCTGGGAGAGGATCAATACGCCACTCCACACCGCGGCCATCGGGACTATCGCGATAGTTGGCGACGGAACGCTCGACGAGATCCTGGACAGAGACCCGACGGCGGATCAGCTTTTTGCGGCCAATCCGAGAGAGGTCGAGCAGGTCGTCAATAAGACGACCCATGCGATTTACAGCTTGCACGATTCGACGAAGATGGCGGCGCGCCTCATCGCTGAGTTCGGCGCCGAACTCGCTTTCGAGAATGCGGGAGAAGCCATCAACATGGCGGAGCGGCGCGCGGAGATCGTGCGACACGGTGTAGCAGAACGAATCGAGTTCATTTACGACTTGGGTGAGTTCGGCGGTGCGCTCCTCCACGCGGATTTCGAGCGAGGCATTCAGTTGCTGGACCTGGCGTTCGGCGCGCTTGCGCTCTTCGATTTGTGCTTGCAGGGCGAGGTTGGCAGCACGTAGGTCTTCGGTGCGTTCGTGGACGCGATGCTCAAGACTTACCTGGGCCTTCTCGAGTTCGTTCTGAATGGCGGCGCGATGGCGCATTTCGCCACGCAGAATCAGGATGCAAACCACGGAGAGGAAGATGGCGCTGGCGTAACCGAAGGCCAGATAGCCGGATGAGCGGCGGAGAGCTTCGTCGATCGCCTGACGGCGGACCAGAGAGAGACGGTCTTCTTCGGCATTGATTTGCTGGATGAGATCGGAGATGTCATGTGAAAGAGCAGCGCGTTCAGGCAGGAAGGCGCGCACGGTGGCTGGGGCGTGTGCATTTCCCGCTGCGGTCGCGATTGCGGGTGACACGATGGCCTCACGCAAGAGGCCGAGATAGCGCACAAGTTTCGGATCGAGAAGCCCGAGGCGTTGCTGCTGAGATAGATTATCGGCAGTGAGGGAGCGGAGGTCGTGTGCGGCACTAAGGGCACCGGTACGGGCGACGTCAAGCGAGGCGAGAGCTTGAGGATCACTGGTGCCGGCATATTCGAAAGAGATCTCTTCGAGGCGCGCCAAGTTCTCGGCAAGCGCTTCGTTGCGATGGAGAACGGCGCTCGAGTGACGGCCCCACTGGCGTGTTTCTTCGATTTTCGTGGCGTTGCAATAGGAGACGACACACATCGCGCAAAGGATAACCACCGCGAGACTGTAGGCGGTGGCCAGCTTGGTTTGAAACGTCATGAGTTTCAGGTTTCGCACGATCAAGCTTGTCTCGTTTGCGTTTTCGAATTCAACGATGGGTCACCTGAGCAATCTCACCTTCCCGATTGCGAAGCGAGGAATTGGCGGAGTCAGGTCTTACGGATGAACGGCGGTCTACGCCGAGCGTGAAAAAGAAAGTTGCGCCTTGATCGACGGCAGATTCGGCCCAGATTTTGCCGCCGTGGCGGTGAATGATCCGTTGCACCGTAGCAAGGCCGATGCCGGTGCCCTCGAACTTTTCCTTTGCGTGAAGGCGCTGGAATACGCCGAAGAGCTTGTCGGCATATTGAGGATCGAATCCGACGCCGTTGTCCTTAACGAAATAAGCAAGCTCGCCGTCTCTTGCTGCGGTGCCGACCTCAATCACAGCGACGGGACGCGTGCGGGTGAATTTGAGCGAGTTGGAAAGCAGATTCGTAAGAACCGCGCGCAAGAGATCGGGATCGCAATTCACTGAGGGAAGCGTCTCGATGCGCCATTCGACGTTGCGAGACGGTTCAGCCTGGGGAAGGTCGGCGATGGCCGACTTCACGAGTTCGCCGAGATTCACCGTTTCGCAAGAGAGTTCGCGGCGGCCGAGATGGGCGAGCTTGATCAGGCTGTCGATGAGCTTGCCCATGTCAGTGGTGGATTTGAGGATGCGGGTCAGATGGCGGCGGGCCTCTTCGGGAAGTTTGGCGGCATATTCCTCGGAGAGGATGCGGGCGAAGCCGTCGATGTGACGGAGTGGAGCGCGCAGGTCGTGCGAGACCGAGTAGCTGAAGGACTCGAGTTCCTTATTGGCGAAGGTGAGATCGCGGGTGCGCTCTTCGACGCGGCGCTCGAGGCCCGCGTTCAAGGCCACGATTTCGTTTTCCTTATTTTTGCTGTCGGTAATGTCGAGGTTGGCAGCGACAAGGCGGCGGAACTCGCCCTGTTGGCCGTAGAAAATCTGGCCTTGCGCGCGAATCCAGCGAATCTGGCCGTCGGCTCGAACTATGCGGTATTCGCTGGAGTACGGAGAGTGGGTCTCAATGTCGATTTCTAAAGCGCGTTTCGCGCTTTCGCGGTCGTCCGCGTGGACGTGCGAGAGCCAAGCATCGATGGTCCCCTGGAAAGCTCCGTCTCTTAAGCCATAGACCGCTTCCAGGCCAGGCGTCCATGACATTCGTCCCGTGTCGTTGTCGATTTCGAAGGTACCGATACGAGCGACACGCTGTGCGAGTGTCATACTCTCCTGGGTTTTAATAAGCCCAGCATTCGCGGCGGCGAGTTCCTTGGTGCGCGCCGCTACGCGCTGCTCAAGAAATTCGTTGGCGTCCCGCAGTTCCTTCTGGATACAAACGCGATCGCTGACGTCGCGAATGGCGCTGGAGATCAAAGTGCCTCCGCTGACTTCGAGCGGACTAAGGCTGATCTCGACAGGAAACTCAGAACCATCCTTGCGGCGACCATAAAGCTCAAGATTCGCGCCCATCGCACGGGTGACGGGGCATTTTGCATAGCGGCTGCGCCGCTCGATGTGGCCTCCCCGGAATCGCTCGGGGACAATAATCTCGACGGTCTGGCCAATCAGCTCGTCGCGCGAATAACCAAAAACGGCCTGGGTGCGGGCGTTGACCAGACGGATGACACCGTCGCCATCGACGATGACCATCGGATCCGGGGCGGATTCCAGCAAACCGCGAAATTTCTCGTCTTCTCTCGCGCGGACAGTAACGTCGCGATTGCTTTCCAGCATTGCGACCGGCTCGCCGTTTGCGTCACGGCGCAGCGCCCAGCGACTAGAAACAATCCTAACTTCGCCGTTTCGGCAGGTGTGTTTTAATTCGCCCTCCCAGTAACCGCACCGAAGCAAATCAGCTTCGATCTCGTCCAGCGGCTCAGGGAACACGGTGCTGAGGAGTTGATGACTCAAGGTGCCGACCGCCTCGTCTTTGCTCCAGCCGTATAGGCGTTCGGCGGCGGCGTTCCAGTAGAGAACCTTGCTGGAGAGGTCGCGCACAAAAATGGCGTCGTGGGTTAGCTCGATCAACTCGGCGATATCGCGATATTGCGTTTCTTGCTCCCGAAGTCGATTTTCAATTTCCCGATGCTTGGCGACCTCGGATTCAAGCGCTTGGTTGGCAACGCGCCAGTCTTCAACGCTGGGAAGGGTGACGAGTGTCGGAATGGAGCGTGCAAGAACGACCGCTGTGGAGATCGAGGCGAGTGCAGTAACGGCTTTCATTACGCCTTCGATCCAGTAGTCGGTGTGCCAGATATTCCAGACCTCGAGCAGGTGCGTGATGCCGCAGGCGACGATGAAGACGCCGAACAAGCCGAAGATCCAGCTGAACGGAATGTCGCGGCGCTTGCGGACAAACCAGAGCAGCGTGACCGGGATCGTGAAGTAGGCGAGAGCAATGCCCACGTCTGACGCAATGTGGAGCCACATGAGCTGGCGGTTCCACAGGTAACAGAAGCCGTGCGGGCTGAAGTCGCCGGAGCCAGGAAGAAGGATGAGCAATGGGTATAGCAAGCGCATTCGAAAAAGGGCCAGTGTGCAGACTGTGACGACACTGGTCTAAAGGAACGAATCGGACGAATGAGAGGAAACTTCTACGCCGGTTCAGAGCGGGACGCGGTGATTGAGCGTGTGCGCAGGAGCGCGCGCCGGGGCACTAAATTAGGAATTTATAATCTGGCGGTTCGAAACGCTAATCCGCGGAAGCGGCCTTCGGTGGGTTAGCGGTAAAGTACTGCGCGAGGCTCGCGGTTGCTTGCTGCATGCAGGCCTTCACGTTGGAATCCATAGCGAGGACGATGTCGGCTACTTCCTTGCCTTGCACGGGCTCGTCGTGGCTGTAGGCCTGCGACCAAACGATGGTGTGATTATCGGGATTGTAGAGTTCGAGCTGAAGAACAAAGCGCGCGGTGAGCACGGGCTGATCTACGCCGTACATGGAGATGAGGCGGCCGCGGAGAATGTAGTCGCCCTTCACGCTGCTCGAAACGCGGGAAACGGAGCGGTACTGGCCGCCGGCGCGAAGCGAAGCGATTAACGCGGTTTGAATCATGTCTGCGGGCGGCTCGACCCAGCGGTGGTAATCGTAGGTGCCGAGCTGAACTTGACCGGAGCCGTAAACGATTCTGTCGTCGCGGTAGAGCTGTGAAGACATGATGCGGCCGACGAGAAGGCTGACGGGAAACTGGGCCGAATTCGAAGTGACGGGCGCGGGAGTAATGTCGAGCGTGTAGTACTTGATAGCCCGCGGCGCGCCACAGCTCGCGGTGAGCGAAGCCAGAAGGATGAGAAGTGCGGTAAGGCTTTTATGACGGCTAAACACGCTGGGCTCCCTCCGACTGCAAAACTAAAACAGAATTCAACCGCGCGAACGAAATCACGGCGCCTACTTGGGAGGCGCGGAGCCGGGCTTGTGCGGCTTCGGTGAGGAATCGCGAAGCAGCGTGTAGGGCCGCGACTTAATGGTCTCGGTGAACGAGTTCAGGTTCTCGGTGGTGACCCGGAGATTTTCGAAGATCTCCTGAATATCTTCGGAGTTGTCGTCCACGATTCCGTTGAGCTGGGTGACGGCCTGGCGCGCCTGGGCAATGGTGACGCGGAGATCTTTGACGGACTGGCGGATATCGTCGCGATTGTCGCCGATCATGGCGTCGATGTGGTCGAGCGTCTTGTCTGCTTTGTCCGTAGCGACGGAGAACTTATCGATCAGCGGGTTCAGCTTCTCGGCGGCTGTATTTACGTTCGTGAGCGTGGATTTCACGAGCGGCCGGTCTTCCTGCAGCATGCCGCGGAGATGGCCGAGCGAAGCGGAAATATTGTCGCGGTTCTTATCGTTGAGCAGGTCGTTGACGCGGTACAGAGTGTCTTTCAATTCGACGACGCGCGAATTCAAGTTCGCAAGCAGCTGATTGGCTTGGGGAGTGAGCGCGTTGATGGCGTCGGCGATATCCGAGAAGCTGACGGGCTCGGTGGATTTCAGGACGTAATCTTTCGGAGCGCGCGGAGCGGCTGCCGTGCCGGGCTTGATGCCCAGAAAATTTTCGCCGAGCGGGCTGGTGCTGCTGATGATCACGCTCGAATCGGTCTTAACGGGAATATCGGGATGCGCGTCGAAATCGACTTCCATGCGGGTGGGATCGCTGGGATCGACGACGACTTTGCGGACGCGGCCAATCGGCGGGCCGCCGGCGTAACGAACTTCAGCGCCGGGACCGAGGCCACCAGCATTTTTGAAGTAGGCACGATAGGGAAAGTCGCCGCTGCTGAAGGTGCCCGAAAGGGCGAACAGCGTCGCGATGAGCAAGGCAGCTACGACGAGTACAAACAGCCCGACAAACGCCTGCTCGCGCTTTGAATCCATTCGTATCCTCGATGATTTCCGCGGGGGGCGCCGCGCTTCCCACTCAGTGGCGGGGAGTATAGCAATGCAACTGCAACCGCGCTAGTACTTGAGCTGTTACTGGCGGATGGGCGGGATGTCGCCCGTCAGCATCTGCAAGTAGTCAATCTCGCCGGTGACTTCGGGCTCCGGCACCCGGTCTAAAAACTGGCGCACGCGGGGCTGCGTGCTGTTTTTCATTTCTTCGGTAGTGGCGTCGGCAACGATGACGCCTTTATCGAGAACGATCATGCGGTCGGCGATCAGGAACGCGCTGGCCAATTCGTGCGTCACCACCACAATCGACATCTTGAAAGCGCGCTTGAGCTTGAGGATCAGCTCGTCGATGCCGGCGGCGATGATGGGGTCGAGACCGGCGGAAGGCTCGTCGAAGAACAGAACCTGCGGATCCATGGAGAGCGCGCGGGCGATGGCGGCGCGTTTCTTCATGCCGCCGCTGAGCTGCGCGGGCATGTAATTTTCAAAACCGGAGAGGCCAACCTGATCGAGTTTGAGGCGGACCATGATTTCGATCGTAGAGGGATCGAGGTCGGTATGTTCCTGGAGCGGAAGCGCAACGTTTTCGCCGACTGTCATGGAGCCAAAGAGCGCGCCGCTCTGGAAGGACATGCCGATGCCCTTGCGGAGTTCGTCGCGCTCGTCTTCTGAGATGTTCGCAAATTCCTTGCCCATGATGTAAATCTCGCCGGAGCTGGGGCGTTCGAGGCCGACCAGCGTGCGAAGAAGCGTGGATTTGCCGGAGCCGGAGCCGCCGAGAATCACCATCGTCTCGCCGGCAGGAACGTCAAAATTGACGCCGTGTAAAATTTCGCGCTCGCCGTATTTCACGCGCAGGTTGCGGACCGAGATCGCGCAGCTGGCTTTCACGGGCATGGGCGTCATCGCGCCGATGTAATCTTTTTTTGGAGGCAGAGGGCTCATTTAGCGAGGCGCCGTGAGATAGAAGATTGTGGTGGAAACCAAGTCCACCATCACGACTGCGAAAATCGATTTCACGACGGCGGACGTGGTGGAGCGGCCCACTTGCTCGGAACCAAGGCCGGTGGAGAAACCTTCCTGACAACCAACAGCCGTGATGACGAGGCCAAAGAACATCGCCTTGAGCAAGCCGGTGAGAATGTCGTGCGCGATGAGAGCTTCGAGAGTGGCTTGGATGTAGCTGCCCCAAGTGAAGCTGGCCGCGGCGAGGCCGAACGCGCCGCCGCCGAGCACACCCATAAAGTCTGCCCAAGCCGTGAGGCAGGGAACCATCAAAATCATGGCGAGAAATTTGGGAGCGACGAGGAAAGAGATCGGCTCGAGGGCCATCGTTTCCATCGCGTCGATTTCCTCGTTCACTTTCATCGTGCCGATTTCGGCGGCGAAGGAAGAACCGGAACGGCCAATGACGACGACGGCGGTCATCAAGGGACCGAGTTCGCGCGTCATGGAGACGGCGACGGCGCTGGCGACGAGATGAAGCGCACCGAATTTGCGGAGTTCGTAGGCGGCGTTGACGGCAAGAATCGCGCCGATGAAAAAGGAAATAAGCGATGTGATCGGAAGAGCTTCGACGCCCACAGCCATCGCCTGGTGAATGGCGCGGCTCATGTGGAAGCGCTTACCTTGAAACGGGGAAATAAAAACGGCTTTGGCTGCGCCGCCGGTGAGGCGCGCAAGTCCACCTACATATGCCAAGCCATCGATTGTGGCTGCGCCAATGCTGTCAGTAAATGCCATCAGTGAGCGTTGGGGCGCCCAGAAACGTTAACGAGCCGGACTTGCGTCCGTTTTGGCGCCGCCCGCAAGCGCCTCTTCCTCGGTGTTGTACACCTCGAAAACCTTGATCAAACGCGTAAGCTCGAGAACTTCGCGCGCGGTGCGGCTGAGGCCGAAGAGGGCGAAGGAGCTTTTTTGGTCGCGTGAAACTTTCAGACCTTCGACAAGGGAAGCGACGCCGGCGCTGTCAATGTACTTGACCCGCTCCAGATTCACGATCACTCGAGGCGTCTTCTTGTCCTTAATCAGGTCGAGCAGGACTTTGCGGACTTGGGGCGAATTGTAGAGGGTGATATCGCCCACCACATCGACAATGGTGGCCGCCCCTACTTTGCGTGTGCTTATATCCATCAGGTATGCCCCCCGCAGGGCGTCGTAGTGTTTTGCCAGAGATTGGCGGAAGATGCAAACACTTTCGGGCCTGCGTACATTCGGAATCGATTCACGGAAGGTGAACCCGCGGCGAACCTTGCGCGGACAGCGATGATTTGCATCCAGAGCCCGGGACACTCGCTAAAAACCTGTGCGACGGCTACTTGCGGCCATCCATATCGATATAGCTGCGCAAATCCGACCCAAGGTAAACCTGCCGCGGGCGGGAGATTTTCTGCTCCGGATCGAGAAGCATCTCTTCCCACTGGGCGATCCAGCCGGAGGTGCGCGGAATGGCAAACAGTACCGGGAACATGGTGACCGGGAAGCCCATCGATTGATAGATGAGGCCGGTATAGAAATCGACGTTGGGGTAAAGCTTACGCTTTACGAAATATTCGTCTTCGAGGGCGATGCGTTCACATTCGAGCGCGATTTCGATCAGCGGGTTCTTGCCCATCACGTCGAACACTTCGTACGCGATCTGCTTCACGATGCGCGCGCGCGGATCGTAATTCTTGTACACGCGGTGGCCGAAGCCCATCAAAAGCTTTTCGCCGGCTTTCACGCTCTTGATGTACGCGGGAATATTGTTGATGGAGCCGATTTCGACGAGCATGCGCAGCACGGCTTCATTGGCGCCGCCATGGAGCGGGCCGTAGAGCGCAGCCGTTGCAGCTGCGGTGGCGCAGTAGGGATCGACGTGCGAGCTGCCAACCACGCGCATCGCGGTGGACGAACAGTTCTGCTCGTGGTCCGCGTGGAGAATGAAAAGGACGTCGAGCGCGCGTTCGAGCGTCGGGTTCGGTTTGTATTTCGGCTCGGCGGTGCGATACAGCATGTTCAGGAAATTTCCGCAGTAGCTCAGGTCGTTATCGGGATAGACGAACGGCATGCCGAGCGAGTGGCGGTAGGCGAAGGCAGCTAGCGTCGGCATTTTGCCGATCAGGCGATAGGCCTGCTTGCGGCGCGAATCGGCGTTAAAGATGTCTTTTGCGTCGGGATAAAAAGTGGAGAGCGCGGCGACGGTGGAGATCAGCATGCCCATCGGGTGGGCGTCGTAATGGAAGCCGTCTAGAAATTTTTTGATGCTCTCGTGAATGAACGTGTGATGCGTGATGTGGTAGGTCCAGTCCTGAAGCTGCGCGCGATTCGGAAGTTCTCCGTGGAGAAGCAGGTAGGCGGTCTCCATGAAGGTGCTGCGCTCGGCAAGTTCTTCGATCGCGTAACCGCGGTAGCGAAGAATGCCCTGGTCGCCGTCAATGTAGCTGATGCGGCTGGTGCAGGAGGCGGTGTTGGTGAAGGCGGGGTCGTAACCCATGAGGCCGAAGTCGGCAGGGTCTGCTTTCATCTGGCGAAGGTCGAGAGCCTTGATGGTCTCGTTCTTGATGGGAACTTCGTACTGCTTGCCGGTTCGATTGTCGGTGATCGTGAGAGAGTTTGTGCCGGCGGACTTCGCCGTCTTCGAATCGGCGGCGTCGAGCGTTTCCTGCTTGGTGGGATTCATGGGATCAAACCTTTCGAAGCGGGGCCATTTCCGGGCGCTTTTCGTTTACTCCTAGACTGTACACCAAAGCGAGCAGCGCGCGGAATGGGATTCAAGCCGAATCGGCCTAGTAGGGCGAAAGCGTTAGAAGTGAAGGCGGAACGGTGAATTCGAGGAATAATAACAGCGGAGATACAGCGAAAGCGGCAAGGATTGCCGGGCGAATGGGAGGTGAATGGCTTTACTAGTGCGGACAACGGCGTTCGCACCCTTTTGAGCAGAAAAGGGTGCGGCACCCGAAAAGTCTAAGGCTATTTTTTGAAGTCGGCGACCAGGGCTTCGGCGGCGCGGCGGCCGGAGGTCATGGCGCCGTGGATCGAGGCGGTGTCGCGATGATCGCCGCAGACGTATAGGCCTGGCGAGAGTTTCACGGGGCGTTCGATGGGTTCGAGCGAGCCGGGCAGTTGTTCGGGCTGCGCGTGTGGAATGCGATAGCTGCGAAGCAGCTTCCAACTGCGGACGACGGGGCCAAACCAACCTTTCAGATCGGCGATCACGAAGCCGCTCAATTGCGCTTCGGTCAGCGCGGGATTGCCGAGGACGGTAACGGAGACGAGCGACTTCCCTTCCGGCGCGTAACCGGGCGCGACGCGGCTCATCACGGCGAGATTATTCACGGTGCCGCCGCGAGCGCCGGCGAGAACGAGGATCGGATCTTTGACGGGCGGTTCGTCGGCGGAGTAGTAGAAGCAGCTGACGCTGCGCGACGCGACGGGCTTGATGCCGGTGACGAGTTTCGCGGCGGTGGGACCGTCGGTGGCGATCACGATCGCGCGTGCTTCAATTACTTCGCCGCCGGCGACGGCGACTTTGCCGTCTTCAATTTTCTCGACCGGAGAATTGATTCGCAGCGCGTTGGGCTGGAGTTTTGAAGCGATCTGCGCGGAAATCGCGCCCATGCCTTTCGCAGGGACAGAGACCGGGCCGCTAGACATCATGCTGAAAACGAAATCGAACATGCGGCTCGAGGCTTTCAAGTCGCGATCGAGCATGATGCCGCCGAAGAACGGCTCGAAGAAGTGCTCGATCATTTGAGCGGAGAAGCCGGCGGCCTGAAGTTCGGCGCGGGTCGGCTGCTCGGGGCGCGAGAAAATTTTCTCGAGTGGCGCGGCGTGAAGGCGCGAGCGCAGACGCCAAAGTTTAATTTTGTCGCCGAGGGTACCGACTTTCGAATCGTACGCGTTGCGCCACTCGCCCTGCTTGCGCCACGGATCGATGAAGCGGTGCATCTGGCCGCCAAACCAGATCATCGCGCCGGGCTCGAAGGATTTCAGATTCAGCGCGCCATAATCGAGGACGCACCGAGCTTCGGGATAGTCTTCGAGCAAAACCTGGAAGCCGCGATCGAGCGTGAAGCCGTCCACGTAATCGGAGCGGACGCGGCCGCCGACGCCGTCTGAAGCTTCGAGGACCTGAAAGTCGATGCCTGCGCCGTGCAGGATGCGCGCGCAGCACAGGCCCGCGAGGCCCGCGCCGACGATCACTACGTCCGATTTAGTCATTCTTCTCCGTCTTCCCTTCTGCTGGTACGAGCCGCGTCGAATACGAGTGCAACATTCTCGCGCATTTTCGAGGGCGCGTCACGATTCGAACATGGCGTCGGCGGTGGCGTGGTGGCGGTAATCGAAAAGGCGAGTGAGCTTTCGCCGCACGTACCAATCGCCAAAGAATTTGCCGAGCGCGCCGAGAGGCAGCTCATATTCGATGCGATCCTCGAGCAAACAGGCGGTGGGGCTAAGCGGCGTCATGCTGTGGCGGTGATGCCAGCTGCGGAACGGGCCGGAGATTTGAACGTCGTTGAATTCGCGGCCGGCGATGTAACTGCGATGCTCGAGCACCCACTTCATGCGGAAAGGCCACGGGCCGACGCGGAGCACCGCGCGAGCTCCGTCCTTTATATTCGCGGGGCGTTCGACGAATTCGACCGGCTCCCAAGGCGGAGTGAGGCGCTCGAGCGCGCCGGGCGTTTCGTGGAACGCGAAGACGCGTTCAGCGGAGGCGTCAATCGTCGAAGAGGCTACGAACACGCTCGGTGCGCGGGCCATATTTTTCGAGGTATCCCTTCACGTCAAACTTACGCGCGGTGTTGTCTGAACTCATGTAGCGAATCGTGCCGAAGATCGGGCGTTCCGGACCCCACGGTCGATCGTAACGGCCGAGGCACCAGAAAATTCCGCTGTAGGAATTTGGATTCCGGCCGTCGAGGCCGTAGCGGTTGTTGAGCTCGATCATGATTTCGAGAGCTTCCTCGGGCGTGCGGGACCACTCGAGAATTTTTTTGCCCCAGACCATGCGCATGTAGTTGTGAATGCGGCCTTCGGAGGCGAGCTGGCGCTGCGCGGCATTCCAGAGTGGATCGTGCGTGCGCGCGTTCGCAAAATCTTTGAGCGTGTACATCACGGCGCGTTCGTCGCGCGCGTGCTTGGCGAGAGTTTGCTGCGCCCAATCGGGGAGCGACTCGTAGGAGTCGTAGTCGGCGGGGCGGTGCGCGGAAAAGTTATAGCCGACTTCGCGCCAGGTGATGAATTGATCGAGAAACTGCTCGGCGTTCGGGCGGACGCCCCACCAGCCAGCGCGGGAGCCGTCGGCTTTGAGCGCGAGTTTTTTGGGCGACCAGTTTTCGTGTTCGGCGAGGTCGTGAAACATCTGGTCGCTGGAGATGAAGCCGAAGTGGAGATAGGGCGAGAGGCCGCTGGTGGCTTCTTCGCCGGGTTCGTTGCGATCTTCGCCGTAGCGATCGAGTTTCGATTTGAGGAATTCGTTCCAGAGTTTGCGGGCCGGCGTTTCGCCGCCTCTTTCGGGCGCGGGTGCGATCGAGTGATTGATGGGAAGCGCGGCGAGCGAGGCGGGAGCGTCGAGCCAGACTTTTGTGGCGGCGGGCCAGCGCTTTGTGATTGCAGCGGGAAGGGATTTCAGGCGCGGCAGAGCGAGCTTCGCCAGTGGATTTTGGTGCGGCGCGTGATCGAGGTGGAGCGAGAGATTTTTTTGGAGGAAGCGGCGGAAGGCGTAGGCCGTGGCGAACACTTGATCCGTCGCGCGAAGAGGCAACAGGCCGTTTGAATCGACGGCTTCGAGGCGCGCGGAGATTTTTTTTGCGGCGCTGGCGAGCATACGCGGGAGGAAGAAGCAGGGGAAATCGTCGGTGACAACGACACAGGCTTTTTCGGCGAGCGCGGCGACCAGGCCTTTGTCGGCATCGGGTTCGGGCTCGACGTACGGGTAATAGAGGATGGGCGCGGAGGCGAGAGCGTCGATCTTTTCGGACATGCCGTCGAGGACGAAACGGTGAAAGCGGTCGCAGGCCCACGGGTAGCCAGCGCGGAGAGGTTCGAAGATGATGAGCGACTTGTGGAGTTCGCGCGCGTGATGGATGGCGCGATCGAGCGTGAAATTCCAGCGCAGGCGGCGGAAGGCGATCATCCAGTAGAGGACGTAGTCGCCGTCGTCGCGGATGGCGTGCTTGTTGAGAGTTTGGATTCGGATTTCGGGAATCGGCAACGCGCGCTCCGTCGGATTTTCCCGGGCTGGGGTAGCACTATCTTCGGCGGTGAAGCGGCCGTGCGCAAGAGAGAGTGACGCGGTCGAAAAGTCTGAACGTTTTGAAATTTTTGAAAGTGGAATGGAGTGCGAAAATGCTCAATCACAGTTAACGCCGTTCCGCGCACACTTTTAAAGAGAAAAGGGTGCGGCACCCGGAAAAGCGAAGTCGCGGTGCGGTTAGCGGAGTACGGACTGACCCGCTTGGGCCGGCGACTTCGCGCCAACGTGGCCGGAATGAATCGCGAGAACTTCTTCCTCGCTCGCGAGTTCGCAGCGGTTGCGGCCGTGCTGCTTCGCGCGGTAGAGAGCGTCATCCGCGAGACGCAGAAGTTCAGCCGCTTCCAGAGGGTTCGAATCGGTGCTGGCGGCGACGCCGAAGCTTGCGGTGATGGAAATTTCTCCGGCTTCGGTGTGAACAGGCTTGGATTCGATGGCTTTGCGAATGCGTTCGGCGAGTCCCATCAGGCCGGGAACATCAGAGGTGGGAACGACGATGAGAAATTCCTCGCCGCCGTAACGGCCCACGAAATCGTACGGGCGGACCGAGGCGGCCATTCGCTTCGAAGTTTCCTGGAGGACGATGTCGCCGATGGGATGGCCGTACGTGTCGTTGACGTATTTGAAATGATCGATATCGACCATGACGATGCCGAAAGTTTTTCCGTCGCGCGCCTGGCGCATGCGTTCCCGGCTGACCATATCGAGGATGACGCCGCGATTGGCGACGCCGGTGAGATTGTCGTGCGTGGCGCGGAAGAGCAGCTCTTCGCTGATGGCGATGAGGCGGTCTTGCAGGTCGAGCACGCGTTGGCCAACGTGAAGGCGGGCGCGAAGCTCCTGCGCGTCAAAGGGTTTGGTGAGGTAGTCGTCCGCACCGCACTCGAGGCCATGGAGCAGGTCTTCTTTCTGCGCGCGCGCCGTGAGAAGCAGAACGTAAACGTACGGGCGGTCGGTATTGGCACGCAATTTTTGGCAGACCTGCACGCCTTCTAGGCCGGGCATCATCCAGTCGAGTACGGCGAGGCGAGGCGCGTCCATGCGTTCGAGAAACTGCAGCGCGTCTGTGCCATTGGTGGCAACGACGACTTCGAAGCCCCACTTGACGAGGAACACTTCGAGCAGGCGGCGCGAGACGGGATCGTCTTCGGCGATGAGGATTCGTTTTTTCTTGTCTGTGGGTTCGGTCATGTCGCTTCCTCGCGAATTGTTTGCTGAGTGACTGCGGCGGGCTCGGCATGAGCCGCGCCAAACAGCGCCGTGAAATGAAAAGTAGTTCCCTTCCCGAGTTCGCTTTCGAGCCAGATCTTTCCGCCCATCAAATCGACAAGCCGCGCGCTGATGGTGAGGCCCAGGCCGGTGCCGCCGTATTTGCGCGTAGTGGAACTATCGGCTTGTGCGAAGGCTTCAAAGACCAACGCCTGCTTTTCGGCGGCGATGCCGATGCCCGTATCGGTGACGCGAAAATGCAGCAAGACGGCTTCGTGCATTTCCCGGTCCACATCGACGGTGACAGTAACGCCGCCGTGGTCTGTGAATTTAATCGCGTTGCCGACCAGGTTCAGCAGGATTTGCCGCAACCGCAGTGGATCGCCATTGACGAGTGCTGGAACGCCGGGTGCGAGCGCCCAATTTAATGCGACGTGCTTCTGGCCGGCGCGGAATCGCATCGGCTTGAGACTCTCGTCGAGCTTGTCCGCGAGCAGAAATTCGTACGGGTCGAGATCAAGCTTGCCCGCTTCGACTTTCGAAAGGTCGAGGACGTCATTCAGGATTTGCAGAAGTGAGTCGGATGAAGTTTTCACGAGTTCGAGATACTCGCGCTGCTCGTCATTCACCGGACCGTCGAGCACCAGTTCCGTCATGCCGATGATTCCGTTCATTGGAGTGCGAAACTCGTGGCTGATATTGGCGAGAAACTCGCTTTTGGTGCGGCTGGCGGCTTCGGCGCTGTCCTTGGCTTTCTGCAGTTCGATCTCGCGTCGTTTGTGCTCGGTGATATCCACAGCCGTCATGCAGACGGTTTTCCAATCACCGGCGGCGCCGATGCGCACGGGATTGATGCGCGAAATCCACCAGTGATCCTCGCCTTGCAGGGGAAAGCAGTATTCGACGCTTTCGCCCTGGCCCGTATTCAAGACGCGGCGGCATGCCGACAGAAGCAGTTTCGCGACGTCTCGATCGATCACGTCGGAAAGCCGTTTACCGAGCATCTGGCGGCGCGGGATGAGTAGCGTGGATTCGTCGGTGACCCAGATGTTTTTGTATGTCCCCTCTCCATCAAACTCAAAAATCACTTCGTTCACCGAGGCGACGAGCGCTTCCATCTGCGCAAAACTTTCACGAAGGCTCAACTGGCCTTGTTCCCTTTCACTCACAAGCGTGCCCAACGAGAGACCCGTGAGTGAGACGATGAGCATCAGTACCTGAAGCATCGCGAGTTTGCTCAACGATTCCGGGTAAAAAAAGATGTTCACCATCGCTCCCGCGTTGAGAAGAAGGATCGCAATGGAGGCGCCGCGGAGCCCGTGACGCACGGCAATCCAGATAATCGGCAGGAAAAACAAATAATAGAGTTCGTAATTGGCCACCAGTTCCCAGCGAAATACGACGAACAGCGATAGCGCGATGCTCGCGCCCTGAGCCGTATTTTCGAGAAACCAGATGCCGGGCGAGTTGACGGCCGCGTCCGCCGAGAAAATCGCGTGCGAGACCAAAGCCGGCTCCATCCGCGTGAATTTCCGGATCCACGGCATTACGTGAATCAGCAGGAACGGCGAAAAACAGACCAGCGCCACCGAATCGCCGATCCACCAATTCAGCGCGGCGGAGGCATATTGGGAACGCGGAACATCGGAAAGCATCACGAGAGCGAGGGATCCGAGCGCGGCGACAAATCCCGCGGCGCTCAGTGAGAATGCAAGGAAGATAATTACGTCGCGTATTTTGCCAAACGGCATTTGCCGGTCGAGATAGCGCCGCAAACTCCACGCGGCAACCCAATAGCCGAAGAAAATTACGGTGACCTCCGCCCAAAACTCGTGGTTGAACGGAGACTGGTGATAGTTCACCACGCTGCAAAACGCCGATGTGAAATACAGCGGCGGGACGTAACGGAATTCGAGCCCCATCAGTACAGCGAGTAGCAGGCCGGAGGGTGGATACCAGGCGCTGATATTGTTCCAAAGCTGAAAATCGACGGTAGTTCGATCGAGGACAAAGTAGGAAACGCAGAGGACCACGGAGACGGCAACGCGCCGCCCGTCCCACCCGCCGTAAACGTCCTTCCATGTCTGGCCAGCCCATCGCTTGAATTTTGTGCGCGCTGGGGTTGCCATGTCGCGGAGAGCCGCGCAATTCACCGGGTCACCCTGCTTACAAGCACACCATTTGCGGATTCGCCGCGGCTTCAGCGCACCGGACGAACCGGCAAACGCTCAGCCATCGTCCGGGACGAATTCACCGGCACCGAACGAGCGTCGCTGATCGCGGCAACCGCTTCCTTGGCGCGCTCGGTCAAATGAGCAGCGATTGGGATCAACGCGCCTTCCGCCTCTTTCATGAAACTCAGGCCGTTCTGGCCGTCACTCCAATCGACAGAGATCACGTCGCCGAGCGAAACTTGCTCGGTGGCGAGCAGGCTCGCGAGTGGATAGACAAGGTGTCTTTCAATGGCACGCTTCAAGTGGCGCGCGCCGTGTTTCAGGTCTGTTCCTTCGCGCAGCAGGAATTCAC
>Ga0209169_10000790_pt1 | contig 19416 bp, 18 predicted proteins | sample HubBroMetageWRM4_FD_188346 | JGI IMG/M metagenome (GOLD analysis project Ga0209169, IMG submission 188346) | Warmed soil microbial communities from the Hubbard Brook experimental Forest, New Hampshire - Hubbard Brook CCASE Soil Metagenome WRM 4... | ecosystem: Environmental > Terrestrial > Soil... | reverse complement strand
CGAGCACTCCGTCGTGTTGCTCATCGATGAGATCGATCGCGCCGACGAAGCGTTCGAAGCGTACCTGTTGGAGCTGCTCTCCGACTTTCAGCTCTCCATCCCGGAACTTGGCACCATACGGGCCCGCTCGCGACCCTGGGTCGTGCTCACCAGCAACGGCACGCGCGAGCTATCGGACGCGCTGCGCAGACGCTGCCTCTATCACTACGTCGAATATCCATCTTTCGACAAGGAGCTGCTGATTGTCGAGACCCGGGTTCCGGAAGCTCCGGCGCGGCTCGCCCGACAGCTCGTCGAATTCGTGCAGTCATTGCGCCAGGTCGATCTACAGCGCAAGCCCGGAATCGCGGAAACGCTCGATTGGACGGCAGCCCTGTTGCGCCTCGATATAAAGGCCCTCGACGAAGCAACGCCCGAGGCCATTCTCGACAGCCTGACGACGCTTCTGAAGACGAGGAGCGACCGCGCAGCCATAACGCCCGATGTCGTACAGCGAATGGTCGCGGCATGTTGAGTCGGGAGAACACCCTGGATCGCGCCCTATGCGTCCGCCTCACGGGTTTCGTCTCCCTGCTGCGCGAAAACGGCTTCTCAGTCGGCGTCGATGACGCCACCCTGCTCGTCGAAGCCGCCAGCCGCATCGGTGTGTTGGACCCGCTCGTCCTGCGCTGGTCAGCCCAGGCGCTTTTGTGCCGACGCGCGGCCGACCAACAGCGCTTTGCCGACCTCTTCGACTCCTGGTTCCTCCCACCCAACCGTCGCCAGCTCGTCGAGACCCGCGGTGGCGGCGTCGGTGCGCTGGAGCGTGGCGACGCCGAGCGAACGGCCGCCGTCGACGATAGCGAAGGAATGCCAGCTACTGCCCCAGACGACGCGAGTGCGGCCAGCTCCGGGCAAGGCCAGGCGGCCCAACGCGGCGCCAGCTCCGACGAAGCCCTCGCGCAGGCCGACTTCCGCCACCTGCATCAACCGCACGAAATGCGCGCCCTCGACGCCTTGATGCGCGGCTTCGCTATCCGCCTGCGCAAATTGACTCTGCGTCGGGAAACAGCAGGCGGCTCGCGGCGTGTCGACATTCCCGGCACAGCACGACGCAGCGTGAGTCATGGCGGCTTTCCCTTTGAGCTGGTCTACAGGCAGCGCCGCCAAACACCCCCGCGTCTCGTCCTGTTGCTCGATGTCAGCCGCTCGATGAATCTTTACAGCTTCTTCTTTCTGCGACTCGCCCGTGCCTTGCAGGGAGTGCGCCTCGACACTCGTGTCTTTATCTGGCACACCCGACTTTCCGGCGTAAGTGAAGCACTGCGCGACCCGGACCCCTGGCGTGCCCAGGAGCGTTTGCAACTGCTCTCGGCCGGCTGGGCGGGCGGTACACGTATCGGCGAATGCCTCGAGCAGTTCGAGCGCGAGCACTCAGCTCTAGTCCACTCGCGTACGGCACTCATCGTCGTGAGCGACGGATATGACACAGGTGAGCCCACTCTGCTCGCCAATGTGGTCCGCCGCCTCAGACGCCGAGCCCGGCGCCTGGTCTGGCTAAACCCACTGGCGGCGAGCGACGACTACGCTCCCCTCGCCCGCGGAATGCAGGCAGTCCTCCCCGAGCTGGATCTCTTTGCGGCCGCCAACAACCTCTCGAGCATCGAGCGCGTTCTGCCGCGGCTCGTGCTCGCCTTGCGGTGACGGAGTAGGGCATGAAATCTCCAGACCTTCTCGAGCTATCCCGCGAGCTGACCCGGCAGAACCAACCCCATGCCTGGATCACGGTGATCTCCGTAACGAGTCCCAGTTCTTCCTACGTCGGCGCGCAAGCCATCGTAGTGGCTGACGGCGAGCTCAGCGGCTGGATAGGCGGCGGTTGCGTACAGAGCGCCGCGCGAGCTGCAGCCTTACGCTGCATTGAGTCCGCGGTTCCACAGCGACTGCGCCTGAGTAACACCAAAGACCCGACCGAAGCTGTCGACGTAAGGCCCATGGCCTGCGCCAGCAACGGCGAAGTGGAGCTGTTTATTCAACCCGCCGCAGTAGCCCCTCGCCTACGAATCTACGGTAGCACCCCGATTGTCAGAGTCGCGGCGTGGCTCGCCCGCGAAGCCGACTTCGATCCGCTCACTGACCAGGAGGCCGCGGACATGCAAGCGCTGGCCAACTCCTCGGCGGCGAAAGCGAAATCGGCGCTCGCCTTGGCACCCTCTTCCACGCCGACATCCGAATTGGCGTCCCCATTGGTGCTCGCGGCGCACCGCGAAACCTACGCCCTAATAGCTACCCAAGGTGAAGGCGACGAATCCGCCCTCGAGGCGGCCCTCCAGTCATGCGCCCGAGCCGTGTTGGTTATCGCCAGTAAGCGGAAAGCCGAGCGGCTTCGCACAGCCATGAAGTTACGCGGCATTTCCCCGGAGCGCATGGACGCCATGCACGCCCCTGCCGGCCCCGACATCGGCGCCGTCACCCCGAACGAAATTGCGCTCGCGGCGGTAGCCGGCTTAGTCGCCCTCCGCCGCGGCCACGCTCCCTCACAACACATGGGTCCAGCACACACGAAACACACACGTGCGGCACCAGCGAGTGTCGAGACGCAACCCGTGACCGGATACGTGAACCCAGTCTGCGGCGCCGTAGTGGACCCGGCGCGCGCGCTGAGCAGCCTGACTATGTCAGGCCAGACCCACTACTTCTGCTGCCAGGGCTGCCGCACCGAATTCGAGCGCGACCCGGAAAAGTATCTCGAGATCGGCTCGCATATGCGCGAGCCCGCCCGGACGACCCACGAATGAGTCCAATTCCATTCTCCGTCGTGCTACTCGCCGCTGGGTCATCATCCCGAATGGAGGGTGAATTCAAACAGCTGCTACCCGTACCCACCGCCAACGGAACCGAGCCGGTCGTCCGAGTCACGGCACGGGCCATACTCGCCGCCGGGCCCGCCGAAGTGGTCGTGGTAACCGGCCATCGAGGCCGCGAGGTCACGGGAGTGCTCGCCGACCTCCCCCTGACCTTTTGCGCCAATCCGCGCTACATGGAAGGCCAGATGAAATCGGTCGTCGCCGGACTGACGGCGCTACGGACGTCCTGTACCGCCGTGATGATCTGCCTCGCCGACATGGTGCTGCTCAGGCCCGAAGACTATCGGGCCCTCGCAAACGTCTTCGCCCAACTCCCCCGCGACGCTATTCTCATTCCCTATCACGGCAACGACCGCGGCAACCCGGTGACGTTCGCCGCCAGCCGCGTCCCCGAAGTCCTCTCGGGCGCCGTCAATCCCGGCTGCCGGAAGCTCATTGCCGATCATCCGCAGGACGTGGTCTGCCGGAAGTTCGACCACGATCGCTATACGACGGATATGGACACGCTCGATGCCTACGCCCGTATCTGGGCCCGCCTCGCCAAAGACCTACGGCCTCTTGCCGAGGAATCGCGCGTCAGATAATCCTCACAACCCGCGGGGCAACCACGCACGCCCGCTAGCCTCACACGCGTTATCGCACGGACAACCTCCGCGGTAGCCGACGCGTGTCCCCTACGTCGCCGAACAACGCATCTCACACGTCCCAATTCACGCGCGATTCTCACCGTCGTCGAACACAAAAGTGGCTTTAATTCCCGCGTTTTTCGCTTCCTTTGTGCGCAGCGCTACGTCTATTCTTTTGACAGGCAATCGAGTCAGGAGCACATCGGAGGAGCGGAATATGAACGCAGCACGAGCCGTTGCATGGGAGGTTGAAGTGTCGGTAGATGAGCGCATCACCAAGATCGAGTCAGACATGGGACATGTCCGATCGACTCTGACGGACGTCAAAGACGATGTGAAATGCTTGCGGGGAGAGATTCAGGAAGTAAGGGGCGAAGTTCAGCAAGTCAAGGGCGAGCTGCAGTCCTTCAAGACAGATGTCGCGAAGGAGTTCGGGTCGGTCAGGAAGGAGATAGCTGACGCAAAGACGGCAACAGCACAGCATTTTGGGCTCGTGCGGACGGAGCTGGAAAAACTCCGTACCGCCATCGAGGGCACGAAGGTTTGGTTTCTGGTCACGTGTTCCGGAGCAGTGTTTTCCGGTATCGGGGCGGTGGTCGGACTTCACGCATTAAAATTATTTTGACGCTGAGGAAGTGAACATGTCGTTGGAGTAGTAGGTGCGCGCGGCCCGATCGGCACATCACCGGCACGGACGCCATCGTGCCCACCAGGCCACGGCACCCCACCCCAACCCTATTGCGACGCCGGCCCACCCTTCAAACAGGTGCTCATGAACGCCTTCCGATCATCCCCCGTCAACGCCTTAGTCTTCGCGTCAGCATTGCAACTCTTCATCTTCTGCTGCTGACTGTTGAGAGGCTTGCTGTCGGTGCTCGCGCCTGCGGCTGACAGGCACGTCTTCATGTATGCCTTGCGATCGTCACCCGTCAGACCCTTGGTCTTCGCATCGGCATTGCAGGTCGTCATCTTCGACTGCTGACTATTGTCTGCCAGCGCAGGCTGCGCCAGTGTTGCCGCGGCGAGAGCCGCTCCCAGGGTCGCCAACCAGATGAACCGTTTCATACGCCCTCCCCCTAAGATTATTGGAGCGCGTCTATCTTAGACCACCAAGCCCCAATCCACTAAACGGTCAAGTGCTTTTGAACCAGCTCGTCAGTGAGCTCGGCAATGGCGCCCGACACCACCAGGCGCCCCTTATCGAGGATGCGCACGTCGCTGGCCACCCGCCGGGCAAACGGAAGCTTCTGCTCCACCAGCAGAACCGTCAGCCCCGCACCGCGCAATCGGGTGATCACGTCGCCGATCTCGTGGACAATGTTGGGCTGGATGCCCTCGGTCGGCTCATCGAGAATCAATAGCGTCGGCTCAATAACGAGCGCCCTGCCGATGGCGAGCTGCTGCTGCTGGCCACCGGAGAGGTCACCACCCCGGCGACCGAGCATGCGTTTCAAGACCGGAAACAGCTCGTAGATATGTTCAGGAACCGTACGCGCGCCGTCTCTGCGCGCGGCGAGACCGATACGCAGATTCTCCTCCACCGTGAGCTGGGAAAAGATCTCGCGCCCCTGTGGGACATAGCCAATGCCGAGGCGGGCACGGGCCTCTGCCCGAGAAGCTCGCAGATCGCGGCCATCGAACGCAAGCTCGCCCGTGGCCAGGGGCAGGAGCCCCATGATGCACTTGAGCAAGGTCGTCTTGCCCATGCCGTTGCGACCCATGAGGCAGGTGCACGATCCCTTTGGCACCGTCATGTCGAGGTCCCAGAGAGTGTGGCTCCCGCCGTAAAACTGGTTGATATGTTTGAGAGTCAACATTGCGCGGCTCACTCGCCCAGGTAGACCTCGATCACTTTCGGGTCACTCTGCACCTGGTCGATGCTGCCCTCGGCGAGCACGCGACCTTCGTGCAACACCGTCACCTTCTTCGCGATCGAGCGCACGAACTCCATGTCGTGCTCAACCACAATGACAGAGTGCTCACCGGCAAGAGAGGTCAACAACTCCGCCGTACGCTCGACCTCCTGCGGCGTCATTCCGGCAACCGGCTCGTCGACGAGCAACAGCCGTGGCGCCTGCATCAGTAACATCCCGATCTCCAACCACTGCTTCTGACCGTGCGACAAGGTGCCGGCCACCGAATACCGACATTCCACGAGCCCGATAGTTTCCAACACTGTGTCGATACGCTCGCGCTGCGCCGGTGCCAGCCGCGCGAACAGCCCGTGCCACACCGACTTGTCGCCCGCCATGGACAGCTCGAGATTCTCGAATACGGTGTGATGCCCGAATACCGTCGGCTTCTGGAATTTGCGCCCGATGCCCGCCTGGGCGATTTCGGGCTCCGTGTGGGCCAACAGGTCGATCGTTTGGCCAAACCACGCCGAGCCTTGATCCGGGCGGGTTTTTCCGGTGATCACATCCATCATTGTCGTCTTGCCGGCGCCGTTGGGCCCGATGATGCAGCGGAGCTCACCCGTCTCGATGTACAGAGTCAACGCGTTGAGCGCCTTGAACCCGTCGAAGCTGACGGTAATGTCCTCGATGTACAGAATCAGCCCATGCGAGCTATCCGGTCCCAGCGACAGCGGGTCGCCCGTCAAAATCTGCCCTACACGCGGCGGATTGGCGCTACGCGAGCGACCCGATAACTTTCCGGCAATCGAGGCGGCGATATTCATGACGGTCGCCGCCGTGCCGCCTGCGGCAACAGCCCCATGACGCCGCGAGGCAGAAATACGGTCACCAGTACAAACAGCGCTCCCAGGGCATATAGCCACATTTCCGGCAGCGCTCCGGTCAGATACGTCTTGGCGTAATTCACGAGCAACGCGCCTGTCACCGCCCCATACAGCACGCCACGGCCACCGACCGCGACCCAGATCACCACCTCGATCGAGTTCAGCGGCGCGAATTCCCCGGGATTGATGATCCCGACCTGTGGCACATAGAGCGCCCCGGCCACGCCGGCCAGTGCTGCCGAAAATACGAAGACCCACAACTTGTAGGACTCCACGCGGTAGCCAAGGAAACGCGCACGGCTTTCTGCGTCACGAACCGCCTCGATGACCCGCCCGGCCCGCGAAATCACCACGTACCGGCAGATGAGATACCCAACCGCCAAGGCCAGCGCGGAAGCCACGAAAAGACCGACCCGGGTCGCAGGCGAGTGCAGGTCATACCCGAGCAACTCCTTGAAATCGGTGAACCCGTTGTTGCCGCCGAATCCCATGTCGTTACGAAAGAACGCCAACATGAGCGCGTAGGTCAGCGCCTGGGTGATGATCGACAGATACACACCGGTGACCCTCGACCGAAACGCGAGCCAGCCGAAGACGAGCGCCAGCAGGGATGGCACAACTATCACCATCAGCGCCGCAAACCAGAACATGTCGAACCCGTGCCAATACCACGGCAATTCCTTCCAATTCAGGAACACCATGAAATCGGGCAGCAACGGATTGCCGTAGACCCCCCGCGCCCCGATCTCCCGCATGAGATACATGCCGATGGCATACCCACCCAGCGCAAAAAACGCGGAATGACCGAGCGTTAGAATTCCGCAATAACCCCAGACCAGGTCGACCGCCAGGGCAAGAATGGCGTACGTCATGTACTTGCCGAGTAACGCGACCGTATAGGTCGACACATGTAGCGCGGATGATTCCGGTACCGCCAATGTCAGCAACGGCACGCAGATTCCCAGGAGCGCCAACGCTGCCAGTAAAATCAACGCTGGACGATCAACCACTCGCTGCCGAGACTCCAGCGAGTTCATGCGCTCAAGCCTCCACCGCCCGGCCCTTTTGCGGGAATAATCCCCGCGGCCGCCTCTGTATGAAGAGAATCAGACAGACGAGCACAATGATCTTGCCCAGCACCGCGCCGGCGTAGGGCTCCAAAATCTTATTGACGACGCCGAGCGACATACCGCCAATCAGGGTGCCCCACAGATTACCGACACCCCCGAAGACCACCACCATGAACGAGTCGACGATATAGGACTGCCCGAGGTTCGGACCGACATTCGTGAGCTGACTCAACGCAACGCCCGCCACGCCCGCGATCCCGGAACCCAGCCCGAATGTCAAAGCATCCACCCAGTCCGTGCGTACTCCCATGGCCTTGGCCATGGCCCGGTTCTGTGCCACCGCCCGCACCTCGAGGCCGAGCCGTGTGCGTTTGAGTACGAGTTGCAGAACGAGGAATACCGCGAGCGTGAACAGTACGATGACGAGCCGATTGTAGGTGATGGACAACGCATCGTTGACCTGCAACGAGCCAGCCATCCATGAAGGTGATTCCACGGGACGATTGTTTGCGGTGAAAATATCCCGGACGACTTGCTGCAGGATGAGACTCAACCCGAACGTAGCGAGCAGGGTTTCCAGCGGCCGGCCATACAGAAACCGCACAATGAAGCGCTCAATGAGCACTCCCACCAACCCGGCAACAATGAACGCCACCGGTACCGCGAGCACGATCGAAGTGCCGATGGCGTTGGGCAGCAGCAGCTGCATGACATAGGCGGTATAGGCGCCAATCATCATGAGCTCGCCATGGGCCATATTGATCACACCCATGACTCCGAAAGTGATCGCAAGGCCGATGGCCGCCAATACGAGCACCGAGCCCAGGCTCAGGCCGAAGAACAGCATCTCGACCACGCCGTAAAACTTCCGCCACGAATCGATGTGCCGGACAGCTTGGGCCGCCGCATCACGCACAGCGATATTCGCCTCCGCGCCGGGATCCGACATCGCCACCAGGCGATTGTAGACATCGGAATTGAGACTGGACCGGAGCGTCTCAATGGCGGCAAGGCGCTTCTGTGGCGATTCGTCTCCCAGGGCGGCGAGCGCCAGGCCCGTTTCGATCTCGTGCTTTACTGAAGAGTCCCGCTCCCGGGCGAGCTGCGATTTCAACAGGCCCATGGCCGCGATGGCGCTGGCAGAACTCGCTCCGTCATCAAACAGCCGCAACATCTCCTTCACCGCCGCAAGGCGTACGCCCTTGTCGGGACTCGAGAGGTCGAACTGCGCCAGCGCACTCCGGAGCACCCGGCGCAACGAGTTATTGATGCCGACCTTCTCGAATCCCTCCTCGGGTGCAGTGCCGGCGCTCTTTCCGGTCAACGGGTCCGTCAACGCATAGCCGGATGCCACAGGCGCGACAATGAACACCTTCCCATCGCTCGTGCGTGAATAGACGTTGCCATCGAGCAATGCCGCCAGCACCTCCTTGGTGCCGGGCTGGCGCGCTTCGGCCAACCCTTTGATCAACTCCGCCTTGCGGCTGTAACTGGCCGCAGGCAACTCAGTTAGAGCAGCCGCGAGCGGAGAAATCCCTCCGCCAGCAGCCGCCGGGCGCAGGAGCCCGACGGCGGCCAGAAGGACGACCCACAGCGCCGCCTTCACGCGTGAACGCTCACTTGTAGTTCTGTCCGGAGCACACTTTGGTCTTCGTGTTGTAGTTGCCGCACTTCAGTGTCACCCAGTCCGCCTCGATATCCTTGCTGCCCGGCAGATAGTCAGACCACGCATCACCCGGCACGAGTCCCGGCGACTTCCATACCACGTCGAACTGCCCATCCGCGCGCACCTCACCGATATAAACGGGCTTGGTGATGTGGTGGTTGGGCAGGACCTTGGCGATGCCTCCTGTGAGGTTCGGAGTCTCCAGTCCAGGCAACGCCGCGATGACCTTCTCGGTATCCACGGTACCGGCCTTCTGCACCGCCTTTACCCAGAGGTTGAAGCCAATCACGTGCGCCTCCATCGGATCGTTGAAAGTACGCTTGTCGTTCTTGATGAACGTGTGCCACTTCTTGATCCACTCCTTGTTGGCCGGAGTGTCGATGCTCATGAAGTAGTTCCACGCCGCGAGGTGACCGACGAGAGGTTTGGTATCCAGACCCGCGAGCTCCTCCTCACCGACCGAGAATGCCACCACCGGGATGTCTTCCGCGGAGATCTTCTGGTTGGCGAGCTCCTTATAGAACGGCACGTTGGCATCCCCGTTGATGGTCGAGACCACCGCGGTCTTCTTGCCCGCCGAGCCGAACTTCTTGATCTGCGCCACGATGCTCTGCCAGTCGGAGTGGCCGAACGGCGTGTAGTTGATCAGGATGTCCTCGTCCTTGACGCCCTTCAACTTCAGGTAGGCTTCGAGGATCTTGTTCGTGGTGCGTGGATAAACGTAGTCGGTGCCCGCCAGCACCCAGCGCTTCACGCCACCCTCCTTCATGAGGTAGTCCACCGCCGGAATCGCCTGTTGGTTGGGAGCAGCGCCGGTATAAATGACGTTCTTCGAAGACTCTTCCCCCTCGTACTGCACCGGGTAGAAGAGCAACCCGTTGTCTTTCTCGAAGACGGGCAGGACGGACTTACGGGACACCGACGTCCAGCAGCCGAACACGACGGCCACCTTGTCCTTCTCCAGCAGCTCGGAGGCTTTCTCGGCAAACAGCGGCCAGTTGGAGGCCGGGTCGACCACGACGGCCTCCAGCTTCTTGCCCAGGAGGCCCCCCTTCTTGTTCTGCTCGTCGATGAGCATGAGGACCGTGTCCTTGAGCGTCGTCTCGCTGATGGCCATGGTGCCGGAAAGCGAGTGCAGGACACCGACCTTGATGGTGTCCGCGGCGCTCGCGACCGCCGAGAGCGCCAGGCTGCAGACCAGCGGTAGCGCCCGGAAGAGTGTTTGTTTGAGTTTCATGAGTTGGTTCCCCTGTATCGGATTCGTAAGATCACATCTGGAGCTGCAGGCCGAGTCCCACTACTTTGTGGTCGATACCGGCGACGTCGTGGTCGTACTTGACATCGAGGTAGTAGAGACTCACGCGGGCGTTGAACTGCTTGATGATGTAGTTGAGCTCCACGTCGACCGTCTTCTGCGTGTCGGTGGGACTCGGGCCCGTGTCGAACGTATAGTTCGCGTGCGCGTACTTGACGAGCGGTTGAAACCTGCCAACGCCTATGACCTGTGGGAACATGTAGCTCCCGAGCACGTAGTAACCGTTGCTCGTGTCGCCCGCGTACCCGCCGAAATGATCATACTTCGCGTATTCCGACTCGACGTCGACTACGCCGAAGTTCGGCAGCTTCTTCTCCAGCAGGAAGTCAGCGGAGTACGCCTTGTTGCCGTCCGAGGACTGGCCGTCGATGCCTATGGCAAGCAGGTCTTTGTCACCGTAGTACGTGCCATTGAGGTAGTAGCCCGCCTCTTTGTCCCAGAGGTCGACCATGACACGCGCCGAAGACACGACGTTCGAGGTCCCTACCGTGCTGGGCACATCGAATGCACCGACGGCGACCTTCACTATGCCAAACTGACCCCAGTACATCACGCCGTTGTCGCGGCCCACAGCGGTGGAAGGGAAACCATCTTGAACTCCGTCCCGATACACCGCCCACTGGTTTGCATAATATGGGCCATAGAGGTTCGCGCGGTCGCTCGGAGGCAGGAAGCGACCCGCCCAGATGTTTATTTCGTCACCCCAGGAGAGCTGCGCCACGGCGTCGAGCACCTGCACGGCGTTGTTTCCGGTCGGCGGACTGCCCTCGTATTCGGTGTTGAACATGAAGCTGACGTGATCCATCACGTGGCCGCTGATATACAGCCGGATGCTGTCCAGATTGAAATCGTCAGTCTTTTTGCCTCCGGTCGGATCGGTGTACTCGAAGTCGGTGCGCACACCTGCGCCGATCGTGATGGGCGGCTGGGCACTGTCATCCGCCAGCGCCTGCGACAGGGGCGCCGCGAGCGCGGTAGTGCCCATCAAGGCGAGGGCCACGCGCGCCACCGGTCGCCCCGGTTTGCGGATTTGGCACAAAGTTGGTGCGAACCGGGCAGCTCCGTGCCCGAATTGGTGCGATCTCGGCATTCAAGTTCTCCCCACCGGCTTAACGCCTGTTTGTCACCAAGCTAGGGGAGCGCCAGGGCCGGCGGTACGGGCCGTTTGACGTAGGGACATGGGGCGTTTGACGTAGACGGGGGGGCGTGAGGGAATGCGATCATGAAAACCAATGAGCGGAATTCAAACAGCGGACGGTGGGACGGATTCAGGTGAAGGCAGACGCGTACTTGCATCAGCGCGTCGACGGCGAGGCCCGGATCGCCTTTCGTCGCCGCGCGGACGGCGTCACAGCCCTGGCGGACTTATTTCAGCGCGCGCCCTGCCGCGTCCTCTTCCCTACGACCGAAACCGACGAGACGGTGCAGGCGGTTCTGCTAACGACGAGCGGCGGACTGACGGGCGGAGATCGAACACGAGTCGCGATCTCCGTCGAATCGCACGCTCAAGCTACGGCAACCACGCAGGCGGCCGAAAAGATCTATCGCGCATTGCCGAACACCGGCGACACCGTCGTGCAGCTGGAAATGCGGGTGGGGGATGGCGCCTGGGCGGAATGGCTGGCACAGGAGACGATCGTCTTCGACGGCTCCCGACTGCGGCGTCTGTTCAGCGCGGATGTTGCCGCCTCGGGGCGGCTCCTGGCCGTGGAAAGCATCGTGTTCGGCCGCACGGCCATGGGAGAACACTTCAACAGTGGGGTACTGCACGATGCGTGGCGTATCAGTCGCGCAGGACGCTTGATCTGGGCCGATGCCCTTCACCTGGAGGGCGACGCGAAGCGACTTCGCGCGGCGCCCTTCGGTTTTGGCACGAGCGTTGCCTGCGCGACGCTCGTATACGTGGCAGCGGATGCGTCGCAGCAGCTTGTCGAAGCGCGGCGTTTGCTGAACGGATGCCCCTTGAGGTGCGGTGCCACGTCGCTGGACGGAATCATGCTCGTGCGCATAATGGCCGATGACGCCTCCGAGTTGCGCACGACCGTGATGAACCTGATCGCCGGGATCAGGGCGGCGGCGGCGTCCTTGCCGGCGCGAGTTCCCCGGGTATGGCACTGCTGAGAGCGCGTGTATGAATCTGACACCTCGTGAAAAAGACAAGTTACTCGTCGCGATGGCGGCGATGGTCGCCCGCCGCCGCCTCGAGCGTGGCGTAAAGCTGAATCACCCGGAGGCGGTCGCGCTCATCACCGATGTCGTCGTCGAAGGTGCACGCGATGGTCTGAGCGTCGCCCATCTCATGCAGGCGGGCGCCAAAGTGCTGACCCGGGACCAGGTCATGGAGGGCGTGCCCGAAATGATTCACGACATCCAGGTCGAAGCGACCTTTCCCGACGGGACGAAGCTCGTCACCGTCCATCAGCCGATCCGCTGAAGTTTCGTAACACGGCGCGAGGTCACGCATGATCCCCGGGGAAATTCTCACCGTCGACGGCGACATCACACTCAACGAAGGGCGCACGCCCGTGTCCCTGACTGTTGCCAACACCGGCGACCGGCCGGTGCAGGTCGGCAGCCACTACCACTTCTTCGAGGTCAATCCCGCGTTGGCTTTCGATCGTGCCCAGGCACGTGGCAGGCGACTCGACATCCCCTCTGGAACAGCGATCCGCTTCGAGCCCGGCCAAAGCCGCGAAATCCAACTCATACCGTACGCCGGCGCCCGTCGTGTCGTGGGATTTCGCGGCGAAATCATGGGCGAGCTCGACGTACCGCCCGTGAAGGGAGCCTGACCTCCATGGCAACGACAATTACCCGCCGTGCCTACGCCGCCATGTACGGCCCGACCGTCGGCGATCGGATCCGCCTCGCCGACACCGAACTCTTCATCCGTGTCGAAGAAGACCGCACCCTCTACGGCGAAGAGGTGAAGTTCGGCGGTGGTAAAGTCATTCGCGACGGCATGGGTCAAAGCCAGGTGAGTCGTGCGGCCGGCGCGGTCGACACGGTTATCACGAACGCGGTCATTCTCGATCACTGGGGAGTGGTGAAAGCCGACATCGGCATCCGTGACGGGCTGATCACTCGCATCGGCAAGGCCGGTAACCCTGACATACAACCGGGCGTCGACATCATCATCGGGCCCGGAACCGAAGTCATCGCGGCGGAAGGCAAGATCATCACGGCCGGCGGCATCGACTCGCACATCCACTTCATCTGCCCGCAACAGGTCGAGCATGCGCTCTACGCCGGCATCACGACGATGTTGGGTGGGGGAACCGGGCCGGCTCACGGCACGCTCGCCACGACTTGCACACCGGGCTCCTGGCACATGACCCGGATGCTGGAAGCGGTCGACTCGATGCCGATGAACATCGGTCTCTTTGGCAAGGGTAATGCGAGTGAGCCACAGGCGCTGGAGGAGATGGTCAATGCCGGCGCCTGCGGCCTGAAACTTCACGAGGACTGGGGCACCACTCCCGCCGCCATCGACTGCTGCCTGTCCGTAGCCGATGCCATGGATGTGCAGGTCACTTTGCACACTGACACGCTCAACGAGTCCGGCTTCGTCGAAAGCACGATAGCGGCGTTCAAAGGCCGCACCATTCACTCTTTTCACACCGAAGGTGCCGGTGGCGGTCACGCACCCGACATCATCCGTGTCTGCGGACTGCCCAACGTTTTGCCCTCGAGCACGAATCCGACCCGACCGTACACGGTCAACACGCTCGACGAGCACCTCGACATGCTGATGGTGTGTCATCACCTGGATCCACGGATTTCCGAAGACGTGGCGTTCGCTGAAAGCCGGATCCGGAAAGAGACTATCGCCGCCGAGGACATCCTGCACGACCTGGGCGCCTTCTCCATGATGAGCTCCGACAGCCAGGCCATGGGCCGCGTCGGGGAGACAATCATCCGCTGCTGGCAGACGGCCGACAAAATGAAACGCCAGCGCGGCTCGTTGGGACCCGACCCCACGGGCAGCGACAACTTCCGCGTGCGTCGTTATATCGCCAAGTACACCATCAACCCCGCCATCGCTCACGGGATTTCGCGCCACGTCGGCTCGATCGAGCCGGGCAAACTGGCCGACCTGGTCATGTGGACACCCGCTTTTTTCGCGGTCAAACCTGACCTCGTCCTCAAAGGCGGCAGCATCGCAGCCGCCCCGATGGGCGATCCCAACGCGAGCATCCCCACGCCACAACCTATCCATTACCGCCTGATGTTCGGCGGCATCGGCAAAGCCGCTGCGAAGTCTTCCCTGCTCTTTGTGAGTAAGGCCTTTATAGGTAACTCGCAGACGCGCCACCTGGAGCGACGGGCCGTGGCCGTCGAAAACACACGAGGTGGGATCAGCAAGCAAAGTATGGTGCACAACTCAGCAACGCCGCATATCGAGGTCAACGCGGAGACTTACGAGGTCCGCGCCGACGGGGAGTTGCTCACTTGCGAGCCTGCCAGCGTGTTGCCGATGGCGCAGCGCTATTTTCTCTTCTGAATCGCTATGGCCACACTCGTCCGCGCCGTCGAAATCCTGCCACCCGGAAAATGGCCGGGGTCTGCGGCCGTCGACCACATCATACTGACCTACGACGAGCGGCATCGCCGGCGACTTCGTTACGTCGCCTGTGGCGGGACGACCTTCCTGTTGGACCTCCCCCGAGCCGCGGTGCTGCGCGCCGGCGACGGACTGCGGCTCGAGGATGGCCGGATAGTCAGTGTGGAAGCTTCGCCGGAGGAACTGGTGGAAGTGACTGCAGCGGATGCAGGCGCGCTCGTGCGGCTCGCCTGGCACATCGGCAACCGACATCTTCCGGCGCAGCTCGAGAAGGACCGCATTTTGATTCGGGATGACGCGGTCATTGTGAAGATGTTGTTGGGACTGGGTGCCACTGTCAGGCCGGTGCTGGCGGCGTTCACGCCGGAAGCGGGCGCCTATGACAGCAGCGGCAGCACCGCTACTCAACACGAACTTGCTCCCCATCACACGCATGGAGACCAAGCGCCGTACCAACACTCGCACGCCGATGCGCAGCCTGGTCACACCCATGACGACTGACTCTGCGTTGTACAAACTGCTGGCCTGGTCCTCCCCCGGCTACCCCACCGGCGCCTTCAGTTACAGCCACGGCCTCGAGTGGGCGGTCGAAACCGGCGACGTCAAAAATCTACAGGGCCTGCTGGACTACGTAACAGCCGTGATATCCCGGGGCGGCGGTTGGATCGACGCCGTGTTGTTTGCCCACGCCTGGCGCGCCGGCTCGACGCCGCCCGCCGACCTGGCCGCCCTCGGCGAGCTCGCCGACCTCGACACCCTAACCCAACTTGCCGCCGCCTTCCGCGGCAGCGCCGAAACCGCCCTCGAAAGCCGCCAACAAGGCGGCGCGTTCCTGGACGTTACCCGCAAGGCATGGCCGCATCCCCTACTCGACGCCTTCGCGGCTCGCCAGGTCCAGGTCGGCACTCCCGTTGCTCACTGCATCGCCGTGGCGGTGGCCTGCGCCGCTCACGAAATCGCCCTGGCACCTGCCCTGCACTCCTACATCCACGCCGTCGCCGCCAACCTGGTCTCGGCCGGCGCCCGACTCATCCCGCTGGGACAAACCCGGGCGCAGATCGCAATCGCCCAACTCTCGCCGGTAATCACCGCTGTCGCAGAGCGTGCGCAGGCGACGAGCCTCGATGACCTCGGCACGGCGGCACCCGCCATCGAGCTCTGCTCGCTTCGCCACGAAACACAGTACACAAGGCTCTTCCGCTCATGACATCGCCAGCCCCCCCACCCCGGGAGCCCTCGACCGGCCCACTGCGCGTCGGCATCGGAGGTCCTGTCGGCTCGGGGAAAACAGCTCTGACAGAGCGGCTCTGCAGGCTGCTGTCGAAGTGTTACGACGTGGCCGCGATCACCAACGACATCTATACAAAAGAGGACGCGGAATTCCTGACTCGCTCAGGCGCCCTGGTGCCCGAACGCATCATGGGCGTCGAGACGGGTGGCTGCCCACACACGGCAATCCGCGAAGACGCGAGCATCAATCTCGCCGCGGTGGCAGATATGAGCGCGCGCTTTCCCGGGCTCGAGCTCATCTTCGTTGAAAGCGGCGGCGACAATCTCGCGGCCACTTTCAGCCCGGAGCTCGCCGACCTGACGATCTATGTGATCGACGTTTCGGCCGGCGACAAGATTCCGCGCAAGGGCGGGCCGGGTATCACGAAGTCCGACCTGCTGGTCATCAACAAGATCGACCTCGCCCCGCTGGTCGAAGCCTCCCTCGATGTGATGGACCGCGACTCGCGCAAAATGCGCGGCTTACGGCCTTTCATATTCACGAACCTCAAAAAGAACCAGGGCGTGCGTGAGATCGCCCAGTTCATCATCGAAGCGGGAGGGCTTCCCGAGCGGGACCTGCCCGATAGCCTCTGACGGCGAATGAGCCAGGGAAGGCAAACAACCAACGATGGGGAGACATGATTCCGCGACAACGCATCGTCCGTGAGAGACGGCAGTACAACCAGTGGGTAGCGAGTCAAACGCTCGAAGACTACGCGCTGCGCTATACCGCCGGCCGCGCTCGAAAATCCGCGTTCCGCGTGGGCAATACCGCGCTCGGCCCGATTGCCTTCCTCGCCTGCGAGGCGATCGGCGGCACGATCACGATCGCCTACGGATTCCAGAACGCGGTCTGGGCGATCGCCGCTTTCACGGTGTTGATGTTCCTCATCGGGCTGCCCATCGCGTACTACGCCGCCCGGTACGGAGTCGACATCGATCTCCTGACACGTGGCGCCGGCTTCGGCTACATGGGGTCGACCCTGACGTCGCTCATCTACGCTTCGTTCACATTTCTGCTGTTCTCGATCGAAGCGAGCATCATGTCGGTCGCGCTCCACATGTTGTTTGGCATTCCTATAGCGGTGGCCCACGTCATCAGCTCCCTGGTGGTGATTCCGATCGCCATCTATGGCATCAGTCTCATCAGCCGCATGCAACTCGCCACCCAGGCGATCTGGCTCGTGTTGCAATTCCTGCCGCTCGTTTACGTCGCGACCCGGGGCCGCACCGAGTTCGCGGCCTGGACCGGCTATGCCGGCCACCAGGGACATGCCGACGGCACCATCGACTTCATGTTGTTTGGCATGGCCGCCTCGATGCTCCTTTCACTGCTGCCGCAGATCGGCGAGCAGGTGGACTACCTGCGCTTCCTGCCCCTGAAGGAACGCGCGAACCGCGCGGGGTGGTGGACCGCGCTCCTCATCTCGGGTCCCGGGTGGGTGGTGCTCGGCGCCTTCAAACTACTAGCCGGCTCGTTTCTCGCCTTTCTCTGCCTGCGCCATGGCATTGCGCTCGATCAGGCCTCCGAGCCCAGCACGATGTACTCGGTAGCCTTCCAGGAGACCGTCCGCTCCCCGACCTTCGGACTCGTCCTGGCCGGCGTATTTGTCATTGTCTGCCAGCTCAAGATCAACGTCACGAACGCCTACGCGGGCTCCATCGCCTGGTCGAACTTTTTCTCGCGTCTGACCCACACTCATCCGGGCCGGGTCGTCTGGCTCGTCTTCAACGTCGTGCTCGCCCTACTGCTGATGGAAATCGGCATCTTTCGCGTGATCGACGGCATCCTGCGCATCTATGCCAACTTCGCCGCGGGCTGGATCGGCGCCCTGGTGGCGGACCTCGTCATCAACAAGCCGCTGGGGCTGAGCCCGCCCGGGATCGAGTTCAAGCGGGCGCACCTCTATGACATCAACCCTGTCGGGGTGGGCGCGCTGCTCGCTTCGGTTCTGGCCTCAACGCTCACCTACCTCGGGATGTTCGGCACCGTCGCCCAGATCCTCTCGCCCTTTGTCGGACTCGTCGTCGCGTTCGTAACCGCGCCCATCATTGCCTGGGCAACCCAGGGTCGCTATTACCTGGCACGCCCGGACATAGGCATACCGGCGGACGCTACTGAAGTTCGTTGTACGATGTGTGAAAACACCTTCGAGCGCCGCGACGTCGCGCTCTGCCCGGCCTATTCCGGGCCCATCTGCTCTCTGTGTTGCACGCTCGAAGCCCGTTGTCGGGATCTGTGCAAGACCAACAGCCGCTTCACCGAGCAGCTCGCCTCGTTCCTGAAGAAAGTCCTGCCGGTCCGGGTGGCCGCCTCCCTCAACACACGGGCCGGTCACTTCATCGGACTACTCCTATCCTTCAACGTCATTGTCGTACTGCTGTTATCGTTCATATACCGTCAGTACAGCGGAATTGCGCCCGCCGGCCGGGAGGTCATCAGCACGACCCTTTGGCTGGTCTTCCTGTGTCTGCTGATACTGTCCGGTGTCGGTGCCTGGCTCACTGTGCTCGCCCATGAAAGCCGACGCACCGCCGAACAGGAATCCGCCCGCCAGACCGCAATGCTCATGGAGGAAATCGAAGCGCATAAACGCACCGACGCCGCGCTTCAGAAGGCCAAGGAAGTGGCCGAGGCGGCCAACGTCGCCAAGACCCGTTACGTCGTCGGAATCAGCCATGAGATCCGTACGCCGCTGAACTCCATCTTTGGCTACGCGCAGCTCCTCGAGCGTGGCGCCGACATCCCGGCGGAAAATGCCGCGCGTGTCATCCGACGCAGCTCCGAGCACCTCTCCAACCTGGTGGACGGCCTTCTTGACATCTCCCGAATCGAGAACGGCCTGCTCCGCCTGAATCGCGACAAAGTCCGGCTGCCGGAATTCCTCGACCAACTGGTTGATATGTTCCGCCTGCAGGCGGCCGCAAAAGGCATCGCCTTCCGCTATCAACCGCCGGCTAACCTCCCCGCGTGCGTGCATACGGATCAGAAGCGGCTGCGGCAGATCCTGATCAACCTGCTGTCGAATGCGATCAAGTACACCGAAAACGGCCACGCCTGCCTCACTATCCGCTATCGAAGCGAGGTGGCCGAATTCGAGGTCACGGACACCGGGATGGGAATTCCGCCGGAAGACCTCGAGCGCGTGTTCGAGCCTTTCGAACGTGGACGCGCGCACGCGGTTCGCTCACTTCCGGGCACGGGCCTCGGCCTCACGATCACGAAACTACTGACCCAGATCATGGGCGGCGAGATTCTCGTCCGCAGCACTCTCGGCGAAGGCACCACCTTCGTCGTTCGCTTGCTCCTGTCGCAC
>Ga0209169_10000788_pt1 | contig 19423 bp, 15 predicted proteins | sample HubBroMetageWRM4_FD_188346 | JGI IMG/M metagenome (GOLD analysis project Ga0209169, IMG submission 188346) | Warmed soil microbial communities from the Hubbard Brook experimental Forest, New Hampshire - Hubbard Brook CCASE Soil Metagenome WRM 4... | ecosystem: Environmental > Terrestrial > Soil... | reverse complement strand
GCGTCCATGTTGCCGCCGATGGAGTCGACCTGACGGGCGATTTCTTCGGCCGTGCGATGCTTGGTCCCTTTAAAGACCATGTGCTCGATAAAATGGGAGATGCCGTTCCATTCGGGGGCTTCGTCACGCGATCCGGTTTGCAGCCAGATTCCGATGGAGGCGGAGCGGATGTGCGACATCTGCTCGGTGATGATGGTCAGACCGTTGGGCAAAGTCTGACGGCGAATATTACGAACCTCTTGTGGCATGATGACGACCTATCTAAGAAGACTGGGTATTCGACGCAAATATGATGGAGAGAGCCGTTACTATTCTTACATAGGGACGCTGCACGTGCGCGGATAGGGTACAGATAAGTTTACTAATTTAGAATCATCAGGTTAGGCGGATTGTTTCGAGGTGAAATGACGATAAGAGAGCCATTGCTGGGATTGAGCCGGAGCGAGCTGGCGGGGCTGATGCAGAGCTCCGGCGAACCGGCTTATCGGGCGCAGCAGGTGGCGGAGGCCATCTATCGACAGAGAGTGGAGTCGGTAGAGGAGATCTCGACCCTGCCGCAACAGTTGCGTGCGCGACTGGCGGAGGAGGGCGTCGTTGTTGGTTTGCCGCGAATGGAGAAGCGTTTTGTGTCGGTGGATGGGACGGTGCGGTATCTGATGGAGTTTGGCGACGGGCAGAGCGTGGAGACGGTCTGGATGCCGGAGGGGGATGGTGGCGAGGCGAGCGAGTCGGAATCGGGTGAGTCCGAAAATCGCAGCGCCATGCGCGGCTGGGGGCGGGCGACGATTTGTATTTCGAGTCAGGTGGGATGTGCGGTCGATTGCCAGTTTTGCCTGACGGCGCTGCTTGGGGTGAAGCGCAATCTGACGGCGGGTGAGATTGTCGGCCAGGTTTGCGCGGTGCTAAACGATCAGAGGGTTTCGCCACAACATGACCGCATTAATTTGGTTTTCATGGGGATGGGCGAGCCGTTTCTGAACTATGACAACTTCATCAAGGCGGTGCGGCTGCTGGTGCAGGAAGTTGGGCTGGCGGAGTCGCGGATGACGGTTTCGACCGCGGGCATTGTGCCGCGCATTTCCGATTTTGGAAAAGAGGAGATTCGTCCACGGCTGGCGATTTCTCTGAATGCATCGAATGATGATCAGCGTACCCGGCTGATGCCGCTGAACAGGAAATACAATCTCGATCTGCTGATGGCGGCGGCGCGCGAGTTTCCGCTGCGCAATCGCGAGCGCGTCACGTTTGAGTACGTGCTGCTGCATGGGGTGAACGATTTGCCGGAGAACGCGCGAGAAGTGGTGGAGTTGCTGCGGGGCATCAAGGCGCGGGTGAATCTGATCGCGCTGAATCCGGGGCCGGGAATTGATTTTGAAATGCCTTCGGATGAAAACGTGGCGGCATTTCAGACGATTCTGCGTGAGGAGGGGATTCTGACTTTTGTGCGGCGGCCGCGGGGGCGGGATATCTACGCGGCGTGCGGACAGCTTAAGCGAACGGTTGAGATTGCCACAGCGCCGGCAGGGTAGATTCCTTGGCTCGGGCGGGCAGGAACTCTGCGATGGGCACTTCGACGGAAAGCAGGAGCGATCCGTCTTCTGCACGCTGAAATGCTATCTGACCACGATGTTCCTGCAAAATTCCCTGACATGCGCTGAGGCCGAGCGCGGATGCGGTGTCGCTGGAAGGCGACTCTTCCAGATCCGTTGAGCGGACTGGGGGGCCAGCTGCGGTTGCGATCTGGAGGACGCAGGTGTTGGGTTGCGCTGCCGTAGCGATGGTCAGAATGTTGCCGCCGGCCTCGCTCATAAAGTGCAGACAACTTCCCACAAGCTGCAAGCAGACCTGCAGTAGTTGATTGGAATCGCCCATGACCTTGGGCAAGCCGGCCTCGAAGTCGGTGTGGACGGCAATCTTCAGGGATTGCCATTGCGCCTCAGTGAGTTTGATTGCGGTGCGCGCCAGCACGTTGAGGTCAACCGGAGTTCGCGCCGAGGGTGACTGGCGGGCGAAGCTGATCAGGCTGGCGACGAGAGACCTGGTGCGGCGCACATGCTGGCCGATTTTTGTGGCGAGCGGTTGCTGCTCGGGAGTGAGAGAAGTGCTGAGAAGCAGGTCGGAGTAGCCGAGCAGGGCTGTGATCGGGTTATTGAGTTCGTGGGCAGCGCCACCGACGAGCTGGCCGATGGATGCCAGTTTTTCCGATTGAACGATTTGCGCCTGCAGCTGCTTAAGATTGTCGAAGGACTCCTGCGAACTGCTCACCAGGCGCATCAACTCCCGATCGAGGAATTGCTGGCGCAAAAGGACCATCACACCCATGACGAGCGCCGCGCCAAAGGTCAGCACTACGCGAAAATAGCGGATGCGGGTGGGCGCTTCCGATCCAGACATGATCCAGACGGCGATCAGAGGAAGCGAGAAGACGGCAATCATGCCGCTGCGGGCAATCCAGACGCCGTAAAGCGTGGACGATCCGTGAGCATCCCTTTCCGGCTCTTCGGCGTTGGTGCGCAGGCCGATCCAGGTAAGCCACGCCATGGCGATGGCGAGTGGGATGTCGTAGAGGCTGCCGCTGTAATAAATGTTTCGGGCGAGGGCCCAGTTGGCGAAGTAGGAGCTGGCGGAGTAGCAGAGTCCCATGCCGAACAGGTGGGCATACAGAGTGCGCCAACGGCCCTGGCTGGTGCTCCAGCAGGCAAACAGAGCGCCGAGGAAGGCAAGTTTTTCCGCAAGATAAACGGCGTTCAAGTTACGGCTGTAAATGGAGACGTCGGCGACTACGTATTGCCACGGCATGACCGTCAAGACGTAGAGATAAAACCACCAGATGAGAAGCAGGGCGAAATCGAGACGGCCTAAGCGGGCGGCGTATTCATCCCGCGGAATATGAGGACGCAGGGCCAGAGCAGCTATGAATGGAACGATGTGCAGAAAAAGAATGATGTCGCCGTCGAAGAGCCCGGGAACATCTTCGCGAATGATGACCTCGTAATAGGTCCACAGCATCTGGTATGAAAGCCAGAAGCCGACGCCGAGGAGGTTGAGCGTCCAGAAGAGGCGCAGGCGGCCTTTTGCGCGGCGCGCCAGGGGAATGAATGAGGCGGTCCCAGAGGCGAGAAGCAGGCATTGAATGATGTCGCTGAAGGCAGTGAGGCGAAAGGATTGGGGCAGCACGAGAGCGGCAAGCACCAACGTGGCCAGCGCCACGGCGGTCGCGGTCAACCAGATTTTTGATCTTGTGCTCAACGCACACCCTCGTTTCTCATTCTAGATGGGACGGGATGAGGGGAGTGGTTACCAGAGTAACCATGAAGGGTTATCAAGCGGCGACGCCGGGAGCCAGCATGCACAGGCGGGGCTTGCCGTAAGCGCGTCACATTCAATACTATGCAGGCAATCAATATGCACGACAAACATTTACAAAGTCAGGCGCCACCTCTCTGGAGCTCGACGGATTGAATACCCAGTCTGCACGTTATCAAGATTCCTGGAGGCTTCGGATACCTCCGGACCCGGGCGAAACCCGAAGAATTGAACGCTGGTTAGCGACCGCGCGCGTGTTTCTGGCGGTGTCGACGCTGGTCGCGATCCGCATGGATCCCACGGAACTTGGGCACTCGTGGGCGGCCTATGGACTGTTCGTCTTTTATCTGGCGAATGGGATTCTGATCATCATGCTGCTGCGGCGGCGGCAGCAGTCGACGGCGGCTTTCCGGTTACTGGTTCACGCCGGGGATATTGTGTGGCCGGCGGTGATTTCAATTTTCGCGGAGGGCCCGCGGACTCCATTTTTTCTCTTCTTCTTTTTTGTTCTCGCTGCGGCGGCTTACCGGTGGGGTTTATGGGAAACGCTGGGAACGGCTGCTGCCGAAGTCGCGTTGCTATGGATGGAGAGCCTGTGGGTGCTGCATGTACTGGAGGCCCCCGGCGGTGCGTCACGTTTGAGTGCGTTTACCGGGCTGAAGATTAATGTGAGCGAGTTCGATCCGGAGCGGCTGTTCATGCTCTCCGTGTACCTGCTGGTGATGGGATTGTTGCTGGGATATCTGGCGGAGCAGCAGAAACATCTGCGGGCTGAGAAGGCAGTAGTCACCGGGCTGTTGTCGAAGATACGGGTGGAAGCGGGGCTGACCGGGACCATCCAGCAGATTTTTAGCGAGTGCATGGCGATGTATGGGGCGTCGCGCGTGGTGGTCGCGGCGCAGGAGGCGCATAGCCACCGGGTGTTTGTCGGAGAATTGGGACGGTCGACGAACGGAATCCCGGCGGATTTTCATTGGCTGGAGTCGGGAGCGAGAGATTCGAAGATATACCTCGAGGGCTTTCCGGGCGGAGTTTGCCACGCTGCGTCGGAAGGAGAGCGCAACACGATGCTTGTGCTCGATCAGGATGGAAATCAGACGCTGGGAGCCGATCCGGCGGCAATTGCGAGGCTGCACGAGGCGCAGAGTTTCCGCTCATTGATCACGGTGGCATTTTTATTTGGAGGAGAATGGAGGGGACGAATCTTCCTGTTCGATCCCTCATGGCGGGGAGAAAAGACCGAGGAGTTACGTTTCCTGCTGAATCTGGTGCGGCAGGTTGGGCCCGCGGTGTACAACGTTTACCTGCTCCACCGGTTGCGGCGGCGTGCGAGCGCGGCCGAGCGGGCACGGTTTGCGCGAGAGTTGCATGATGGAGCGGTGCAATCGCTGATTGCGGTTGAGATGCAGGTGGATGTGGTGCGGCGGCAAGCTGAGGCCGACCGGCCAATTACGGGGGAACTCAGCCGGATTCAGGGATTGCTGCGGGAAGAAGTGCTGAAGCTGCGCGAGCTGATGCAGCAGATGAAGGCGATCGACGTGGATTCGCAGCGGCTGATCGGGGTGCTGCACGATACGGTGGAGCGTTTTCAGCGGGAGACGGGAATCAGCACGCGGTTCATCACCGATATCCAGCATCTCGATATGCCGCAGCGGGTCTGCCGGGAGGTCCTGCGCATTGTGCAGGAGGGGCTGGTGAACGTCCGCAAGCACAGCGGAGCCCGGCATGCGCTGGTACGGCTGGCGTCGGGGAAAGAAAGATGGAATCTTGTTCTGGAAGACGACGGCAAGGGATTTCCATTCACGGGACGGCTTAATCTACAGGAACTGGACGAGATCAGTAAGGGGCCCATGATCATCAAGGAACGTGTACGTTTGATTGCCGGCGAACTCACGGTAGAATCGAATCCCGGACAGGGATCACGACTCGATATAGCCGTGCCGCGCGGTGGAGAGGTGCCTCATGAATTCTAGAAAGCCGCAGCAGACGATTCGCCTTGTAATTGCCGACGACCATCCAATTTTCCGCGATGGCTTGCGGCGGCTGCTCGAAGCGGAGCCGGAACTGAAAGTTCTGGGCGAAGCTTCCGATGGGGCCGAGGCGGTGAAGCTGGCGAAACAGCTGAAGCCGGACATTTTATTGCTGGACCTGGCGATGCCGAAGCATCCGGGGCTGGAGGCATTGCGGGATTTGAGCATGCCTGCGAATCAGACGCCGGTGCGCGTGATCCTGTTAACGGCAGCCGCGGAGAAAAGCCAGATTGTCGAGGCCTTGCAGTTGGGCGCGCGGGGAGTGGTGCTGAAAGACTCGGCAACCCAGCTTTTGTTGAAAGCGATTCAGACGGTGATGTCGGGCGAGTATTGGGTGGGCCGCGAAAGCGTGTCGAATCTGGTGCAATATCTGCGCACGCTCATGCAGTCTTCGAACGACGAGGCGAAACAGAGAAAGTTCGGCCTGACGCCGCGCGAGCTGGAAATCGTTTCGGCGGTGGTGGCGGGATATTCCAACAAGGAAATTGCGGAATACTTCAAAATCAGCGAAGACACGGTAAAGCACCATTTGAGCAATATCTTCGACAAACTCGGGGTTTCGACCCGGCTGGAACTGGCTCTGTTTGCCGTGAACCAGGCGTTACCTTTGAAGAGCATTGCGTAGAATCTCCTGAAAATAAAGGGGTAATCAACTGAGAACTGGTAGCACTTCGGTGCTATTGGTGAGGCGGTCGTGTGCCACTATGATTACTTCATTAGGACGAGCCTTTTGGGAAGCGCTCGGGGCGAGTGCGGTGCGACTTCCCTAGATACTAAGCAGGTTGAAAAGAGGGAGCCCGTGGCAAAACTTCTACAGCAGCTCTGGCAGGACGAGCAAGGCCAGGACATTGCGGAATACGCAGTGATGTTGGCTGTGATTCTCGTAATTGTTGTGGGAACGGTCCGGCTCATCGGCTCGAACGCCAACACTGTGTTCTCACAAGTTGGCAGCGCGATCCAGTAATCCGAACCCAATCGAAAAAGAATACGCTGGATTTTTTCCCAAGGGCAACGGTTCCGGCAAAGCGGAACCCCCGGGGATTCGTTTGTGCGTGATCCAGCGATTCAACATCCACCGACCAACATTCAATCGGACTTAACTTCGGTCGGCTTAACTTCTCTCATCTAACGTGAGTCATCTAACTTCTGATGGTCGACGCGGATTCCTGGGCGGGTCCGCGTCGGTTCTTTTCTTTCGCTAGCCTTCTCAGGCTTATTCCTTTTGATTTTTATTTGGCATCACTACCCGAACGTTCGGTAGTCGTGAGCGCAACTTTCTCTGTACCGGTCGAGACGCGCGTCAGGAACGGGAAGAACGGAGTGATCTCGAACTCCATTTTCTCGCGGGCTGAAGTCAGAGCTACCGGCTTGGCTTTGGAGAGTTCCACGCGATCGTTCCAGGGATCGACGTGGATACGGCCGCCAAGCGGCAGAGCAGCGATCTGGTCGAGGCTCTTCTGGTTAATATCGGGCGCCGATTGAAGCAGGGAAGCCATGCGAATGCTCTTGGACGACGCCATGCTGTTGCCGAGATGAGGACGGATCAGGTTCGGCAGATCCGGCGCCTTCTGCTGCAATGCCTTGAGAAATAGTCCGGCGTTTCCGAGCTTGTCTTTGTAGGGAGAATTTTTCAGCAATTCGAGCGCTTTGGTATCGGCCGCTTCTTCATCGGTGGCGTTGCGCTTGAAATCGAGGCGCTGAAAAGAGTCTTCGTCGGGGAAGAACATTTTGTCGTTGAAGGCGAGCTTGGTATCGAGGCGATGGCCGAGCACGATGTGAGCAAGTTCGTGCGAAAGAACCATGGCGAGAGAAGCTTCATCGGGAAGCACGTCAAGCAGGCCGCGGCTGACGACAATGGTGTGGCCGATGGTGAATGACTCCAGCGGAGAGGTGAGCAGCACGCGGCAGCGGAAGTCGCCTTGGAGATCGATGTTGTTGGTGATGAGCAGATTGTTGACGACGGTGCAGAGCAGTTTGTCGACGTCACCGGGAGCGGCCAGCAAGCCAATTCGTTGCAGGCGTTCTACGACGTTGTCTTCGGCCTGACGCTCCCACATGCGTTCGGCGACGACTGGAGTCGCATCGGCGGCAGCGGCGCTCTGATCGCTGATGGACTGCGGGGAATCGACCAGAATTTGCGTGAACTCGTCACTCTTGCCCAGACCTTTGAGGTCATATCCCCAGAGACGGGTTTGGGCTTTGAAGTGGAGAGTTTTGGTGAGTCCGGTCTTCAGGTTGGATTCTTCCGAGTAAATATAGGCCGGCAGCCAGGTTCCGGGGCGCATGTTGAGGCGCCAGCTGTCGAAGTGAAAAAAGAAATTCATCTTGGGCTGAGGAGCATAGGTTCCGTTGAAGCGGACGATGTTGTAGTCCTGGTCTTCAACCCAGATCCGGCCCATAAAACGAGCGGTCCTCTCGCCTTCCTTGGGCTGCACGTCGATAACGAGGCATCGGACTTCGCCGAGAAATTCGCGGCGCACGAAAGTGAAGTTGTAATACTTCTTCTGGAAGTCAGTGTCGAGAATCACCATCTGAGCGAAGCCCATCGGAAGAAAGTGCAGGGAATAAACTCCGGTGAGCTTGTTGAGCAGGCGGTGACCGAAGCCAGGCTGGCCTACGAATGAGACATCCTCAGGACCGTCGGACATGTCGAGACGACCGAGATAGTACTGATCGCCGACGGGGATGGGATTGCTCTCGTCGCTTTTGTCATTCTTCAAATTCTGCAGGTACGTCTCGACCATGGGATGCATGTGGCGCATCTGGGCCATGAAGAGATGTTCACGCTGAACGACGCGGTCGAGTATGTCGTTGAAAGTTGGCGGCAGCGACGACGCAGACTGCGCCGGTGCGGCGATTGCGGACGCGGGCGTGGACGAATCTGCGCCAGAGGCGGAATTGACCGGCGCGTCGGCCGGATTCACCGCTTGCTGCGCCTGCGCTGACGAGAAGAAACTCGAAACTACAAAAACAAATGCAAAGCCCACACCTACGATTCGCATAAAGACCTTCTGAAAATCACGCTAACTGGAAAATAATATGTAAGACGGCGGTTGAGTCTGAGGGCTGGCCGTCGCGGGTTGCGGGCTTGAATCGAATCTGTTCGGCGGCGCGCATCGCTGCGTCATCGAGGCCATGCCCGAGTCCGCGAACGACACGTACCACGTGGATTCTGCCCGTGGCTTCGAGAACCACTTCGAGGAGCACCTCGCCCTCGATCTTTTTCTGGCGCGCCTCATCCGTGTAAATCGGAAGCGGTTTGGAGATGATTTCCGCGGGCGTAACGTTGGTGGCTATGGCTGCGGGGCGCGATTGCACTGTGGGAGGCGCGGGCACATCGGCATCGCCGAAACCGGCTTGATGAACGACACCGCGCGGAGCGGAATGGGTTTCAGGAGTGGCGACGCCGCCACCGAATCCAGAGCTGGCAACTACGCCGCTTACGCCTTTGCTGCCGCCGGAGCCGTTGCCGACGCCCGGGCCGGCTGGCATATCGAATCCGCCGGCTTGCGCGATATTGACCGCTTTCCCCGGCGTGTTGAGCTTGGCAGGAACGCCGTTGGGGTCGCCGAAGCCGCCCGTTTGCACTTGCTGCGGAGCGCGCGCGATGGTTTGCGGAGCGGAGCTTCCGGTAGAAGAGAAAAGGTTTGTACGTACAACCTTTGGAATGACCGGCGCTGCCGCTGGAATATCGGGTTGTTTTGCGGCGACCTTCACTTCCGGGGCCGGGGTGTCTTCAACTTTTACAGTTGGACGTGGTTGCGGCGCGGCCAGGTGCAAAGCGTTCGGCGCAGGCAGGTCGAGCTTCGCCATGAGGATCGGCTTGCGCAACTGCCGCTGTGGTTCGTGGTTGACGGGCGCGGGCGTGGGAACCAATTCAATCGCCAGATGGTCGTGTGTGGCTTCGCGGATGATTTCGGGATGAAGGATCGGTATCCAGACGAAAATCGCCACGGCGATGGCTTGCGCGCCGTAGCTCAGCAGGAACTCAGACCACGGCATGCTGCGTTTGGGCAGCATGGAGAAGAGGCCTGATTCGGAAGGGGGTACATACATAATTCGACTCGGGTTCCGGCCAGTCTCTGTTCCTAACACTGGTTACAGTGTAAAAGTTCTGCCAACAACTGCGAATCTGGGAACGTTGGCAGTCTGGGTTCCTCGCTTAGAGGGCCAGTGGGAAAGTCTACTAGTCCGGGCTGAACAATGCACGAAAGAGGCCACTCCCGGGATGTACAAAATGAATAGAAGCGCTTGAATATCAATGTCTTACGGCATCAGCCCTATGATGCGGATACTGCACTACTGTCCAATATTGCAAGAATGTACACCATTCTACGGACAGATTTGCATGAATGCAGAGTTTTACACCTTTCCATTTCGCGCAATCGCGGGTTCCCGTCAGGATTGGTGGCGCTGCGGGCGGACGAATCTGTCCGCCCCTACACAGTCAAAATCAAACTGCCGTTAGCAGTGAACGATTTTGCTGCTTACGATGCCGCGAGTGGCGTTGCGCGTGTCGACGACCAGCTGCGATTCCTGCACGATACGGCGGTAGTCGTAATCGGAGTGGTCGGTGACGATGACCGCGCAGTCGTATTTGCCCAGATCGGTTAACGGGGCGCAATCCATCTGAAGATCGTATTTGCGGCCCTTGCCGATGTGCGGGAAAAAGGGATCGTTGTAGCTGACCTGCGCTCCGTCTTTTTGCAAGAGTTCGATGATGGTGAGCGAGGGCGATTCGCGCAGGTCGTCGATGTCCTTTTTATAGGCCACGCCTAGGACCAGGACACGCGCGCCGTTCACGGACTTCTTGTGCTTGTTGAGTGCGGCGCCGATGGACGCCAGAACGTGATAGGGCATGTTCACGTTGACTTCACCGGCGAGTTCGATGAAGCGGGTGCGGAAGTCGTATTCTTTTGCCTTCCACGAAAGATAAAAGGGATCCACGGGGATGCAGTGGCCGCCGAGGCCGGGGCCGGGGTAGAAGGGATGGAAGCCGAAAGGCTTGGTGGACGCGGCCTGGATGACTTCCCAGATATCGATGTTCATGCGCAGGCAGAGGAGTTTGAGTTCATTGACCAGCGCGATGTTCACGCAGCGGTAGATGTTTTCGAGGAGCTTGGTCATCTCCGCGGCTGCGGGCGAAGAGACGGGAACGGTGCGGTTGAAGATGGCGCCGTAGAGCGCACAGGCAAGTTCAGCGGCTTGCGGATTCAGTCCGCCAACGACTTTTGGAATGTCGCGGCGGGCGACGGTGGTGTTGCCGGGATCTTCGCGCTCGGGCGAGAAGGCGACGAAAAATTCTTTATCTTTATTGTTCTGCGAAGCTTCGCCTCGCGCAGCTTTCAGGCCAGCGCGATTTTCTTTTTCGAGGATCGGAATCATCACCTCTTCGGTGGTTCCGGGATAGGTTGTGCTCTCGAGAACGACCAACTGGCCGGCGCGAAGATGCGGCGCGATGGAGTGGGTGGTTCCGGTGATGTAGCTGAGATCGGGTTCGTGATATTCGTTGAGAGGGGTGGGAACGCAGATGATGATGGCGTCCATGGCTGCGATTTGTGAATAGTCCGCGGTCGCGGTGAAGCCGTTGGCGCGGGCGGCCTGGATTTCCTCCGCCGTGATGCGGTAGATGTAGGAGCCGCCTTTGGCAAGGGTTTCGACCTTGCGGGCGTCGACGTCGAATCCGGTGACCTGGAATTTTTGCTCGCTATAGAGCAATGCGAGGGGCAGGCCGACGTAGCCGAGGCCGATGATTCCGATCTTGGCCTGGCGCTGCGGGATCTTGGATTTGAGTTGATCGAAGGATGCGGCGGACACAGTATTGGTCATAGGTTCCGTATGAGGGAAGTGAGTATGTTTAGGGGATGTCTCATTTTAGCATGATGAATCGCATTGTTTTAGTGGATAAGGAGACCCACGATTGACAGGGAATCAGGCTGGCAGAAGGAAGGTCTGGGGTTGGGCGGCAGCCATTCTGGCTGTACTTTTGGCAGTGTTTGCTGTGAATGCCGCTCAAATGCTGGTGATTGACGCGCCCGAGCGGTCGGATGTGATTTTAGTGCTGGCGGGGGAGACCGACCGGCGCCCCGCGAAGGGATTGGAGCTGCTGGAAAAAGGATACGGGCGGCGGGTGATTCTCGACGTTCCTGCGGCAGAGAAAACCTTTGGCTTTACCGATATCGAATTGGCCCAGAAATATGCAGAGACGTGGCCTCATCCAGAAGCAGTGAAGCTCTGCGCGATTACAGCACTCTCGACGCGGGAGGAATCGCACGAAGCGGAGAAGTGCCTGGCGCAAGAGGATGGCTCGCGCGTACTGATTGTGACCTCGGACTTCCATACGAGAAGGGCACTCAGCATTTTCAGGCACGAGATACGCGGCAAAACATTTTCCATGACGGCTGCATGGGACGACAGAGAATTTGGAGTCCGATGGTGGACTCGCCGGGAGTGGGCGAAGACCTGTCTCTATGAATGGATGCGGCTCGCGTGGTGGAACAGCATCGACCGCTGGCGCTAAGCTGTGAAAATCTCTGCAAGAAATTCGCTTCCTCGCAGGTCAAGTGCGCTTCATTTCCGGGGAAAAGTTTTCCACCGAAAACTCGCGTAACTAGCACAAAAGGCATTGACTGTACAAGAACTCGGAGGATAGGATTGCCAGTCAAGTCACCAACATAGTTATTAACGGAAGGTGGGAATGGGCAAGTCCGGTTTCCGCAAGTTGGCAAGCTGCGTGCTTGTGTTCCTGATTCCCGGGTCGTTGTTCGGGGCCGATTCCAATGCGGCGATGCTTTATACGAACGGAGCCGCCTGGGTAAACGGCGCTCATGTGCCGCGCGCGTCTTCGGCGATTTTTTCCGGCGACTTGCTGCAGACCCGCTCCGATTCCGTGGCCAATATCAACGAGGCCGGATCGAGCATCACCGTCCTTTCCGATTCTCTGGTCCAGTTTGATGTTTCTTCTGTGAAGATTGAGCACGGCGGTGTGACGGTTTCGACCTCGAAAGGGGTGGGGACGACCTCTGGCGATGTGAAGGTGACACCGGCTTCGTTCGCATGGACGGAGTTTAACGTCAGCGACGTGGATGGTATGGTGAAAATCGCGGCGCGCAAGGGCGACCTCACCATCGATGACGGGAACTCGGTTGTTACCCTGCAACAGGGGCAGGAAACGACTCGCGATGAACAGTCTCCGGACAACAGCAAAAAGAAGGACAAGAAGAAACGGGATCAAACGGGAGCGGCGCCGGCAGCGGGCGGCGGAATTCTGAACTCTCCTTATGCCATTGCGGCGGGAGGGGCGGTGATTGCTGGAATCACCACTTGGGTGCTGGTGAAGAGCAATAATCCGGCGAGTCCTACCCAGCCGTAGAGATCAGTAAACTAGTACCGAGTACTCTGTACCGAGTACCGAGTCTTTGTTGAGGTTGCCCCCTTCAGCCAAGACGCAATTCCTTCTCCTGAATTAAATGAGCGCCTTTTCGCAAAGGCGCTATTTCTTTGGTCCTTCTGATTTCGTTAGACAGCCTGTCTAAACAACTTCCGATTGGATGGCTTCTGATTCAGGCAGAGCATCGGTGTCTGGCGTAGAAACCGGCTTGCGTTTGCGGGTTTTCTGCAGAAGGCGGGGTGCTGCGCCAAGCGTGCAGAAGACGTAGAAGATGGCTGCATTGGCGGGAATCTGAAGATTGAAGTCCAGGAGGCTGTGGACCAGGATTCCGGTGACGCCGAGGATGCAGGCGAGGCTGAGAGATCCGGTCACTTCGGAGGTCCAGTTGCCGATTTTTCCGAACGCCTTGCGATAGAAAACGACAAGGAACCAGACCATCGTTCCGAACCCGAGGAGGCCCAGTTCGGTTAGCAATTGCAGATAATCGTTGTGGGCTTCGTTGACGAAGAAGTTGGTGTAGAAGGTGCGGAACTGCGGGTAGACGACTGGGAAGGTTCCGAGGCCCCATCCGAAGACGGGCTTGACGCGGAACATGCGAATGGCATCGCGATCGATGGAGAGGCGCATGCCGCCGGATATTTCGGTGCGGGTTTCGGTAGAGATGCTGGCGATACGCGAGGTTAACTCCTGGCCGCCAAGCCATGCGAGAAGGGATATGAGCACGGCAGCGAAGGCCACGGTCACGAGGGCAATACGGATACTTTTCTTTCTGCGAAGGAGAACGGAGGCAAGAAGTATGAACTCCACGAAGATTGCGAGCATGCCGCCGCGAGAGCCGGAGAGAAAGACAGTGCCAGTCATGATGGCGGCGGCAATCCCGGCAGCGATGCGTTCTTTTTCTTCGGTGAGGCGTCCGAACGCGAGCACGAGAGGGATGGGGATGAGAAGTTCCATCAGTCCGGCGTAGTGGTTGTGGTTTACGTAGGGACCATAAAGCCATCCACCCATGTGCGGGGTACGAATCCAATATAGTTTGTCGTTCGGGGCAACGCCCTGAAGCAGGGCTTGAGCCGCAACCACGAAGGCATAAACGGCGAAGATGGTGCCAACGATACGCGCCTGCGAACTGCGGAGGAGGCTCTGCGCGGCGAGGAAGCAGAGCAGGGCGTAGGCCACATATTGCAGCGCTTCGGAAAGAGTGTCGTGCGGATAGGCGCTGGTGCGAAAAACGATCTGAATCAGGATCAGGAGGCCGAACGCCGCCATGGGCAGGAAGAGTGGATTCCACTGGATGGTAAGTTCGCCATCCAGACGCTGCTTGTAGAGCCAGAGAAGCGCAAGAAGCACGGAACCTGTCTCAAGAATGAAGATCGACCAGGGTTCGACCGCACCAAAAGCGAGGGGGCCGAACATCAACAGCGCAAACGGACCGTAGAGAAGGATATTGGCGATCTTCGCGGAGAACACTTTGGGGTCGATCTCCGATTTCCTTGTCTTGTGCGTTCGTGACTGAGTCTTAGTGGGCAGAAACATTCTCCGAGGAGGTTTGGTCCGGATATCAGGACGGTTTGCGGCTGAGGTGAAAATCGTCGATCCAGAGCTTACCACGGATCGGACTGCCCGCCGGGAGCCGGCGAACGTGAAGAACGACCAGTTTGCAGTCGGAGCTGGTGGTAAATTCACCATCCACCGATTTCCAGAAACTGCCGTCTTTCAGTTCGTCGCTATCGTAGTAAACCTGCTGGCTGTACATGTCCTGAATCGTGAAATGAGGGCCGCCGGCGCCCTCCAACTCTCCATTTTTGTAATAGGCGGTGAAGTCGTAAGAAGTGCCGGGTTGCACCGGAATGAGCTGATAGAAACCGGCATCGCTGATTCCCGGGCCATCGAATGTAACGAGCATCGACCGGCGGCCGGCATGGAAGTCTCTGTCATCGTAGGTGAGGCTTACACCAGATTGCTTTTCGTATTGCCAATCAAAGCCGCCGTTGAGCACGTCAAGACTAAACGTGGGATTCACGACCAGATTGCCGACCGTGGGCTGATAGGAAGCCAGACCGAAGCGGCTGACGGATTGTTGCCAGACTTTTGTCGCCTGATCGACTTCCTTATGTTTAATCAGGTAGCGGAAATAGTCGTAGACGCGACGGGATTCGAACGTCTGGCCGGATTGAATGAGCGCGTCCCAAACCTTGAAGGTGGCGGCGGTTTCCTGCTTGCTTTCGAGCAACTCGAGGAAGGCGACGTAGGCGTTCGCGTCGCGCGGAACCACATCTCGCAGAAGCACATCGACATCGGGCTCAATACGCCAGCAAAATTGGATTGAGGTTCCGGCGAGCGAGGAATCGTTAGCCATGACGACGCGGAATTCCCGCAGCGCTTTATCGTTTTGCCCTTGCACAAGGTAGAGATTGGCGGCCTCCCAGGCGACATCGGGCGTCATGGAGTCGGCGTCGATGGCATGTTCGAGCGCCTGCGTCTGATTGGGGGTATCGCCTAAAATCTGGTAGGCGCTGGCGAGATCGAACCAATAGCGTGCGGAATGCGGGTTGAGCTGAACCGCCGAACGATAATAGCCGATGGCCGTGGCGGGATCGCGGACGACCAGATCGTAGTAGCGGCCGAGGTGGTTGCGAAAATCGGCGTTCGAGGGATCGAGCGATGCGGCGTGCTGCAGGCTCTTGAGTTCGACCCGGTCTCCGAGCCATGACACCACGACCTGACGCGTAGCCAGTAGCGTATAGATTCCGGCGAGCACAAGGGCAACGCCGGTGATCAACCGCTTTCGAGCAGGTGTGAAAGTAATCTTCATAGTCAAGGCCCGCGAGTACTCCGCTTCGTTTATGCGCTGCCGGAGGCTGGCGGACGATGTTCTTCTACCTCTCCGCCTTCTTCGACATCTTCTTCCTGCACGGCGGATTCGTCGCGATAGTAGCTGGCGTACTTGCCCTTGTATTCGTAGTAGTAGTAGTAATCCGGCGAACTCAGGTCGACGGCATTGAGCAGAACTCCGACAACTTTGGCGTTGACCTGGGCGAGAATGTCGCGCGAGCGGCGCAGCGCTTGCTTGGTCGTCTGACCGGAGCGAATGACCAGCACCACGGCATCGGCGCGCGGCGAAAGCACGACTGCGTCGGTTACGGAGAGCGATGGAGGAGTATCGACCACGACGTGGTCGTACTCGTTACGAAGCCGTTCGAGCACGTCGCGCATGTTGCTGGAGGCCAGAAGCTCGGCGGGATTCGGCGGCGGAGTTCCGGCGGGAAGAATGAAGAGATTTGGAAGTATAGACGTGCGGGTGATGGTCTGCTCCAGCGTGCTGCTGCCGGTGAGAACGTTGCTCAACCCGCTGCGCGGGCCCATGCCCAGCGTTTTGTGAATGCTGGGGCGGCGCAGGTCGGCGTCAATCAGCAGGACGCGGACGCCCTTCTGCGCCAGCACAACCGCGCAATTGATGCTGGTGGTGGTTTTGCCTTCCTGCGGCAGAGCGCTGGTCACCATGATGACTCGCGGAGGAGCTCCGAGGTTGGACAGCAGCAGGGACGTGCGCAGCGCGCGATAGGATTCGGCCATCTGCGATTGCGGCCGAACCTGGGTGACCAATTCCACGGCTTCTTTGGAAGTTGCTATGACAAGGCGCTTGGGGTTGGGGCCTTCGCGGGCGGATTTGGAGCCGAGCGGAATCATACCAAGCGAAGCCAGGCCGGAGATCATTTGTGCTTGCTCGGTGGTGCGGATGGTGCTGTCGAGCCCTTCGAGCAGAAAAGCAAGACCAATGCCGGTTGCGGAACCGAGAAGAATAGAGAACAGCAGGTTGCGCGGGATATTCGGCTCAATAGGGCCGGAGGGCGGACGCGCGCTATCGATGATGTGGAAGTTGTTGGCTTTCAGTCCGGCTGAAACTCCGGCTTCTTTGAGTTTTTGCAGCAGGCCTTCATAGAGCTGGCGGTAGGTTTCGGCGTCGCGCTTGAGAATGCTGTATTCGATGGCGCTTTCGTTGAGCTTGTTGGCTTCCTGTTTCTGGCGCTCGAGAGCATCGTGCAGCATGTTTTCGCGCTGCAGTGCGGTCATATATTGGCCGCGCACCTTGCTCACGATCTTCTTCATCTCGTTCTGAATCTGGGCGTCGATTTCTTTCAGTTGATTATTCAACTGGGCGAGTTTGGGATATGAGGGTCCGAACTGAGTGCTCATATCCGCAATTTGAACTTTCAGATCGATTTGCTTATTGCGGAGGCTGTCCAACACCGTCGATGCGCTCCCGGAGTTGGGCCCGTCGCCTTCGACTCCTCCGGCGCTAGCGGCGATCGCGTCGGGATCGCCCGACTCCACCATGCGATAGAAAGCCTCCTTATCCATGCGCTCGCTTTCGGCCTGGGTAAGTTCTTTATTCAGTTCATCGAGTTTTGCCGTGATGATGTTCTGCTTTTCATCGATGCCAAGAATCTCGTGCTCCTTCTGATAGCGCACGAGCTTTTCCTGGGAAGTCTCGACTTTCATTTGCATATCGACGAGCTGCTTTTGCAGCCAGTCGGAGGCCTGCATCGTCGACTCGAAGCGAGCCTTGAAGTTGTTCTCGACGTAGGTTTGCATCAGTGTGTTTACGACCGTGGCGGCAACATTGGGATCGGCGCTGCGGTAGTGAACTTCGATGATGCGGGTGTTCGGGCTCAAGGTGACGTGTAGATTGCCTTTGAAACCGCCGACCATGGAGGATGCACGCGAGGGGTCGACCTGCAAAGGATCGGGCGCAAGGTCGACCGAAGCCGCGGGGGCGGACTTGCCGCCAAATTCCGGCATGCGGTCGAGATTCAGTTCGCGAATGACCTGGAGGGCGAGGAGGTCGCTCTGCAGGATCTTCACTTCGGTTTCGAGTTCCGTGGGGTCGAAATAATCGAGACTAAAACTGGCCGAGTTCTGAAAGTTGAGCGTGGCGTCAGGCTTGTTGATGGCAATAGTTCCGCCGGCTTCATAAACCGGGGTCATCTTCAAACTGGCGATAGTGACAACGGAGAAGATCGTGAATAAACAGCCGAGGACAATCCACTTACGTTTGATGAGAACGCGAACGTACTCCCCGGCGGCGGACTCATGGGGAGGAAGCTGAGGAAAGCTGTGAGGGAGCGCCTGCCGACCCTGATCGAATCCTGGGCTGGGCTGCATTTCGCGAACAGTCTGGCTATTCGCCTGCACTAAGGGTCCGAAATCCATGCACGCTCCTCGACGACTTATGAACGCAACGCTTTATGAACGCACTTCTGTATGAATGGACCTGATCGAAGACCTGGATTGCAGGAGGTCCAAACCAATGCAACGACCGAATTTCGAACAGCACAATTGAACACAAAGGCCCCGCGTAGGGCTCTCGCACACAACAACCATGGATCCCGGTTCGAAGAGGCTGGTTCGTCGCGCAGGGAACTGTTTTGCACTGAAGCTGAGAGAGTTCGTCGGACATTCTAGCATTGGATTCGAGGATGAGCGCGTAATTTTGAATGCAATTTCAATTTCGAAATGAGATGGATCTTTCTGGCTTGCAAACTGCCGTGGGAAAGTCCGTTATACTTCGCTATACTGTCGGGCGCTATACTTCGCGGCAACGTGAAAGATCCAGCCAGCTGACTGATTTCAACGGGATTTGTGCGAGGCGAATGGGATGAACTGGTCGGAGCAGGTAGTTTTGGTCACAGGCGGGACGGGATCCTTTGGGAAGAAGTTTGTCGAGATCATGCTCCGGGATCACCAGCCGAAAAAGCTTGTGATTTTCAGCCGCGATGAATTGAAGCAGCACGACATGCGCACTTCCGGACTGGATCATCCCAGCCTGCGCTACTTCATTGGAGATGTGCGCGACCAGGCTCGTTTGGAGCGGGCTTTTTCGGGCGTGACCGTGGTTGTGCATGCGGCGGCGCTCAAACAGGTGCCGGCCTGCGAATACAATCCCTTCGAAGCGATCCAGACCAACATCATGGGCGGCCGCAACGTGATTGATGCCGCGATCAACCAGGGCGTGCAGCGAGTGCTGGCGTTAAGCACCGATAAGGCTGTCAACCCGATCAATTTGTATGGCGCGACGAAGTTGTGCGCGGAAAAAATGTTTGTGCAGGCGAATGCTTATCGGGGCTCGCAGGACTCGCGATTCAGCTGCGCGCGCTATGGAAACGTTGTGGGGAGCCGGGGCAGCGTGATTCCGGTATTTCAGGAACAGCGCCGCCGCGGGCGCATCACGCTGACCGATCCGCGGATGACGCGGTTCTGGCTTACGCTGGAACATGGCGTCAGGTTTGTGGTGAGTTGCATCGAGCAAATGCACGGCGGCGAGATTTTTGTACCCAAGATCCCTAGCATGAAGATGGTTGACCTGGCGAAAACGATCGCGCCAGGATGCGAGATTGAGACGATCGGGATTCGACCCGGAGAGAAGTTGCACGAGGTGCTGCTTTCGGAGGATGAAGCGCGCAATGCGCTCGAAGTTGAAGACCGGTACATTATTCAGCCGGCTCATCCATGGTGGAGGCGGGAAAATTGGGTGAACGCCCGGCCTCTGCCCGAAGGCTTCCGCTATGCGAGCGACAACAACGAGCAGTGGATCACCGGTCGCGAGCTGCAGGAACTGATCTCGTCGCCGGCGGAAGTAGAAGATCCACTGCAAGCACGGATTCCTGCGTAGGATTGCCCTCCATGAGCTCTATTTCGG
>Ga0209169_10000787_pt1 | contig 19430 bp, 13 predicted proteins | sample HubBroMetageWRM4_FD_188346 | JGI IMG/M metagenome (GOLD analysis project Ga0209169, IMG submission 188346) | Warmed soil microbial communities from the Hubbard Brook experimental Forest, New Hampshire - Hubbard Brook CCASE Soil Metagenome WRM 4... | ecosystem: Environmental > Terrestrial > Soil... | reverse complement strand
CGAGTGAGACTTTGTTTCGCCGGTCGATGGCGGAAGGAAAGGCGTTCATCTGGCGAAAGGACGCGCAGTCCGAACTGACGGGCAGCATTCTGCAAAGCGGCATGGAATCGGGTATTTACGCGCCGCTGATTTGGCGCGGAGAGGCTATCGGGGCGGTTTGCGTAACCACGCGCAAGGCGACTACGACGTTTGGCGATCACGAGGTAAAGCTGCTCGTCCTGGTGGCCCAGTGCGCGGCGATGTGCATCGCGATGCACCACCTTCGCGAACGCTTGCGGAAAGAAGCCGACATCAAGTCCCATCTACTCCGTCAGTTCTCGCCCAAGGTGGCTGATCAGCTCTTGTCCCACAAGGGCGGGGTTCGGCTCGGCGGCCGCCGAAATGAAGTGACGATCCTCAGCTCGGATATTCGCGGCTTCGCTCAACTTTCACGAGATATGGAACCTGATGAAGTCGTCGATCTTCTGAACCAATATTGGAAAGTCGTCGTGCCCGTGATTTTCGCTTACAACGGAACCGTGGATAAGTTCATGGGCGACGCGGTGCTGGCGGTGTTTGGCAGTCCGGAACCCGACGTGAATCAACAGTCCAACGCCGTGCGGGCGGCGCTAGAGATGCAAACGGCGCTCTCAAGAGTGAATGCACTCCGTCGGGAAGCGAAACTACCGGCAAGCGATTTCGGCATTGGCATTCATTGTGGGCAAGCAGTGCACGGTTTCGTCGGGACGACGGATCGCATGGAGTTCACGGTCATCGGAGATACCGTCAATCGCACACAGCGCTATTGTGCGGCTGCCGCGGGAAGCGAGATATTGGTCAGCCCGGAAGTTTTCAAGCTCGTCCGAGATTTGGTGGAAGCAGAGCCAACAAAGATCCAGACGAAACATGAAGGCGAGTTGGCGGCGTACAGGATTCGTGGGATCTTGGAAGACAGCAAGACCGTTGAAATCGATGTCCTTCGATCGAAACTTTGAACGGTGGGCGAACCGCGGTGGGCGTTGAGGGGCTCGCAGCAACCGGGTGCACACACTCGCCGACCGAACCGCGTTGCGATGGGTTCGATCGGCGAGATGCGGAGGCTCTCCGTCATTTGGCCGACGCTTGGAGCTCAATACGAGAGCTTCAAACTGTGCGTCAATTGACGCGCAGCTGTTTCAATAGCCGATCGAATCGCGTGGCACCGAGCGATGCGTTGTCCATCATGGAATCGTCCAGCTCGTCTGGGTCGGAGTCTTCGATCCAAGCGCCGTACCCAAGGTGACTGGTCGTCTTCCTCAGGCGATCCGCCAGCAACACGGCGAGAGCTTTGTAGAAGCGACCCGCAAAGGCTCCGTCGTTGTTCAACTTGCTGTTCAACACCGCGCGAGAGAGGACGAGAAGTTGCGAATCGCGCGCCGCGACGACCGACGCCGACGGCGGACGGGAATCGACGAACGACATTTCTCCGACGATTTCTCCGGCAAGTAAAGCCGCGATTTCGCGATTAGCTCCCGCGTCGACGAGCACGGAAAGTTTTCCATCAAGCACGATAAAAATATCTTCTACCGGCAAACCCTTACGGATGAGCGTGACGCCAGACGGCGTGAAGGCCGCAGTACCATTTTTGCCCAGCCATTCGACGTCTTCGTCTTCCAGGATTCCCATTAGATACATCGCTTTTCTCATTGTGATTCTCCTCAGGCTTGCAAACGAGATTCACGCGAACTGCCAGGGCTTCAAGTGATCTGACGTTTTGCCAACTCACGAAACAAACCGTCGACGGTTGTCAGCTCTGCCGACGTGCCTGATTGCACGATGATTCCTTTTTCCACGACGAAAATATGGTCGGCGTTGACGATCGTGCTGAGCCGATGGGCAACTACGATGCGGGTCGCGCTGAAGCCGTCGAGGCTGTGGCTGACGATTGCTTGCGTCTGATTGTCGAGAGCACTGGTCGCTTCGTCGAACAAAAAGATGCGAGGTTTTTTCACCATCGCCCGCGCGATTAGCAATCGTTGCCGCTGGCCGCCGGAAATGTTCGCGCCACCTTCGCTCACGACGGTGTGCATACCCATCGGCATCTCGCGAATATCCTTCTCCATGCCCGCGCTCCGTGCGGCTTCCCACGCGTCATCGAGGGTGAAAGGACCCGAACCGATGATGTTTTCAAAGATCGAGCCGCTGCTCAAACGCGCGCTCTGCAACACGACGCCCATCTGACTGCGAACGGTTTGAATATCGAGACCGGTAAGATCTTGTCCATCGAAATAGATCGAGCCGGCTTCCGGGTTTTCGAATCCGAGCAAGAGCCGCAGCAAGCTGGACTTGCCGCTGCCGGACGGCCCAACAATCGCAATGAACTGGCCCGGCTTGATCGACAGCGAAATGTCATTGAGGACCAAGGGCATTTCGGCGTGGTAACGAAAACTTACGTGATTCAGCTCGATTGCTCCGGTCAAATTCCCGGGCGCTCGATTCGCCTTGGCGACCTCCGGCAAGGTTTCGAAGATCGGACCAGCGCGTGTGTACAGCGGAATGACTCCGATCGCGGATTCGATCGCGGAACTCATCCCCAACGCAGCGCCTTGAAACTGGCCGAATGCGGCAAGAAAAGCGAGGAACGTTCCGGTCGTCAATGCGTGGAGTAGGGGATGGCCCATTAGCTGTGCGGCGCAACTGAAAAGAATAGCCAGACTGATGACCGGAAATGCAGCGTTGAACACGGCGAGATTGCTCGCTGTTTTTTCGGCCTGCACCCTGACTCGAACCTGACCAGCAAACTCCTTAGCCCACGCAGCGAACGCACGAGGCTCGGCGCCGGAAACTCGCAATCGGGCAATGTTGCCGATCAACTCCAGCAGCATGCCTGAGATTCGACCGCGCACCTGAGCAATCTGGCGCTGCGACTGGACCTCGAAGTAAATGCTGAGGCCGGAACGGACAAAAATCACAAGAACGAGAGCCCATGCGACAAGAGCGAGTTGCCAACTGTAATAAAACAGCAATGCGAAGCTGAAAATCGAAAACACACCGGAAAGGATCGAGAAAACTGCGGAGCCGGTCAGAATGCGGAGGATGCTTCCGATACCCGAACTGCGGTCGGCAAGGTCGCCGGATGTGTAGCGGCGAAAAAAGGGAACCGGAAGTCGCAAGAGGCGGTCCCAGACCGCGGCCTGAAGCGATGAACCCATCTTACCTTCCAGCCGAAGCATCGCCAGATTTCGAACGATCATGAACATGGAAGCCCCGAGCGTCGCGAGCACGAGCATTGCGCAAATCTGAAGCAATTGCCCACGCTGCGCGCCAGGAATGACCGAATCGAAGATGATGCCGGTCGCAATCGGAAACACCATATCCAGCAGACCTGCGCAAACGCCCATGGTAAGGATGGTGAGCAACTCGCGCTTCGTGTCCCTGAACGCGAAACGCAGCACATCCCAGAGGGACAATTGAGTCGCAGGGAGCGGGCGATAAAATGTGTACGCGAATCCATTCAGGCTCAGCGCCACTGCCGGGCTAACTTTGACCGTCGTTTTCAAGACCGGGTCGTGTAGCTCGAAGCCGTTGTTTGCCGCCGGAACAAGCGCGACTGGCTGGCTGTTGCTTTCGCGAAACGCAAGCAACGGACCGGATGAATTTATCCACCACTTTCCCTTCAAGACCACGACGCGGTGACGTAAATCCGATGCTTTCGCAATTGCGGCGACGTAATCCTTCGTCGAAACGATGCCGTCCGACCGCAGCAATGGACGCGCAATCGTGACGTCGAGCCGTTTTCCGATGATCTCGCACGAACGCAGCGTTGGGTCGTTGCCGTGGGGATCGTCTGCGGGGATTTCGGAACCGCTGCCTTGCAACGGGGAAGCCAGCGATTGCAACGCATTTCGTACAATGACCGCGTCGGAAGCGGCCTGAAGCCGAAGGCGACTCTTACTCCGCTCTTCCGCAATCTCGCGATTCGAGAGCAGTTTCCGCAAGATTACTTCATGAAATATCTCGACCGCCCTCCACTCGGGATCGGATCGTTGCCAGTGGCTCGAATCAACGGCTTGGATTCGGCTGCCCGGTGCAGCCTGGAGCCAACCAAATCTCGAAACCGGAAAATATCCGTGGCCGCCAATCTGTCCGCCGTCGGAGCTGTTCAAGAATCGGGATTCACCACCGAGATGTGTGATCCAGGTGACGCCTTTAACCTGCAGAATCGGCTTTGGGTTGTCGCCGACTTCTACAATCGCTGAGGTGTCAGGGAGTGCGAACGTAATGGGCGCTGAAGTACCCATCGCAGCGGCGCGGCCAAGATTTATGATCCACTCTTCCAAAAGCGGCAAAGCGTCATCGTAAACGTTCGACACGTCCGCCCGGGACTCGGCCTGGAGTGCGTCGCGCGACAAACGCAGGAGTTGGGTGTCTGGCGTTGCGGTGGCGATAACTGCCGTGTGGCAATCTTCTACCTTGCCCATTCCGAAGGCGGCCTGCCCCGCTACGAGTCGCAAGAAATGATGACGTGCGCCGGCCGGCTGTCCGTCATTCTCACGCAGCAGGAACAGATCGAGCTTCCCAGACTGGACGATCCAGACCGAATCCGGCTCCTGGATGGAAAACGGCTGGTTCGGCGAAGGCTCAAGCAGCTGGCGGCTCCTGTTGGGCAGTGTCGTCATCAATGCGCTCGGATCAGGTCGAGATACGCGCCTTCTGTGGCGATGAGTTGCTCATGAGTTCCGCGCTGCACGACTTCGCCCCGCTGTAGCACGATGATCTCGTCACAGTCTCGAATTGTGCTGAGGCGGTGCGCGACGATCAGGCAGGTGCAGCCGCGACGCCGCAAATTGTCGTCGATAGCCTGTTCGGTCTGGGGGTCGAGAGCACTTGTCGCTTCATCCAAAATCAGAATCCTCGGAGCGCGAGATAAAGCCCGGGCAATCTCAAGCCTCTGGCGCTGGCCGCCGCTGAAATTTCTCCCGCTTTCCTCGATCATCGAGTCATAACCGCCGGACCTCGCGGTAATGTCGTCATGGATCAGCGCGTCTTTCGCGGCGCGAATGATCTCGCTTTCGTCGATGGTGGGATCCCACATCGTCAGATTTTGGCGGATCGATCCATCCAAGAGAAAGATGTCTTGATCGACGACCGCGAGCGAATCATTCAGCACCCGGCGTGGCAGTTCTTTTCGTGGTTTGCGATCGATAAAAACCGTGCCAGACCAAGGCTCATATAGACCGCTGACAAGTTTGGCCAACGTCGACTTGCCGCTCCCTGTCGAACCCACTAACGCTACTCGACCACCGGGCTTAACTTTCATGTTGAAGTCTCGGATTAGCGGTTCCTCGAGGCGGCTGTAGCCAAACGTGACATTGGCCATCTCCACCCAGCCTTCGAGCAAGTCATCGTCCTTGCCTTCGACGGGCGCGCTCGCCTCCAACTCCAGAGGAACACCGACCGGGTAGCGCGACACGTCCTCGAGCCTCCCCAGATCGCCCTGCGCTTCCTGAAGCTTTGCGCCGAGCGACACAATCTTGCTCACAGGGTCCGCGAAGCTGCTCAGCAGACTCTGAAACATCACCAGCATGCCTATGGTTAGAACGCCATCGAGAACGCGGATGCCTCCCAGCGCCAAAACGCCGATAACGTTGAGTGATGTCAGCAGGGAAGGAACTGCCGCGAGAAATTGCGACGAAGCGGAAAACTCCTGCTCGGCACTGACTACTTTCGCCTGCAATCCAGACCATTTCGCAAAAAAGTCAGATTCGGAGCCGCTGGCTTTCAGAGTCTCGATGGTTTGCAGTCCAGCCATCGCGGAGCCCAGCATCTTGCCCCGCTCCTGGAGCAGCCGCCGGTTGTTGTCGGTGCGTTTACGAGTGACATAGCGGACGGCAAAAAGATTTACGATAGCGATCAGTATACTCGCGACGGTCAAGACGGCGTCATACTGCAACATCAGCGCCGCATAGAAACCGATCAGAAATACACTCACGACGTTCGTCGCGAGTTCGCCCGATAGCAAAGTGGCGACGCGATCGTTCAATTCGACGCGCGATCCTATTTCGCCGCTGAATCGTTGCCCGAAAAATTCCATCGGGAGGCTGAGCACATGCCAAAGGAATTTGCTGGATGAACTCAGCGAAAGCTTCGTTTCCAGTCGCAACAAGACGCGCTGCTGCCAATACGTCGCCGCGGCTTTGAAGCATGCGGTTACCGCCATCGCAAGCAACAGAGGCCTGATCCAATTGACCATTCCACCGACGAGAACGCTGTCAACGTAAACTCGCGAGAACGACGCAATCACAATGTTCGGCACAACCAGTGCGAGCGTCGCGAGCACCACGTAGGTCAGCGCCAGTTCGCTTCCCGGCAGCCTCTTGCTCAACAAGTGGAATAGTGTTCGCTTCTCGCCACCTTTCTGGAATTCAGGTGTTTTTTCGAAGGTCAGCACAACGCCTGTGAACGACTGGTCGAACTCCTCGTCGGTCACCACGCGCCGGCCGCTGGCGGGATCGCTGAGATAGACTTTCCCGCGGCCAAAACCCTCGACGACCAGAAAATGATTGAAATTCCAGAAAACGATGACAGGAAACTTTAGGGACCGGAGCTCGCCGGGCTCTTTCTTGAAGCCTCTGGCAATCAGCTTGTATTTGCGCGCAGCTTTTACGACATTGCTGGCCTTGGTGCCATCGCGCGAGACGCCGCACTCGATCCGCAACTCCTCCAAAGGTACGGCCTTGCCGAAATAGCCGAGGATGATACCGAGGGCGGCGGCGCCACATTCCACCGCTTCCATTTGCAGCACAGTCGGAGTCTTGACGCGCGGTGATGTAGCGGGGTTTTTCTTCAAATGGCTTGCTAAAGAAGAGATGCGAGTATTCATCAGAGCGTCTAGCTGAGGCCAAGCGTCTTGCGCAAAGTGGGGAGCACGAGTGCGATCGGCTTTTGCCAGCGCGTGATGACTTCCGCGGTGCAGATGGTTCCACTGGACAAGAGCAGACTCGGCCCTCTTGGTGATGACCAGCGGTAGCCGCTCGCGGTGTGCGGGTCCTTTTCCATTTCGACGTGAACTTCGGTGACGGGGCCGTCGTTCGTCAGCGCTTTCACTAGCACTTCATTTTGAAAGCTCCGCATCAGCTCGGCGGGCGTGTCTGGAAAATCGGAAACGTATGTGACGCGCCCCTTCACGAATCCGAATTCTTCCGGTTTCACATTCGACGGCGAAATCTTGACTTCCATTCCGGGATGAACGTCCTTCGCCTGTGCTGCCGGCAGATACAAAAGCGTTTGCAGGTCCGGCACATCGGGCTGAAAACTGAGCACTGGATCGCCTAACGCCACCGTTGCTCCGGAGGACACCTTCACTTCCAGGATCTCGCCCCCATATGGGCTGACTACGTTCCCGGCCAGTTCCAACTCTCTTTCCACTTCGTGCAGATTTCGTTCCGCGTCTTGAATCGCGATCTGCTTCTCGGCGTCAGATTGTTCCATCCTTGCGCGGCTTGCGAACTCTTCGGCATCAAGCTCTTGAATTTGCGTGCGAACGCCGGCAATGCGGTCTTCAATGGCGGTAAGCTGCTGTCGCGCTTCGATGGCTTTTTGCTTGATGATGATTCCTGCGGCGAGCAGTTGCTCCTGCGCGGCAACCTGTTCCTTCGCAAGGTCGGCTTGCTCTTCGAGATGCTTGATTTCGCTCTCCGCGTTCGCGCGCTTGCGCTGCACCGTTGCCAGACTTAACTGGGCTTCTTGTAAGCGAAGCGAGTGTGTTCTTTCTTTTTCACGCCGAGCCTGCGCGACCATTTCTTCAGCGCCGCGGTGTTTTTCGACAATGGCAGGTTGCTCGACGGTGGCGACAATCTGCCCCGCTTTGATCTTGTCCCCGGCATTTACTTTTAGCTTGGAGATCACGCCCGATCCGGCCGCCACCACATTCAGGACGCCACCTGTACGGACGATGACGCCTTGGCCGCTCACTGTGGACGGGAGTCGTCCTTGGTAGCCCCACACCAATGCCACCGCGATCAGTCCAAAGACCGCAATCAATGCGATCCACGCTTTAGTGTCGGTAACGCGCAGCAACCGGTCCAACTCATCCGGTGAGGAAAGCCGCTCCAACGCCACTTCCCGAAAAATGCTGCGGTCCATGGGTACCCGATTGGTTGCGAAAGTTGGGACAAAGCTGCGAGAGCGCGCTAACTCTAGTCGTTGAGAAAACCGATGTCAACACAACGAGATTGTCGATTTTTGGCTGAATCGTCGCCAATCTCTATCCGCAAAGATATGAATCTGAGACCGAGGTAAGGGCGGGATAAGGAGCGTATTCGATAAGTAGTTCTTGTTTCAAAGTTTGCTGCATGGTGCGCGCGATACCGTGTTGAGAACCGAACATCAGGTGAGGAGGATCAGGAAGTCGAGGTGCCTTGGAGGAGATCGAGATGCTCTTTGTGCTGGCGTTTTGGTGGCCGGGGCGACGTGCTAACGACATGGATAGCTTCAGGAAGATGAAGCAGGTCTGGTCAACTCTGCGGAAAATCATCTCCGCGAATGGAGGTCGGCTCGCTTGCATTTGGTTTTGTTATTTGTTGTGTGATAACCGACTCTCTAAACGTGCCAGAAGAATCGAGGGATCGTTCTACCGTCATTACAGCATCCGCTTCGCTGGGACGTGACGGCCAGTGCTTGTTCGCAGCAGCGAGACGATGCAGCGAGACTGTAGGGCGGCGCCATAGGGTGGAGAGTTAAGCCGACCGATAATTAAGACCCGCGATATTTTGCTTGACAACTAAGTTCTCGTGCCATAGGTTCTCCGTTCTCAGCTTGTCCGATCCCCACATGCGCTGAGGCAAACATTCCGAGTTTTTAATTTTTGAATCATCACGATTCCAGGCCAGGTAACACCAGAAAAACAAGGAGGCAACGTGTCCAGAGAGAATGTCGTACTGTTCGTAAAAGCAGCTGAAAAGAAGTCCGAGTTGAACGAACAACTGGCCAACAAGCAGAACACTGCCGACTGGGTGAAAATTGCAGACGCGGCCGGGTTTGAATTTACCGAAGATGAATTCTGCTCTGTCGTGGAAGAAACCATCCATAAGAAAGTGACCCCTGAGAACGCGGTCCGGGAATATCTCTCGGCTGCGCAATCGGCAGGGTCCGGCGAAATAAACCAGCAGGCGCTCCAAGCAGTGGTCGGCGGCATGGCGGTTAGATACATCAAGATGGAGCCGCTATTTATCCAAGTCGCAAAGCCCCCCACAAGAGAAATGTGATGTCCCCCAATCAACCAGCTACAAATTGAGCAAAGACGTCCCCGTCTCTTTGCTTGGCGCAGTCGTCGTCGAAGTACGGACTCAGAACGAGCGGGAGCGGCGGAGAACTGTTTACGCTGATGACTTTTGTGTCAGCGGAATGAACAGCGAAGCTGTATGAAAAGCGTCGACATCGTCTGCTACACGTCTAAGTTGTGTAATCTTCGTTGTCGTTATTGCTACGAACTGCCGATGCTCAGTGATCGGACGCGCATGAGCTTCGATCAGGTCGAGCGTATGTTTGAAAACGTAGCTGCCGGATATCGCGGCTCCGCCGAACCGATAGCGATCAACTTTCAATGGCATGGAGGAGAGCCTTTGCTCATACCTCCAGACGTCTACCATAAAATATTCGAGATCCAGCGCAGTGTTTTTGCTGGATCGCCTCATCGGATCACGAACACCACCCAAAGCAATTTCACCGTAATGGATGACGACCGGATCGCGCTGCTCCGGGACTTCGATGGCGTCGGCATCTCGTTGGATCTTTTCACCGGTTTGCGTGTGAACGGACAGGGAGTCTGCCAGGAAAGTCGCGCCTTGGGTAACCTTGAGCGGGTACGCGCCTCAGGGGTTCCCGTCGGCGGAATCACAGTATTGACCCGCCGGAATGCTTCTCGGGTGCGGGAAATCTACGAATTTTACCGCGCACGGCGGATGAGCTTTCGAGTTTTGCCCTTGGAGAAGGGTCTCTACCCAGACGAACACGACTTCGGCCTGGGACCAAGGGAAGTACTTGAAGCGTATCGCACTCTTTCGACTTGCTGGCTCGCGGATGATCAACCCGTAGATATCCAACCGCTCGACCGCTATCTTTTCCTTGTGGTTCGCGCGAATTTCCATCCTGAAAACCGGGTAGGGTTGCATGACCCTCAGGGCTGGGCGTCGGTTTTGTTGGTCGATACCGACGGTTCGGTTTACACGTATGGTGAGCGGTTCGAGCGCAGCCTGGGCAATCTCTTCACCACACCGCTCGACCGTCTTCTCACAGGCAGGGAGTACCACGACGCGGCTGCAACAGTCGAGCAGCTCATGCACGCCACGTGCGAACGCTGTCCCAACTACGGACGTAGTTGCACGGGGGATCCGATCGGGCAGAGCAGGCAGGACTACGTCGAACGGGAGGACGACGGAAGCGTTCGATGCGTAGTCGCTCGGGGAATCATTCAGCATTTGGAGGAGCTCCTGACCGAATCGGGTTCGATTTCCGGTGGCACCGTCCACGGTTTGGAGAAGATATTTGCGGGGCGCGTGAGCTTCGCGGTCGACTGATGATCGCAGATCGCGAATTTGCGCCTTTCTCGCACGCCACGCTCGATCCGGCTGGCCGTTTGGCGCTGCGCAATAACCTCATCGTTACTGCAGCGCAGATTCAAACGACAGCCTTTCTACGGCGTCATGGCGTGGAAGTCGCCCGAACCAGCAGCGGCTTGACGGACGTCCTTTCCAATTGGTGCCAATGCCGCGCCTCGATTCATGAGGCCATGCTGCTACCATCGGCGGTCCGTACCATTCGCGAGGCCGATGTTGATCCTGTATGGCTTGCCGCGACATCAGCGGCGCACCTCCACGCCGCCGGGCGTGATGGCGAGTGGCGAGCGACATTTGCTAAACCCGCTCCCGTTCGTTTTGGATTTCGGCAGACCCCTCCGATTAGTGATCTCGTGGTCTCGGCTGTGAGAGGTCGGGTAGAAGTCTCCTTCGATGGCGGTCCAGTCGTGGATCTCTCAACGATGGACGCCGACGTGCCCTCGGTAAGGGTTAACCAGGTTTGCGTGCCGATACTCGGGCCGCAAACGCAGCGTGCATTCCCGGTAGATGATTCGGTTGAATTTGCACGCTGCTCGCTCGACGAAGTGGCCTCCGAGGTCGCCGAGGCGCGTTCAATCCTGAGCCAAAAAGCGCCGGCTTATCTCAAGTGGATCGAAGATGCGTTATCCGCGGTGGTCCCCGTAGAGCCACCACAGGAAGGCGCGACGCAGAGCTTTTCATTGCCGGGAGTCCACGGTGTTGTTTTCGCATCATTTCCTACGTCACCGCTGAAGATCGCCGAGTTGCTCGTTCACGAATGCAGCCATCAGTACTTTCACTTCGGACTTCTGGATACCCTGTTCTCTAACGGCATGGACGATGCTTTATATTGGTCGCCCTATGTTCAGAAAAATAGGCCGATCGATCGCATTTTGATTGCCTTTCATGCCTTCGCAAACATCGTGCTGTTTTATCGAGAGTGTCTGGCGGCGGGCGAAAGCAAGTGGAGCCAGACTGCCGAGATGGAGATTGACAGTAACTTACAACATCTCGTTGTGATGAGCGGCTATCTGCAGAACTCGCGTGGCCTGAGTCCAACCGGCCGCGGCCTCTTCGAGCCCCTGCGCGACGAGTTGTTTCGATGAAAGCTCGACCGTTGTCGGACTATGAGCGGCCCGCCGTGTTTTTCGTGAACGCCGTGGGAGATCAACTTATCTCTTTGCCAACCGTGAGGGCGCTCGCGTCCCTGTTCCCGGGCGGTATCCAGCTCCTTCTTGGGGAGGGCATGAGCTCGTTCCTCTACCGCGGAGTGGCTGTCCGCGAGTCCCCGATTCGAGTGTCCTGGTTGGATTTTGACGAAAAAAGCATCGACGTTGATCGGGTCGCGCCTCGAACGGAACCTTGTGATCTGTTTCTGTGCCTTTCGACTTTTGCCTCGGCTTCGCTGCTGGAACTGGCGCGTCGAATGGGCGCGCGTTGGACCGTGGGCTGGTTTGATATCTTTGATCAGACGATCCCCTTTGATCCGGCGAAGCACTGGTTCGACTTGTATTTCAGGTTTCCAAAACAATTTCGTTTGGAGTTGTGCTTTGACGACTTTTCGTCTCCCCCAATCCTCTCGTCTGCCGCCACACGAGCGGCGGAACTCTTCGTGCGCAAGCACGGAGCGCTGGGAAGCCGTATTCTCTTTGTTCATCCGGAGACGAAGCCCGAAAAGATGTGGGATCCGGTAGCACTCTCCTGGGTTCTGGAGCAGTTCCTTGAAGCACACCCGGAGTTCACGGTTTTCACCACGAGCGTGAAACCCTATCCTCTCGACCTGGGGCGTCACAGTCACCGCGCCGTATGGGTGGATGAGCATCTTGAACTTGCGTTTGCCATCTTGAGCCACGCCGATCTCTTCCTAGGCATTGATTCCTGTTTCTTGCACGCCGCCGATCTGTTACGCATACCTGGTGTAGCGTTGTTTGGTGCCACCGAAGCATCCGATCCAAATCAATGGGGATTTCGACTGTCTCCAGATACCCGGTTGGTATCAGGAGAAAAGTCGCTAGACAAGATTCGCCGAGAGGACGTGCTGGCTGCGCTCTCTGAAGTCGCTCTGAAAACGTCAGTGAAACCTCGGAGTCCGGCGCTTTGCGGTCCGGTTGTAGAAGATCGCCAAGCATAAGTCTCGGAAAATTATCGACTTATCCGAAGAAATTCCATGCACTCTCCCTCGGATTACCTTCCATGGACCAGGACGCTATCAACTTCTCTATATTGTAAGTGTCATCGGAATCAATACGGTGTGGAAGCGATACGACCAGGATCGCCAACTTCTCGCGTTCCGTGGACCCAACCGGTGATGGAAAGACGTTTCCCCCCGGGATCCGTTCCTCGATAGGACACCGGTGTTACCTCGTGATAGAACTCGCTAGGGAAAAGTACGAGCCGATTATCTTCAGGGATGATCCGAGTATGGGCCTCGGCAAAATAAGGCTCCTCGGTCTCATGGCTTTCGCGGCCAGGCCTGAAATGTGTGTCGTATAAGAGCAAATCGCCACCATCAAAAGTGCGAGGCGTCAAGTGCAGGTTGTACACGAACGTGACGCGGCGTGTGTTTTCTGGACCAGTATCTTGGTGAGGCGCAAAAAAGTCTCCATCTCCGTAGAAAAGAGCGTGAGTTTCCGAAAGCGAAGGCTCGAATTCCTCAATCCGAAGGCGCGTCCGAGCATCCTGCCAGTGGGTGAGAAATCGACTGTAGAAAGCGTGTTCGAGTTTGGGCGCGACGTGCCGAAAACAGTCCGGCAGCATAGTGGACCGGCGATAGTCGAGATGGATACCTTTTGTCGTCTCAGCGGTCATGAATCCGCCGCTTTTCGACACTAGCGCAGCATGTAACTCATCGCGCAGCGCTGGATCCAAGTACCCACGTATCATGACGAATGGTGCCGGCTTCAACCCACCCGGAACCGACTGAAGAGACGACGTCCGTCCGGTAATGCTCGAAATGATCCGGGAGGCCTTGAGATGAGTGGGTTCGAGCGCCAAGAGCTTCCCATATGCCACGGCTGCCTCATCGAGTGCGCCAGCTGCGCGCAATCGGTCGCCCCACTCCTCGAGTAGCTGCGGATTAGCCGTCATTTGGGCGACAATCTTAGCAAACTTGTGCAACGGAGGAACGTGCAGTTCGAGTTCCCAGCGGCACCTAGTTGGCGCCTTCGTTCCGGAAACGGGCGCTGGAAAGAGGGCCTCCAAACGCTCTGTTCTGTCAAAACTCCTCCAAGTACAGGTGATCGAACTCGATTGGTTGACAGAATGAACTGACCGAATTCCATCCCACGAGTTCCGTAACACGACTCACGTTACGGTGATCCAGGTTTACACACGTTCCGGGGAGATTGGGGAGAGCGAACGAGATGCACTTGCTAAGTGGAAGTCTAGTATCGATGTGGCGACTAGCTGGGAGGCAGCTCCCTCCCACGCAGTGACTCCGAGTACTCGGCCGACCGACGAAGACCTCGACCAGGCCTCCCCGCCAATCATTTAGCTTCAGTAGTTCACCGGCTCTAAATACCAGAAAATTTCTGCTTTACACGCGCATAAGTCTGCGAGCGATGCGATCAGTTCCCGAAGAAATGTAGACTGTGACGCTCGTTTACAGTTCTTGGAGACGCGAAAAATAAAGAACTCTTGCGATAGTGTGAGCTGTCGGCCGATTCCTAAGGGGCCGGGTTTTGCTCGGCGAAATCGCTTGAATTGCTACCGCAGAGTGCTACCGTGATTTTCGCTTTAACGATGTAAAAACAGCATCAGCCAATAGCTAAGTCCAAGGGAATCAGTAAGTGCGGAGCTTCCCATCGGCTCCACCAAAATTCCTGTCTAGAATTCCTTACACAAGCCAAGAAAACCCGGTTTCGCGAAAACTCCTTTGATCTTGAGGACTAGGGCGCAGCAGTGCTGCGCCCCTACATGTCTTGTACTGCTGCTCGATTATGCGGTGGCGGCGACGGCGTCGAGTTTGCGCGAGGATTCCCACAAGGCGATGTAAGGTTTGAGTTCGCGCATCATTTTTTCGAAGGCGGCGAGGTCGAGAGACTGGGCGCCGTCGCTGATGGCTTTTTCAGGGTGCGGGTGAACCTCAACGATGATGCCGTCGGCGCCGATGGCTACGCCTGCGCGCGAGACTGCGGGAACGAGGCTGCGCTTGCCGGTGGCGTGGCTGGGATCGAGCATCACGGGAAGATGCGTGAGTTCGTTGAGCGCCGGGATGGCGGCGATGTCGCACGTGTTGCGCGTTTCGGTTTCGAAGGTGCGGATCCCGCGTTCGCAGAGGATCACGTTGGGATTGCCGTGCGCAACGATGTATTCGGCGGACATCAGGAGCTCTTTGATGGTGCCGCTGAGGCCGCGCTTGAGCAGAACGGGCTTGCCGCATTTCCCGAGCGCCTTGAGGAGCATGAAATTCTGCATGTTGCGCGCGCCGACCTGCATGACGTCGGCATACTGCGCGATGAGATCGACGTCGCGATCGCTCATGACTTCGGTGACGATGCCGAGGCCGGTGGCGGCTTTCGCTTTTTGCAGGAGTTTTAATCCGTCCTCTTCCATTCCCTGGAAATCGTAGGGTGAGGTACGCGGCTTGAACGCGCCGCCGCGGAGCATTTTGGCTCCGGCCTTGGCGACGCCCTCGGCGGCTTCCATGATTTGTTTTTCGGATTCGACCGAGCACGGGCCTGCCATCACGATGAATTCGTCGCCGCCGATTTCGACCCCGTTGATGCGGATGCGCGTGCGTCCAGGCTTGAATTGCTTGCTGACGAATTTGTATGGCGCGGAGATGCGCACCACTTTTTCGACCTGCGGCATGGATTCGACGGACTCCAGGCACGCGGTTACATCGCCCACTCCCACGACTCCGATCACGACGCGCTCCTCTCCTTCGATCGAGTGCACCTTGTAGCCGAAGTGCGCGACCTGCGCGCGAACCTCGTCGATTTCCTGCCGGGTTGCATGCATCTTCATCGAAATGATCATCGCCAGCCTCTCTGGTGGGTGAAGGATTGGGACTTAAAATTTTTTATAAGTTGAGCCATCGTTGCTCCGGTCGTGCGTCGCTGCTTGCTTACTTGCCGTTGAAAACTGGCCCGAAAAACAAAAAACCCACTCAGCTTGCGAGTGGGTCGAATCTTTCCGCTTTGTTGCTTTGGCTACAAATTCGCCCCTCGCCCAGTTTTTAGTGGGTACCAAAAGCTAAACCAATAGGAGTAGGCGCGGTAATTCACGAGGGCAGTGTATGCCGGAGGCGGATTTCGCGCAAGTTAATTTTCGGGGGCCAGCTTTTGAGCCGGCGAGCCGAAAAACTAACTTGCAAATAGAAAGTAGATATTGCTTACTGAATCGGCGAGCTGATTTCCGCTCGCCCCAGCCATTTTCGGCGCGGCGTGTGAATTAGAGACCGCCACCAATCACAATTCAGGAGAGCATCCATGTCGATGGTTCCATCCAATACTCGCATTACGCCATTTCTGTGGTTCGATGGCAACGCCGAAGAGGCGGTGACTTTTTATTGCTCGGTGTTCAAGAATTCGCGAAGGCTGGACAAAGTGGACTCCGCGGTCGATTCGAGCGTGCCCAAAGGGAAAGTGATTACGATTTCGTTCGAGCTTGACGGGCAGGCGTTTGTAGCACTGAATGGCGGGCCAAACTTCAAGTTCACCGAAGCGATTTCGTTCATGATTCGCTGCGAGAATCAGGAAGAGATTGATTACTACTGGTCAAAGCTCACCGCCGGCGGTGGGGCTGAGGTGCAGTGCGGGTGGCTCAAGGACAAATTCGGATTGTCGTGGCAGGTTGTGCCGGCGCGAATCGGAGAGCTGATTTCGAATCCGGGCGGAATGCAAGCAATGATGAAGATGAAGAAGCTCGACATCGCGGAGTTGGAGAAGGCGAACAAGTCTTCAAAGAGCGAAGCCGCCCAGGCGTGAGCGGAGCGAGCGATCGGCGTCGATCTGGCTTAGGCGAGCTATTCGTAACGTAGCGCGACCATCGGATCGACGCGCATCGCGCGACGTGCTGGGATGTAACAGGCGCATAGCGCGACTGCCGCTAGCAGCAGCGTCGTGAGAATAAACGTCGCGGGATCGGTGGGTTTTACGTCGAAGAGCAACGTTGTCATCACGCGCGTTGCCGCGGCCGCTCCGAGCACGCCGACCGCAATCCCTGCGAGAGCCAACTTCGCTCCGTCACCCAGAACAAGTTTTAAGACGTCGGCTCGTTGCGCGCCGAGCGCCATGTGGATGCCGATTTCATTGGTGCGCTGGCTGACGCGATAGGCCATCGTGCCGTAGATTCCGACTGCGGCGAGCAGCATTGCGAGTCCGGCGAACAATCCAAGCAATAACATATTGAAGCGCTGGCGCGCGAGCGAGACGCTCATCCAGTCGTCCATCAACCGAATTTCGGTGACGGGAATTTGGTTGTCGATCGCCCAAACTTGTTGTTTCACTTCGGCGATCAAGCCAGAGGGCTCTGCGAGGCCGCGTTGGCGCACGACGAGGCTCATCCAGCGGCGCCACGATTCGTCGGACTGGGCAAAGGGCGCATACATTGTGGCCTCGGGCGGTTCGTTGAGGGTCCCGTGTTTGACGTCGCGCGCAACGCCCACGATGGTCATCCACTTGTGAGGCTCGTTGGTGCGCGCGAAGTCGATGCGAGCGTTGAGCGGATTTTCGTTCGGGAAAAAGCGGCGGACCAGTTCCTCGCTGACGACGGCAACGAGCGGCTGATTTTCGCGGTCCGATTCCGTGAGGCCGCGGCCGGCGACGATTGGAATTTGCATCACGTCAAAGTAATTGCCCATCACAGAGAGAGTTTGCACGACGGGTTCGTCGCCGACGGGAACAGGCGGGCGGCCGTCGATCGCAAAACGGTGATCGAGATAATTTCCGCCGAAAGGAAGATCGGTGACCATCGCGGCTTGCACGCCGGGGAGTTGGTTTAAGCGAGCGAGCAATTCACGTCGAAAGGCGGTCTGTTGGGGGATTTTGTCGTAGCGCGTGATTGGGAGCTGAAGGTGCACCGTTAACAGGTCGCGCGGATTGAATCCGGGATTTACGGACTGAAGACGCGCGAAGCCTTTGATCATCAGGCCGGCGGATACGAGAAGGATGAGCGCGAGCGCGAATTCGGCGGCGACGAGGACGTTACGGAACGTGTGCGAGAATTTTCCAGCGGTCGTGCCGCGGCCGGATTCTTTGAGCGACTCCGTGGCGTTGCCGCTTGTGGCTCCGAGAGCGGGAATTAGGCCGAAGACGACTCCGGTCAAAAGAGAGATAGCGAAAATAAATCCGAAGAGTCGCGCGTCCATCTGAATCCCGCGAAAACGTTCGAGTTCTGCCGGCTCGAGCGAAACGAGCAGACTCGTTCCCCATTTGGCGAGTGCGAGGCCGAGCGCGCCGCCGAGGAGTGACAACAAGGTGCTTTCGGTGATGGCTTGAACGAGGAGCCTTGAACGGCCCGCGCCGAGCGATGCGCGAAGTACGAATTCCTGGCGGCGAGAAATTGCTCGAGCTGTGAGCAGGCCGGCGAAGTTCGCACAGGCGATCAGAAAAACGAGGCCAACCGCGCCGAAGAGTACGAGAAGCGCGGGGCGAATGTCTCCCACAAGAAATTGATGGAGCGGCGCCAGAGTTTTTTTGCGATTGCCCTCGGTGTCGGGATATTGCTTCGCGAGGCGATCCGCGATGCCGGTGACGTCGGATTGCGCTTGTTCTAGGGTGACGCCGGAATTGAGGCGCCAGAATGTGCGCATGAAATGAACGCCCCGAAACGGCGCGGCTTCGGGATAAACGACCCAGAGCGAAACAAAAATATCGGTCTCGTCTTCAGGCAGCGCAAAGGTTGCGGGCATCACGCCAATCACGGTGTAACGATTACCGTTCAGCGTAAGAGAACGGCCGAGCACGTTCGGATCGGCGCCGAAGAATTCGCGCCAGAAGCGATGCGTGATGACCATATTGTGCGGTCCGCCTTTTACATCTTCGTCGGCAGAGATCAGGCGGCCGAGCATCGGCGCCACGCCAAGCGTTTCGAGCAGGCCTGCGTTCACATAAGCGGCGCGAATTTGCAGAGGCTCGGGGCCACCGGTTAAGTCCATGCGCTCGGTCGTGATGCCGCCGCCGTGGGCGAGAGTTTTTGTTTGTTGGAGAATGTCGTCGATGTTTCGCAGCGAGTCGTTTTGCTTGATGGTGACGAGCCGGTCGGGATCGGGGTAAGGAAGCGGGCTGAGGAGCACACTGTCGATGACGCTGAAGATCGCTGTGTTGGCGCCGATGCCGAGCGCAAGCGTGACGACGGCGACGATCGTAAATCCCGGCGATTTTCTCAGCATTCGGAGCGAGTAGCGAAGATCGCGGATGAAATTCTCGAAGAATTGCATGCCGCGCGCTTCGCGGCATTCTTCTTTCAGTTGTTCGGCCCCGCCGACGAGAAGCCGCGCTTGTCGCGTAGCTTCCGTGCGCGTCAGGCCGGCAGCTTCGAGCTTTTCGACTTGGTGCTCGTAGTGAAAGTGGAGCTCTTCGTCCATCTCGGCTTCGACTTTTTCGCGGCGAAAAAGAGAACGCAATCGATAGAGCAAATCGTTGAGCATCGGGGTTCTCCTACGCGGTGCGAAGCACCTGAGCGACGGCCGTTGTCAACGCTTCCCATGAGTCGCGCTCGGCTTCGAGCTGCGTTTGGCCTTTGCGCGTGAGCGAGTAAAACTTTGCGCGGCGATTGTTCTCGGACGCGCCCCACTTGGCGGCAATCCATCCGCGGCGTTCGAGGCGGTGCAGCGCGGGATAAAGCGAGCCTTGCTGCACGCGCAGCACATCATTCGAGATTTGCTGCAGGCGCTCGGAGATGGCCCAGCCGTGCTGCGGCTCGCTGGCGATA
>Ga0209169_10000786_pt1 | contig 19432 bp, 19 predicted proteins | sample HubBroMetageWRM4_FD_188346 | JGI IMG/M metagenome (GOLD analysis project Ga0209169, IMG submission 188346) | Warmed soil microbial communities from the Hubbard Brook experimental Forest, New Hampshire - Hubbard Brook CCASE Soil Metagenome WRM 4... | ecosystem: Environmental > Terrestrial > Soil... | reverse complement strand
ATTTCTCTGGGAGTCATTTTGCGGCTGATTCGCCGCCTAAATGACACGCTGGGTATCACCAGCATCGTCGTGTCGCACGATGTGTCGGAGATTTCCAAGATCGCGGATCAGGTGTTCCTGCTGTCGGGCGGCAAGGTGGTCGCGGGGGGCACGCCGCAGGAACTCCAAACCAACCCGACCGAGATCGTCAAGCAGTTCATCGGCGGTTTGGCGGATGGTCCGGTGCCTTTCCACTTTCCGGCGCCGGATTATTTCGACGAGCTTCTGTCCCGCAAAGAGGTTCTCTGACATGTTCAAAGAACTCTGGGAGAGCTTTACCGATGCCCTGGAAGGATTGGGGTCGGTCGTTCATTTCCTGTTTCGTCTGTTGGTTCATTCGCCGCCTGCTCTGCTTCGCTTCAGCTTGATCTCGCAACAGATTTTCAACTCCGGCGCATTTTCGCTGGTCATCATCATGCTCTCCGGCCTGTTCGTCGGCATGGTGCTGGGATTGCAGGGCTTCCAGCTGTTGCAGCGCTTCGGTTCGGAAGAAGCGCTGGGCACCGCCGCGACCATCGGCTTGGTGAAGGAACTCGGACCTGTGGTAACCGCGCTGCTGTTCGCCGGCCGGGCGGGCACGGCGTTGGCCTCCGAGCTGGGATTGATGCGCGCGACCGACCAGATCTCGGCCATGGAAATGATGGCGGTCGATCCCATTCAGCGCGTGGTGGTGCCGCGATTCTTGGGCGGCGTCATATCCATGCCGCTGCTCGCGGCAATATTCAGCGTGATCGGCATCTATGGCGCGCAGTTGGTCGGCGTGCAGATCATGGGAGTCGACTCAGGCAGCTTTTGGTCGCAAATGCGCTCCGCCGTCGGCCTCTCGGACATCACCGAGGGCATCGTCAAGAGCATTGCCTTCGGCATTGCCTGCAGTCTCATCGCTGTTTATCAAGGTTATTATGCGACGCCCACTGCGGAGGGCGTCGGTAGAGCCACCACGCGCACGGTCGTGACCTCTGCCGTGGTGATTTTGTTCCTGGACTATCTGATTACCGCAGCGTTTTTGTAGGAGTGTTCTCATGCGCAAGTCACGCACCTTAAATCTAGGCACCGGCTCGTTTGTACTGCTGGGCTTCGCGGCGCTGTTTTTCCTCACCACCCAGACCACCAGCCGTGGATTGTCCTGGTTCGGTCCGCCGCACTACGAGGTGACGGCAAAGTTCGACAACATTGGCGATCTCAAAGTGGGCGCCCCAGTGTCGATGTCCGGCGTGGAAATTGGACGGGTGGTCAAGATCGACTTCGATTCCAACGAATACAAAGCGGTCGTGCAGCTGCGCTTGAACGAGCGCTACGACAAAATCCCGGTTGACAGCGATGCGAGCATTTATACCCAAGGATTATTGGGCGGCAAATTCATCGGACTCACCGCCGGCGGCGCCGATACGTATCTCAAGAACAATGATCACATCGACTTTACGCAATCTGCGTTCGTGCTGGAAAATCTGATTGGCCAGGTCCTGGCGAATTTCACCAAGTCCAAGGCGGATGAGCAGCAGAATGCCGCCGCGCCCGCCGACGCCAAATCGGGCGCAGATTCGAAATCGAACGCGGATACGAAATCGAAGGAGAAAACAAAATGAGCAGGCTTTTAATCGGCGCCTTTCTGATATCCATCCTGGCAGTCGGCGCGCACGCCGCAGACGCGCCGGCCGCGCCGGACGCAAGTGCGCTGACCCCGCAGCAGCTGGTGGAAAATTCGGCCAAACGCATGCTGCAAGAATTGGATGCGAACCGGGCGATGTACAAAGCCGATCCGGCCAAGCTCGATGCCTTGGTGGGCAATGTGCTGCTGCCGAATTTCGACACTGAATACTCGGCGCGCTTGGTCCTGGGGCAAAGCTGGCGCACGGCAACGCCCGAGCAACGCAAGCGGTTTGTCGACGCTTTCTATCACTCGCTGCTGCGAAACTATGGCGCGGCGCTGATCGATTTTACCGGCGATCGATTCGTCGTTCTGCCCTATAAAGGCGATCCGGGCGACACAACCGCAACGGTCCGCACCGAAGTGAAGAAATCCACCGGCGACAAAGTCCCGGTGAATTTCAGTCTGCGCAAAACTCCCGAGGGCTGGAAAGCCTGGGATGTGGTGATCGAAGGCATCTCCTACGTCAAGAGCTTTCGCACCGATTTCGCCTCGGAAATCCAGCAAAAGGGGCTGGATGACGTCATTAGCCGGCTGGAGAAAGAAGGCCGCGTAGGCCCCGCCGGGGCGGCAGTTCCACATTGAACAATACCGCGACGCTCACTGCTGAATTTGAACCCCAGGAGGGGGAGCGCTCACGCGTGCTGGGCGTGCTGCACTTCACCACGGTGACGGCGCTGCTGCGGACGGGGAGCGAAGCCATCGCCACTGGCCGCGCCGCCGTCATCGATCTGTCCGGGGTCAAGGACAGCGACAGTTCCGGCCTCGCGCTGCTGATTGAATGGCTGAGCATCGCGAGGGCCGAACGCAAGGCGCTGCGCTATGAAAACATTCCGGTCCAACTGCATCAACTTGCGCGCTTGAGCGATGTGGAAGAGTTGTTGACGGCAGGATAGGATACTCGCGGCCGCAATCGATGCACCGGCTTTCGGCGGCCGGGGATGGGGACAATAATAAGAAATCCGCAATATTCGCCGGCATTCATGCCGGCGACCGCCGCTTACGCGCTCGTTGCCTGCCTCCTTGCGGGGCACGCTGCTGTCGCGGCGGATACCGTTCCCCTGGAGGCGTTCGGCCGCCTGCCGAGCCTGGAAGATGTGGCCATTTCCCCGGACGGCAGCAAGCTGGCGTTTGTCAGGACCAGCGGCGAGAGCCGGAATCTCGTGGTGATTCCGCTCGGCAAGCGCGAGGTCATCGGCGAGGTCCGCGTCGGCGAGAACAAACTGCGAGACATCGACTGGGTCGACGACGACAATATTATCGCCACCATTTCCAGCACCAGTCCGCCGCCTTTCGGTTTTACCGGGGCAGTCCGCGAGTGGTATCAGCTCATGAACTTCAATATCAGCAAGCAGAAGATCAATCAGCTGTTATTTGAGGTAAACCATGTGGAAACTTTCAATGTGGTCACCAGCGGCTTGTCGATGCGCGAGGTGTCGGGTCATCCGATGCTGTATACGCGCGGGCTCTGTGTGCGTGACACGACGGTTCCCTGTTTATTTTCGGTGACATATCCGGACCGCCGCACGCGGTTGATGGATGAGGGGTCGGAGCCCGACACCGACTGGCTGATCGGCGAAGCGGGAACCATGGCGGCACAGTTCACCTACCACGATGCCAAGAAGCTTTGGGAAATCAAGACCCGCAACAGCGGTCACTGGAACACCGTTGCCTCCGGAACCGCGGCAATCGACACGCCCGATATCATGGGATTTAGCGCCGACGGCAGCGCCCTCATTGTGCGATTCGTGGTCAACGGCGATCCACAATGGAAACCGCTCAACCTATCGGACAACACTTGGGGACCCGCGCTCGCGAACGGCGCCTCCTTCTCAGGGACCATCGAGGATCGCAAGACCGGCCGCATCATCGGCGGCGTTCGCGAGATCGGCAGCAGCCAACTGGTGTTTTTCGACAATGAGCTGCAGGCGCATTGGAACGCGGTGCTGCGCGCATTTCCCGACGAACGCGTGCAACTGGAGTCTCATTCGGACGATTTCTCTCGACTCGTGTTGAAGGTATTCGGTCCCAAGGAGGGCTACGTTTATGCGCTTTACGATTGGTACAGCCATCGCGCGACGATACTGGGACGAGTCTACGAAGGGGTCACTGCGCCCGCGGACATGAAGGCGATCAGCTATCCGGCCGCGGACGGGCTCAAGATTCCCGCATTTTTGACTCTACCGGAGGGAGCGGCAAAAGATCTGCCGCTGATCGTGCTACCGCACGGAGGACCTGCCAGCGCCGACAGCCTGCGTTTCGACTGGTGGTCGCAGGCGCTGGCCGCGCAGGGCTACGCCGTACTCCAGCCCAATTTTCGCGGCTCGATTCTCGATTCTGAATTCATGGAGGCGGGCTTTGGCGAGTGGGGCCGCAAGATGCAATCCGACCTGTCCGATGGCGTACGCTACCTTGCGCACCAGGGCATCATCGATCCGAAGCGAGTCTGCATCGTGGGCGCCAGCTACGGCGGCTATGCGGCGCTGGCCGGCGTTACCGTCGAGTCGGGCGTGTATCGTTGCGCGGTGGCCGTGGCGGGCATTTCGGACTTGCGCCGGTTTCGCAAGTGGACCGTGGTCAACGAAGTGGGCATGAGTCAGCGCTATTGGGACCGGTTTATCGGCACGGCCGACCAGAAGGACCCCGCACTCGTTGCGATCTCACCGATAGAGCATGTCAGCGCGGTGACCGTTCCGGTGCTGCTGATTCACGGCCGCGACGACACGGTCGTCCCCTACGAACAAAGCGATGTCATGCTGAGCGCGCTCAAGCGCGCCGGAAAGCCGGTGACCTTGGTGACCATGAAGCACGAGGATCATTGGTTGTCGCGCAGTGAAACGCGCTTGCAAATGCTGCAAGCAACCGTCGATTTTCTCAAGGCGAATAATCCACCGAACAGTACTTCGGCCCAGTGATTTTGACCGGGTGGTCTAGCGCTGACGAGAGCTCGGGCAGGTCAATATCACTACGCTGGGAGTACCGGCGAGTGTTGCGCGACGCTTGTTTTTACAGCCTACGAGTGCGCACGAGACCACCCATCCCCGTAGCCCGCGCTTACGGTTTTTTTGTGTCGTCGGGCGGGGTTTTTGGCGGCGTCTTGGGCGCGGCTGTGTCCGAGTCATCGGCGCCCGGGTCGACCAGCACTTCGTCGGTCACTTTGCCGTCGGACACCAGGTAAGCGCGCCGCTGCAGATAAGCGTCCCGTACGAAGGCGTAGGGATCGAAAACCTTTTGCAGGGTTTCATCGAGCGACAACAGGCTGGCTCTCGAATCCACCAAACCGACGCCATAGATGCTATACGCCACCCAGTTGTTGTCGATGTAGTGCGTGGGCCCCGTGAATATATCCACGATGCGGCCGGGACCGTCGCGTGTATCTGAAGGGCCGAAAAATGGCACCTCGATAAACGGACCCGGCGGCACGCCCCAGTGGCCCAGGGTCTGCCCGAAATCCTCGTCGTTCTTGTCCAAACCCATCTGCGTCGCCGGGTCCAGCAGGCCGCCGACGCCCACGGTGGTATTGACGACCAGGCGCGCCAGGTCATTGGCGGCCGCGCGGAACTTTCCCTGCAGGGCATCGTTGATCATGACCGTCGTGGTACGCAGATTCGAAAGAAAATTGCTGACGCCGGTGCGGGCCGGTGCCGGTACCGCCTTCACGTAGGTGCGTGCAATGGGCTTGGCGATCGCCCGATCGAGCTTGTCGTTGACCTTATAGACGCCGCGATTCCAGGATTCCCACGGATCTTGGGGAGGGGGCTTGTGGTCGGGCGGCAACGTGACGCATCCCGTCAGGGCTACGGCCACTGCGGCGCAAAGTAGTGCCCGCGTGTGCGTTACTCTCCACATATTGAATCGCTCCCGCGTTTCTTAGGTCTTAAGCCAAAGATACACTATTGGGAGAGTCAGCGGCGACGAGGCTGCTTTTGGATTGGCCGCAATTGACCACTATTGACCGCTATTGACCCCGCGCTCATCGGCCATGGTATTTTTGTTCTTCTTCGGCATTGCCGCGCGCACTTCCTCGAGGCGCGCGCTGTAGCGCGCGCGTTGTACGGCGTCGAGTCCCGGGAGGGTCAATGCCAGTTGTAATTGATTGGACGCCATCTGAAGATTGCCCGTCATCAAATAAAACTCCGCCATGTAGCTGTACGAGTCGGCGTAGTCGCCGGCCGTGCTGGCCGCTTTTGCGATGAGCCGGGTCTGATCCGGCGTGGGCTCCACGTTATTGAATAAATCCAGCAACACCAGATGGGCGCGCTTGTTGTCGCCGGAATGCATCAACGACTCGGCCAGCCGAATCGTGATCGGAACGTTGCGCGGGAATAGGGACATCGCTTGTTCAAGGATGGCGGTCGATTCCTTGAACTGATTATTGACCAGGTATGCCTGCCCAAGCGCACCGTAGAACTGCGTGACCTTCGGGTATTCGCGTACCAGCTCCTGCAAATCGGCGATGGCGGGCACCGGATTTTTTGTTTCGATGTCCGCGACATCCCTGCCATAGCGCTCTTGAATGGTTTTGCCGCCGCCGTTCTTGATCAAGTTTGCGTAGTATTGGCGCGCGACGCGGGGATCCGCGGCAATCGATCTCAATCGCTCGCGGATCAACAAGAATCCCAAGGAATCTTCGTGATGGATCCGGCCGATCTGGTTGGCGCGATCCTGCGCTTCCGCGACGCGGTCGGAAAAAATCGGGTGATCGATCAGGAACTGCACCGCATTGACACGGCTCGGTTCAGGCCCGGTGCGGCCCATGTAATCGAAGAAGCTGGCCATTCCCAACGGATCGTAACCGGCGTTCGCCATGGTCGTGATGCCGAGTCGATCCGCTTCGAACTCGCTGCTGCGGGTGTAGTTGATCTGATGCTGAATCATCGCGCTCTGGCCTGCCAGCACGGCGCCCTCGATCGCATCGGGGGAGCCGCGGCCGGCCGTGGCTCCCAGCAACACCGCCGCCAACATGGCGGCCGAGGCCAACAATCCCTCGTGGCTTTGGTCGATGAGCTGCCGAACTAGATGGCGCTGCGTGACATGCGCAGTTTCGTGCGCCAGCACGCCCGCCAATTCATTCTCGTTGCGCACCGCCAAAAACAGTCCGCTGTGAATGGCCACGAATCCGCCGGGGATTGCGAAGGCGTTGATGTCGGCATCGCGGATGACGAAGTAATAGAACTGGTGCTGGCCTTCCTCCGCCTGGCTCGAGAGGCTATGGCCAATCTCCTGGGCGTACTGTTGGATTTCGGGGTCGGTGAGGATCACACCTTCCTTGCGTATCTCGTTAACGAAGCCCAAGCCCGCGTGATACTCATCGTCGATGGAAATCGCCGCATTGGCAGGACTGCCCAATTCCGGCAGATCCTGGTTGGTGAGTTTGTTGGATTGGGCCACACCTTGCGCATATCCCACGCTCACGCTCAAGCCAACCGCGGCGGCGGCTAGAAAAGCGGTTATGGATTTAAGCGCTGACATGGTGACTCTCGAACCTTGGAGTGTAGGCCCATCCCAAAGTTCGCTCAAAACAGAAGCAAAATCAAAGAACTTCGGAGGCGTAGTCCGCCAGACGCGAGCGCTCGCCCCGCACCAGCGTGATATGTCCGGAAAACGCCCAGCCGTGAAATCGGTTTACCACGTACGTGAGCCCGGTCGTGGTCTCCGTGAGGTAGGGCGTGTCAATTTGCGCAATATTGCCCAAACACACCATTTTGGTGCCGGGACCCGCCCGGGTGACCAGGGCCTTCATTTGCTTGGGGGTCAGATTTTGAGCTTCGTCAATAATGATGAAGCGGTTCAGAAACGTGCGGCCGCGCATGAAATTCAGCGAGCGGATCTTGATGCGGTGCCGTAGCAAATCGTTCGTGGCGCCCCGACCCCACGTACCGCCCGGCTGGCTCTGCGTCAGGACCTCCAAATTATCCATGAGCGCACCCATCCAGGGCTCCATTTTCTCTTCTTCGGTCCCGGGCAGAAAGCCGATGTCCTCGCCCAGCGGGATGGTGACGCGGGTCATGATGATTTCGCTGAAGCGATTGTGATCGAGCGTTTGCGCCAGACCCGCCGCGAGGGTCAGCAGAGTTTTGCCGGTGCCGGCCGGACCTAGCACCGTCACGAAGTCGATTTCCGGATCCATCAACAGGTTCAATGCCAAGTTCTGTTCACGGTTGCGCGCCGTTACGCCCCACACATTGTTGCGTTCAGTGCGGTAGTCGGTGGTCAGCTCGAGGATCGCTGAATCGGACTCGAGCTTGCGCACAATGGCTTCCACGCCGTTCGCGCCGGGGTCATAAACGAATTGATTGGTCTTCCATTCGCGCACCAGCGGGCCGCGCACCCGGTAATAAGTTCGGCTCTGCTGCTGCCACGACTCCATGCCCTTGCCGTGCTTTTCCCAGAAATTCTGCGGCAGCTGCTGGACGCCGCTCACCAACAAATCGGCATCTTCGATGGTTTTGTCGCTGGAATAGTCCTCGGCGTGCACACCGAGAATCGCCGCTTTGATGCGCAAATTGATGTCTTTCGAAACCAAGGTAACCCGGGCGGTGCGAAATTTCTGCTGCAGCGCCAGGGTGTTGGCCAGAATGGCGTTGTCGGCGCCATGGCCGGGCAGGCTGTCCGGCAGCACCGATTCGAGCAGCTGAGTCTGGAAAAACAGCCGTCCGCCGGGAGGCCGCTTGCCGTGATTGATCGGTATTGCCGTCGGCAAGGCGAGGCCGCGATCGATCTGTTTCTTGGTCGCACCTTGCATCAGTTCGTCAAGAAAGCGGCTCACCTGGCGCACGTTGCGCGCCGGCTCCGACAAACCCTTCTTGCCCGCATCGAGTTCCTCGAGCACGGTCATCGGGATGTAAATATCGTGCTCTTCGAAGCGGAAGATGGCGGTCGGGTCGTGCATCAAGACATTCGTATCGAGCACGAATATGCGACGCTCTGCCTTGCCTTGACGGCTTTTCAGCACAGCGGCCCCCAAAGGCCGCACGTTGCCGGTCACAGTGCCTTCACCGCTGCCAACACCGCCCCGGCATGATCCTTGACCTTCACTTTGCGCCACTCCTGCCGCAGCACGCCTTTGCCGTCGATGAGGAAGGTGCTGCGCTCGACTCCCATGTACTTCCTGCCATACATGCTTTTTTCCTTGAACACCCCGTATAAGTTGCACACTTTCTGGTCGGGATCGCTCAACAATTCAAATGGGAAGGACATTTTTTCCTTGAATTTTTCATGTGAGGCCACGCTGTCCGGCGAGATGCCCAAGACCACCGCCTTGGATTTTTTGAACTGGGCGTTCAACGCGGCAAAGTCCAGACCTTCCTGCGTGCAGCCCGAGGTGTTGTCGCGCGGATAAAAATAAATGACCACCGCCGAGCCCTTGGCGTCTTCGAGCGACCAGGTTCCTGCGGTGCCCTCGAGGGTGAACGGCGGCGCCTTCTTGCCGATTTCAATCTTGCTCATGACTTGGCTAACTCTTCACGGGTTCAAAAATGGCATCCAAATTCAGGTGATCGCAGAAGTCCATGAATTCTTCGCGCAGTACGCCGATGTGCAGGCGGCTGGGGACATTCACGATCATCTGCACGGAGAACATCGGGGCGCCGGTGTGCGCGGCGGCATACGAGCGCGTCGACAACTCGGCGATGTCGACGCCGCGTTGCGCAAAGAATCCCGAGAGCCCGGCGACGATCCCGGTCTGATCGAGGCAGACCACATCGATCGAATAGGGCAGCATGTCGTTGCGCGCCGAGCGTTCTTCGGTGCGCCGCAGCTGAATATTCATGCCGGTGGCGTCGGCGAGTTTCTTGAACTCCCCTTCAAGTTTCGCCAGGGTGTGCCAATTGCCGTTGACCAGCAGCAGCATGGCAAACTCGTTACCGAGCGAGGTCATGCGGCTTTCGCTGATGCTCCCGCCGCAATCGGCGATCGCCTTGGACAGCTCATGGACCATGCCGACGCGGTCGCTGCCGACCGCGGAAATGACGATATGTTGTTTCATCGGATCAAATTCTACCGGATGGGCGCTTGCCAGGGTGCATGTCTGGCACTTAAGGTAGCGATATTTCCCGCGGAGCTCTTTGATGTTTGCCGGAAGCATGGTAGCGATCGTCACCCCAATGACGGCCGACGGGGCGTTGGATTGGCCTGCATGGGATCGGTTGCTGGATTTTCACGTGCGCGAGGGCAGCGATGGAGTCGTCGTGGCCGGCACCACGGGAGAATCGCCGGTCCTTTCCGCTGCGGAGGTCGAAGAATTGACACGCCGGGCGGTAGCACGCTGCCGCGATAAGCTCAAAGTCATCGTCGGCGCCGGCTTCAATTCGACCGACTTGACCGTGGCACGCACCCGCACATTGTCCCGGTTGGGCGTCGATGCCGTGATGCTGGTGACGCCGTACTACAACAAACCTCCACAGGAAGGTCTTTTCAGGCATTTCTCAGCCGCAGCCGATGCATCCGCCGTCCCTGTTATTCTGTATAATGTGCCGAGCCGAACGGCGGTGGATCTCTTGCCGAGCACCATCGCACGACTAGCGCGGCACCCTCGCATCGTGGCGATCAAAGAAGCGACAGGCTCCCTGAGCCGTGCGCGCGAGATTGTCAGCACCTGTCCGGCGGAGTTCGTGCTGCTTTCGGGCGACGACGCGACGGCCGTGGAACTGATGGGAGCGGGTGCTCGCGGGGTGATATCGGTGACGGCGAATGTCGCGCCGCGTCGCATGCATGAGGCTTGCGAAGCCGCGCTCGCGGGCGACCTGGTCGCCGCGCGGACGATTGACGCGAGTTTGCAGGCTTTACATAAGGACCTGTTTGTCGAAGCGAACCCGATACCCGTGAAATGGGCGGTGGCAAGGATGGGCATTATCGGGAACGCAATCCGACTGCCGTTGGTCGAACTGGCATCCGCGCACCATGAGACGGTGTTGCGTGCGATGCGGGCCGCGGGAGTTACCCTTGAGGAACAAGCTGCATGAGTCTTGATCGAATTTTACTGCTGGTTGCGGCAAGCTCCTTGATGAGCGGCTGTTTTATATTCAAGAAATTGACGCCCGACTGCCACACGCCGCAGGAATATCAGCACGCGCTGTCCGCACCGCCCCTGAAAGTACCCGCCGGACTCGATACTCCGAACACGGCGGGCGCACTGGTGATCCCGACCGTAACGGACGCACCGCCGCCGCCGGGTCCTCACGACACTTGCTACGATATTCCGCCGCGCTACAAGCCCGCGCCCCCGAACAAGGCCGCCGGGAGCTAGATTTGATCGGCTGGGTCCGCTCCGGTACCCTTGCGGCCGCGAGGAGAGGTGGCCGAGCGGTCGAAGGCGCACGCCTGGAAAGTGTGTAACACCTAACCGTGTTCGTGGGTTCGAATCCCACCCTCTCCGCCAAAATGTTTTGGCAGTTGGTTGGATTTTAGCGGCTAAACTGTCTTTGAATGGAGAGGTGGGAGGTGGGGTTCGAACCTTTAGGTTCGACAGCGCCACAGCGGCGCTGGACGCACGCAGTGCGCCCGCAGGGCGAGGGCCAGGATGGCCCGAGTCAATCCCTCCAGCTTTGGAGCTACCGTTTATGGTGGCTCGCGTTTGCATCTTCGCGACGACTGGTCACGAACCCCGTCAGGCCCGGAAGGGAGCAGCGGTAGAGGCTTAAAGTCGGGCGCCGAAGTCCTGCTGGCGCGGGCCGCCTCCTAAAAGGCGTGCGACAATATCTTATGAGCTACGTCGTCTTAGCGCGCAAATGGCGCCCCAAACGATTTGCCGAAATGGTCGGGCAGGAGCACGTGCTGCGCGCGCTCAGCAATGCCCTCGACAGCGGCAAAGTGCACCATGCTTTCCTCTTCACCGGCACACGCGGTGTCGGGAAAACGACTGTCGCGCGTATTTTGGCGAAATCACTGAATTGCGAAACCAATGGCGTGAGTTCCAATCCTTGCGGCGTTTGTGCCGCTTGCACGGAGATCGACGAGGGGCGATTTGTAGATCTGATCGAGGTGGACGCGGCCTCGCGCACCAAGGTCGATGATACGCGCGACATGCTCGACAACGTGCAGTACGCGCCGACCCGGGGCCGATACAAGGTGTACCTCATCGATGAAGTACACATGCTGTCGAATCACTCCTTCAATGCGCTGCTCAAGACGCTGGAGGAACCCCCGCCGCATGTGAAATTTCTGCTGGCGACGACCGACCCGCAAAAGCTGCCGGTTACCGTGCTGTCGCGCTGCCTGCAGTTCAGCCTCAAGCGCCTGCCTGCGGCCTTGATCGGCGAGCGTTTGAAATTTATCGCAGACGCCGAGAGGCTGCCGTTCGAGCCTGCGGCCATGGCGTTGCTGTCGCGTGCGGCCGAGGGCAGCATGCGCGATGCCTTGAGCCTGATGGATCAACTCATCGCCTTTGGCGGCGGCGCCATCACCGAAGCCAATGCCCGATCGATGCTCGGCACCATTGATCGCGGCCATGTCGGCCGGCTGGTCGAAGCGGTCTCGCGCGGCGACGGCGCCGCGTTGCTGGCTGAGGTGCGCGAGCTGGATCGCGACGCACCGGACTATGATCGCGCGCTGGTCGATTTGGCGACGCTGCTGCAGCGCATAGCCATCGTGCAGATCGTTCCTGAGGCGGCGCCGCAGGATGAGGAGTTCGATGCGGTCTTGTTGACACAGCTTGCGCAGGCAATTTCGCCCGAGGACGCGCAGCTTTATTATCAGATCGCGCTCGCGGGCCGGCGCGACTTGAACATGGCGCCGGAGCCGCGCATCGGCTTCGAGATGACCTTGCTGCGCATGTTGGCATTTCGGCCGGAAGCCACCGCGCAACCCGCAAGACCCGGCAGCATCGCCGGCACGACGTCGGCCGCCGCCAACGCGGCCGCCGGGAAAAACGCGAACGCCGGCGCCAACCCGAGCACGGCCGTCGGCGCGAACGCAAACGCGAGCACGGCCGCCGGCACAACTCCGAGCGCGTCTGCAGGCACAACCTTAAGCGCGGCCGCAGGACCGCTCGAGGCGGTGCGGCTCACGAGCATTGATGCCGCGAATTGGCCGGCCGTGGTTGAGGCGGCGGGATTGAGCGGCATGGTGCGTCAACTGGCGCTGAATTGCGTGCCGGCCGGTTTCGAGCACAATCTGCTGACCTTGAAGCTCGATCAGGCGGCCTCGGATCGGCGCACGCGTCCGATGGAGGAGAAGCTCGTGCAGGGCTTGTCGAAGTACTTGGGAAGCGATATCCGCCTCGCATTTGAAACCGCGGAAGCGGATTTGAACTCGCCGGCGCGGCAGCGGGTTCAGGCAGAACAGGAGAGAGTTGCCCGCGCGGCGAGCGCGTTCGAGTCGGACCCGGCCGTAAAAGGGCTGCGCGAACGCTTCGGTGCCGATGTGGACGTCGCGTCGGTAAAACCATCGAATTAAGAGAGGCTCTTATGATGAAAGGTGGATTGGGAAACTTGATGCGCCAGGCGCAGCAAATGCAGGAGAGCATGCAGAAGGCTCAGGCCGAATTGGCCGAGATCGAAGTCACCGGTGAATCGGGCGCGGGCATGGTCAAGGTGACCATGAACGGAAAGCACGAAACCAAAAAGGTCTTGATCGAGCCGAAATTGCTGGGTGAGGACAAGGACATGCTCGAGGACCTCTTGACGGCCGCCATCAATGACGCGGTTCGAAAAGTAGCGGCGCGCACCCAGGAGAAGTACTCCGGTCTCATGTCGGGCATGAATTTGCCGCCCGGAATGAAGCTGCCGTTTTGAAGCGCTGCGCCCGATGAAATACACACCGACGCTCGCGCGCTTGATTGAATCGTTGCGCTGCCTCCCCGGCGTCGGCCCGAAATCGGCGCAGCGCATGGCGTTCTATCTGTTGGAGCGGGATCGCGACGGCGGCAGGGCGTTGAGCCAGGCCTTGGCGGAAGCGCTGCAGCAGGTCGGGCACTGCAAGCGTTGCCGCATGCTCACGGAAAGCGAGTTCTGCTCCATCTGCGCCTCCACGCAGCGGGATTCAGCGCAGCTCTGCGTGGTCGAATCCCCGGCTGATGTGGTCGCCATCGAACAGTCCGGCGGTTTTCGCGGGCGCTACTTCGTGCTGATGGGCCATTTGTCGCCGCTGGATGGCGTCGGTCCGGCCGAGCTGGGTCTGGATGACTTCGAGCGGTTGCTGAAGGCAGGCGAAATTCGCGAAGTGATTCTGGCAACCAACCCCACCGCCGAGGGTGAGGCGACCGCCCACTATCTCGGCGAGCTGGCGCTGCGATTGGGGTTAAAGGCGTCGCGAATCGCGCACGGCGTCCCGGTGGGCGGGGAGCTGGAGTACGTCGACGGCGGAACCTTGGCGCATGCGCTTGCCGGACGCACGACTGTTTCGTGAGCGCTTGCTTCCGTCAACCCGCCAGCTTTTGGTATAGCCGAAACAAGCGCCGATAGCTCTCGTAGCGGCGCGCCGAAATTTGTTGATTGATCACGGCGCTGCGCACGGCGCAGCCCGGCTCCTCCATATGCCGGCAATCCTTGAATCGGCATTGCGCGCTGCGCGCGTGTATTTCGACAAAGCCGCGCTCCGCGGCGCGCACCAAGTGTGCGGGCGGAGCGAAGTCGCGCACGCCGGGCGCATCGAGGATGGCGGACGTCGCGTCGAGCTGGTACCAGCGCGCCGTGGTGGTGGTGTGGCGGCCCTCGGCGTCGCGCGTCAACTCGGCCGTCAGCGCTTCGGCGGCGGGCGCGAGCGCGTTCACCAGCGAGGATTTTCCCACCCCGGACTGACCCACCAACAAGTTCACATGGCCGCTCAAAGCGCGAGCGAGCTCAGGGATGCCTTCTCCGGATTGGCAACTCACCTCGATGCAACTCAGATTCAAACGCCGATATTCGTCCAGTTGCGCCTCGATCGCGGCGGTGCCGAGGTCTTTCTTGTTGACGATGATCAGGGCATCCAGATCCTTGAGCGCCGCTCCTGCCCAGTAACGGTCCACGAGAAACCAATCCGGCTCAGGTTGAGGAGCCGCGACGATGGCCAGTCTGTCGACATTGGCCGCCACCGGTTCCGCGCGACCGCGCGCGTCGATGCGCTCGATCAAATTGCGGCGCGGCTCGACGGATTCCACCGAGGGACCGTCGGCCGAGGGCGGGTATCCCCAGACAACTCGATCTCCGCATACCACGCGCAATTTGCGGCCTTTGAGACCGCAGCGCACGAGGCCCTCGCTCGCCTGGACCAAAACGCTGCGACCGAAACTCGCGAGGACGATGCCGGTTCCGCCTGCTACCATGCCCATTACATCTTTAGAAGCGCCATGAAATCTCCCGACAATCTCATTTGGATCGATTTGGAAATGACGGGTTTGAAGCCCGATTCGGATCTCATCATCGAGATCGCGACGATCGTAACCGACAAACACCTCACCGTGCTCGCCGAGGGGCCCGTCATCGCGGTCCACCAGAGCGAAGCGGTCTTAAACGCCATGGACGATTGGAACCGAAATCAGCATGGCCGATCGGGGTTGGCCGCCCGGGTGCTGGCGAGCGACGTCGATGCGGCAACGGCCGAGCGGCGCACCTTGGAATTTCTCGCGGCGTGGGCCGAGCCAAAACGCTCGCCGATGTGCGGTAACAGCATTTGCCAGGATCGGCGCTTTCTGGCGCGCTACATGCCGTCATTGGAAGCCTTTTTCCATTATCGTAATCTCGATGTGAGCACGCTCAAAGAGCTGGCACTGCGCTGGGCCCCGAATGTCGCCGAGGGCTTTCGCAAGACCTCGACGCACCTCGCGCTCGACGATGTACTCGACTCGATCCGTGAACTGCAGTATTACCGCGAGCGGTTGTTGCGCACATTCTAGGCTGCGGCGCAGTGATTTTGACCGGTTAGCGCTTGTCAGGGTGCGTGAGAGGGCTCAAGGCCCGAAGGTCACAGGGCCTTGAGTCCTCTCACGCACCCTGACTAGAACTCGAGCCGATCAATATCATTACGCGGGCACTACTGGCTGGTGTGCGCGACACGTCATTTTCCGGTCTACGAGCGCGCATGTGGCCACCCGACCAAAGGTTGCCACTCGAAACTCGTCCTCCAGCACTGTGAGTTTGAGCGTCCGGCCTCAACGGTCTGGCGGGATGGGAAGCTTCCAGGCCCTGTTCTTCCGGGCCTGGAAGCTTCCCATCCCCCCAGGCCATTGCGTCCCGCTCAAACTCACAGTGCTGACGCCTTATCCTTGGCCAGGAACATCCAGGTCTCGACCACGGTGTCCGGATTCAGGGACAGGCTGTCGATGCCTTGTTCTACCAGCCAGCGCGCGAGCTCCGGATGATCCGAGGGGCCCTGGCCGCAGATGCCGACATACTTGCCTTGTTTCTTGCAGGCTTTGATGGCCATCGCCATCAAAGCCTTCACCGCCTCGTCGCGCTCGTCGAAGGATTTGGCGACGACGCTGGAGTCGCGGTCCAAGCCCAGTGCCAGCTGCGTCATGTCGTTGGAGCCGATCGAGAAGCCGTCGAAGTACTCGAGATACTGGTCGGCGAGCAGCGCGTTGGTCGGCAGTTCGCACATCATGATGTGCTTTAAGCCGTTGTCGCCGCGCTTCAGGCCATTCGCGGCAAGCAACTGCGTCACTTCCTTCGCCTCGCTCAAGGTCCGCACGAAGGGCACCATGACTTGCACATTGGTGAGCCCCATTTCATCGCGCACGCGCTTCAGCGCGCGGCACTCGAGCTCGAAACAGGGCCGAAATACCTTGTCGATATAGCGCGATGCGCCCCGAAATCCCAACATCGGATTCTCTTCGTGCGGCTCGTAGTTCTTGCCGCCGATCAAGTTCGCATATTCATTGGATTTGAAATCCGAGAGGCGCACGATGACCGGCTCGGGCGCAAATGCGGCCGCGATTTGTGCGATGCCTTCGCTCAGCTTGTCGACGTAGAAATTCACCGGTCCGTCGTAGCCGGCGATCTGCTTGGTAATGGTGTCCTTGAGTTCGGCACTCTGCTTGTCGTATTCCAGCAGCGCTCGCGGATGTACGCCAATCATGCGGTTGATGATGAACTCGAGGCGCGCGAGGCCGACACCGCGATGCGGAATGCCGGCAAAATCGAAGGCGCGGTCCGGATTGCCGACATTCATGGTGATCTTGACGGGAATCTCGGGCATGGCATCCATTTCGATGCTGCGTTGATCGAATTCCAGCATGCCCTCGTAAACGTAGCCGGTGTCGCCTTCGGCGCAGGAAACCGTAATCGGCTGGTCTTCCTTGACGTCGGTGGTGGCGGTGCCGCAGCCGACCACCGCCGGAATGCCCAGCTCGCGGGCGATGATGGCCGCATGGCAGGTGCGCCCGCCGCGATTCGTGACGATCGCCGAGGCGCGTTTCATGACCGGTTCCCAATCCGGGTCGGTCATGTCGGCGACCAGGACGTCGCCGGCCCGAACCCGCGACATCTCTTTTGCGTCCTTGATGATGCGTGCGTGTCCCGCGCCGATGCGCTGTCCGATGCTGCGTCCGCAGGTCAGCACCTTGGAACGCGATTTCAGTGTGTAGCGCAATATCGTGCGCCCGGCACGGCTCTGCACGGTTTCCGGACGCGCTTGCAGAATGTAAATCTTGCCATCGCTGCCATCCTTGCCCCATTCGATGTCCATGGGAGCGCCGTAATGCTCCTCGATGGTGAGCGCCTGCTTTGCCAGCGCCGTGATGTCCGCTTCGCTGAGCGAGAACCGGTGCCGGTCGGCGGCGGGGACATCGACGGTGCGTACCCGCGCCTTGGAGCCGGGATCCGCATAGATCATCTTGATGCCTTTGCCGCCGAGATTCTTTCTGATGATTGAGCGTCGGCCGGCGCGCAGCGCCGGCTTGTAGACATAGAACTCATCCGGGTTGACCGCGCCTTGCACCACGGTCTCGCCCAAGCCATATGCCGCGGTGATGAAGACCACATCGCGGAAACCCGAATCGGTATCCAGCGTGAACATGACGCCGGCCGAGCCTAAGTCGCTGCGCACCATGTACTGCACGCCGACCGAGAGCGCCACGGCGCTGTGATCGAATTTGTTGTGCACCCGATAGGATATGGCGCGGTCGTTGAACAGCGAGGCGTACACTTCGTGCATGGTCTTGAGCAAATGCTCCTCGCCGCGCACATTGAGGAATGTCTCTTGCTGGCCGGCAAAGGAGGCTTCGGGAAGGTCTTCCGCGGTCGCCGAGGAGCGCACCGCGACCGCGAATTCGGCAGGATCGCTCGCGCCTTTCATCTTGCGCCACGCTTCCAGCGCCTCGGTTTGCAGCCGCTCGGGAAAGGGCGTGGCCAGCATCCAACCGCGGATTTCCGCGCCCACGGCCGCCAGTTTTTGCACATCGTCCACATCGAGTGTGGCGAGCACCGCGCGGATGCGTTCGTCGAGGCCGCCTTGCGCCAGGAAATCGCGGTAGGCGTGCGCAGTCGTGGCAAAACCGCCCGGCACCGAAACCCCCAAGCTCGCCAACCCGGAGATCATCTCACCGATGGACGCATTTTTGCCGCCCACGAGCTCGACGTCTTTGTTTTTCAGTTGTTCAAACGGAATGATGTAGGGCTTCATAGTGCACTGCTTGTCCGACGCTAGTTTAAATGAAACACTTTACGGCGAAAGTGCCGGCCAGGTGAGGTTACCGTGATTAAACGAACCGTATTCTTCGTTTCCGACCAAACGGGGATTACCGCAGAAACAATGGGTCACAGTCTCATGACGCAGTTCGACGGCATCGAATTTCGCCAAGTGACTGTGCCATTTATCTCCACCGTTGACAAGGCAATTGAAGCCGTCCGCAAGATCGATCTGGTGGCGGCGCAAGAGGGCATGCGGCCGGTTGTCTTCAGCACATTGGTGCAGGAAGATGTGCGCAACGTGGTCCGCGGCAGCACCGGATTTTTTTTGGATTTCTTCGACCCATTCCTAGCACCGCTGGCGGGGGAACTCAAGACGCAATCGAGCCATACCGCCGGTAGGACGCATCGCATGGCGGACACGCACGCCTATGCCACGCGCATCGACGCGACGAATTTCGCGCTGGCTAACGATGACGGCTCGGTGGTGCGCGATTACGAGCGCGCCGACGTGATCCTGGTCGGCGTATCGCGTTCCGGCAAGACGCCGACCTGTTTGTATCTGGCCATGCAATATGGCGTTTTTGCCGCGAATTATCCGCTCACCGACGATGATCTGGAGTCCCGTCGATTGCCGCGCGCGCTCGACGGCTACCCGCAAAAACTATTCGGACTGACCATCAAGCCGGATCGCCTGCAACAAATTCGCCACGAACGCAAGCCCGACAGCCGCTACTCATCCGCCGCGCAAGTGGCGTTCGAAGTGCGCGCCGCGGAGTCTTTGTTCGAGCGGCACGGCATTCCGGTACTCGATGCTACCGAAGTCTCGATTGAAGAAATTTCCACCAGAATTCTGGATCGCATGGGCCTCGAGCGTCGACTGCGCCCCTGAAATCTCGAAGCTGCGTGGTATAGTAAAAGCATGATAGCGGATCAATGGTGTGAGACATCGTGGCGGGCGCGGCCCGGCAGCTTTGTCAGTCTCATGACGCTGTACGAAAGCAACTTCGTGCGTCTAGGCTGGATTGTGGACGAGCTTCGCACCGTCACCGCTCAGCGCGTGTCCAAAGTCACCGCGGACTGTGATCTGTATCTCACCCCGCTGGAACTGTGCCGCTATACCAGCGTGTTTCGCCTCACCTATGAGTTCGATTTCGAGGCATCGCGGCTCCGCGACCCGGATTTGGAGGTTTGCGTGTAT
>Ga0209169_10000785_pt1 | contig 19450 bp, 17 predicted proteins | sample HubBroMetageWRM4_FD_188346 | JGI IMG/M metagenome (GOLD analysis project Ga0209169, IMG submission 188346) | Warmed soil microbial communities from the Hubbard Brook experimental Forest, New Hampshire - Hubbard Brook CCASE Soil Metagenome WRM 4... | ecosystem: Environmental > Terrestrial > Soil... | reverse complement strand
GGTCACGTCCTTGCCGTGCAGCCGCACCCGGCCCGCGTCGCAGCGCCCGGTGCCGGTCAGCAGGTCGAGCAGGGTGGTCTTGCCCGCGCCGTTCGGGCCGACGATGCCGACCACCTCGCCGGCCGAGACGGCCAGCGAGACGGAGCTGAGCACGACCAGCGAGCCGTAGCTCTTCGTCACGTCGGTGACCTCGAGCGCGAGCGGGATCGCCACGTCCCCAGAACTCACAGCAGCATGCTTACAGCAGCTGCAACGAGCCCGCGACCGGTACCACGGGCAGCAGCGAGTTGTTGATGACCACAAGCTGGGGGCTGCCCGAGACGAGCCGCCACTGCGCGATCAGCTCGGGGACCTGCGACACGTGCGGCACCGGGCCGCTGGTGAAGTCGTAGTCGCCGGTGATCGCCTGGCCCTTGAGGCTGCCGATCGCGCTGGCCACCGCGGCCCCGTCCTTCGGATTGCCCGATGCCTTGAGCGCCGCGACCGCGATCTCGAAGACCGCGTAGTTGAACCCCATCGGCTGGGTCCACTCGTTCCCTGTCGCGGTCTTGTAGTTGGCGGCGAAGGCCGACGCCGAGGTGCCGTCGAGGGAGGACTTATACGGGAACTGCGGCGACCACCACAGCGGCGACATCACGTTCGTCACCAGCGGGCCGAGCGCGGACGCCGCGCTCGGGAACAGCAGCGCCTTGGAAATGGACGCGATCTTCGGCACGAAGCCGCTTTGGTGCGCCTGCCGCCAGAACGTGATGAAATCCGGCGGGATCGGGACCGCGTGCAGGATTTCCACGTTGGCGTTCTTGAACTTGGAAATGATCGGGGAGAAATCCGACAGCCCGTCGGTGTACGCGCCGGACGGCACGGCCTTCCAGCCGAGGCTGCCTATTTTCTTCTCCATGTACTTCTCGAATCCGGCGCCGTCCACGTCATCCGGCCACAGGCCGCCGACCACGTGGTTGGTGGACGCGGCCTGCCAGATAGAGGCGAAGATGTCGGTCTCCTCCTGGGTGCCGAGGAAGTACATGTAGGAGTACTTGAACGTGTTCGCGGCGCCGCTGCTGTTGTAGTACCACTGCTCCCACGGGCAGATCGTGAGCAGGCACGGCACGCCGGACGCCTCGGCCTGCGCGGAGACCGGGATGACCGTCTCCGGCGTGGCGGTGGCGATCAGGAAGTCCACCGAGTCCTGCTGGACGAGCTGCGAGGTGACCGTCGCCGCCCGTGCCGAGGACGACTGGCTGTCTTGGGAGATGATCTCCACCGAGTACTTCTTGCCGCCGATCGTCAGGCCCTTGGCAAGCGCCGCGCGAACCTGGCCGAGCACGTACCCGTTCGACTGGGTGAACACGGACAGCTGCCCGGTCTCCGGGCTGACGAAACCGATCTTTATCGTGCCGCCCGACCCGGACCCTGTTCCGGTGGACGCGGTCGAGGAGCCTGCCGACTTCAGCGCGCTGGAACAGCCCGCCAGGCCGGCCACGCCGGCCGCGCCCACAGCGCCCATAGCGCCGGCCGCGCCGGCCGCGCCGGCCGCGCCGAGAAAGACACGTCTGCTCATCAGGCCGCCGTGGCGGCCCTCATTCGCCGAATCAGTCATTTGCCTTTCTCCGCACGTGAGGTCCAAGCAAGCAAACGCCCATGTCGCGTCATTGTCGGCCCGGCCGGCTAGGGCGGTCTTGCACTACCGGGCACATCCCTTGACCATCCGTGCATCCAACCGCAAGCTAGGACAACTACCGGGAGGAGGTAGCAAGTCATGCCCGATGTAGCACGCACGCTCGACCTGCCATCCGGGCAGCGTTTCGAATACTGGAAGCACGTCCTCACCGATACGTTCGTCCCGCTCGAGGTCTGGTGTCCCGGCGGCGACGACGACTTCAGCGGCCGCCTGCGCGGCTGCGAGCTCGGCGACGTGCGTTTCATCGAGGTCTGCGCCGAGGCGCACACGGCCCGCAGGACACTCCGCCTGGTCAAGGCCGCGCCGGCCGGATGCTACAAGATCGGGCTGCAGCTGCGCGGCAGCTCGGTGCTGATCCAGGACGGCCGCGAGGCGACGCTGGGCCCCGGCGACTTCACCCTGTACGACACCGACCGTCCGTACACGCTCGCGTTCAGCGACCCGCACCGGATGCTCGTGCTCATCTTCCCCAGGGACATGCTCGGCCTGCCGCAGTCCCGGCTGGCCTCGCTGACCGCGACCAGGCTGCCCGGCGAGGCCGGCGGCATGGCCACGCTCATCGGCCCGTTCCTGAGCCAGGTCGCCGACCTGCTCGACGACGTGGACAACCGCGACCCGTGGGTCGGCGTCCGGCTGGCAGGAAACGTACTCGACCTGCTCGGCACCGTGCTGACCGAGCGGCTGGACTGCGCGCCGCCCGATCCCGACTCGGCGCACCGGGCGCTGATGCTGCAGATCACCGCGTTCATCGAGGACCACCTGGGCGAGGCCGACCTCACCCCGGCCCAGATCGCCGCGGCCCACCACATCTCGCTGCGCCAGCTGCACAAGCTCTTTCACGCAGGCGGCACCACCGTGGCCGGCTATATCAGGCAGCGCCGCCTGGAGCACTGCGGCCACGACCTGCGCGACCCGCGGCGTTCGGCCCGGCCGGTGGCCGCCGTCGGGGCCAGGTGGGGCTACCCGGATCCGGCCCACTTCAGCCGGCTGTTCAAGGCCAGCTACGGAATGGGCCCCCGCGACTATCGCGCGAGCCGCGGGCTATGACTCCGTCGTGTGCTGAGCCGGAGTTGTGGTTCAAGCCAACATCGCGAGCCAGTGCCTTGTGGACTGCGACGATGTACCTTCCGGGTCAAGCGGAGTGCGCTGGAATGCAAGACGTGCAGCCACCTGCGGCGTGAGCATAGGCGCATGTATCCCGAGGCGCACGCCGATCCCGAGGGGCTGCTGCGCGGCAAGGCCGCCATCATCACCGGCGGCGAGGGCAGCATCGGCCTGGCGACCGCCCGCGCCTTCGCCGCGGCGGGGGCCAGGGTCTGCCTGATCGGCCTGGTCGAGGACCAGCTGCGCGACGGCGCGGCCGCGCTCGGCGCGGGCGCCACCTGGGTGGTCGCGGACGTGACCGACTCGGCGGCTATCAAGACGGCCATCGCCGCGGCGGCGGAGGCGTTCGGCCGACTGGACGTGGTGGTGAGCAACGCCGGCATCGCCGGGGTCATCGCCCCGGTGGCCGACTACCCGGAGGACGTCTTCGACCAGGTCCTCGCGGTTCACGTGCGCGGGTCGTTCCTCGTCTGCAAGTACTCGCTGCCCTACCTGGCCGCGGGCGCGAGCATCGTGATCACCTCCAGCGTGGTCGGCCTCACCTCCGCCCAGGGCATCTGCGCCTACGCCACCGCCAAGCACGCGCTGGTCGGGCTGATGCGGACGCTGGCCAAGGAGATGGCACCGCGCGGCATCCGGGTGAACACGATCCACCCGGGCCCGGTCGACAACGAGTTCCAGCACGGCATCGAGGTGTCCGCCACCGGCGTCGACCGCGACCGCGCGACGGCGATCTTCGACCAGCTCATCCCGCTGGCCAGGCACGCGGCACCCGACGAGGTGGCCCGCGCGATGCTGTTCCTCGCCAGCGACCAGAGCTCGTTCGTCACCGGAGCCACCCTCGCCGTCGACGGAGGCATGTCGATCTAGGGCAGAGGGATCAGAAGGATCAGATCACCGGCGGGCGCCCCGCCCTGGTCATCCGCCAGGCGGTGCGCAGTGAGATCGCCCGGCGCCCGCCCGAGTCGGCCCGCCAGCCCTCGGCGAAGCCGGCGAACCAGGGGCGCAGGCTGGCGGCCGAGCGCTCGCGGGCCATCGTCAGCGCCATCCAGTCGGCCAGGTACACCGCCGCCAGCGGCCACGGCAGGTTACGCCTGGCCAGCAGCACCCGGTTCCGCCCGTCCCTGCGGCGGAAGGTGGCATGCCGCGCGTTGGGCAGCGTGTGGTGGCACATCTTGGCGGCGGCGTCGTACTCCAGCCGGTACCCGCGGTCCATCAGCCGCCACGCCAGGTCGGTCTCCTCGTGCCCGTAGAAGAACATCCCCGGGTAACCGCCCGCCTCCAGGTAGGCCGAACGCCTGATGGCGCACGCGCCGCCCAGGAACGTCGTCACCACGGACGAGCGTCCAGGGTCGCCGGCCCGCAGCCGCGGCACGTGCCAGCGGGCGCCGGGCCCGCCGTCGGGATCGACCACCCGCATGGACAGCACGGCGAGCGCGGGCTCGGCCTCGAAGCGGTCCGCCACGTAGCAGGCGAGCCCGTGGTCGGGATACCAGCCGTCGTCGTCAAGGAACAGCACCACGTCGCCGCCGCACGCCTGCACCCCGGCGTTGCGGCCGTCCGCGACCCCGACGTTCTCCGGCAGCCTGACGACCTTGACGTCGGCGGGCAGACCGGGCACGTCCGCGCCGTTGGCCACCACGACAAGCTCTACCGGGGCGCCGCGCTGGGCCAGCACGCTGTCGATCGCCCTGTTCACCTCGGCCGGGCGGTCTCCCATGGTAAGGATGACGCACGACAGGTTCATCGAAGCCTCCTCGACGCGACAACGGCCAGCAGGTGTGCCGCCGTCATCACCGCGGCGATCGCCAGCGCCGCCACATCGAGGACCCGGGTCGCGGTGAGGCCGCCCTCGACCGCGTCCGCGATCGCCGCGAGCAGGATGAGGACGGACAGCTCTGGGGCCTGGACAATGCGGTGCAGCCGCAGCGCCGCGGCCAGCCGCCGGGCCAGCGCCAGGCCCTGCGACCTCGGCGCGAGCGCCTCATCGTCGTGCTGGCCGCCCAGCCCCGACGTGGCCCGGGCCACCGTGACGCCGTCGGTCTCTGCCTTGATCAGCGTGACGCAGACCGCCGCCGCAAGGCCGACGCTCACGTACCCGCCGGCCAGCGTGAAGTGACCCTGCGCCCGGACGCCGAGGCCGGCCAGCAGCACCGCCTCAGACAGGTAGTGCCCCATCCGGTCCAGGTACACCCCGGTCGCCGATTTCCGCCCGGTGAACCTGGCAAGCTCCCCGTCGGAGCAGTCGAACAGCAGGTAGAGCTGGATGAGCAGGGCCACCCCCACCGCGGCGGCCAGCCCGGGCACCGCGGTCAGCACTCCGGCCGCGATCCCGGAGACCATGAACGCGACCGTGACCGCGTTCGGGGACCAGCCGAGCCTGGCGAACATCAAGGTGGCGTACGGCGACAGCCGGCGCATGTAGAGCCTGCCTGCCCAGTGCTCGTCGTTGAGCCTGGCCAGCACCTGCGGGGGCTGCCCGGTGGCGCGCACCTCGGCGAGCGACGGCCTGGACATAGACATTAGGCACCGTCCGCCACGGCCAGGGCGAAGTCCTCCACCTGCCGGGCGATCGCGCACTCGTCCAGGTCGAGCCGCTCGAGGATGGTGTAACGGCCGGGCCTGGTGGCCGGCGCGTGCAGCACGGCCTTGGTGAACTCGGCGTTGCTGAGCCCGACGTCGGCCGCGGTGCGCGGCAGCTGGTGCCGGGCCAGGCAGCCGGACATGAGCCGGAACAGGCGCTCGTCCCCGCGCAGGTACGTGCAGAACAGCGCGCCGAGGCCGGCCAGTTCCCCGTGCGTCCCCGCGCCAGGGAACAGCTGGTCGATGGCGTGCAGGATCTCGTGGTCGCCGCCGCTGCTCGGCCGGCTCGAGCCCGCGACCGACATGGCCATGCCGGACATCACGAGCGACTCGGCGAGCACGGTCAGGAACTCGTCGTCACCGATCGTGCCCGGCTGATGCAGCACGGCCTGCGCCGCGGTCCGCGCCAGCGCGACGGCGAGCCCGTCGATGGGCTCACCGCGGTCGGCCGCGGCCAGCTGCCAGTCCGCGATCGCGGACAGGTTGTTTACCGCGTCCCCGATCCCGGCCCGGACCATCCGGGGCGGCCCGGAACGCACCCGGTCCAGGTCGACCACCACCGCGACCGGCGGGACGACCCCGTAAGACCCCTTGCCCGACTCGTGCTCGAGCGAGCTGACCGGCGAGGCGATGCCGTCGTGGGCCAGGTTCGTGGCCACCGCCACCATCGGGATCCCGGCCATGTGCGCGGCGAACTTGGTCACGTCGATGGTCTTGCCGCCGCCGATGCCCGCGACCGCCTCGTAGGCGTCGGCCCGCAGCCGCTTGCCGAGCGTGATCGCGCCCTCGACGGTCCCGTCGGCCACCCGGAACGTCTGCGCCGCTGCGATGTCGAGCTCGGCGAGCACGCCATCGCCCTGGCCAGGGCCGACGGCCACGGCAACCCGGCCCTCAAGAGCGATCCGCCGGTCCGCGAGCAGCGCGCCCAAGTCCGCGACGGCGCCGCGGCGCACGTCAACGACGAGCGGCGCGGCGAGCATGCGGGCCAGCAGCGGCATCGGGGGCTTTCATCCTTCCGGCGCTTGCGGCGCGCGGTCAACGCCCGGTACGCCACGGCAAACAAAGGCTATCCGGGAGACTACCGGGTAACGAACGGCCGTGTGTCCCGGCCGCGCGGGCTCAGCAGCGGGCGGCTATCTCCCGGGCGCGGCGGAGGTCGGCGTGGTTGTCGACCTCCACCCAGTCGACCTCGCCGATCGGCGCGACCGCGATCGCGCCGCCCCGGTCGGCCAGTTCCTGGAAGCCGTCTTCGTAATACAGCGAGGGATCGCGGCGCCAGGTGGCCTCGAGCGCCGCCGCCAGCGGATCCGCGGCGGCCGGGTCGATGAACGTCGCGCCGATGTACTCTCCGTAGGCAAGAGCAGGCTCCATGACCTTGGTGATCCGGGTGATCATGCCGTCGGCGTCGATGACCACCTTCATCTCCTCCTCGGCCAGGCGCTTGATCGCGTCGACGGCGAGGATGATGTCGGGCCGCCGCCCTGCGGCCGGACCCTGCGCGGCGGCAAGCAGCGTCTTCTCCACCCCGACCGGGTGCACCGTATCCCCGTTCACGAGCAGGACGCCCGCGGCGAAGTGGGCGCGGGCCAGCCAGAGCGAGTACGCGTTGTTCCAGTCCTCGGCGCGGGGGTTGTCGACCAGCGTGAGCCGGACCCCGTGCTCGCGCTCCAGCCGGCCGGCCCGGTCGCGGATCGCGTCCGCGGCGTAGCCGACCACGACGACGACGTCGCGCAGGCCCACCGCCGCGAGGTTGCGCAGCGCGATGTCGAGGATGGTCACCTGGCCGTCGACCGGCAGCAGCGTCTTGGGCAGCGAATCGGTATCAGGCCGCAGTCGCCTTCCCGCTCCCGCGGCGAGGACCATCCCGATCAACGGTGTCTCCGTCCGTTGCCTTCAGCCATCCGCTGAGGAAATCCCAGCCGAAGAGCAACCAAAGATATACCCCAATCACGGCGTAGGCCAGCGTCGCCAGGCCCGCGATCGCGGCGAGCGCCGCCAGCAGCATGCGTCCCTCCCAGCCGAAGCCGAGGACGTCCGCCGGGATGCCAAGCCCGCATCTGGCCCGGTAGGCCAGGTCGTAGTGGCGCAGGATCACGGCGGCCAGCAGCGCGAAGATCAGCGCGGCCGGGACGCGGAAAGCGAAGCCGAGGGCGACGAGGAACACGTACTCGCCGGTCTGCAGCAGCGGCGGCACCAGCCAGTCGGCCGGCCCGTCGTGCGGATGCCGGGCGCCGAGGGTCGCCAGCATCATCATCACGACCGGAGCCAGCAGCAGGATGCCCGGCAGATTGCCCAGTCCGAGCGCGGCCAGCACGCAGGTCACGAACAGGCCGACAAGGACCGGCAGCAGCGGCGGCAGCCTGCCCTGCGCGGGACCGCCGAACCAGCGGGACAGCACCCCGTCACCGCGGTAGCCTGCCAGCCCGCCGCCATGCATGGTGAGCCCCTTGGACCGGGCCAGCTGCCCGGCGAGGACGTACCCGGTCGCCAGCGCGCCCCAGGCAAGCAGCACAAGGAACGTCACCCGCGGCCCGAAGAAGACGGCGGTCACCGCGATCGACAGCAGCCTCTCGCCGGCCGGCAGGGTGACCACCTGCTCGACGATCCGCTTGGCCGAGCGGGGAAACAGCCGCCCCGAAGGCCGCGGCGCGCAGTCGTAGCACAGCCCGGTCATCCGGCGCAGGCCAACCAGGACCATGGCGGCGATGGCCAGCCGCCACACGCCGGCCGACCCGGCGCCGCCCCAGCTCGCCGCGGCGCTGTGCAGCACGTTGCCGCCGAAGATCCCGCCGAGCCCGGCCGCCACCGCCGGGCTCACCGCACCGGGGCGATGGCCGAGGCCGGTGCTGGCGGCCAGCCCCGCGTAGACCGCGAACTCCGTCAGCATCGCCGCCGCCGCACCCAGCCAGTCGACGATGGGCTTGACCCGGCCGTCGCGGCGGGAGGCGGCAAGCACGGCACCCGCCCGGCCGGCCACGAACGAGGCGGCAAGCGCGACGATCGCCGCGGCCTTCGCCCGGATCGCAAGCTCGGAGAACCACACCGCGGCGACAAGCCCGAGGCCAAGCGAGATCCCGTACAGCGCGCTGGGCGCGAGCCTGCGCCCTGCCGCCCAGCTGGCCACGTCCCGCGCGGCGGGATCGGCGAGCAGTCGCGCGATGGCGCCCTCCCCGTCGGGCCCCGCGTCGAGCATCCGGACCGTGACCCCGCGGCGGGCAAGCTCGCCGAGCAGCGCGTCGAGCGCGTCGGGCGCCAGGCTGGCCGGGACCGATCCTGCCGCGATCGATTCCGCCGCGACCGATTCGGCCGCGCCGGCCAGCGCGTCAAGGTCTCGCGGGTCCACCACAAGCGCGCTGCCCGCGGACCGGGCGCCCGCGGCGGGCTCACGGGCCGCCCGGCCTCGCCGGCCCGCCCCGGTGAAGGCCACCGTCCCGCCCGCCCCAAGCAGCCTGGCCAGGGCCTCCTCGGGAACCGCGCGATCTCCCCCGCAGATGAGCACCCGCTCGGCGACGGCCCGCGCGGTGGCCGCGATGGTCAGCAGGCCCGGCCCGGCTCGTTCGGCCGCGTCAACCTTGCGCACCCCGAGCGCCGCGAGCTGGATGCGCAGCCCGGCGTCCGCCTCGGTCGCGAGCACCAGCGCTACGGTCATGCATGCCCTCCCAGCGGCAAAGCCGCCGTGAATCACGCCTAAGCATTACACACTGTAGCCGGCCACTCCGGCGACGCCGATAGGGGTCGTGTCGGCTAAAGTCCCGCCTCATGGGGTCCATGCGGATGGTCGCGGTTGTGCTCGGCGGCGGCGTGGGGCAGCGGATCGGCGCCCAGGTGCCCAAGCAGCTGCTGAGGCTGGGCGGGCGGACGCTGATCGAGCACTGCGTGGCCGCCTTCGAGCAGGCGCCTGGGGTCGACGAGATCCTCGTCGTGATGGCCGCCGGCTACACAGGACAGGTCAGGTCCATGCTCGCCGAGGCCGGCTACCGCAAGGTCAGCGCCGTCATCGAGGGCGGCGTCGCCCGCCCGGACTCCACCCGCATCGCCCTCGCCGCGATCGCCGCCAGCGCCCCGGGAACCGGCCCTGGAACCGGCCCTGGAACCGGCCCTGGAACCGGCGACCGCGACGGCGACTGCGGCGTGCTACTGCACGACGCCGCCCGTCCGCTTGTCGACCAGCGGATCATCGCGGACTGCGTGGCCTCGCTCCAGGTGCACCAGGCCAGCGGGGTCGCGGCCCCCGTCTCCGACACGATCGTGATCACCGGCAACGGCGTGATGCACTCGATGCCGCGCCGGGACACGCTGCTGCGCTGCCAGACCCCGCAATGCTTCCGGCTGCCGGTGATCGCCCGCGCGCACGAACTCGCCGCCGCCGACCCCGACTTCTTCCCCACTGACGACTGCGGCGTGGTGCTCCGCTACCTGCCCGACGTCAACGTCCACGTGGTCCCTGGCAGCGAGCGCAACATCAAGATCACCTACCCCCAGGACCTAGCCATCGCCGAGCTAATGCTTGCCCAGGAGGTGTTACCCGGCGGGACGACCCTCCCGCAGCCGCGAGAGACACCCATGGTCGTGACAACCTACCCGCTATAGCCATTACGTTGTCACAACCATGGAAGGCGGTGTGGGAGTGGAGTGGACAGCGGGACGTCTGGGGGTGGCGAGGCCGTACCTGGGGGCGGGCGGGGCTAGTTGCGGACGGCCTGCTTGACCAGGGTACGGCCGAAGTCCCAGATCAGGCCGCGGGCTCGGCTGGCGTCCTCGAGGACCTCGGCGAAGGCGTCGTTGAACAGCTTGACCTCGGTGTCGCCGATCATCAGCGGCGGGATCAGCTTGATCACTTCCATGTGATCGCCGGAGACCTGGGTGAGGATGCGGTGCCGCTGGAAAAGCGCCACGACCACCATCTGGGCGAACAGCCCCACCCGCGCCTTCTGCAGCATGTTCCAGCTGGTCCTGGCGCGCAGCGAGGACGGCTTGTCGAACTCGAGGCCGATCATCAGGCCGCGGCCGCGCACGTCGGCAAGCACCTCGTACCGCTCGGCAAGCGCGACGAGCCCGGCCCGAAGCGCCTCCCCCGTCCTGGCCGCGTTCTCGACAAGGCCCTCGTCGTCAAGCACCGCGAGCGAGGCCAGGCCCGCGGTCATGGCGAGCACGCCGCCCTTGAACGTGGTGCTGTGCACCATCACCCGGTCCATCGAGGAGTAGACCTTCTCGAAGATCCACCCCTTGGCCAGCATCGCGCCGACCGGCACGAAACCGCCGCTCAGCGCCTTGGCCACGGTGACGATATCCGGCACGACCTCCTCGTGCTGGTAAGCGAAGAACCTCCCGGTCCGCCCGAACCCGCTCTGCACCTCATCACAGATCAGCAGCGCCCCGTGGGCATGCAGCAGGTCGGCCGCCGCGGTGAGGAACCCGTCCGGCGGCATGTGCACGCCCTTGCCCTGGATCGGCTCGATGATCAGCGCGGCGACGTCGCCGCGGCGAAGCTCGGCGGCCAGCGCGTCCAGGTCGCCGAGCGGGATGGACGCGTCGGGCAGCAGCGGGTCGAAGCCGCGGCGGAACTCGGCCGAGCCGTTCACGGAAAGCGCGCCGGTGGTGAGCCCGTGGAAGGCGTGGTCGCAGTAGACGACGCGGCCGTGCCCGGTGGCGTACCTGGCAAACTTCAGCGCGGACTCCACCGCCTCGGTGCCGCTGTTGCAGAAGAACACCCGATCCAGGCCCGGCGCCTTGGCCAGCAGCCGCTCCGCGAGCAGGCCGGGCAGCGGGCTGCAGTCGAACTGGGTCCAGTCGGCAAGCTCGGCATCCAGCGCGTCGTGCAGCGCCTTGCGGATCACCGGGTGGTTACGCCCGGCCGCGAACACGCCGAAGCCGGCCAGGAAGTCGGCGTACTGGTTCCCATCGGAGTCCTGCAGGTACGCTCCCTCGGCGCGCTCGTAGACCTTGTCGAAGCCGATCGCGTGCAGCATCCGCGGCTGCTGGGGGTTCAGGTACCTGCCGTACAGCTCGTATCCGTCGCTGCGATGGGCCGCGAGCAGGGCATTCAGGTCAAAGTCCATGGTTCATTCTCCCCCCATTACCGCCGCACCTTCCGGGGAGGCTTCTTTTTCTTTTTCGGCCGAACGAGCCGTGGTTTCCCGTCCGCGCGCCCGGTGCAGCTTCCTGGGGCTGACCAGAAAACCCGCGCCCCAGGACATATGCATGACACCGAGGACCAGCGGCGCCCGGGCCCGCACCCTGGCAGGCACGCCCCGGGTGAGCGCGGCGCCCGCGGCGGTGATGCCGGCCAGGTAGCCGACGGGGAGCACGAATCCGGCGGTCAGCGCGCGCACCGCGAGCGGCGCGCCGGCCGCGATGCCGATAAGGCCGGCCGGGCCCGCGAGCAGGCCGACGGCGACGAGGCCGGCCGCCACCGGCGGCGCCAGGTAGCGGAAGCTGGCCGTCTCCGGGTGCTCGCGGACAAGCACCCGCCGCCACCGGCCGTAGTGGAAGTACTGGGCCGCCAGGGCGCGCGCGCTGGCCCGCGGCCGGTAGGTGACCCGGAGTTCGGGGGTGAACCAGATCACGCCGCCGCGGTCGCGGATGCGGTAGTTCAGCTCCCAGTCCTCGGCGCGGAGCATCGTCTCGTCGTAGCCGCCCGCCTGCTCGATCGCCTCCCGGCGATAGACGCCGAGGTAGACGCTGAGCGCCGGGCCTGCCCCGCCGCCGGTGTGGAACGCGGCCGAGCCGACCCCCGCCTTGGACGTCATCGCCCAGGCCACCGCCTGCTGGAACGCGGTCACGCCCTCGGCCGCCATCATCCCGCCCACGTCGGCGGCACCGGTCTGCGCCAGCGCCGCGACCGCGGTCCTCAGGTACCCGGGCGGCAGCAGCGCGTGCCCGTCCACCCGGGCGATCACCGCGTGCCTGGCCGCGCGGCGGGCAGCGTTGAGCCCGGCCGGGATCGTCCCGCTCGGGTTGGCGATCACGGTGACATTGGGCTCGCCGGCGGCGAGTTCCCGCGCGATCTGCTCGGTGCGGTCGTGCGAGGGCCCGACGGCGAGCACGAGCTCGAGCGGGCCCGGGTAGTCCTGCCCGAGCACGTGCCGGACCGCCTCGGCGAGGTGCCGTTCCTCGTTCCTGACCGGCATCACGACGGAAACGGGTGGATAGTCCATAACGCTGGTCACGGTACCGCAGCCAGCGCCCTCGTTGAGCGGTCTTACAGCCCCTTACAGCCCGGAGTCCTCCAGCATCTCGGTGACCAGGGCGGCGATCTGCGAGCGCTCCGAACGCACCAGGGTGACGTGCGCGAACAGCGGGTGGCCCTTGAGCTTCTCGATCACCGCGATCACGCCGTCGTGCCTGCCCACCCGCAGGTTGTCCCGCTGCGCGATGTCGTGGGTGAGCACCACCCGCGACCCGGAGCCGATCCTGGACAGCACGGTGAGCAGGACGCCCCGCTCGAGGGACTGCGCCTCGTCCACGATCACGAACGCGTCGTGCAGCGACCGGCCCCTGATGTGGGTCAGCGGCAGCACCTCGAACATGTCCCTGGCCAGCACCTCGTCGATGACGTCCTGGGTGGTGACCGCGCCGAGCGTGTCGTAGACGGCCTGCGCCCACGGGCCCATCTTGTCGGCCTCCGAGCCGGGCAGGTAGCCGAGGTCCTGGCCGCCGACCGCGTACAGCGGCCGGAACACGATGACCTTGCGGTGCTGCCGCCGCTCCATCACCGCCTCCAGGCCCGCGCACAGCGCCAGCGCGGACTTGCCGGTGCCGGCCCGGCCGCCGAGCGAGACGATGCCGATCTCCGGGTCGAGCAGCAGGTCCAGCCCGACGCGCTGCTCCGCGCTGCGGCCATGCAGCCCGAACGCCTCCCGGTCGCCCCGCACGTGCTGTACCGACTTGTCCGGCCTGACCCGGCCGAGCGCGCTGCCGTTGGCCGAGGTCAGCACCAGGCCCGTGTGGCAGGGAAGGTCGCGGGCCGCCTCGCAGTCCAGGGTGCCTGACTCATACAGCTGCTCGATATCGTCGCTGCCGACCATCAGCTCGGTCATCCCGGTCCAGCCGGAGTCGACGGGCAGCTCCGCCCGGTACTCCTGCGCGGCCAGCCCGACCGAGGCGGCCTTGACCCGGAGCGGCAGGTCCTTGCTGACGAGCACGACGTCGTGACCCTCGGCGGCAAGGCTGCACGCCACCGACAAGATCCGCGAGTCGTTATCGCCGAGCCTGAACCCGGCGGGCAGTACCGACGCGTCGGAGTGGTTGAGCTCCACTCTGAGCGTGCCGCCGAGCGCGCCGACCGGCAGCTCCGCGTCCAGCCTGCCGTACTCGACGCGCAGGTCGTCGAGGAGGCGGAGGGCCTGGCGGGCGAAGTAGCCGAGTTCGGGATGGTGCCGCTTGGCTTCCAGTTCGGTGATGACCACCACCGGAAGTACTACCTGGTGCTCATCGAAACGCGCGATGGCGGCCGGGTCAGCGAGCAGGACGCTGGTGTCGAGTACGTATGTACGGCGACCCTGAGGATTGACCACGCAGACTCCCTTGGGCGTCGGCCGAGGCCGACGCCGCGACAGGACACAGACGTGTCGGACGGACCGGGCCCGGCCCCCAAAAGGGCCGCGCCGGCCCTTCCTTCATCTCGCCTGCGCGCAATGCGCGAAGCTCAGAGATTCGAGGGCCCTCCCGGTAGACGGCGCCGCGCCGTCCACCACTAACGAAGGTACCCGCGATAGTGGACCGGCAAAAGCACCACCAGGTTACGAAGCCACGTTTCCCCGCTTAACCTGCGGTTACAGGCTAGCCTGCGGGACGCCCCCGGAACCCCCCGCAGACGAACCGCTAGGTGCCGAACCGGCGGTTCCGTGCCGCGTAGGAGCGGAGGGCGCGGAGGAAGTCGACCTTGCGGAAGGCGGGCCAGTAGGCGTCGCAGAAGTAGAACTCCGAGTGGGTGCTCTGCCAGAGCAAGAAGCCGCCGAGGCGCTGCTCGCCGGAGGTGCGGATGACGAGGTCTGGGTCGGGCTGGCCCGCCGTGTAGAGGTGCTCGGCGATGTGCTCGGCGTCGAGGACCCCGGCAAGTTCCTCGATCGTGGTACCCCTCGTCGCGTGCTCCTGCAGCAGGGAACGCACCGCGTCGGCGATCTCGCGCCTGCCGCCGTAGCCGACGGCAACGTTGACAAGCAGGCCCGGGTAGTCGGCGGTCGCCTCGGCCGCGTCCTTTAGCACCTGGACGGTCTCGCCTGGCAGCAGGTCGAGCGCGCCTACCGGATTGACGTGCCAGTGCTCGGCGACCAGGCCCTGCACCGTGTCCTCGATGATCTTCAGCAGCGGCACGAGCTCGCTGGCGGGCCTGGCCAGGTTGTCGGTGGACAGCAGCCAGAGGGTGACCACCTCCACGCCGGTCTCGCGGCACCAGTCGATCAGCTCGAAGATCTTGTCCGCGCCCTTGCGGTGGCCGCTGCTGACATCGCGGAACCCGGCCGACTTGGCCCACCGCCGGTTGCCGTCGCACATCACCCCGACATGCCGCGGGATTGCCTCGGGCGACAGGGAAGCCTCGATCCTGCGCTCGTACAGCCGGTAGACCAGGTCACGAAGTCCCATGCTGCGGCCTTCCTCGGCACCGTGTCGCTCTAGCAGAACCGTATCCAACCGATGGAACGCTTCGGCCCGCGACTAAGGTTCCGTGCCACGGCGCGACCATCACCGCTAGGCACCGCGACGGCCCCTCCGGTGAGCGGAATGGGGGATCTTCGGCCTAATTGATGACGCCGCCGCGATGCCAGGCACAACCGGACCGGGGTGAGAAATCGTTACCTATCTGGAACACCTTTGGTACACCCGGACCCGATAGCGTTCAGGCGCTCCCTGGTCCCTGGTCCCGTACCTCCTGCACCTGGCGCAACGCCGTCCGCAGCCTGGCCAGCCAGGCGTCGGCGTTCTCGCCAGTCAGCCGGACGCACCAGGCCAGGGCGTCACTGCGGCTGCGCGCCACGCCGGCCTCGACCAGCGTGTCGAGCACCCGGCGCTCGGGCTGGCGCAGCCGTGTCATCACAGGAACGGAGAGCGTGGTGAACATCTCGGTCACGTCCGCACAGGTGACACCCCAGGACACCTTGCGCCGGAACCGGTGCTCGGCCTCCCGTGCGATCTCGATCCTGCTGGCCCTGCTCTCCTCGCGGAACCGGCGGATCCGGCCCTCGGCGGCCGCGGCCCGCTCGGCCGCCGATACCCCGGCCTCGGCCGGCTCGGCCAGCGTCCCCACGATCGTGATCTCCTCGCGGTCGACCTGGATGTCCGGTGCGGCCGTGAACCATTCGGCGGGCAGCCTTCCGATGAACCAGCCGCGAAGCTTCTCTTTGGCACCAGCGCCGTGACCCGATCCCGCGTCGCGACCCGCGCCCTCGTCCTCGCCCGCCCCGGCCGCATCGCCCACGGGGTCGGGATCCTCTTGCTGTGTACTCATGTAATTACAATTACATAGGAGCGCGAGCTGGTCAAACACCCGCACAAGTCGGACGCGTGAGGCGCTGGTACGGCGGCACCATCGAGAGCGACGGCACCCTGACGGACACCGGCGCGTACTTCACCGGAAGCTACGCTAGCTATTTCGGCAGCGCCGTCTTCAACGACGACGACGGGACCGTATCAGGCAGCACCTTCCAGAAGAACTCCACGGGCTTTGCTAATGCTGGCGGCGCCATCGACAACGAGGGCGACATGCAACTGGCTTGCAGCACGTTCACGGGGAATACCGGCGAATACGGCGGCGCCGTCTACAACGACGCCGACATGACCATGACCCGTGACAGCCGCACCGGGAATACCGCCTACAACGGCGACGGCATCGACAACGATTACGACGGCGATCTGACCGTTTATGGCAGCCTGATCGACTTCAACCGCGCCAGTGATGAAGGCGGCGGCATCTTCAATTGGGAATGCGGCTCGTTTACGGTAACGCACCCGGCCAGCTACGGCAACGTGCCCAGCAATATCTCCGCTAACTCGGCGGCCTCTGGTAGCACAACCGCGGAGAGGCAACGGACCAGATTCACTCCAGCGGGCCGGCCCGGCATCGACTGAGTGAATCTGGTTTACCTAAACCGCCGTATGGTACGCTCCCCCCATTTCCCGCCGCAGGCTTCGGGGAATTAACTGCGGTAAATCACGGGAAATCCGGTCATGAGATCTGATCAACGGAGGCGACAAATGCATCGCAAACAAATAAGGACCGCGGCAAGGACCGCTGCCGTGGGCGGGACCCTGGTCCTCGGCCTCGGAACCGCGCCGGCGGCCATGGCCCAGCCGCCGGTCACCGTGCACGTGGCCTGCTACCCCGGCGCGCTCGCCGCGGCGATCTCCGCCGCCGTCAGCGGTGAGACCATCGTCCTGACGGGAGGGTGCGTCTACCGCCTGGACCAGGCCCTGCCCGACGTTACGGTGGACCTGACGATCGTCGGCTTCGACACCGAACTCCTGCGCGACCGCGGGGCACCCAGCTTCTCTCTCCTCACCACCACCGGCGACGTTGACCTCACCGTCGTCAACGTGGACTTCAGGAACGGCGGCGGTCCCGACGACGACGACGGCGGCGCCATCTACAACGACAGCGGGGACCTCACCGTTCAGGGCGGCATCTTCACCGACAACTACAGCGACGACGACGGCGGCGCCATCGAGAGCGACGACAGCCTGACGGTCACCGGCGCCTACTTCATCGGGAACTACGCCTACGACGAGGGCGGCGCCATCTACAACGACGGTGACGCGACCGTATACGGCAGCACCTTCCAGAAGAACTCCACGGGCGATGATGGTGATAATTACGGCGGCGCCATCGGCAACGAGGACTACATGCAGCTGACCGGCAGCACGTTCACGGGGAATACCGGCGAGTACGGCGGCGCGATCTACAACGATGATGACGACATAACCCTGACCCGTGACAGCATCACCGGGAATACCGGCTACGACGGCGGCGGTATCTACAACGACGACGGCGGCGACCTGACCGTTTACGGCAGCCTGATCGACTTCAACTGGGCCAGTGATCAAGGCGGCGGCATATACAACAGTGACTGCGGCTCGTACACGCTTACGCACTCGGCCGTCTACGGCAACGTACCCGACAATATCTTCGACGAGGACGACTGCTAGCACAACCGCAACGAGGCAACGGACCAGATTCACTCCAGCGGGCCGGCCCGGCATCGTCTGGAGTGAATCTGGTTTACTAAAGACGTCGCATGGTACGCTCCCCCCAATTCCCGCCCGCAGGCTTCGGGGAATTAACTGCGGTAAATCACGGGAAATCCGGTCATATGAGATCTTATCCATTGGGGGCGACACAATGCATCGCAAGCAAGTAAGGGCGGCGGCAAGGACCGCTGCCCTGGGCGGGACCCTGGTCCTCGGCCTCGGAATCGCGCCGGCGGCCATGGCACAGCCGCCGGTCACCGTGCACGTGGCCTGCTACCCCGGCGCACTCGCCGCGGCGATTACCGGCGCCAGCAGCGGCGAGACCATCGTCCTGACGCCGGGCTGCGTCTACCGCCTGGACCAGGCTCTCCCTGACGTCGGGACCGACATGACCATCGTCGGCTACGACACCGAGCTTCTGGGCTACCACTCGGACTTCCCTCTCCTTACCGTGGACGCCTCAGTCGACCTCACCGTCGTCGACGTGGACTTCAAGGACGGCGGCGGCAGCGGCGTCGACGGCGGCGCCATCTACATTCCAGGCGCCTCGGACGTCACCGTCGACGGCGGCATCTTCACCGACAACTACGCCGGCGACGGCTACGGCGGCGCCATCGCCAATTACGACAGCAAGGACGCTTTCCTGACCGTAAACGGCGCCTACTTCATCGACAACGACGCTGCCTACTACGGCGGCGCCATCTACAACTACGGCACCACGACCATAACAGGCAGCACCTTCGAGAAGAACGTCTCGCCAGATGAGTACGGCGGCGCCATCTACAACGAAGGCGTCATGCAAGTGACCGGCAGCACGTTTACCGGGAACTCGTCCTACTACGGTGCCATCTACAACGAGCCCACCCCCATCGGCAGCCTGCTCCTGAACCGGGACGACATCACTGGGAACGTCGGAGTCTACGGCGGCGGTCTCTTCAACGATACCGACACGGTGACCGTCAACAACAGCCTGATCGACTTCAACATCGCCACCGACGATGGCGGCGGCATCTACAATGACAGCGGTACGACAACGGTGTCACGAAGCCAGATCTACGGCAACCGGCCCGACAACTGCGTCGACGTCTCGGGCTGCTTCGGCTGATACAGACGGTTATTGACCGGATTCACTCCAGGCGACCGATTCGGCATCGTCTGGAGTGAATCCGATCAGCTAAAACGCGGTATGGTACGCTCCTCCCATTTCCCACCGCAGCTTCGGGGAATTAACTGCGATATATAACGGGAAATCCGATCATATGAGATCTTATCTACGGGGGCAACGCAATGCATCGCAAACAAGTAAGGGCAGCGGCAAGGACCGCTGCCGTGGGCGGGACCCTGGTCCTCGGCCTCGGAATCGCGCCGGCGGCCATGGCACAGCCGCCGGTCACCGTGCACGTGGCCTGCTACGCCGGCGCACTCGCCTCGGCGATCTCCGGCGCCGTCAGCGGCGAGACCATCGTCCTGGCGCCGGGCTGCGTCTACCGCCTGGACCAGGCCCTGCCTGACGTCGGGGTGGACCTGACAATCGTCGGCTACGACACCGAGCTCCTACGCGACTACGGGGCCCCGAGCTTCTCCCTGCTCACCATCGCCAAGGGCGAGTGCGGCTGCGGTCCCATCGTCCACCAGCCTCTCTCCACGGTCGACCTCACCGTCGTCAACGTGGACTTCAGGAACGGCGGCGGTCCCGACGACGACGACGGCGGCGCCATCTATGCTCCCGACGGCACGGACCTCACCGTCCACGGCGGCATCTTCACCGACAACTACAGCGACGACTACGGCGGCGCCATCGAGAGCGACGACACCCTGACCGTGACCGGTGCCTACTTCATCGGAAACTACGGCTACTACGAGGGCGGCGCCATCTACAACGACGGCGACGCGACCGTATAC
>Ga0209169_10000784_pt1 | contig 19486 bp, 12 predicted proteins | sample HubBroMetageWRM4_FD_188346 | JGI IMG/M metagenome (GOLD analysis project Ga0209169, IMG submission 188346) | Warmed soil microbial communities from the Hubbard Brook experimental Forest, New Hampshire - Hubbard Brook CCASE Soil Metagenome WRM 4... | ecosystem: Environmental > Terrestrial > Soil... | reverse complement strand
CGGGTACACTTCGGACACCCGAGGGATATGCTCTGTTGATTGGCCCTTCTTGGAGAAACTCACGTCGACAATTGCTGTGCCCATCATCTTGGAGGGGCACGTGACGGCGCCTGATGAAGTTCGTCGCGCTATATGTCTCGGAGTTCACGCCGTTGTCGTCGGTTCAGCCATTACTCGGCCGCAAACCATTACGGAACGGTTTGTCGCTGCGACGACGTTGGGCGAAATCGAGGGGTGAGACCTTTCGCTATCATCCAGGCTTACGCCGCACGCATATGCCAGTGCGCTCAGACCACAGAAATAGCAGGCACTCGAAGAGAGGCACGGTACCGGTCGCCGCGATAGCGAGAGCAGGCTGCTTCTACCGGAACGTCGCCAGTGCTGATGATGACACGCGAGATAGAAAGCACGCTCGCTCTCTTCGGAATAGTCAACAATTCAGACTCTTCGCGGGTAGCTGCCAGGGCCTCGATTACTTCATCAGCCCACGCTACGCGCAGCCCGTAGTTCTCGCGGAGCACCGAATAGAGGGAATTCTTCCCGAAGTCGTGTCGCTCGAGGCCCGGATAGAACCGCAGCGGAATATTGGACTCTTCGATCGCCATTGGAGTTCCGTCGGCATACCGCAGCCGTCGCAACTTCAGCATCGGATCGCCTAGTTTCAATCTCAGCTTTTCAGCGACCTCTTCGGACGCGCCGATGACCGCTTGCTCCAGTATTCGCGAACTAGGCGCCATGCCCCGCTGCTTCATGTCTTCCGTGAAGCCCTCCAGGTGCATGATGTTCTTTTCCATTTTGGGGCGCGTGACGAATGTTCCGCGTCCTTTTCTACTCACCGCGTAACCGCTCGACTTTAATCCGTGAAGGGCTTGCCGCGCAGTCATCCGGCTCACCTGGTATAACCGCGCCAATTCTTCTTCAGACGCGAGTGGGTCGCCTTCGATCAACTGTCCTGAGCGGATCTTCTCCATCAGCGTTTGCTGGATTTGGTAATACAGCGGGATGAAGCCACTCTTGTCCAACGCATGTACAGACCGCGCGATCTCATCCTGCAATTTCGACACTGTGGTTAAAACCTCTCTCGACAGTGAAGTGCCGATTTTACGGCTCTTTCACCCGCTCTGATCAACTCCGGCGGAATAATTTCCCTATAGATAGTCCCACACTTTCTATTGAGAACAAAGCCGCAGTACCCTATTTGATTCTCATCGTGCAGCCGTCGTGGGTCTGCCACCAAGAAAGGTATCCCTGACCTCGCCGCTTCCCGAGAGCACGACGAAATCCGCGCTGCGCCCTACCTCAATGCTTCCCCAATCGGAGCCCCGCCCGATAAGCCTCGCCGGGTTGAGGGATGCTGCGATTGCAGCGGCACCTAGGCTGGTTCCCGTGAATCGTGCGAAGTTCTGCACTGCTCGGTCAAGTGTGAGAACACTGCCGGCGATTGTGCCCTCTGAGGTGCATCGGCCCTCGAGAACCTCAACCTCCATCTCACCCAAGCTGTACTTGCCGTCAGGCATTCCGGTTGCGCTAATGCTGTCCGTAACCAAAATGATCCGTTCGGGACCCTTGGCCTTGAAGTACAGTCGCACCATCATCGGATCCACGTGGAATCCGTCGGCGATCATCTCGGCATAGAGTTCATCTTCGTCGAGTACATAGGCCGCCAATCCCGGTTCACGATGATCCATCTGGCGCATTGCATTGAACGTGTGCGTTGCTGAGGCCGCTCCCGCCTCTTTTCCGGCCTTCGCTTCGGAAAACGTTGCATTGCTGTGTCCCAGGCTGCACCGCACTCCCAGCGAAGTTGCGTAAGCAATCGTCTCCAATGCCCCCGGGGTTTCGGGCGCAATCGTCATCAAGAGAATGCGCCCCTCCGCAGCCTGCCAAAAGCGATCAAACGACTCGACCGATGGAGCTCGCAGCAGGTCCGCTTTATGCACCCCGCGTTTTATGTGCGAAAGGAACGGGCCTTCCAAATGGATGCCTAAAGGTCTGGCCCTACCGTCCACCCGGCGCTCCGCACACTTGATCTCGCGGCTGAGGCCAGCCAATGCACGCAACGTGTTCTCAGTCGTGGAGGTCACGGTGGTAGGCAGATATGCTCCGACACCGTGGCGTGCAAGATGTCTGCTCACATCAGCGATGGCTTCAGGAGTTGCTTCCATCACATCGCGTCCTCCACAACCGTGCATGTGGATGTCGAGATATGCAGGTACTATGGTCGCCTCGCAGAACCGATGCGGAATTGACGACTTCTCAAATTCGTCTCGGCTCAGGCTTCGTATAGACGTAATGATCCCGTCTTCTATTGCGATCAGTGGATATTCCAGCGTATGGCCTGAACTGAATAGGTGGCGACCACCAACAGAACTCCGCATCGACCCTCCTGGCAACGAGCGGTGCTCGATGCTTACCATCCCCGCTACACAGTTCTTTGCAATTATTGTTTACACGCCATACAGTATAGTCGTCCATACAACTAAACCAAGTTTTTTCATGTGGCGACATCCAGAGGACACGTCGCTCAAGAATCTGAGGTGTTCATGCTCTGTTCTCCGGCGTCTTCATACGCCATGCTGCGCGAAATCCTCGAGCAGCCTGCTGTTTTGTCTCATGTCATTGAGCAGTACGCTCCTGGTACCGAACACGCTGCGACTATCTTCGATCCACTGGCCCAAGTCCTCGCCCTCAGCGAACGCGTCGTCATATCGGCCAGCGGATCGAGCCGTCACGCGGGTCTCGCCGCTGAGATCATGCTTGAAGACCTGGCTGGAATCGCCGTGGATGTCGAATACGCCAGCGAATACACCTACCGATCGACGCATGTTCCGCTTCATCCCGCGGTTCTTGTTATCTCGCAATCGGGTGAAACCGCAGATACTCTGGCCGCCCTTCGTGATGCCAAATCCCGTGGCCTGAGCACCGTCGCCGTCACCAATAACCCCCGCTCTTCCATGGCACTCGAGGCTGCTGTTTCGTTGCCGACGCTGGCAGGCGTCGAAAGGGCCATCCCCGCAACCAAGAGTTTCACAAGTCAACTGGCGGTGCTGTACTGCCTCGCGCTCCATTTGGCGCACTTCCGAGGTCGCATGACTCTTGGCATTGCTGAGGCTCATAGTCGCGATCTGAAAGCCATCCCCCGGCTGTTGGATCAGGCTCTTCCCGTATGGGAGAAAGCGATCGAAGAGCTCGCGCCGTCACTGCGGAATTCCACGTCGGTCCTCTATCTGGGGCGCGGCGTTCACTATGCCATCGCCCGCGAGGGGGCCCTCAAGCTCAAGGAATCCGCCTATATGAACGCCGAAGGCTACCCGGCTGGCGAACTCAAGCACGGGCCCAACGCTCTGGTCAGTGAGGACACGCCGATCATTGTCCTTGCCACGCGCAATCCACTTGATCCCGACTCCACGCTTCGCTACGAAAAGGTCCTACAGCTCACCCGCGAGCTCCGCGAGCAAGGGACCCGCATTCTTGCGCTGGCTACGGAGGGCGACCACGAAATGGAGGCGGTCAGTGACTGGTGCCTCCATATTCCTCCTACCAGTGATCTTCTTGTGCCGCTACTAGAAGTCGTTCCCCTGCAACTGCTTGCCTTTCATCTCGCCATCCTTCACGGCATCGATGTCGACCGGCCTCGAAACCTGGTTAAGGCAGTGCTATCGGAATAGGACAGGAGGCTCGGGGGGGGGCAAAAAAATATTTCTTAAAGTTTCTGTTGCGTACAGTTGTCCAGTTGTATATACATATCGCACACACTTCATTCCTCAGACGTCCGCGTCATGAGTTTTTGGAAGGGCCCCACCGTCGCCGAGCAGTAAAAGCTGGATCGACTCTTCCTATCAAGGAGACCACCGCGATGCTCAATAAAGCTAGAACACTTATCACCGTCAGCGTCCTGAGCTTACTCGTCCTCGTCCTGGGCACCCTGCCAAGCCTGGCTCAGGGGGCAGCTGGTTCGGTCAACGGTTTAGTCCAGGACTCTGTGGGTGCCTCGATTCCCAACGCGATCGTCACTGTGCACGACGTCGACCGTGGGACCGTCTGGGCAACAAAAACCAGCAGCGCCGGTCTATACGACTTCCCACAGATCCCTGTCGGCAATGTCGAGGTGAAGGTCGAGGCGACCGGATTCACGACCCAACAGCACAGTTCCTTTTCACTGACCGTCAATCAGATTGCCCGCCTCGATTTCAAGATGACCGTCGGTGGTCGCACGGACACGATAGAGGTCAATGCAACTCCGCCGTTGCTGCAGTCAGACTCGACCGAGTTCTCGACGACGCTCGACTCAAAGGTCGTCTCGAATCTTCCGCTCGCCGCACGCAACATCAACGAGCTTACGTTGCTTGCGCCTGGCGTCGTCAGCCCCAATATCTTCGCCTTCCAATCGGCGCAGACCACCTTCGGCACCGGCCGGCCGTACGTCAACGGAGCCCGTGAGCAGGACAACAACTTCACTCTTGACGGCATGGACGTCAACCAGGCCGACAATAACGATGTCGCCTATGTCGCGAGCCCCGACGCGGTTCAAAATTTCAACATCATCACGAACAACGCTCCAGCGGACTACGGCAACTACATTGGCGGCGTTATCGTCGAGACGTTGAAGTCGGGCACTAACCAGTTTCACGGCGACGTCTACTGGTACATCCGCAATACGGATCTTGATGCCAACTCCTGGCAAAATAAGGCCAACGCGTTCCTCACTGGCGTAGGCCCGGTATCCACTCTTCCTCGTCCCGTCGTCCAGTGGAACAACTTCGGCGCCACCATCGGCGGCCCCATCGTCAGAGACAAGCTGTGGTTCTTTGCTGACTTTATGGGGACGATCAACAACACGCCTCGCACCGCACAAACCAACACGGTTATCCCCACGCCGTATCTCTCGGGTAACTTCGCTCAGCTCTGCACCAGCCAGGGAGCTACGTTCGTTGGAGGTGTCTGTTCCAATCCTGTCTACCAGCTCTATCAGCCTTCCTCGAGTACCAACCCGTCAGCCCGTCAGCCCTTCCTGAACAATCAGGTACCTATCTCGAGTAGCGTTGCGAAAGCCATCGTCACTTCACCGCAGTTCGCACAACAACAAGACCAGAGCTACTACACCAGTGGGTACATCCACAGCTGGCAGGGCGATGCAAAGATCGACTGGCATCCCACCCAACGCGACACGATCTCTGGCCGCTACTCGCAGCTGTACGCAATCAACGAGCTGAGCAACGGCACCAACATCCTGACACCCAACCTCACGCGCGCCTATCCGCTCAAGAACTTCGTTCTTACTTACGACCGGCAGATTACCGCGAGCCTGGTCAACGAAGCTCGCATCGGCGGCCAGATCTTCCCGGCCGACGATCAGATTTACACAAACGCGAGCGGCTTCAACCCCGTTCAGGAGTACGCCATTCCGGGTGTTCCGGGCGACATTCTGCCGGCGATGAGCTTTGGCTACGGGACCATCGGCAGCACGAACGGTGTGGAGATCTTCCATGACCACACTGCTCAGGTAAGTGACACCCTAACCTGGCTCCACGGCAAGCATGAGCTGCACGGCGGATTTGAATGGTACAAGTTCATCATGAACGACGTGTACGCCGGTAACTCCGGCGCTGCAGGAGCGTTCAACTTCAGCGGGCAGTACACCGCCAATACGAACCCGGCTCTCTGCCAGGCGGTCGAGGGTGCACCGGTTTGCCCGGCCGGCAACGCCTTCGCCGACTTCCTGCTCGGTCTGCCGCAGGAAGTGCAGCAGGGTGCGCCGCTCAACTTCCACCTGCGCAACAGCCTGTTCTCGGCATTTGTGTCTGACACCTACAAGATCACGCACAACCTGACCATCATCGCGGGTCTGCGCTATGAGTTGACCACTGCTCGCGGCGACAAGAACCCCACCAACAACGTCAACTTCGATCTGATTACCGGCACGCCGCAGGTCGGCACCAACTACAACACCTACACCGGCATCACAAACTTCCAGCCACGCATGGGCCTCGCCTGGAAGCCAGGTTGGGACCAGCAATCCGTCTTCCGCGCCGCGTATGACATCTCGTCCTACATGGAAGGAAACGGCGTCAACAACATGGCTGTCATCAATCCTCCCAACGTGATCATGACGGACATCAAAAACCTCAGCTCTACGAACGCGCCACAGACCACGCTGGATCAAGGCTACTCAACCTTCTCAAGCGCCTGTACAGCCGCGGAGCTCGAGGCGTTCGCACCGAACTGCGTCGCGGGCGTTCAGACTCACGCCACCAACCACGACCTGCGGCCTGCGGTCGATCAGCAGTGGAATTTCGCCTACGAACGCCAGTTCGGAGGCAACACTGTGATGAGCATCGGGTACGCCGGCAACAAGATCGATCATCTCTCTGACATCTACCTCTACAACCAGAAGGTGCTCAACTCGAACAACCAGGTTGTTCCCGGCCCGTACATGACGCAGCTCCTCGCTGCTGGAGTAGGTCAGGCACGCTACAACAACTCCGATGGCATCTCGAACTTCAACGCGCTTGAGGTCACAATGGCGCAGAAAACCTTCCACGGGCTCAACTATCAGCTGAACTACACCTGGTCCAAATGCATGACTAACACACTGGGTTACTTCGGCTCCTACGGCGACGAAGAAGGAATCGGCGAATCGCAGACCCAGGCGACCCAGAACTTCTTCCAGAACGAATACGATCCCAAAGCGGACTACGGCCGTTGCACTACGGATGTCTCCAGTTACTTCGGCGGTTACGTCCTGTACGCCCTTCCGTTCGGCCGCGGCAAGCTGGTCGGAAACTCCGTCGGTACTATCACCAATGAACTCATTGGCGGCTGGGAACTTGCGAGCGACCTCAACTTCCACTCCGGTTTCGGAATCACACCGTTTGCCGGAACCTACATGGGCGATTCCAACCCGAACTCAGCCTCGTCTCTGACCGGCTCGTATCAGCCTCGCCCAAACTGCGTCAGCGGCGTGAACACGAACGAGTCCCTGCAGACAGTGCAAATCGGCAGCAGCATCGGAAAGGTCAACCTTAACCCGGCTGCCGTCGCTCCCACCAACAACTATCAGTTCGGCAACTGCCAAAGCGGTTCTCTCCGCGGTCCGAGCCTGAAGACTGCAGACCTCAGCGTGATCAAGCACTTCCCGATCAACGAGTCTGTCAACATGGCCTTCAGCGCTCAGTTCATCAATCTCACCAACACGCCGATCTTCAGCGTTCCGGCGAGCTGGTGGGGACAGTACAGCTCATGCGCAAGCTGCAGCGGAGTTCGCACCACCGGCGTCAACGGCGGTGGCTCCGGAACTACCGGGCTATTCGGTCTGCTCGATGGCTCGAACCCCGGTCGCACGATCCAGATGGCGCTCAAACTGAACTTCTAAAACCTTCAGCAAAAGATCACAGGTGCCACCCACTCTCATGGGTGGCATCTGTGCTTGCTGGATGTAGTTAGATGGCCATTGTGGCGCTCACGGTCCTGATGCGACTCTCCGTCACCCGGCGCACCGGCCGTGACCTGGGCAGAAACCGATCCGTACCGAATAGATATTCTCTCCAAAGAAGAGGGCACTCTTGAAAATGATTGATAGATGTCTTGGTGGAAGGCTTTCACTGGTGCTTTCACTCTTTGCAGTTGGAGCGGCAGCCGGGCAAAGCGGTTTTCATAACAACCTGCTACCGCAGCCCGCCGAACTTTCCGTTCTTTCCGGGGAGGTTCCAATAACATCTCAGTTGCGAGTATCGCTCGATGGCGCGCAGGATCCCTTGCTGCGACGCGCAGCAGAGCGAATGATGTACCGGCTGGAACAGCGCACCGCGATTCACTTCGATGAAGCATTTACTGATCAAGGCGCTGGTCTGGTCCAGATTCGCGTCGCGGACCACACACAGCAACGTCCAGCAGATGGGATGAACGAAAGCTATTCGTTAGATATCCAGGGCAATGCCGTGACCCTTTCCGCACAGACGGACTTTGGTGCCATTCATGGCATGGAGACAATTCTGCAGCTGCTGGACTCGAACAGCACTAGATATTTTCTCCCGGCCGTCCATATCAGAGATGCGCCTCGATTTCCATGGCGCGGACTTATGCTCGATCCTGGCCGCCACTTCCTACCTGTTGCCAACGTCCTACGCACTCTCGACGCCATGGCAGCGGTCAAGATGAATGTGCTGCACCTGCACCTTACAGAAGATCAGGGCTTTCGGATCGAGAGCAAACGCTTTCCAAAGTTGCAGCAATTCGGCTCAGAAGGGAGGTACTACACCCAGGACGAAGTTCGGCAGATCGTTCGATACGCAACCGATCGCGGTGTGCGCGTTGTACCCGAGTTTGACATGCCTGGTCACACGACCAGTTGGCTGATTGGTTATCCCGACCTAGCGAGCAAGCCTGGGCCCTACCACGTCGAGCACGGCACGGGGGTCTTCAACCCAGCATTAAACCCGTCACTCGAAAGTACGTATGAGTTTCTCGACGCATTTCTAGGTGAGATGAGTACGTTGTTTCCGGACGAGTACATTCACCTGGGGGGTGACGAGAGCAACGGCGAGGACTGGCAGAGTAATCCAGAGATTGTTCGCTTCATGCGGGAACACCACATGCAGAGTGCGAAGGATCTGCAAGCCTACTTCAACTCACGAGTGGAGAGGATATTGACGAAGTACGATCGCCGAATGATCGGATGGGATGAGATTCTGCAGCCTGATCTTCCATCCGACGTCGTGGTTCAGAACTGGCATGGGATCGAGTTTCTCGTCCAGGGAGCTCGACTTGGTCATCGTGGCATTTTGTCCCAGCCGTTCTATCTCGACCATCATTATTCAGCGGAACAGATGTATGCGGCCGATCCAGTGCCCTCCAATTCCAACCTCACCCAGGAACAGGGGAAACTTATCCTAGGCGGTGAAGCCTGTATGTGGGGCGAGCAGGTCGATTACAACACAGTTGATTCCCGCATTTGGCCCCGAACGGCGGCGCTGGCTGAGCGGCTTTGGTCGCCAGCATCGGTTCGTGACGCTCGTGACATGTACCGTAGGCTCGCGGTGACCTCGCTTGAACTCGACGGGCTTGGTGTCGAGCTTATCTCCAACCCGGAGCGTGGCTTTCGGCAGATAACTCAGGGCGACCCGGCAGCTTTGAGACTGTTCGCCTCAGTCGTCCAGCCCGTCGATTTCCATGAACGGTATGAAGAACAGCACACATCGCCGTTGACGCCCATGACGAATATGGTCGATTTCGCTGTGCCCGATCCACTCTCTCGCGAGCGGTTTGCCGAACAGGTCGCAGCCTATTTGCGAAGCCGCAACTCCTCCGCAGATACTCGGCAACACGAGGCAGACCGCGTCGCGCTACAGAAAACGTTTCGGGCGTGGCTAAGCGCAGCCGAGACCCTCGACAATCAGGCTATGAACGAGCCACGGTTAACGGCAATTGATCAACGTCGCAAGCAATGGGCCGATTTGGCCACCTCAGCCTTGGACGCAATCCAACTCGTCGAATCGGGGAGGCATGCCCCCGACTCCTGGTCAAAATCTCGTGAAGCCTTGATCGAGCAATCGGCAAAACCTAAGGAACTTCTGGATTTCGTGATCCTCGATCCAGTCAATCAGTTGTTCCAAGCTGCATCTGCCGGCTCTAACCCGAGATGAGTGGAATACGTGGAAATGGAATTGAAACAAAAAAGGCCCCGGCCGTCAGAGACGACCGGGCCTATAGATTGCGAGCTGCTACTTGCTGATAGTGATGCCCTCCAACATCATCACGCCGATTTGTAGATTGCTTACGGAGACCGCGAGGACGTGGTTGGCATCGATCGGGTAGTAGCCATAACCAACCGAGCCGTCGGGGCTGAGACCGCTGAAGGTCAGCAGTCCGTTGCTGCTGTTTTCTGTTCCAGTTAGCGGCAGTGCAGGAGCAAGGTTGTAGCCTTGTGCGCTGTAGTCGGTTGAGCCCGTGATGTTGTCCGAGCTGATGTTTATGGGGCCGACCGCGGCGAATGCCGGCGCGCCCTCTTCGTTGAGAATGCCCTGCGCGGAAAGCGCGAAGTTCCCTTCGAAGTCGCTACCGTTTGCGTTCTGCACGTAGCTGAGACCGCCGCTCGTTTCGTTTTCGTCAGCCCCGATGACAACGGCATTACCGTTGCCATCGAGGTAGAGCTGGAAGGCGAACGTGACGCCACTAATGTTGGAAGGAACGACGTTGGTGATGGTAACGCGGCCGGTGGGATCTACCGTGTAGTTGCCAGTGATGGTATTTCCGTTGTGGATGCCGAGGTCGTTGTAGGCCATATCGCCGCCGAGTGTGCCGTTCGGGTTGAATCCGAAGCCGCCGCCGATGTTGAGGAGGCCGGAGCCATTCTGATTTGCGTCCGTTCCCAGCAGACCGTAAGCGTAGGACGAGCCCACAACGGACTGGCTGCTGAACTTGCCAGTGTTCGAGCCCTGGCTGAGCGCGACACCACCGAGCACACCGTTCAACGCATCGTTCTGGTCTTCGATGAGCTGTATCTTGTTGCCGATGATGTAGCCCGTAAGGATGAAGCTTGGGACGTTGTTTAGCTGGCTGGGCACCAGGTTGAAGGTGACACGACCGTAGCTGTCCGGTGTGCTGATGCTGCCCGAAGAGAACGTCTGCGCCTGGAATACGGTGCCGCTATCGTTGGAGTCAAAGACGCTGCCGGAGATTGCAAGCGCACCGCCATTGACGTTCAGGATGCCGCCGATGGCGAGCTGTCCCACGGGTGCGTCATTGTCGGCGCCGTTGACCATGAAGGCGTAACCCCCTGAGGGCGCCGCCGTACTGGTCTGCAGATCGAGGGAACCCGTCGCCGAGGCGGAGTTATCGAACTGCGTGATCAGCAGACGCGAACCGGAGACCATGGTGCCGTGCAGTGTCTCGGTGCCGTTGACGCCAACGTTGTTGTTGTTCGCCACAGCGAGGTTGATCACCGCCGCGCCGTTGTTCAGAGTGATGTTGCTGTTCGCGGGATCGAGGGTGTTGATGTAGGCATTGGCACCATCCACAAAGTCCTGCTCACCGCCAGTGATGGTGCCGCTCTTGATAGCGAACGCTCCCACGAGGAAGTACGTTCCGTTGTTGTCCTGACCAGAGATGTTGTAGACGTAGGTGCCATCGGCCAATGCCGGAGGCGCGGGCGTGGTGATGTTGACGGTTGCTGTTCCGGCCTTGGTGGTGTCTGTGACGGATGTCGCCTGGATGGTTACGCTGTTACCAGATGGCGCGATGGTGGGGGCGGTGTAGGTCGTTGCTGTGCCGCTCGCGGTCTTCGTTGGATTGAAGCTTCCGCACTGCGAGCCGCCGCAGGTGACTGTCCAAGTGACGCCAGCGTTTGCGGAATCGCCGGTGACCGATGCGATGACGCTCGCCGTTGCTCCAGTGGCCAACGAAGAGGGCGGCGGGGTGCTAAGCGTAACTGTGATTGCAGGCGCAGTGGTGACGGTGATGGAGGCCGTCGCGGACTTTGTCGTATCCGAGACAGAGGTGGCGGTGAGTGTCAGCACGCCGGTACCGGGAACAGTCGCGGGAGCCGTAAAACTTGTATTGGCCCCGCTGCCGGTCTTCGTGGGACTAAAGCTGCCGCAGGATGAAGTGCTGCAGGAGACTGACCAGGTGACACCACCGTTGAGCGCATCATTATTAACTGTGGCGGAGATGGTGGTTGAGGTGCCGACCTGCATTGTGGATACGCGCTGCGAACTGAGCGTGACCGAGATCGCAGCAGGCGGATTGGGGCTGTTGCCGGACACGGTGCAGCCGACTGCCATAAAGACGACGAACGTACCAGCAAGGAAATTGAAGAATAAACGAAGGCGGTTCACTGAGCACCTCCGTTGACGGCATTCCTGCGTGGACGGTTACCCTGAGATGCACTGGCCTCAACACGCGGCGAGAGCATCCCTTTATTGTTGCGAATCTCCGTTGTCTGCTGGTTGATGGTGAGTTCGCGGACGACGAGGAAGTTCTGACCGTTGATGTTGGTCACGATGCCTTTGAGTTTGATGGACTGGCCGGCAGCGAGTTCGCTCTTGATGGAGGAATTAAGCTGCGAGCCGAGGCTGGCATATTGAAATGACTGCGCGCTGTCCAACAGCAGGTTGACGCCGATGGGAAAGCCGGAGGTATGTCCAGTTACGACCTCATGGATGACGTCGGTTACTGAGATTTCGTTGGCCGAATTCCAGCGCTGAAAGGCAGCGGAGCTTCGGGCAGCAACGGCGGTCTGCGCGGATGCTGGGCGGATTGAACCACCCATCAGCACAATCGCGCAGGCGCCAAATGTGCAGGCGATGAGTTCTTTGAGTTTCACGTCGATTTCTCCTAAGAGCCGGCCAGCGCGCTTCGTTGCGCTCATTCGAAGAATTAGTGGCCGTATAGGCAGAGAGTAGGTCTGCAGGTGCCTACAAACAATCCGTGCCAATACACGCAGAAAGTATGTGGCTATACACAGGCCGGGGTGTATGAGCATAGCCTTGTGCCGGCGTCATTGCAGAGGTCGCCACGGTAGAGGGGTATTGGAATCAGTCTGGGTTTGGTGACCGGCGGGAATGCATCGCGCCGGTTGGAATGCATCGCGCTGCGTGCGCGAAAAGGCTGGAGATGCCAGACCTAACAGGAACCCGTGCGAGAGCCGAAGGATGATGCGCGTGTTCGCAATCGGCTGCTTCTTCACCGGCTAATGACGAGAGAAGCATACAGACGCGCTGACTTGAAACCGTCAAGGTGTCCGCGGCAGACGAGTGCTCTACACGACGCTTTGCGTCAAGCTCCGGATCGTCTGGTAAAGTGCGTCGTCCATCTCGCTGTGAGGCTGCGTGCGCGTATTGCAAACGGCTGCTGAACATGACCCGGCCGGGTTACGAATCATCAGCGACGTCGTGCCGGGCAAGCTTCCGCTGTGAAGCAGGGTCCCGTCAGTGGCCACCATCCAACCACGGGCGCAGCGCACGTTGCCCGGAGGCGCTGCTGCTGCCGGAGTGGTCATCGCCCGAACCATCTCGGGCTTCAGCAGCGCTGGAATATTCGGTGCTCCTGAGACGTGATTTAGAAACTGCACAAGTTGCGTGGAGGAGGCGATCCATCCAGCCGTCGAATCCATTCGGGCGACGTTGAACTTGTACGGATCTTCGGAATATTGGCCTACGTAAACCACTTCATTGGTTGCACGATCCCTTTCGCTATTGCGCGCGATCTGCATGTCGCTGATGCCACAGGGCGCGAGGATGTTCGCTTGAACGTAGGCGTAGTAGGGTTGGCCAGTCACCTGTTCGATAACTCTTCCGAGCACACAATACCCAAAGTTCGAATACGCCCATTGAGTGCCCGGCTGACTTGTGAGGGGAACATTCTCTATGGTCGAGGTGATCAGCTTTGTTTGGTCCCAACCATTATTGTGAAACATGGGGTCGTTATCATCTGCAGGCCAACCACCGGCCGTGTGACTAAGTAGGTGGTCGACGGTAACGTCGGCGACGTATTGTTTGTATGGGGGCTTGCCAAACTTTGTACCAAGTATTCCCGCGAGGCCAAATGCCTTGTCACTAAGATTAACTTTGCCTGCCTGAATGAGCGAGAAGATCGTAACTGCCGTGATCGACTTAGAAAGATCAGCAATGCGAAAAAGCGTATCCTGCTGGGCTTGCATCATATTCTGACGATCTGCCATACCCCCAGCGTGATCATAGACAAACCGGCCGCCCTTAGAGATCGCTACGGACATCGCAGGTACACGGAATTGCCTCTGAAATTCCTGTGTATATTGCCCAGGACCGCCGCGTTGTTGATTGGGTCTTCCGAATCCCGATTGAGCGATAGCATGCAGCGCCGGCATGCCGAGAGTCGCGTAAGCGGTCGTTCGAAAAAGGTTGGCAACAACAGCTCTGCGAGTGTAAGTGTGAGTGGGCATCGGGGATCCGTTCGTCTTCATCGGTTAGCTCATTACTGAGCGCGTTGGCCCTGAAAAGTTCCTGTGCCTCCACGGTCGTGAAAGGTTCCGTTGAAGGTTTGGCCCTGAATAACCCCGTTCACTACTGGCCCATCGACCCTGCCACGAAATACCAGTACGCCGCGGGTCTTCGTACGAACTACAAGATGCTGTATGTCGATCGTGCCCTCGACCCCTCCGGACTGATACGGGCCCTTGAAGTGTCCTTTGATTTGCGCACCTTCCTGCTGCAGATCGAGATACTTTGTTGAGGTGGTTCCGTTTGGGTCATTGCAGTAGAGGGTCCATTTCCCATCGACGTTTACGGAACGGGTCTGCGGAGGCGGTTGTTGCGCCCAACCAATGGCGTGGCAGACGGTCATGAAGACCAATAGGCATCTGAAGATCAAGTTCAGCTTCTTCATCTCAATAATCCTTTCGCTCGGCGACGAGCTTTTATTCAACCTTCTAGCCGTCGCTGCGCTAAACCTCTGATGGCTCGAGACTATCGAAGCCGAGACTACAAAACCTATAGAGGGCACTACAAGGGGACCCATGTGGTGCCACATTTCGGAACCGTCTACGGACGAGACTCTTTTGCGGGGATTCGGATCGTGGCAAATCCTTCCGGGTCGTCGCGTAGGCGCACATAGAGACTGGATACGTGCGGATGCGGCTTAATTGGAATAGTGAAGCTGGAGCCGTCGAAGCCCGTCGGTACAGGGACTGCGGAAGTGAAATTCTCAGCCGTGCTGAACGAGAGTGCCAGAAACAGATCGCTGCCTTCGATCATGCACGTTGGTACGCCAACGCTCGTGCAATGGACGGAAGTAATGTGGGGCCGCCGAACCAGTTTTCCAAGTGTCACCCAATTGCCGACTGTCCCGTCGCCAGGTATCGCTCGAATGCGAAGCTCTCCGAAGGCCGACTCTCCAAATGCCTTGTCGAGGTCGACCGATCCCACTGCAGTGCGGTCGTCCTGCAAAATCAGATCACCGGAAGCTACGGAGATCGTGGTATGCACCGCACCATCCGCTGTCGAGATTTCAATGACTTGTTCGCGAGGGAAGGGACCCGCACTCTGCACTACGAAATGCAACATGCCGTGAAGTGCAATGTCGTTTTGAGAGTCCAGTCCAACGGGTACTTCGCCCTTCGGCGTCACCAGAGACGATTCAAATGATAGAGCCCTTAGCGTCGAACCTGGCTCCTCAATTGCAAATGGTACTGTGATCACGCCACCATCCTTGAGCAATACCGTCGCAGTCTTTGCATCGTCGAATGCGGGCACGTGCGAGGCACGTAGGTGAAGTCCTCGTTCATCAGGCACACCTCCGAACGGAACGAATGTCTGATCTCCCAAGTTGACGGATACAACCTTATCCAGGTGCTCTCCTAGAAGAATGGCCGAGCCCTCCGCCCCCAATAGAAGTTTGTGGATCCGAATATCCCTGCTGTAAACGGTGATGTCAATCGCCGGGGACCGGTGACTCCCATATTGATCAACGACGAGCGAATAGGTGCCTGCCTTCCTGTTCTTGAGGGGAAGGTGCAATACAAGGCTGGTGTTGTTGCTTCCACGATTGACCGTTATGGGGCTGGATTCATCGAGGGAATTGGACATCGTGATTCTGTGTACGCAAACGGTTCCTCGCCCTTGGACGGCGGCCTGAGCGTCATCTCCTGCGAAGAGAGCTTTGGAGATTGAAATCCTTAGCTCGTCGTCGGGAGAATACTGAAAGGTCACTGCGGGTCCGTCGAGTTTGTCAAAGCCCCAATACCCTTCCAACCTTCCCTGCACAGTGAGGCCACTATTGGATCCGGCGGTTTTGAACTGGACTAGCAAGTCATCAGAAACTGGTATTGCCGGAATGAATCCACCATCGTACGCATCTGGGGCAAGTGCAACGCGAACTGCAGATTTTCCGGAACCAAACACGACCGCAAGATCGTGTGCGAAGGCTGTTGAAAACAGTGATGGTGTTCCACGAAATGGCAGCGCCATTGACGGATTCGCAAGGCAGAAGCTCTCCGTGGGATCTTCTAGACGGAGCGTCGGAGGATGTGACGGCTCAATCGGCGGCAGGGCAATTACGATAACGGATTTGGGGTTGTAGAACGACGGCGGCGAGTTCAGCTTGAGGTTCATTGTGGCATCGGTCGGAGAACTGATGGCTGGAATGTAGCGATATTGCGCCGTGCGTAACGTACCAGCGAGATGCACCATATCAACGAGCGTGCCTATATAGGCGGAATAGGCGGCCCCATCCGCCTGAGCTGCTTCATTGACGAGGTCTGACGATGCCCCCGTCGAGATAGCATTTGCCATCGTTTGACTGTGACTGTCATCCAGGAGTATGGCATCGCTCGTCTGAGTGAGACAGTCGACCTGATCGTCCACCGGCTTCTTGAAGCAGTCGGCGTTGGGTGCAAGATTGAGCGTCGCCGCCAACTTGGCAGAGCGCGTTTCGATCGCCTTCTCGTCATCCGAAGGAATCTCTCGCATGCCTGCCAGATAATGCTGAATGCGCTGTTCGTTGAGCGACGCTTTGTTGAGTGACATGCTGGCTCGAGTGAAAAGACCTGGGTTTTTCTTCACAGCCGAGCGCAATGTGTCGAAGTCCCCACCCGTCTCAGGCGCGATAAACAGTAGTGCCTTTTGGGCGCCTTCCGGAACTACTATCGTCGTGCCCTCGATTGGCTGTCTCCATGTTTCCACTTTCGTAAACCAGTTATCTGGTGGCTCGTTGGTTGTTGACCTGAGGAAAGCGATGATGAGCAGCAGATGATTCGATTGAGTGGTCGGCAGGTCGGCCCTCACTCGAAGCGTGTCATGAGGAAGAAGGGTTGGTACTTGCGAGATAGGGAGCGTTGTAGCTCCGCGAGTCACATAAACGTCGATCTTCGGACCGGACAGGTCGAAGCGAGTGTCGTCCGCATGCATGGTTGCAGCGATCGTAAGAGTGCCTAACAACAGAGCCATTTTCGACAGTTTCATGCCCGGTCTCAGACTCCCAACCTCTGATTGATGTCACTTGCTCTCGCACGAAGAGCCGTCGTGCTCTCCTTGAGCTTTCATTCATGGAGCCGCACAGCGGTGCGATTGCGCATGTGAATCACGGTAAAGAGAGCCAGTTACAAAGAAAATGCGTGTCACCACACGCTAGCCTATGTGCTTCTACACTCTGCTGCAGCCAACGGCCACGTCTCAACCGTGCGGGACCACACGCATGACTTGTGTAGTTCCACATGTATTCGACATGTGGCTATACGGATTCCAATCCAGAATGCGGCTGACTAGACTGAAGATCGGGCAATTGAAAGTAAAGAATGACGATACTGATTGTGGAAGATAATCCGACTGTTCGCCGCCTTATTCGGCGTGCAACATCCGATATAGCCGATAACGTGGTGGAGTGCGAAGATGGCGCTGACTCGCTTGACGCCTATACCGCGCACCAGCCGAATATTGTGCTGATGGATGTTCGCATGCCGCGTATGGATGGGCTCGCCGCAACGCGGAAGCTGTTGCGAAAGTACCCCACTGCGAAGGTCATTATCTTGACCGACTACAACGACGATGAAGTTCGATCGGCGGCTCGGGAAGCGGGCGCATGCGCCTATGCGCTTAAGCACAATCTCACGGAACTCGAAGACGTCATTCTGCAAGTAAATGCGCGACCGTCATGTGGCCCAGCAAAACCAAGCCAGTAACTAGAGAAGCCGTTCCTGCAGGGCAGCGCGATGCTGGAGCGCAAAGCGCGCCAGGGCGTTCGCACCCTCGATGTTCAACTTGCGGCACATGTTTGTCCTGTGATTCTCAACTGTGCGGTAGTGAATTGAGAGCACGTCGCCGATCTCTTTGCTGGAAAGGCCATCCGCGATAAGCCGCAGGATCTTCTTTTCTGTTGGAGTAAGAACACTGATGTCGAGCTGTTGTGAAGTATCCGTCGCCTGCTTCAAGAGGACCGTAGCCATGGTCGACCCGATGTAGGTTCTACCTGCGACTACGGCATGAATGGCGGCGGCAACTTCGTCCGTCTCACTGCCCTTCAGCAGATAACCTTTGCCGCCGACGTCCATGGCTGCACGCATCAGGTCCTCATTGGCATGGAAGGTCATGAAGATAATCCGCGTGTCAATGGCCTGCGCTGCCAACTCTCGCGCAACACCAAGACCGTTCAGTCCGGGCATATCGATGTCAACGATCGCCACTGCAGGCTTCAATTCGATGATCTTTCGCAGCGCCTCCGTGCCGTCGGCAGCCTCGGCAATGACACGAAGGCGGCTGTCTTCTTCAATTGTGGACTTCAAGCCGCGGCGCACTACAGGATGGTCGTCTGCAAGCAACACTTCGATTAAGTCGCCCATAACACCTGTCTGACCCCTACTGGAAATTCGATTGTAAGAAGAGTACCAACGCCTGGGTCGCTCTTGATTTGCATCGTGCCTTTAAGAAGCGTCGCGCGCTCGCGCATCCCAGTAAGGCCGAAGCCACCTGGCCCCGCTCCGACGCTCCGAGGTTCCGATGGCAAGCCCCTGCCGTTGTCCGCGACGGTCAGCACGACTGAGGATTTCATACGCTTGACCACTACGCTGCCGAGAGTCGCCCCGGAATGTTTGACGACATTATTCAGCGCTTCCTGAACGATCCGATAGAAATTGATCCGCAGTTCCTCGTCAAAGGCATCATCGATGTCATCCACCTCGGCCGAAATTTCGATTTGCGACGCACGAGCCACTGTCTTCGCCAGGGCCTGGATGGCCTTGGTGAGTCCAAGACGATCTAGCTGGAATGGTCGTAGAGCGTACGATATCGCGCGAGTCTCCTCAATCGCCTGTGAGGCCTCGGTTCTGATCTCCTCAATCGTTTGCCGTCTGTCTTCTTCATTGCCGGCCCTTGCCTTGGGGCGAAGCAAAAACAGGGCGAGATTATTGATAATGATTAGCCGCTGCCCCAAACTGTCATGTAGTTCCGCCGCGATGCGCCGGCGCTCGCCCTCCTGCGAAGCGATTAGTTCTCGAGAGAAAGCTTGTTGCGCCGCCCGTTCCTTCTTCAGCTGTCCGACGCGGTAGTTCCAAAGTCCCCATATGACTGAGAGCACAGCAAGAAGGATGAGCACCGCAAACCACCAGCGCCGGTAAAACGGCGGTATGACGGTAACCAGCATCGTGCTGTCGTAGACGCTAGCCACGTCGTCGCCGTTCCGTGCAGAGACGCGAAACACATAATCGCCAGGGGGCAAATGCGAGTAGTACGCGGTCCTTCGCGGCCCAACGTTCTGCCAGGCCGTGTCCATCCCATCGAGTTTGTAGCGGAACGAGATCTGCTCCGGCTTCGTATAGCTCAGCGCGGTGTATTCGATCTCGAGGTTCGTCTGGCCGGGGTGAAGCACGACACGGCTCACCTGGGCTTGTGGCTTGTTTTCAATAGATACTGATTCGACTTCGACGCGGGGAGGCTTAGCGACGGTGGTAACTGACGCCGGATCGACGACGGCGACACCTTTCTGAGTCGGAAACCAAAGCAGACCACTATCGTCCCTTGCACCC